>MAAB01029360.1_pt1 | contig 109591 bp, 100 predicted proteins | sample 1115991 | NCBI WGS metagenome assembly MAAB01 (sample SAMN04961124, study PRJNA320927) | seawater metagenome | isolation source: sample BD02T18 sea water enriched with oil for 18 days | place: USA:Gulf of Mexico | collected 2013-07-27
GTTCAAGGAAGATGATACTAAACGAGCCAGCATGGCTGCCAAAAAGAAAATGGCAGGGCTGGACGATGAATATCGTTCAACCCTACTAGAGTCTGGGATTAAAATGCGCTAGCCGTGGTACAACTGTTTTATGGTATGATTTAATTAACACTAAGGTTGTATACTGTGTACAATCCTAAGTGCTAAATAAAAAAAATAACAACATACAGTAAAGCTCACTGGTCTTATGGGAGCATTTGAGGAATATATGAATAAGAATCTAAAGAATAGTTTATTAGCGAGTGCCATTATTGCTGCATTAGGGCTAAATGCTTGCAGTAATGATGCAGTAGAAAATGCATCAACGGTGACGAAAACGGCTACTGAAAATAAGCAAGAGCTCAGTGCTGAGCAACAATTAACGTCATTATATCAACAAGCTAAACAAAGCCTTTTTAAACAACGTACTTTATCTGCCACTATGTATGGTTTATCAGCAGAAGAAGTTGGCCAAACAGTTAATAGTCAGATGGAAGACTATGGACCAAAAAATGAAAAACTACTCAGGGCTGAGTTATTATCCTTATCCAATAATATTGCTAACATAAAACTTAATGATAGTGATCTCACGACTAAAAATAACCAGCAAGTTATGGCTGGACTAACGCGATATTTTGCCGGTGATGCTAACTTTAGTATTGGTTACATTGATGTTTGGATGGGGCTATCTCCTTTTATAGTTAATCAAATTAATGGACCCTTAATTGATATTCCTCGCGTGATGCAAAATGATCAAGCCATTACCACTAAACAAGAGGCATTAGACTATATCGAACGCCTAGAGCAGTTTGATAAATTAGCGAGTAGTATTATTGCTAAACAAGCTGTAGATGTTGCTCAAAATTGGTTACCTCCTAAAGTGACCTTACAAGGAGCAATTAAATACCTTAATGGTTTTACTCGTGTTCTTCCTGAACAGCATAGCTTTGTCAGTGTTTTTCGTGAAAAGTTAGAAAAAATCGATTCACTTAATCAAGAGGAAAAGCAAGTATTAATAGAGCAAGTTATCGCGAAAGTAAGCGAGGTAGTTTATCCTGCGTTTCAATCCGTTGAAAAGGCCAGTACAAACCTACTTGCTAAATCCCGTCTTGAATCTGGTATATGGGCACAACCAAACGGTAGCGCTTATTATCAAGATGCGATTAAGCAGCTTGGCGATAGTGAGCTAACACCGACGAACATTCATCAGATTGGCTTAGATGAAGTGGCTCGGATCAGTAGTGCTATGGATAGTATTTTACAAAATCAAGGCTACCAAGAGGGCACAGTAGGTGAGCGCATGGTTGCCTTGAATGAAGAGCCTCGTTTTTTATATGAAGATTCAAAGGCCGGACGAGAAGAGTTACTTAACGATATTAATGGTTATATTGCTGAAGTAACGACAAAAATGGCCCCCGTGTTTAGGACCACGCCAAGTTATCAAGTACAAGTTAAAGCTTTTCCTGTTGAAGTTCAGGATGGTGCCCCAGGTGGGCAGTATACTTCTCCAGCGGTTGATGGAAGCAAGCCGGGTATCTACTGGATTAATTTACGCGATATGAAAGCTAATCCTAAATTTGGTTTGAAAACGCTAACTTATCATGAAGCGAATCCAGGACATCATTGGCAAATAGCCTTGAATTTAGACCAAGCGGAATTACCTTTTTTACGGAGAATCGCGCCTTACAATGCATATACCGAAGGTTGGGCTCTTTATTCAGAACAAGTCGCGTATGAACTCGGCATGTATGAAAATGACCCTTTTGGAAATTTAGGCCGATTACAGGCGGAATTATTTAGAGCAGTACGTTTAGTGGTAGATACGGGTTTGCATGATAAGCGTTGGACACGAGAGCAGGCCATTAGCTATATGGCAAAAGAAACAGGAACAGCTGAATCTGATGTTATTGCTGAAATTGAGCGTTATATGGCATGGCCAGGTCAGGCACTGGGTTATAAGCTAGGTATGCTTAAAATATTAAGTTTAAGAGATCAAGCAAAGCAGCGTTTAGGTGATAAATTTGATCTAGCGGAGTTTCATGATGTTGTGCTTCTAAATGGTGCAGTGCCCATGGCCGTGTTATCACGAAATATTAACCATTGGTTAGATAGCAAGTCATAAACTGCTAGTAATACCAGTCCCACCAATATCAGCTATAAAATAAAAGCCGTAATATTTCTAACAATATTACGGCTTTTAATTGGAAAGCACTGTCTCGATAAATGCGTAGTATTTTTGATTTATAGGAAAGTTGAAGTTAGTGCACCGCTGGGTAGTTTTCAGTAGTTTTATTTTTACGCTGATTTTTCAATAAAACACATTGGGTTTCACCTAAACGTGCGCAGCTATCTAGGGCGGCAATTTCATCTGCTGCAAAATATGCGTTCGAGAGGATCACCGCAGAGCAATTTCCGCGACATAAAACACTTTTTATTTGCTCAATATCTAAGTGAGCAGACTTTTCATCAAGTAAATTATTTATTCTATTCTTACCTTTAAAACTGACACAAAGTACTTTTGAAATATCAACGCCATGTGTCTGTGATAACTGCTCTAAAGATGACTCTTCAGGGTTAATAAATAACACCCACTTTTTTTCTTGATTATGTTGCTGGCAGATACTTGCGTAATGCGATGACAATTCTTGCTGGTTTTCAACACTAGCTAACTGCAACCAAGCTTGCTCTGCAAAGGGAGTACTGATGGCATTTTCGATAACATTTTTTATAACATTAGTGTTATTGGTATTGCTCGTGTACATAGTGCTACCTCGTGTTGAATGGTGATATATAACTATACTGTATGGATGTACAGTATATGCTTTTTGTCGGCTATTCAAGCATTATTTGTCATTTTTTTGTACAAAAAGTTTATTAACTTTATAGATCTTGCTGAAGTATAAAGAGCAAAAGCACAAGGCGTGCGGCCAAATGAAGGTAAAAAATTTATGTTTTAGTATTTAAAAGCATGGATGATCTTTGCGGGAAATAACTATGGCTGGTTGTGCTACCAGATAAAATTTATGGTATTAAAACGCTCTATTCACTTGAGATGATTTAGTGTGGAGTTATGTGAAAAGGAGGTAGTAAGAATTAAAGTATTATTAAATTATTGCGCAGTGGGCGTTAAAATAATTTGCTATTAGTTAAGGTGAGTAGTTAATTAAAATAAAATTGTCTCGATTATATTATCAGTTCGTTTTCTTAGCCTGTGTAATTGTTCGGGAATATCAACGAATGAAGCATGTTATAAAGGCAAATGTTACTCTGCCTTTACAGCGCAATATTTTTATTGTTTAAGCGTTAATGATGTTAGTTGTGCCTCAAACTGTTCAGCACCGGCCTTTACTTGATAGAGTTTTACTAATAAGTAGTTTAGCTCTGGTGCAAACCAAGCGTAAGTAACGCGTTTTTTCTCAGTAATTTCTCGTTTTAATCGAATTGTTTTGACTAAGCCATAGGGAAGTATCAGCTCTTCTTCACCATCATACTGGTACTCATAATTTTTAACAGAGCCTTTAGTGCTAATTACTGGGTATACAAAACGTTTTTGACTAGGGTTATTAATTAGGTCAATACGGTTTTGAAGATGATAGCTCAGTTTATCTAACAGACCGTCAGTAAAGTTCAGCGTGATTTTTTTATCATTCTTTAGATCTATTGCTGTTTTAGCGACTAAGTCATATTGCCACTGATAGTATTTATCGCGACCAGTCCCTTCACGCTGGTAGTCATAGCTATAAGGAATTACTTGGTTATTATCAATATTAACGATAGCTGTTTCGCTACGCTTATCAGAAAAAATTAACCAACTGATATCGGTTTCATAATGGTATTGGATTTTATTATCATCAAGGTAACTTAGCTCCCTTATTGCTTTACCTACAGGATCTGATTTGTGCAATAAAGTATAAGTTGCTCGATATGCTGGGATAATTTCCGAAAATGATTCTTGAGTTTGCTGTGGAACTTCTTTTGGCGGAGGTGGTATCTCTGCAGTATTGGCTAAAGCTATCAAAGGTAAAGCTAAAAAAAGTAAGGGAGAGAATTTCCGCATAATAAACACAATGTCCAGAAGCAATTAGTCGTTATTTATACTAACAGCTTCTGTAAGGGGAGGTAGCAACAATTTGGTAACTATTTTGTTGTGCTTTTTTATTGGACGACATTATGCTTATTGTAGCTAGTACGATGTTTAACCGAAATATTAATCGGCAGCATAACCTGAAATAGGTAGAACATTACCGTCAAGAACTGCATTATCGCCTTGCATGTTAAGTCTTTTTTCGGCAAACCACTTTACTACGAGTGGATAGATACGATGTTCTTGTTCATGTACGCGAGCAGCTAAGTCGTCACTATTGTCACCTTCAAATACAGGTACTTTCGCTTGAAGAATGACAGGACCGCCATCAAGTTCTTCAGTGACAAAGTGAACACTAACACCGTGTACATCATCGCCTGCATCAATAGCGCGTTGATGGGTATTTAATCCCTGGTATTTTGGCAAAAGAGAAGGGTGTATATTTAGCAGTTTCCCTTGATAGTGTTGAACAAAATCAGGGGTGAGGATGCGCATAAAACCAGCTAGCACGATTAAATCGGCGTCAAAGGCATCAATCTTCTTGATAAGGGCTTGATCGTAATCTTCACGGCTATCAAATGCTTTATGTGAAAGTGCTAAGTTAGCAATATCAGCGTTTTGTGCACGAGTCAGACCATAAACATCTTCTTTATTAGAAATCACACCAACCACTTCTGCTGGGTAATTATTATCAGCACAGGCATCAATAATGGCTTGTAAGTTAGTGCCACCGCCAGAGATCAAAACAACTATTTTGCTAGACATGTTTTTCCTACTTTGTGAATAAAGGATTGATAAAGTACAGATAAATAAAAGGGGCTAGTAAATAGCCCCTTTAAAATATACTTATATTTGCTTAATAAGCTTGTTGGTTATGCAAACACTACTGGCTCTTCGCCATCAGCTTTATCAGCGATTTCGCCAATGTGCCAAGCATTTTCGCCATGTGCGGTTAACACTTCAATACTCTGTGCTACTTTATCCGCAGGTACCACGATAACCATGCCCACACCACAGTTGAACGTGCGGTACATTTCATGCTCAGTGATATTACCTTTTTCTTGTAACCAGCTGAAGATGCTCGGCCATGCCCAGCTATCACCTTTAATCACAGCTTGTGCTGATTCAGGTAATACACGTGGGATATTTTCCCAGAAGCCACCACCAGTGATATGAGATAGTGCGTGCACATCAACATTTTTTAGTAACTCAAGCACAGATTTTACATAAATCTTAGTTGGTTCAAGTAAATGGTCAGCAATTTTCTTGCCTTCAAGTAATTCGTTAGTATCAGTATTGTTTACTTCTAATACTTTACGAATTAGTGAAAAACCATTTGAATGAGGACCAGAAGCACCAAGGGCAATCAATTGATCGCCTGCAGCAACATTAGTACCGTCAATTACACGAGATTTTTCAGCAATACCAACACAAAAACCAGCGATATCATAATCGCCCTTGTGATACATGCCAGGCATTTCAGCGGTTTCACCACCGACAAGAGAACAGCCAGCTTGTAGACAGCCTTCAGCAATACCTTCAACTACAGATACTGCCACGTCAACATCAAGTTTAGCGGTAGCATAATAATCAAGGAAGAATAATGGTTCAGCACCTTGCACGATAAGATCGTTAACACACATAGCAACTAAATCGATACCAACGGTATCGTGTCTAGCTAAATCGATAGCTAAACGTAATTTAGTGCCGACACCGTCGGTACCAGCAACTAATACAGGCTCTTTATAACCGGTAGGTAATTGAAATACCGAACCAAAACCACCTAAACCACCCATAACCTCTGGACGTGTTGTGCGTTTTACCGCACCTTTAATTTTATCAACTAGGGCATTACCAGCATCAATATCAACACCAGCATCTTTATAGCTTAACGACTGTTTTTGTTCGCTCACGGGAAACCTCAGAAATTACCGACAGTATTTTATGGGGCGTATTCTACCAGTGCTAAGGCTCATACTCAAGACGATAAACAGTATCTTCTCCTTGTTTTATTTTTACGAGACATTTCTAAGGGATTTATGAATATTTGCAAGTATTCATTGCAGGTGATGTGGTAAGATATTATTTATAAAATCATAGCGTTTTTTAAAATTTTTAGTTGATATGTTTAGATTTCCTTTTGTTATATTTATGCTGGTATTATCGCTATTTAGCGCTAATTTACGGGCACTTGAAGTAAGCGATTTGTACCAAGCTAATGTTGCAGTCGAATCACAAGATAGCGCGCAACGAGAGCGGGCGATAAAACAAGCACTGCAAAATGTGCTTTTAAAAGTCGGTGGTAAAAAAAGTGTTTTAACACATGAAGTATTAAAAGCAGCTCAAAAAAGAGCGACCCGTTATGTTAGTCAATATCGTTATCTGAGAAAAGAGGGGCAACTAAGTTTAGTTGTCAGCTTTAACGAAGATAAAGTAAATAAATTGTTCAAAGACGCTGACCTAGCTTTATGGGGGAGCCTACGTCCACAGGTTCTCCTGTGGTTGATTGATGAACAAGGTGCAAGTCGAAGAATCGTTGCTTCGGATGCCAATACACTTATTTCTAAAAGTATTAATGATTTCTCTACACAACGTGGTTTACCTATTATTACGCCTCTTATGGATTTAACCGATAACGAAAACGTTGTGTTAAGTGACTTTTGGGGATATTTTCCTGAACAAATACAACAAGCCTCGCAGCGTTATTTTGCAGATACTATTGTGGTGATGAGAATTTCAGATTCGAGTTTAGTCCCTAAGAGTGAACTAGTTGATATAGAGGTTTCTTCGCAAAGTGAATCGTGTGGTTTGTTATGCGAACAACAAGAGAGAGTTAGACCTAAAGTACTCGATTGGCGAGTGTTCACTCAAGGTGTTCGTTATACCCAAAAATATCAGGGGCTTGATAGCGTTAATTTGATCAATCAAGGTTTATCAGATATTACTGAATTGATTTATCAGTCTTATGCTTTATCAACAACGGCAGAAAATGATTTTGTTATTGAAGTGAATAATGTCACCTCATTAAAAAATGATACCCAGTTGTTTAATTTTCTTTTGGATTTATCTGCGGTTAAAGCAGTCACTTTAACGAGCGCTCAAGGCGATATTCGTCAGTTCAAATTAGATTTAATCGGTTCAAGAGCTTCATTTTTAGCGTCACTAAAATTAAATACTAAGTTAACACAGCAACTTGATGGACTTTCTGATAGCCAGCAATTCACAAATCAAATGAAAATTGTTGTGTTAGGCGAGCCCCAAAAAGTAATGTCGGACGAAATTTCAGCAACTATTCCTAGCAGTAATATTGATGATTCGCCGGTTAACTTAGTTGCCAATAACGAAGGTGGCACTAATAAAGATACCGCTATGATTGACTCTGGGGTAGAAGATACCAATAATTTTAATACGCAGCCTGCCACAATACTTAATAAGAATGATGAATTGCAAACATTAACTGAAACAACACCGCCACTTAAGATAGTACCAAAAGTTCCTGTTTTTTATTGGGAGCAAGGATGAAGCAAGTCGCTCAACTTACTCTGATGGTTCAACTACCTGACGATGAAACATTTGAAAGTTATAAAAGTAAAGCCAATGTAGGAGTCGTGAGTCAGTTAAAGTCTTACATAGAGCAAAAGCAAGAGACACCACACGGTTTTTATTTATTTGGCTTAACCAGTACAGGTAAATCGCACCTACTCCATGCAAGTAGTACTTATGCTGCGAAAATGGGTAAGTCATCTGTATGTTTATCCTGTGCTGAATTAAAACAGTTACCGGTAGAGGTATTGGATGGCTTAGAGCAAATTGATTTAATTTGTTTAGATGATATTCATTTAATTGCCGGTGATACACGTTGGCAACAAGCTATTTTTGATTTATATAATCGTGTGCTAGAACAAAACAACTACTTATTAATTTCAGGTAATGAAAGTGCCCAGCAATTGGGCATTAGTTTACCTGACCTAGTCTCAAGGCTTACTTGGGGTTTAACTGAGCAGGTTAAGGCACTTGATGATGAAGAAAAGGTTTCGGCTCTGCAACATAGAGCGACACAACGGGGTTTATTTATATCAGATGAAGTTGTTAAGTTTTTACTTAATCGTTTAAGTCGAGATATGGGAAGTTTAATCAACTCACTTGATATTTTAGATAAAGCCTCAATTCAAGAGCAACGAAAAATTACCATTCCTTTTATTAAAGAGGTATTAAGCCTACAGTAGTTACTTATTGTCGGTGTGGTGGTTAAAAATAGTATCACGCGATTATATCAATCGCGTTTTTTAGTTTTATTTAAGTCATTATATTGCAGAAGTCACTCTTTCAATGACTTGGCCTCGAATCCAAATGAAAGCTAAGCTAGAAAGTAAAAATCCTTCAAACTTAGGCTTAGTGGTTAGGTAAAGGTTTTTGATAATAACGAGTAAAGTTACTTTTTCTCTTTGACTCAGTGGGAGCAGTTAAAATAGCAGGGTCTTTAAACTGTTTCATCATTCTACTCATATTTGACTCTGCTGGGCTGATTGTTAAATTATCAAGCCAGCTATTTCCTTCAACCATAACAATTGGCGCAGGAACTTGTCCCATAGCGGCCAGACTGTCAAATTCAGGCAATACACGGTTAGTACTAAATAGTACTCTTTCTCTTAATTTATCATCACCTATACGGCCACGTTGTCCCCAGGTGACAATGTAGTCGCTGGCTGAAATATCATCGCCACTGGGTTGGTTGGTGATCGCAACATCACGTATTACTGCAAAACGATTTTGCATCATTAGTTCTTCAAACAACATGGCGTAATCTTCACGTAAACTTGAATAGGCATAATAGTCTGAGGCTCTATCTGGGCTGAAAAAGCCTTCGATATCTGTGGGTAAATAACTCCTTTGTAGCGATGTTGCCGCCTCGCCAGCAAAACTCACTTGCCCTAAATTACGCATTTCTTGGCTTGCTAATGGCAAGGAGATAGCTAACTCATCGGACTCAAAATTTGTACTGACTGCAGCATCTAATATTCGCAGATTACTACTATGAACATACCATTCATTACTGGGGAAAAAGTCATTGGCATGAGCGAGCTCATGATACATTAACGAGGTTAATCGATATAAGGCATCTTGTGCCGTGCGATTAACACGTGAAGCTTTGCTGTAATTATTGCTCGCATAATCATTATCTTTGACGTATCGCCAAGGCATAACAAATTGTAAATCGTTACCAAAATCAGCTCTGAAATCAGGGGCTTCATTTATAGTGTCGCGCTCTTGAGGTGTTAACCAGAAATTTTCAGCGTCTAAATAGATAGCGCCAGTTGCCGCCCAGTAAAATGACGGGCGAACATCATAAGAAATAACGATTGCCGTGGTGGCTCTTAACAAGTTTTTTATATCATTGTTGGTATCGTTATTCGTTAAAAACGCTTTAAAACGATCGCCCATCCATCGATGTGATACCACAACACGATCCATTATGTTATCTATTGAAGGGCTCGCTGAAGTGCCTTTCACTTCCTCGGCAAGTAAAGGGATTTTCTCTAAAGTACATGAGCTAGTTAAGGTATTAGAGTAAACACAAGAGACCAGGTTACCTGCATAAGGACTGTTATTGTTATACGCAAAGACAGATGCTTTACGATCAGAAAAATAAGCATTGCTTCCTATTGAAGCTGCCGGCTCTATTAAAACAGCGACTTGGTCACTATAGGTATTTGTGTTATCTAGGTCAGTAGCTGAAACGTTAAACGTTACTATGGTATCAAGGTTAACGGATGGCGCATCAAAAAATATTGCCAACTCACCGTCGGTGTGTTCTGCAGTTAAGGCAATACTTGGGCCTGATACTTGCTGCCACTTCAATGTATTAATATCAATAGTTTGATCTAGTTCACTTCTAAATGAGACTTTATTTCCAGCAGTAACCACATGCGATAAACGACTGGTAATTTTATGATAGTCCTCATTTACGGTAATGCTTTTTTCTAGTGTTTGCTCAACCCCATTATTAAGGGTGAAAGTGACACTAAAACTGTAATCGCCTGCGAGGGCAGGAGTAAACGAAATAACTTTACTTCTTTTTGCTAAAATCGTAACCGGCTCTCCAGCTGTTTGCTGCCAGCTAATATTACTAATACTGTCATTAGGGTGGTGAAGAAGAAGGTCTATACCTTGATTAATATTTTGTATTTCATCTAGCTGTACTATGTCACCTTCTGGATAAATGGATCCATTAGAAGAACTCCCATTACACGCCGTTAATAGCGTAATGAGTAACAAAGACAACACAAAGTTAATATTTACAATAGTTAAACGCATTCGCTTCTTCCTTTTTATGCTTGTCTAGTTAGCTTTATTTACTCTCTTTCTTTTTTCGAATACTCAAACCAAGTTCCTGACCACGATACTTAGCATAATAAGTAGCGCCAAAAAACATAGCACTAGCAAAAATCAGTTCTAGGCTTGCCCATATTCTGTCTGCGGGCAATACCCAAAGCGTAGTTAAACTATGTAAAAAGTAGATTAATACGATAAAGTTAGACCAAGCATAGGTAAATGGGTTGCCCTGTAACATGCCTTTTAAAGGAAACAATAGCGGCAGAGTAAACATCAATAACGACGTTGAAGTACTTAAACTCTCACTTGGGCTCAAGACAATTAGCCAGAGAGGCATAAAGATAAGTAATGAAAAATAGCCAATTAGGGCTATTTTTTTATAACTACTCGTTGAAAGTTTTTGTTTATTCATTGGACTACTTATTTAGGTAAAGGGATAGATATTAATATAGCGCTAAAAAAAGGCTAAAATATTTTCAGGAGGTCGGCCAATAACAGCTGTGCTGCCATTAGAGACAATAGGGCGCTCAATAAGTTTTGGCGTATTAGCCATAGCATTAATAAGTGTTTCTTCATCAGCACCTTTTAAATTTTGCTCAGTAAATTCAGGCTCTTTTATGCGCATCATCTGTAGCGGTGAACAATCAAGCTGCAACAATAGCTGCTTGATTTCGTCGTGAGTCAGTGGTGTTTTTAAGTACTCAACAATCGTTATTTTGTGTTGTGACTCTTGTGCATTCTCTTCAAGTAATGCAAGTGTTTGGCGACTTTTAGAGCACCTTGAGTTGTGATATATAGTAAACATTGTTTTCCTTTGATAATTAATCAGCAATAAAATGCTATGAGTAGATAATAACTTAATGATGCCTTTGCTATAAGCGTTTTAATCGGCTCTCTTGTTCTTGAAATTGTAGAACTCGAGCCTTGACTCTTTTTTGCATTAAAGGTTGCTCTTCAAGAAATGTATAACTCGTTTGTAATTCGTCAACAGCCTTTGAGTATGCGCCAAGTAATGCGAATACTTCAGCTTTGCTCATGTGCATCAAACCTGTCTTTCCTTGAGTCCTATATAAAGTGGTTAATATATCATAAGCAATAAAATTACCTGGATTGACTAATAAAAAATCCTGCAATATTTGTGTGGCAAGATCATAGTTTTTCACTGAAAGCAGTGCATTGGCGTAATTTAAACTCACTACCTGATTATTTGGCATAAATAAGTTTAACCGCTCAAGCATCTTAATGGCTGAGTCTGCTTGATTATTTGCGATATAAACATCAGTTAATGCATCGATATAAAATAAATTATTTCCATCAGTTTTTTTCAATGCTTCTAAAATATTTAACGCCTGTACCGTTTGCTTATTTTCGAAATAAGATAACGCTAAACCATATTGTGCGGCCGCTTTAATTGCATAGCGCTTTTTTTCTAACTGTAGTTTGAAGTAGCTGATGTTTGATTTTGCATCGCCTTGGTACCTCGATTTTAATCTCGCTTTGGTTAGTTCAAAACCTAAACTTGGTGGTAGAGGTCTCGCTGGATAATTCAATGCACGTTGTCGGGCATCGGTAATACGAGATTGTGGCATGGGATGGGTTAAGAGCATTGCTGGTGGTTTACTAGCATAACGATACTTAGCTGACATCTTACTAAAGAAACTGGCAGCACCTTGAGGATCAAAATTACTACTGGCTAATAAGGCAATACCGACTCTATCAGCCTCCTTTTCATTACCACGAGTGTAGTTAATACTCGCTTGTTGTGTTGCGGCCATACTTGCACTTAATGCGGCCATACCAACAGTTGGATTAACTAAGGTAAGTAATACACTGGATAGCATAGCAGCCATAGTCAAACTTTGAGTTTGGCTTTGTGATTCGAGGCGACGTGCTAAATGGCGCTGCGTAACGTGCGAAATCTCATGAGCAATAACTGAAGCTAATTCACTTTCGGTGTCAGCTGTGGTGACTAAACCGCTATGAATGCCAACATGACCGCCAAAAAAAGCGAAGGCATTCAATTCATTATTATTAATAAGAAAAAATTCAAACGCATAATTAACCCCTTGAGCATTTTTTACCAAGGTATTTCCTAAGTGATTGATATACTCAATCAATACAGGATCCTGGATGAGTGGCTGAGAACCGCGCAATTGGCGCATCATCGCTTGGCCAATTTGCAGCTCTTTATCAGTTGATAATACGCTGTAACCTGAAATACCTATATCGGGTAATTTATTCTTATTGTTATCAATGGCATTAGCATTAAAACTCGTCGATGTAGCAATAGCTAATGTCAGCATTAAGGCAGTAAACATGGGTTTTAGGTTATACAATATTACATCCTAGGGTGATAATTTAAATAGAGGGAAGTGATGAAACTCACTTAAGCCCCTTGAGTAAGAATATTACCATTTTTTCTGGCTATTTCTTGATAAAACTCGGCAATATTATAACCTTTGACCCCTATAATTTGAAAAGATTCGCTTAAAATTGTTATTAATTCCTCAACTTTGTAATGTGCATATTTTAATAAGGCAGTATCAGCTTCGTCACCGTTTTGGAAACAGTAAATAGCAAAAGCTACTAAGCTATTGATGCGAAATAGCATTTGCGTTTTTTCGGGTGACCAATTATTAAAAGGGCAGTTGCCTTTATCAATCATACTCTGGCTAACGACTTCACCTTCAATCGCTGGGTAACAATGTAATTCGTAACCCATATCATTAAATTCATGGCGCAAAACAATTTGTGGTTTAGTTTTTACCTGAAGACTACCGTCGCTACTCTTACTTGCACCTAAAAGTGCTAAGTTCCATGAGTTTTTATTTAAAATTTGTTTATAGGCACTATCAAAGCCATGAGTAAGAACACCATCTAAATCCCCTATAGAAGTAGATAACATATGATAAATCGTGGAAACATCTCCCCAGTTTATTTTCTTTTTATAAGCATTAATTTCTTTTAAATTAGCTTTTGGGCTTAATGAACTCATTTAATTACCTTTCCTGACAATAAATTTTTTTTCATAATACTTAATCTTACATCTGCAACGAATAAAGGCTTCATCGGTAGCTTTAAAATGACTTTATATAACGTTAAATAACCCAAACACAGAATAACCATGGCTAAATTACTTCTCTTGTCTAAAATGATTTTTAATTCCCTCTGAAATCCTACACTTTGGATGGTAACGGGTATACAGGTACGTTATGATAACTTGAATTAGTACAATGGATTAATTGTCGCAAATTAGTGAATTAAACTAAAGCGCTGTTTTAAGTATTATACCCAATCTACATAAAGATGCAGGATTCAGCTGGAATTAGAAACGTCTTTAGGTAAGGCATTGATTGAAGAGAATGGTTATTCAGGAGAATGTGCTCCTGCATTATCTAAGAAGCTACATCCGTGTAGCGTCCTTGTCGAAATCAATAACGTAGCATAAAACGCTTCTAAACCAGCCCTACGGGGGCGTCTGAGTAGCTCATGTTCTTCGTACCCTTCTTTTTTAAGGGAACAACCCTTAATAAAAGGAGGCGCCTTGAACATGAATTTCTCAGTCGTCCTGAAAATTGCATCTTCAAGTAGCTTGGGTATATATGATTTATAAATATGATGGCAGAGGGAAAAAGTGCCCTGTACCTTTGGTTAATTTACGTTTATTACTAAAAAACATGAATAACGGTGACCTGTGTATTATCACTATTGATGATAGGGGATCCATTAATGATATACCTAAATTGTTAGATAAACAGGGTTATCATTATCAAAAACAGATCAATGATAATGGTGTTGTTGAGATAAGTGTTAGTACATACAAGTGATACTAGGAAGAATTAAGAAAATAGGTAGTTATGTTAAAATTATTTAGTGATTGGTATACCCGTAAGTTCTCAGACCCTCACGCGGTCACGTTAGTTGTTCTTTTAATCTGTATTGCATTATTCATTGCTTTATTTAGTAATCTACTGATGCCTGTTTTTGTTGCTATAGCGCTCGCTTTTCTTTTAGACCTTCCGGTAAATAAGCTAATGCATAGTTCAATGTCGCGTTCTAGTGCAACCATAGTGGTAGTGACCACTTTCTTAGGTTTTTCCTTATTAGCAGTATTAGGACTAATGCCACTTATTTGGAAGCAGAGCAGTAATTTATTGCAAGAAGTTCCTTATATGATTACTCAAGGGCAAGGGTATTTATTGACCTTGCCAGAAAAATATCCTGACTTTGTGCAAGTCTCTCAGATTGAAAGCTTTCTTGTCATGGTTAATGATAATTTACTTGAATGGGGACAGGTGGCACTAAAAGCTTCATTAAACTCTATTTCTGATATCGTCGCCTTAATGGTTTATTTAATTCTTGTACCGCTAATGGTGTTTTTCTTTTTGAAAGATAAAACCGAGTTAATGAGCAGTATTGCCCATTTTCTGCCTAAAGAGCGTCGTATGGCTATTAAGGTAAGCCAAGAAATGAACCAACAAATTTTGAATTATATTCGTGGTAAAGTGATTGAAATACTAATAGTTGGCACATCGACAACCATTGCTTTTATGTTTCTTGATTTACAATACGCTTTACTACTGGGGGTTTTAGTCGGTTTGTCGGTACTGGTTCCTTATGTTGGCGCGACCGTGGTTACTTTCCCGGTAATGTTAGTCGCACTTTTTCAATTTGGTCTGAGCAGTGAGTTTGGTTACGTTATGTTGGCTTATGGCATAATCCAAGCCTTAGACGGTAATGTAATAGTACCTTTGCTCTTTTCTGAAGCGGTCAACCTTCACCCGGTAGTCATCATTATCGCAGTGATATTTTTTGGTGGTTTATGGGGCTTTTGGGGGATATTTTTTGCTATACCATTAGCTACGTTAGTAAAAGCTGTCATTAACGCTTGGCCATCAGTTCCTGAGCCTGATGAGTCGGCAGATACCGAGTCAGTATAAATATAGCGAAAATGATATATCAGCTTAAAGGGCTATCAATAGTTAAAATTACCCTGACACTTATATGTAAGCACTAGAGTAAGGAAATGACATGGAAATAACGTTTACCGAAAGAATGATGCCTGCCCACAAACGTATGGCCCTTGTTGCACATGATAATAAAAAATCTGACTTACTTGCTTGGGCAAAAAATCGCATTGATGATTTAAAATATCACCATTTGTTTGCTACTGGCACAACGGGTACTTTATTAAGTTCAGCCATTGGCTTACCCGTTAAGTGTTTATTCTCAGGGCCAATGGGGGGCGATCAGCAATTAGGTGCATTAATCGCAGAAGGCGAGATTGATGTGATGATTTTTTTCTGGGATCCGTTAGATGCCGTGCCACATGACCCCGATGTCAAAGCGTTGCTAAGATTAGCAGCAGTATGGAATATTCCAGTAGCGACTAATAAATCAACCGCTAATTTTCTAATGGATTCAGCGTTAATGAAACAAGAGAGTGCCATTGAAATTCCAGATTATGCAGCTTATCTAAATGACCGAACCAAATAATTTTATAATATTGTAATAAAAATTAAGATAATAAAAAGCCCTAAGCTACTTTACCTAGCTTAGGGCTTTTTAATGATGCTTATTATAAAATTAAACTTACGAATTTAACTCGTTTAAAACAGCTAACACAACATCATGATGTTCTTTAGTTTTAAATTTATTAAAAACATGGCTGATTTTTCCATCAAGGCCAATTAAAAAGCTTAAACGATGAATGCCATCGTATTCTCTACCCATGAATTTTTTAAGTCCCCACACACCAAATTGATCCGCTACTTGATGGTCAACATCAGATAAAAGTGAAAAGTTTAGCTCATCACGTTGGCAAAATTTAGTTAAGCGTTTTACTTCGTCAGGGCTAATGCCAAAGACAACGGTATTTAACGCTGCTAACTCACTTTTTATATCGCGTAAACCTTGCGCCTGAACGGTACAACCGGGTGTCATTGCTTTAGGGTAAAAGTAGACTAATACTTGTTTTTTACCAATATAGTCAGCTAAGGATATTGTTTCATCTTTATCATTATTGAGAGTAAATAGTGGTGCGGTATCACCAATGGTTAAAGTATTCATAATAAAATCACTTCTGTTTGTAGGTTACTTCGCTGCTTATAATAAATTAGTAGTCGCTTTTTTAATGAAACCTTGTACATCAGTTTGCTGACATAACTCAAGGAAATCACGTTCTAGCTCATCAATACTAATTTTCTCTGTTAAAGCAAACAATATGTTAGCGCTCATATGGTTCGTTTTAGGGTCTATTTCTGATTTTAATGACGAAATGTCTATTTTTCGTGTAGCAAAAAAAGCTGTCATGGCTTTTAGAATACCGGGTTGGTCAATACCTGAGTATTCAGCTTGGTAATGTTTTACTAAGTCGAAAGTTCTGTGACCAGAAGTTCTCTTCATCATAGTGATTAAATCTAAACTATGCGCAAGTTTAGCGATCCTAACTTCAATCTTATTAATTGCTCTGGTATCACCAGTAAGCAACATAATAAAAGTGAATTCTGAACCAAAAATGGCCATTCGGCTGTCTAATATATTACACTCGCATTCACTCGCTAACTTAGTTAATTCACTAACACAACCAGTTCGGTCTGAGCCCATTGCTGTTAGTACTAAATATTGTGACATTTATTACGCCTAAGTCGTCAAGAAAGGCGCATTGTAACTGATCACGATTAAAGTTGGAATCATCTTACATTTTTGTGGTCATATGACTTGTGTTTGTAAAATCAGGCAAGTACCATGGGGCGCAATATTAGCCTTGTTATATATCAAAGTATTTTTTAGTGAGCTTAGTTGGATTTTATATATCAACACCTAAGCCACAGGAGTTTTAATGAGTTGTAGAGCATTTTATTTATCATTGTTAGCCTTGTCACTAACCGCTTGTGGTTCTGTTAATAATAAACAAGCACAAGGCAGTTTTGAGTATCAGAATAAGCCTGAATCTAACGATCTAGTTATCCCTGCCAATTTGAATAAACCACAGCAAGCCAAAGACTTCTTCGTGACTGATAAAATCAATCACCAAGGACCCATTGGTGAAGATATGGATATAAGAGCACCATCATTGGTTATGCCTGTAGCTGCATCTTCACGGGTTGTTGAAGAGTCGGGTATCGCGATAATTTGGTTTGATAAAGTTATTGAAGATAAAGATCTATTGGAATTTATTGAAAGAGTTGTCAAAGAGCAATTAGCAGAGGACAAAGTTACCTATAACTACATTGAAGAAGATACCGAAGTTACCTTAAGTAAAGTCATTGAAGGTGCAACGAGTTTAAAAGAAACCAGCATTAAACGGGAAGGTATTAAAACAGCTATTATTGAGTCTGATTGGTATCACAGCGAAGTCGATGCTGGCTGGATTTTTACCGATATCCAACTTTCAAAGAGCGTACGCTTTCGCTTTCAACTGTTAGCAAAGTCTCATGGACGCAGTGTTTCTTTACGCGTATCACTTATCGACTTTTTACAAACCGATGACAAGGGCGGCAGTAAAACAATGGACCCAATTGATAAGCAAAGAGCCGAAAAAGCTATGCTTAACGAGCTCATTGCCGCAGTTGACTATAACTACCGTGTTCAGCAGCGTGAAGACCGCTTAACACGTGCTAATCAAAAGCTAGTCACAATAGGTAAGAATATCGAAGAAGAACAAGCTTATGTCATTGAAATGGGCTTAGAAGATTTGTGGGGTAATATGCCACTGTTCTTCGAAAAGCATGGTTTTACCATTACAGACTTAAATGAAGATAAAAAGATTTATTATGTAGACTTTGTCAAACCTGAAACAAGTGTTTGGGACAGTATCTGGGGTGATGATGTACCTGTTATTGATGTTAATGATGAAGGTTATCAATTTGTGCTAGCGCCTGTTGATGACACTAATCAGAAAACTACAGTAACTATTTATAAAGCGGATGGCGAGCCGCTGACTTTAGAGGCATTAGAAAGAATTTTCCCTGTAATAGAAAAAGGGCTATCGTTTAGAGATGTTTTCTAACGCGAGTTAACGTAAAGTAATTATTGAAAAATGATTACTTTACAGGCATAAAAAAACTCCACTATATTTATATAGAGTGGAGTTTTTTTATGCCTATTTTTTACTATTTATGAAGACTTTCTTTCTCGATAGGTTTCATTTTATGAGTACTTTTATTTGTTCTTGGTAGTGTCTCTTTTCGATCATTTAAACTTTCTTTACGCATCTTTTGCTTTGAACTTTTTTGAAATGTACTCAAATTTCCTATGATAATAACAACTGTTATTACAATGATAAAAATAGCTAACCAGTTGTCCATTGGAGTACCTCTTGGTAAGTTTGTGAATAGGTTATTTAGGCAGTATAACATTGCTTGGTGCAATGCAGACATTGTTAATATAACGCTTGGCGATGTCTTCTATGTTTTCAACAATGACATCTTTACCCTGTATATTACTGCTGTTGAGTGCTTCAGTTAACACCTTAATATCAAACGCTTGTTGATAGTCTTGCGCTAATGGCAAATAAGATAAATGCCAAGGCTCATTGGCAACGCCACCTTGAAAACTTGCATAAGGGAAGAAAAAACCAAATTTGTGGGCATGAGCAATAAGCCAATCCGATAACTTTGCTAAAGGCCCTTGTTCACTATACTCCCAAGGCTCTAGTTTAAGTTGGTAATCTTCACTTAATAAATTTGGTGCGTACACATCAATGTCACAACCCCAATGATGGCGACTTGCACCGGGTAGGGCGGAATAAAGTAAAATACTATGTACTAACTCAAATGGAGATAAATTTTCTGGCGAAACCAAATCTCCAGCCATATTCTTTATCGGTGTTTTACCCGAAAATTTGTTATTCCATAACATAAGCTGTCGGTTAAACGACCTAAAGCCACTGGCAATTCTTAGTTCAATACCATCCGACTTAGCCGAATTTACCATGGCATCAAAAGCGTTTATCATGTTTTTATGAATAGCAACTCGCTCACTTACATGGTGCAAGTGAGTTTCGGTTTGGCCCAAGACTTGAGCGGCAGTGATATAATTATTATTGTGCATTTTTTAATAGAGCCATTAACTTAATCACAGTTTTTGTGTGTACATAAAACATTAGCCAAACAGTGATAATAGATATCGACGAGTTTTTCTAAATCCTCGCACGATACTGATTCATTGACTTGATGAATTGTGGCATTACAAGGTCCAAGTTCAATAACTTGTGCACCTGTTGGTGCTATAAATCGACCATCTGATGTTCCACCGGACGTTGAAAGCTGAGTTTCCTTGTCCGTCACCTTAAGTATTGCTTGGCTTACGGCGTTTAAAAATCCATGCTCTGATTCAACATGCTCAGTAATAAATGGCTTACCATTAAAAGTCCACTTTATATCATAATCCAGTTGATGTTTATCAAGAATAGACTCTACTTGCTCAACAATTATTTGGTCAGTTAGTTCAGTGCTGTAACGTAAGTTAAATAATGCATTGATATGGCCCGGTACAACATTAGTCGCACCAGTACCGGCATTAATATTAGAAAGTTGAAAACTGGTAGCAGGAAAATAATCATTACCTTTATCCCACTCTACCTGACTTAATTCTGTTAAGGCCGGCATAGCTAAATGAATGGGGTTTTTTACATGTTCAGGGTAGGCAACATGCCCCTGTTTACCTTTAATATCTACTTCTGCTGAAATTGAGCCACGTCGACCATTTTTTACAATATCGCCAACAGCGTGAGTACTCGAAGGCTCACCGACGATACAATAAGTGATTTTTTCATTACGGGCTTCTAATGTATCAATAACTCTTGTGGTGCCATTGATAAATGGGCCTTCCTCATCACTGGTTATTAAATAAGTAATAGAGCCTTGATGATCGGGATGGTCTTGAACAAATTTCTCTGTTGCTACAATCATAGCCGCGAGACTACCTTTCATATCTGACGCACCACGGCCATATAACATACCATCAATAATCGTTGGTTCAAATGGCGGCGTGTTCCATAACTCTAAGTTACCAGCAGGAACCACATCTGTGTGACCAGCAAAACAAAAAACTATGTCATCTTGTGTTTTAGGGTGGGTACTGTCACGTCTTGACCAAAGGTTCGTGGTATCAGCAAAAACCATTGTTTCATTAGCGAAGCCGAGCTTTGCTAATCGCTGCGCCATTAGTTTTTGACAACCGGCATCTTCAGGGGTAACAGAAGCTCTAGCCATTAAATCTATTGCCAGTTCGATAACAGCACTTTGGTTTTTTTGTTCAATTTGACTCACAAGGACTACCTTTACTTAATTTCAATGAAATGTTTTTAGCGACATATTTTCAATAGTGGATTTTAATGATGATGCACTAATTATTTATCGGCGAAAATGGTCTGGTATTGATCCGCTTTAAAACCGAGGTTGAGTTCACCATTTAATGGTAATAGTGGCCTTTTAAGTAACGTTGGTTGCTCAAGTACAGCGGCAAACATGACTTCATCGGTTAAGTTGTTTTTGATCTCATCAGGCAGGTTACGAAAGGTTGTGCTGCGTTTATTTAACAACAATGACCAATCACTTTGTTCGACAAACTGGGTGAGTAATTCAGCGGTTAAAGGCTGTTTTTTAAAATCATAAAGTTGATGTTCAACCTCATTTGTTTCGAGCCATTTAGTCGCTTTTCTAACAGTGTCGCAATTCTTTATCCCGTAAATTGTAATCATAGTTGGGCAGTATCCGATAGTTAATAATCAATGCTTAAGATGATATCAGAATCAGTAGGCTATATCCGCTTTTCTTGGGGGAGTGGAGTGAAAAACAGGCAGTAAGTTCATGCCCTTTTGATGATACCTTCCCGATCTTGCTGCAGGTTATGTGTTGGATAGAACAAATACAGGTGTACCTGTTACTCTGTAATGCGAAACCTAATAATTAATACTCTTTTAGTAGCGTCAGTTGAAGACAATATCAAGAATTTTTGACTGATTTACAGTGACCTTTATTAAATCTTAATCGCTAGGGTGGTAGAGGAGCTTAATTATCCACTTCAGTGCCATTAAATTAGATACCATGGTCTATAATCATTTGTAGTTACTTATTTCTATTGCTCATGGAGGTGCTTTATGAAAGCAAAGGTGTAGTTGTTATGAAAGAAAATGATCTCTTGTTAGAAAAGTCTATCTATCGTTTATTTGAAATTACCCCTGTACCAATTGCCTTGTCTTTTCCTGACGGAAAACTTGAATATGTTAATCCTGCACTAAAAAGAATGCTTGGGTATGAAGATGAGGAAATATATTCTAGTGAAGTCACGATTACCCACCTTGATGATATTCATGTTAATGAAACAATTAGAAAAGAATTAACTCAGCAGCCATTTGTCCCCATTCAAGTAGAAAAAAGATATAGGCATAAACAAGGACACACTATTTTTGTTCAATTGAATATCGTTGCACAAGCAGATAGTGACAATTTAGTAAAAAGATATGTTTCACAGTTAATTGATTTAACAACCATCAAAAAATCTGATGCAGCAGAAATACTACTCAATCATTTAGTTAATAAATCCAATGATGCAATTTATGTTATTGAACCTGAATATGGACAAATTTTAAATTGTAATCAATTAGCGCATCAAAGGTTAGGTTATAACAAAGATGAATTACTAAAATTATCAATTTCTGATATCAATTCGAAGTTCGAAATTAAAGGTAATTGGAATGAGCATTGTCAGCTGATCAAGTTTGAAGGAAATATTGTCGTTGAATCCACTCATACAAGAAAAGATGGTACTAAATTACCCATTGAAGCGAGCGTCAGTTTTATTGAATACAATCAGACAGGCTATTTACTGGCCATAGTAAGAGATATTTCAAGGCGGAAACAAAAAGAGTTAGAAGCATTGGAATTAGCTAATTTAGACCCTTTAACTAAACTCCCCAATAGAAGGGTACTAGAGAATAAATTAGTAAAACTATTTAAAAAGGCCAAGTTAAAAAATACATTGATCGCTTTTTTCTTTATTGACCTTGATCATTTTAAGCTTATTAATGATACACATGGCCATAGTGTTGGCGATAATATTTTGCTTGGTACTGCTAATCGATTAAAACATTGTATTAGAGAGTCTGATATTGTCACTCGAATGGGCGGAGATGAGTTTCTGGTGGTAATTAGTGGTGTTGAAGAGTGCTCTTCAATAAAAATAATGGCTGATAAATTACAAGAAGAATTCCAATCACCTTTTAAAGTTCAAAAACAATTGATACAAGTAAAAGCCAGTATTGGCGTTTCTGTATACTCAAATAACAACGGAGATGCTCATACGTTAATACAATTGGCAGATGAAGCTATGTATGAAGCTAAAAAAGAGCTTGGAACGTCTATTTATTATATATAAGGCCACTTTTTTATTAAATGACTATAACGCTAAAATTTGCGAGCTGTTAAAGGAAATATGAGGATAAAAACTAGTACTCTTTAGCCGTTAGCATAAAAGCAACACGAAATTTTTATCTTCAGGATAATTATACAAAACCTGCAAGGTGTTATTTGTAATATGTGTTACTGCATAACCAAGTATTGGTTAGCCCGAAGTGCTTCAATTGCTGTATTCATACACTCCTCTTTTACTAGAATGTAATCGGTATCAAAAGTAGAGATAGCAAAAATACTAATTTTTTCATTCGCCAACACAGTAGAAATATTTGACAAAATACCTGTCATAGTAAAAGCAAGCGGGCCAACTACTTCCAAGGCTTGCCAATTTAATTCGACTTCATCACTGTCAATAATAATACTTTGTGGTAAAACAATAGATATTTCATCGAAAGTTTTGGCAATGAAAAAAATACTTGCGCTAAATACCTCACCCGGGATCGTCGCACTCTCGGATAAGCTGTGGATGGCAAACTGTTCGTTAATAAGCCTAAGTGTTAATTGTGACATTAATGTCCTTAAAGATTAACTCTAATTGATTATACTCATGTTACCTCGAAATACTCATTTCAGCGAGAATTAAAAGGCTTAGAGGCAAGGCGTAGATTGAAGAGGATGGTTGTTCAGGAGATTAAGCTCCTGCATTCTCTAAGAAGCTACATCCCTGTAGCGTCCTTGTCGAAATCAATAACGCGGCATATAAGTCTTTACCTTTTATTAGATACTCGCCCTGGGGGGGCGCCTGAGCAAATTATGCTCGTCATTGCGTATGTAATTAAGGGAACAACCATTAATTACATACGCGCCTTGATCATGAATCGCTCAGGCGTCCTGAAACAGACATTTTGAAGTATCATGAGTATAACTATAGCACTAGATACTTGTTTTGATTGTTAATTTCATCTAGGTTACAGATGCTTCTATTTAGGGTTTACTAATAGAAATCAATGGTTTTAAGTTAAAACAATTTTAAATGTCTATTTACTAATGTTTAGTGGTTTTTTTTGGGGGAAGAATGATGATATTTCTTTTGAAAATTATATCCACAAAACCTGTGGATATAATTGTTAGTAAGTCACTGTGTTGTTCGTATCTTATTGAAAAAAACGGTTAAATCTGGTAGTTCGTTTTTTGTCTAGTCGGGCTGTAAATAAGATAAAATAAGATAAGTGATTAAAATACTCTGTTAGATACAGATATAAGTAAAAATATAGATTTAACACGGTTAAAGTGCTTGAAAGAGAGCTAAATCGTACATTTATTAAATAAACGTACGATTTATGACAACCTAATGAATACTACATTGTCGCCTGTATTGCCGTTAGGGCGATAGTATAAACGATATCATCAACTAAGGCGCCACGAGACAGGTCATTAACCGGCTTATTCATTCCTTGTAACATAGGTCCGATGCTTACTAAATCAGCAGAGCGCTGCACAGCCTTATAAGTAGTGTTACCTGTATTTAAGTCAGGAAATATGAATACAGTGGCTCTACCGGCGACAGGGCTATTTGGCGCTTTTTTCTTAGCAACATTTTCCATAATGGCAGCATCATATTGAAGTGGTCCATCAATAATGAGATCAGGTCGCTTAGCTTTGACAATTTCAGTTGCTTTAGCTACTTTCTCTACATCAGCGCCTTGACCAGAACTGCCAGTGCTGTAGCTGATCATGGCAACTCTTGGTTCGATATCAAAGGCTTTAGCTGAATCGGCAGACTGAATGGCTATATCGGCTAATTGCTCGGCATTAGGCTCAGGATTAATCGCACAATCACCATAAACAAGTACTTGATCAGGTAATAACATAAAGAAAACAGATGAAACTAATGAGCTTTCTGGTGCGGTTTTAATTAATTGTAATGCGGGTCTTATGGTGTTCGCTGTGGTATTTACGGCGCCAGAGACAAGGCCATCGACTTGACCTAGTTGTAACATCATAGTGGCTAAAACAACATTATCTTTTAAATTTTCTAGTGCAACAACATCGGTTAACCCTTTATTTTTTCTGAGCTCGACCATAGGTCCAACGTAATTATCTCTAATGGAGTCGGGATCTGTTATTAATAAATTATCAGGGAGGTGAATACCTTGGTGCTCAGCAATCTGCAGTATCTCCTCTTTGTTACCAATAAGCTGACAACGGGCAATGTTACGTTCGCAGCATATTGCTGCGGCTTTAATAGTGCGTATATCAGTACCTTCTGGTAACACGATTAACTTATTTGCTTTGCGAGACAATTCCGTTAATTTATGCCTAAAAGCTGGCGGTGATAACAGGTTATAACTGTTGTTTTTAGAGGTTAAACTTTCGAGCCAATCACTGCTTAAATTGTCGGAAACATGTTGTTTTACCTTATCTTGGCGCTGAATGTCGTCTTTGGGTATTTCTGGATTAAAGCCCATGATATGACGCGAGGTCTGCCAAGTATCCCAAGGTACAGACAATACAGGTAAACCAGCATCAAGCGCTTGCTGACATAAGTCCCAAACCTGCTCTGAGGGTTCAAAGCCATTAGTTAATATCAAACCGCCTAATTTTGTACCATTTAACGCGGATAAACAGGTAGCAATAATAATGTCGGTACGATCGCCAGGAGTAACAATAAGACGACCGGGCACTAAGTAACTGACTAAGTTTGATACGGTTCGCGCACAAAATGCAACACTACGAAAACGGCGATGTGCCATATCTCCATTGTTAAGCACTTTAGCGTCAAGGTAGTTACTAATATCACACACACGTGGCGCGATAAGATCGATGTCCCACATAACTGTGCCGAGTAGTTCAAAGTGTCGGCCTTTAAAAATAGATAAATCTAACCAATGCTTTAAATTAAAATCACTTTCTATTTCTTCTTCTTTTGGCAATAAACCATATTCTTCTTGGTCTGGGCAATTAAGTTTGTTGATAACACAACCAATGAGATGCTTGTTTTTTATGCCGCCATAGGTTTCCGCGCTGACTTCAAGCCTGTCTTCAAATTCTTCCGCGCTGTCATCACCAGGGCTGGCGACTAAGACAATATCGGCACTAAGCGCTTGCGCGACATCACGATTAATACGACCAGCATAAGGCTGCCTTGGCGTCGGAACTAAACCCTCAATAATGATAACGTCGTGATCTTGTTTAAAGGCATTAAAGTTGGCAACAATCTCTTCTAGCACTATGTCTTGCTGGCCATCGCCCATTTTTTCTTCTACATAACTGAGCGATACGCTAGTACTATTTTGAGATAAGCTTATAGCATCAATGATTTTATTTTTTTTGGCTAAACGATTACGGGAAGGTTGGCTAATGGGTTTGAAGTGGCCAACTTTAATCCCCTTTTGCTGACAGGCATGTAATAAACCTAACGATACGCTGGTTAAGCCTACGCCGGAGCCAACAGGGATTAGCATAATTCTATGGGGCATAAATTAAATCCTATATATTCTTTATTTGAAGCGCTATTTAGCTAAATTTGTTAATAATTGGGCTGATTGCTCGGCAATCACCCACTCTTCATTGGTGGCAATAACCAAGCAAGCTCTCGAGTCTTTATTGGCAATATTACCTGAAGCGCCAAAACGAGTTGTCTGATTTTTTTCATCATCGAGATAAAAATTTAATAACCCTAACTGTTTCACAATTTCAGCACGTATCCAGCTTGAGTTTTCACCAATACCACCAGTAAATATAAGGCCATCTAATTGCGTTAAGCAGGTGCTATAGGAAGCAATACTCTTGGCAATACGATAACAAAAAACCGTTAGTGCTAACCTCGCTTGGCTATTGTTGTCTTCAATCATGGCGTTTTCTAATGTTCGGCAATCATTACTCAAGCCTGAAATACCTAATAAACCACTTTCTTTGTTAACTAATTTATCAACATCAGCAATTGAATAACCTAGATTATCGACCAGATGAAAGATAATACCGGCATCTAGATCGCCACAGCGAGTACCCATCATGACACCTTCGCCAGGTGTCATGCCCATGCTAGTATCCACACTTTCGCCTTGTTTAATGACAGTTACACTACAGCCGTTGCCTAAATGTGCACTGATCAAGTTACATTGCTCTAGCGGTTTATGTAACTGCTTAGCTGCTTGTTTCGCGACAAAGTAGTGGCTGGTACCGTGGAAACCATAACGTCTTATTCCGTGTTCTTTATACAAAGCGTAGGGGAGGCCATAAATGTAAGCTTTCTCGGGCATGGTTTGATGAAACGCTGTATCAAAAACAGCGACTTGAGGTAAGTCATTAAAAGCCTGTTGGCATGCTTTTATTCCAATGAGGTTCGCTGGGTTGTGTAATGGTGCAAGTTTTGCCAATTGGGCAATTGCTTGTTCTACCTTGTCAGTAATTAAGGTAGGTTGGGAATATTCTTCACCGCCATGGACAACTCTATGTCCAATAGCACAGATATCTTTCACTAAATCTAGCTGTTTTAACTGTGTTACCAATACTTGAAGCGCTATTTGGTGATCAAAGGGGGCGTTGAGCTCATAAGTTTGCTTTTTACCGGCTTGTTTGATGGTAATTATCGCCTCATTACTGAGTAAGCATTCCGCCAATCCGGATAATAGCGCTTCGCCACTTGAGGGATTGATTAAGGAGAATTTTACTGAAGAGCTACCACAATTAATGACTAAAATTGCCGCAGAATTAGCCGGATTGTTATGTTGAACGGGTTGTTGGATCATGTCGTTGTTCTTTTAAAAAAGTGAAAAAATATTGAATAATTATAGGCAATAATAATCATTTACAATAATGATGACGACATTATAACGATTGTTTTAGTGAAATATCTTGATGCAATGCAATAAAAACGACTTAAGCTCAAATTTTAATTTGTCTATGATCAAATAAAGCTTAACTACATTGTCTATGTTGCTTAAGCAATTGTGACAGGGCTTATATTATTTACCTTGGCTAAAATTATGCGAATTTCACGATAACCCGTCGCTTTGAGTGCTAGCGGCTATAGGGACTAGCTGCTATAGTAGTGTTATGAATATCTCCGTTGTACAACTCATTAAATTGGGTCAAAAATATTTATCTCTCTGGCCAGATAAGCCAGAGTTAAGCCACTACTTCGAAGATTATCGAGCAGTTCAAAGCGCGCGCTTTGTTTGTCGGTATTTTCCTGCGTTAGCTATGTTTACTGTTATCATGCAGCTTTATGTCGCTTCGGGATACCCATTAGGCCAAGGCACTATCAATAATGCAATTAATGCGCTGCCTCAAGCCCTTGTTTATGGTTTGTTTTTAATAAGTCTGCCAGTACAAGCATTAGTTTTTTCAGGTGTTAAAGCAGATAAGCTGTTACCACCTTCGTTGGCATCTTGGTATCGCAGTGGTTTAGAAAAGATAAAACAGCAAGCCGCAGAGCAAGATCAGCGTTGCAATGACCATAGTAATGATACTGTTATTGCTAGCTTAACAATATATAAACCGCGCTATATCGATCTTGCTCAACTGTTACATTTCACTTTTGCGCCAACAAAATAACCAGATAAATATTTTTACTTGGTTATTCTGTCTTTTGATATAAGCGCAATACAAAATCAGCTTGGCAGCTGAATTCTTCTTGCTCCTTCAATTCGCTAATTAACTCTTCAGTGGCTTTAAAAGCAAACGGTGTCATCGCTAACAAGTTTAAAACATCGCTACTATCGGTAAAATTCATAGCGTAGTTTAAGCGCTGCTCTTCAACCAAAGTTAAGTTTGCAATCACTTGTTTTGCCGTATCATGTTTATTTGCTTGGCGATATATCAAGGATTTAAGCTCAAACAAATGATTGTCGGCAGGAGTCACTGTTAATAAATAACCGTTAACTTGCAGGATACGGGTAAATTCATTTTCTAAAATAGGCGCGTAAACACTGTACATCCAGCCAAAATTTTCATCTGAAAAAGGTAAGTCAGAGAGCGTTGCTACGCTAAAAAAACAATCTTGATAACGTTTTGCTGCAATCTTTATTGTTTCTTTAGCAATATCTACGCCGTAGACACTGTTATGCTCACTCTTATGTTGATGAGTATAAAAACCCTCGCCACAACCCGCATCAAAAACAGCTGCGTGTTTTTCGCCATATTTTTGATATAAAGCGAGCATACTGTCTACTAAAGGTTGGTAATAGCCTTTATCTAAAAAAGCACGTCTAGCTTGTACCATCGCTTTGTTATCACCTGGCTCTTTCGAGTGCTTAAACTGGACGGGTAATAAATTAACATAGCCTTGTTTTGCCTGGTCAAAACTATGATTATTTTCACAACGGTAGCTTTTTTCATCAAGTAATAAAGCCTGCTGACAAAGAGGGCAACGGTATTGGGCTAGTTTTTTACTAGCTAAGTTATTAGACATATCAGTATGCATTAACAGTTAATCCTATGAAAATGTTGACCAAATAGGCGCATGGTCTGAAGGCTTTTCAATACCACGTAATTCATAATCAATATCAGCTTCAATACATTGTGCAGCCAACTCTTTTGTCGCCAGCACAACATCAATACGAAGCCCGCGATTATCATCAAAACCACGCGAGCGATAATCAAACCAAGAATAGCGCTCGGTTGTTTCGGGGTGTAGCAAACGGAAAGTATCGACAAAGCCCCAGTCCATTAATCTTGTTAACCATTCTCTTTCTTCAGGTTGGAATGAACATTTTCCGCTTTTTAACCAGCGTTTACTATTCACATCACCAATACCAATGTCTAAGTATTGCGGAGAAATATTAATGTCGCCCATGACCACGACATTTTCATCATTTGAATGATTGTCGTTAAGGTAGCTCATTAGGTCTTTATAAAACTGACGCTTATAAGGGTATTTCGTTTCGTGGCTAATATTTTCGCCTTGTGGGAAGTAGCCGTTAAGCACAGTTAATTTTTCACCTTTATCATTAGTGGTAGTGACCATAATCATGCGTTTTTGTGCTTCATCATCATCACTTGGAAAACCTTTTTGTACCACATCGGCTGCTTTTTTACATAGCATAGCTACGCCATAATGTGCCTTTTGACCATGAAAATATACATGGTAGCCCATGGCTTCAACTGCTTCTAATGGGAAAGCTTCATCATGAACTTTTATTTCTTGTAAGCCGATAATGTCAGGTTGATGTTTATCGATAATCGCTTGTAACTGGTGAAGTCGAGCACGAAGCCCGTTTATATTGAAAGAGATGATTTTCATAGAATTCCTAATGGCTTTAGCGAACAATATTGTCAGGTACTACCTGATAAATTAAGGCGATGATCTTGCGTGTTTATCTACCGTCTCGCAAGGTTTATTTTTCACAGCTTGTTATATATTGTAATTTAAACGTAACAACTGGTAGAACCTATTGTTTAACCGTAATAACTTGTTTAAGCTAGGCATAAATGAGTAGCACAACATAGAAAACTGTTAATACAGTGATCAGTACAGTTATACCAATTTGATTAAATTTCTTCCTAACTCAGAGCTACATTGATGAGCTTAGAACAAACAAAATTTATTAAGCATAGTCATTCTATATTTAGTTAATTTTGTGACGTTATTAGTTTAACAATGAGCTCCCAAGGGCGAGTTTAAAAGGCTTATATGCTGCGTTATTGATTTTGACAAGGGAATAACCATTCTCTGCAATCAATGCCTTGCCTTTAAGCCTTTTAATTCTCGCTGAGTGGGAAAGAACTTAATCAACTTGGTATTATTAATATAGTTAGCGCTCAATTTACATTAATAACACGTAATAAATAAGGAAATGAACATGCCAGATAGTAACTCAAGCGTAAAGAAAATATTATTGGTCGAAGATGATCGCCAACTGTCCGATTTAGTCACTGACTTTTTAACGAGTGAAGGTTTTCATGTTAAACAAGAGTTCCGTGGAGATACCGTTGCTAAACGAGTAAAACTTTTCTCTCCAGACCTTATTATTTTAGATGTTATGTTACCCGGTAAAGATGGTTTTGGTGTTTGTCGTGATTTACGTCCAGAATTTAATGGACCAGTTTTGATGTTAACCGCAAAAAGCACTGACTTTGATCAAGTTCTTGGTTTAGAAATTGGCGCTGATGATTATGTTATTAAGCCCGTTGAACCTCGCGTATTATTAGCACGAGTTAACGCTTTATTACGTCGCGGCGACTTACCTAACCAAAGTGAAGAAAAAGGTGAAATTAACTGTGGTGGTTTATATATCAATAAAGCATCACGAAAAGTGACTTTACAAGATGAAAACATTGACTTAACTAGTCAAGAATTTGATTTATTATGGTTACTTGCAGGTAAAGCCGGCGAAGTACAAAACCGCGATTATATTTATAAAGCAGTCATTGGCCGTGAATATGATGGCTTAGACCGAAGTGTTGATGTGCGCATTTCTCGTTTACGTAAAAAATTACATGACAGCACAGATACTCCTTTTAGAATTAAAACAATTTGGGGTCAAGGTTACTTGTTCGTTCCAGATGCATGGAGCTAATCCTCACTAAATTAGTGACCGACTATATAAATGCCCAAGCCACTTGAAATGCAGGTTTCCAGAAACAAGCATCTTCAAATAGTTTGGACATAATAAGGCTTTGTTTACTTTTCGCAGTGGCAAGGCCTTTTTTTTAGCTCATTTTTAATATGTTGTATTGATAAGGTACTTTGATGAAATTAGGCCGTTCGTTTTTTAATCTTTATTTTTTTATTATTTCCACATTTATTATCTTCTCTTGGGCCCTTGATGAAGTTTGGACATCGTATCTCGAGCAAGATATTGAGTCCTATACAGGGTATCAAACCCTGATGATGGCTACTGGTGATTATTTACAAACACATCCCGAAGAAAATTGGGATGAAATAATTTCAGGAGCAGGAAAACGCTGGGGACTGTCGCTAGAATTAGTTTCTTTGGCCGAAGTTGAAGACATTGACCACTCTAATCATCATGTTTTATCACACTCAAATGCCCATATTTATCATTTCAATGACCAGGTGGTTATTCATTATCTACTGGAAGGATCTGACTCAGTAATTACCTTAGGCCCCCTAGAAATGCCGACGAGGCCAAGAGTTAAAGCAACTTACCGCGTTATGATCCTTGCTACCTTTGGTGTTGTGATCTTTATTTGGTTATGGCCGATGTCTCGTGATTTAGAGCAACTTAAAAAAGCGACTAAAGCATTTGGACAAGGACACTTTGATAGTAAGGCACCAGCAGCAAAATCAACCATGATTGCGCCAATGATCTTGTCGTTTAATATGATGGCAGCAAGAATAAGGCGATTAATAGAGGCGCATAAAGAATTAACCAATGCGGTTTCCCATGAGCTAAGAACACCCTTAGCACGGACAAAATTCGCATTACAGATGCTTGATACCATCAAAGATGATGAAAAACGTGCAAAGTATCAAAAGCAAATTAGTAATGATGTTTGTGAGTTGGAAGAGCTTATAAATGAAATGCTTATCTATGCCGCTTTTGATAGTGATAAACCCGAGCTGAATATCACCCGTACCAACATTAGTGATTTAGTTAAGCTCCAAATTTCCAGTCACGACCAATTTGTTAGCTCAATAGAATTTGTTAACAACTTGCCCGATAATTTTGTTTGTTGCGATGGCCATTTTATGGACCGAGCCGTTAATAATTTTATTAGTAATGCCATTAAATATGGCGATGATAAAGTGAGGGTGACACTTTCTATTGAAAACGATCAATGCCAAATTTGCGTTGAAGATAATGGCGATGGTGTTTCTGATGAATTTAAACAAGTCATATTTGATGCTTTCTCACGTGGTGATCAATCGAGAAATCGAGAAACAGGTGGTTTTGGTTTAGGCTTAGCTATTGTCGCTCGGATCATGGAGTGGCATCAAGGTCAAGCATCTATCGGTGATAGTGAGCTTGGTGGTGCATCGTTTACACTGACTTGGCCAGTAAAATTAACTTAGCTTTATAGTTTAATTAAATTCATAATCGACAGAGCAATTTATTTGTAATTTTTTCTGTTATCGGCTAAATGTTTTCAACTTTTGGCCGATAACTTATTTATCAAGATATCTGCATCAGGGTATCGATAAATAGAGAATATTGCATTGGCTGTCGAGTTAGCTCAACAATTATCATCAAATAGTAAAGCACCAAGTGGGGATAGAGGCAATTTAGCGCCTGAAAACTTCTCTTCTAATGTTTTGCTACACGAGCTTCAGCTTGGTGAACAGCTTAATGAGAGCGTTGTACAAACTCGCCGTGCAGATTTTTCGTTAATGTTGGCAATGTTAGCTGATGATGTTCGAGAGCAAAGCCTGTTTTTATTGCCAAAAGCAACAGAGCCGGCACCTGTTGACGTGACTAACATAGCCTTGAGAAAACAGTTTAACTTACCAGAGAAAGCGCCTTTAGCGTTATCAACTCCAGATGGTATTAAACAATTTAATCAAATACAGAGCATAGTTGATAATGATTTAGCCACTATACATTTAGCTAACGCTATGATGCCTAAACCTTTAGCATTTCGTGATGACAAAAAACATATCGAAAGCCAAGTGCTAGAAAACACCAGTTTATTCACTCAGCTTAAACATAAACAAGCACAAGAAATAAACTCTACTTCAAATGACTCAGATAAGCCGCTGAGCCAGCCGCTAAACTTCAATGCAAAAGCATGGTTAGATAACATTCAACAGTCTTTAGTCAAAGCGCCATTACTTAATTAGATAAAAGTTAATTAAGTAAAAGCTTAACTAACGCCCAATTAACTGTCCTAATGAGCGCAGCAGTGCTTAAATTTTCTATCTCTCTTTGCAGACCAAGCCGTTGGATATTTATTACAGGGGCAAATTTCATTACGTTTGATTTTCGCTATTTCGTTATGCTCGGTAATGTCACCATCAATGTAACGCCACAGACCTTGCTCAAGGGCGAAATTGGACTTTTCTCTTAACTCGCATAACGTATTATCAACTAGGTAAAACGCGGAGAATTCTACGGTGTTCTCGCCACTTTCATGTACCACAAGTGCTAACCAAGTACATTCATCTGCCCATGATTGGATCTCGCTAACTGACTGCTTTAAACGCTGGGTTGCACCATAAGTATTAAAAATATATTGGCCGTCTTTTATGGCGTATGCACTAAAGCGTGAACGCATTAATTGCTCAGCAGTACAGGGGACTTTTTTTTGTGTAATAAAAAGTTGGCAGCAAGCATTAAATAATAGAGTAGAACCGCAAGGGCAAAGCATAACAATATGTCCAATAATGATATTATACCAAGTGGATTAATTCTCGCTAAGTGATCAATAAGTTAGCCCAATTGGTATTATGTGTAATTCGTTATATTTTACCGTGTTTTTAACGCAGATAAACCTCTATTGGTCGTTTTATTTAACACATTTTTGACCATTTCGATTAGTATAACGAGTAATTACATTCTCAAGAGCCGCTAGTATTAGTGATTAATCCCAATCTATTGCTATAGCTTGCTGACTCCTAATTCATTCTTTCTTTCTTTAATAAGAGAATAAAAGAACTCAACAGAAGAATTTATTTTATGAAAATACAACTCATTGCCGCAGCGCTCAGTTTATCATTAGTTGCATGTAGTAATACTCAGCTAAATGAACAACTTAGTACTAGTGCGTCAGAGAAAGTTCAAGGTGCAGTTGCAACTAATGCACAATCAACCGATATTATTACCATAGAGCAAATAATGGCTGATCCTGATTGGTTCGGTCGTTCGCCAGAATCTTGGTATTGGGGAGATGACAGTAACACGGTTTATTACCAGCAAAAGCAATTAGGTAACCCACTACGTGACTTGTACTCCTTGGACCTGTCAAATGCTAATAAGACGGTTCAAGTAGCCTTGTCGAATAAACATAAGGTTGCTGATCAAAACGGCTTATTAAATCAAGCACGAACTCATAAAGTTTACAGTTTCAATGGTGATGTTTTTGTCAAAATACTTGCCACTAATGTGGTGAAACAGCTAACTTTTACCTCAAACGATGAGCGTGATGTACTGTTCTTGACCAATGGCGATGTTGCTTACCAAGTGGGTAATATTTTTTACGCGCATAATTTACAAACAGGTCAAATTAAAGAGTTGGCAAGTTTACAAATGTCAGCAAAACCTGCAGGTATTAGCGCTCCTAAAAGCTATTTAGCTAAAGAGCAACATAAGTTAATTGACTATATTGCCTTACAGCAACGAAATACTAAATTAAAGCAAACCAAAAAAGAACGTCTTGCTGCTGAGAATAACTCAGTGAATGACACTAAGTTTTATTTTGGTAAAGATAACCGTGTAGCGCATGCGAGTCTTTCACCTGCAGGTGATAAATTATTAGTGAGCATAGCCTCTGCTAAATCTAGCCGTGATAAAACCGACATCATGCCTAACTACATTACTAAAGATGGCATAATTGCCGCTGAGAAAGTACGTGCTCGTGTTGCTAATAACAGACAATATCAAGAACAGCTTTTTATTCTCGATTTAGTTACGGGTGCCAAGCAAGCATTAAGCTACGAAACCTTACCCAGCTTTGATACAGATGTTTTAGCGAGTGTTAAAACTGAAAACTTTGCGCGCGATGGTAAAAAATATAAGTCAGAGAAAAAAGCACGTAACATTCATGTACTGCAAATGTATAACCCGATTAAGTGGAGTAGTGATGGTCAGCATTTAGCACTCATGTTAGAAGCTTGGGATAACAAAACTCGCTGGTTAACAACGATTGATTTTGATAAAAGTGAACTCGTTACTCAACATAAATTACATGATGATGCGTGGATTAACTGGAGTTTTAATGAATTTGATTGGTTAGCTGCTAAAGCTGAAACTAGCAATGTCGCAAGCCTATATTACTTGTCTGAAGAGTCGGGTTATTCTCATTTGTACCATAAAGACTTAAACAGCAAGCCTGTTAAGTTAACCTCTGGTAAGTTTGAAGTAAGTGATGTCACTGTAACGCAAGATAATCAGCGCTTTATTTTTAAGGCCAATAAAAAACACCCTGGTATTTACGAGATATATCAAGTGGATTTAGCTAAAAACTTAACTGCATTGACTGATTTAGGTGGTAAAAACGATTACGAAATTAGTCCTGATGAGTCAAAACTATTAATTCAGCACTCTACTGTCACTATGCCTCCTGAACTTTATGTACAGAGCTTAAATAGCACGGATTCAGCGAAAAGAATTACCCATACTGTCTCAGAGCAGTTTCTGGCAATGCCTTGGTCTGCACCTACCGTTGTAGCTATCCCATCAAGTAAACAAAAAGAGCCGATTTATTCGAAAGTTTATTTCCCTAAAAACTTCGATAAAACATCCACTAAAAATCGTGCGGTTATGTTTACTCATGGAGCAGGGTACCTGCAAAACTCTCATTTAGGTTGGTCAGGGTATTTCCGTGAATTCATGTTCAACTCTATGTTAGTGCAACAAGGCTACGTAGTTATTGATATGGATTACCGTGCATCGGCGGGTTACGGACGTGACTGGCGTACCGCTATTTACCGTCACATGGGTAAACCTGAAGTAGAAGATATGCGTGATGGCGTTGAATGGTTAGTTGAAAATGCTAATGTAGACTCTAAGCGTGTTGGTACTTATGGTGGCTCTTACGGTGGTTTCTTAACATTAATGTCAATGTTCACCGACCCTGATTTATTCGCGTCTGGCTCAGCAATACGTTTAGTTTCTGATTGGGCTTATTATAATCATGGTTATACTTCAAATATTTTAAATACGCCTGAAGATGATGCGATTGCCTATGAACGCAGTTCGCCAATTTATTTTGCAGAAGGGCTTAAGAACCCATTGTTAATCAATGCGCCTATGGTGGATGATAATGTATTTTTTGAAGATACGGTACGACTTGTACAGCGTTTAATTGAGCTTGAAAAGCAAGATTTTGAAACGGCAATTTACCCAGTAGAGCCACATGGGTTTGTACAACCTAGCTCATGGTTAGATGAATACCGTCGTATTTATAAGTTATTTGAAAATAACTTATAAGCTTTATAGCAATTGCATAAACGAAAAAGCCCTGATAGTTACTATCAGGGCTTTTTTTTGCGCCAATGTTATGAGCTTACATTCCTAACATAACCGATGTAGGCAGTACTGCTAAATTGACCAAGATACCGTTTCACTGATGCTCTGTTGCCACTGCCCTAGAGACTCATTTTTATCGGCAACAACAATGATATTACTTTTAATAAATTCAATAGAGCTACCAAAGAGCTTTTCATCATTAAAAGCAGTACTAAAACGTAATTGTTCATTTTTAGGTACAACAAAAACGGTAACTGGGCTTGTTTTACCTTGATAAACTAAATGTAGACTTTTCATACCGTCAAATCGACAGTAATCTGCAAAAAGTAGTTTGCCAAGTGGTTGACTGAAGTTTCCATCAAAAGCTGCCATTTTTTGATTTAAAGACGCTAAGGTCACTTGATTGGTTGCATTGTTAGCAAAGCTACCTTGTTCATGATAAACATGGGCTAGGGCATAATCCCCTAGGTTAGTATAAGCACTGGAAAATTGCATGAAATTAAGCATTAATCCACCGACAATGGCGACAGATGCTGCTAAAGCGAGATGCACACGAGTTTTACGTTTTTGCACTTGATGACTCGCTAGCGTTTGACGCAAAATAAGCTTATGACATAAATCATCAGGTACAGGTATCTGTAATGCTTGTTTAATTTTTTCATCCAATTTACAAATGTCTTGGGCAAATTGTTTCTTGCTTGCATCATCTTGCTGCGCAGCGATAGTGTCAGCATCTTGATTATTAGGATCGGCATATATAGCACGCCTAAATTGCAAATCATCCATTGTATATACCTCGCTTCACGGGCTCTGCTTCTAAAGCTTCTTTAAGTTGGTTTCGCGCTCTAAATAAACGTGTCATCACAGTGTTTTTATTTAGATCCAGCATAGTGGCAATATCTTCACCGCTAAAACCACCAAGGACTTGTAATACTAACGGCTCAGAGTATTCTGGCTCCAGTTGCGCAATTTTCTCTCGTAACCAGTGGTTTTCTAATTCTTGTTCAGTGGTCACTGATTTAGTGTCGGTTATACTGGCCTCTTCATATTCGCTCATGTCAAATCGCTTTCTCTCGAAGCGTCTGGCATTCTCTCGTCTTAAAATAGTGATTAGCCATGACTTAGCAGCCTTTTCATCTTTTAATGAATCTAGGGCTCGCCATGCACGCAGAAAAGTTTCTTGCACTAAGTCTTCAGCCACTTGTTTTTCATGAGTGAGCCAATAGGCGTAGCGGTATAAATCACCGTGTAGCGCTTTAACTAGCGCCTCATATCTAACTTGTTTTGTCATCATATGTTTATAGACCCTAGCATGGGTAAATTTATTTCAAAGGCTAGTAATTATTTCTAAATTATTTAAAAGAAGACTATTAGGTGATGTTATTTATTGCTTAATGAACAATAAATAACATCACCTAAAATAGTATAGACAGATCCTAACCTTTAAGGGCAGGGCTAAGGATTAAGTGGTGATAACTGCGGGGTTGTGGTTTTAGCACTTTGCTGTTTATGTACTGATTGAATGGCCTTTAGTAAGACCTGACCTTGCCATGATGGCGCACCATCGAGTGCACTTTTTCCATAAAGGTGTTGTTGTAAATCATTAAGCGCAGTGGCAAAGCTTTGCTCTTGCACAATCATTTGAGCTTGAGCAATATTACCTATTTCTAGCCCCGATTTGTTACTGGTAAGTAACTCTCTTAACCAAGGTAATACTAAGTGTAATGCTTGTTCAGCATTATTTTTCTTACAGGCGGCTAACAGAGCAATATAATGATTACCTGTATTTGTTAGCTTATTAGATTGAGGCTTGTCATGGCCCGGATTATGTTTTTTCAAATAAATGATGTGAACAAGCCAGCCCAAAAGAGTGAATAACCATAAGCCAAGAAATAACCATTGCAGACGTTTATCTTGAGGCGAGGTAGACGTATTAATAGCAGGCGCTAGTCCAGTTATACCTTCAATATCATGAGTTGAATTAGCACTGTCAGTAAGGTTATTTATGTTAGCCGTATCATTAAAACCATGAGTAGAATTGGCTGTTATATTGCCTTCGGCCTCTTGCACTGAGATAGTTTTTGACTCCAAGGTCGCCTGTTCAATTCTATGGGTTACCGTGTTAAACCAAGTAACACTCATTTCGGGCAATATAAACTCTCCTGCAGCACTCGGTACTAAGGCAAAATTCTGAACTTTTTGGCTGACTAATCGGTCATTACTGAGATTTGAGTGCAGCTCTGCTTGATCAGGGTAGATTTTCAAACCACTGCTACTTTTCATTTCAAGCTTTGGTAATTGCGCTTTTGAAAGCCCCGATGCTGTTAAAGTAATAGTACGGGTAATAGGCTCGCCAACAGTAAACTCATCATTACCTGCTTGCCACTCTTGGTGTAAAGTCAATATGTCAGTAGGTAACCATTGAGCATTACTTGGGTAGTTGACTGGTATTGGTAAAACGGAAATTTTTAGTTCATCACCGACAATGCTAACGGGCTTAGTTTGGGAAAAACTTAAAAAGCTTGAGCGACGTTTTGACGCTTGTAATATTTCACCAGAAAATAATGGGGCTTTTAAGGTAAATTCACCACTTTGCTCTGGCGTTATGGCATACGTTTGCTCAATTACACGGTATCGCTTACCGTTGATAATAGCGTCTGACTGCTTGTCTTGACCTATTTTTTCAAAGGTAGCACCGGTTAAACTTGGCTCAGTTAAGTTGCCACTTTTAAGGTCAACTGCAAAGTGTAGCTTTATCGATAATGTTAATAATTGCTGTACGTACACTTCATTACTGGACAGTTCACTGGTGACAAAAATATCAGTTTGGGCGTTACTACTATTATCTTTAACCGCGATAATAGTCAGCTCAACTGGCTCACTTTGCTGGTTTTCAATGGTAAGGGCAGGAATGATAAATTGACCGGCGCTTCGGGCAATTAATACCACTTGCCATTTGGTCATGCGAGTGGTTTTAAAATTCACCATACTAGTTTGTGAACTAACCGACGTTTGACCGACAATAAAGTCGGTCAGTAATGCACTGGTATCTAACGCATTACGATTAACATCGTCGTCAGCCGTGACGGTTAATAAAATAGATTCATTAATCATCGCAGGGTTTTTATCAATAACCGCAGTAACTTTTGATAAAGCGTGGGCATTATTGCTCAATAAAAATGTTGCCACCGTTAGCAAGGTCAATGTCAGGCTTTGCAGGGAATAATACGGCAATTTAGCTACTAAATATTTTGAAAAATTTCTTACCACTTTTTAGTTACTCCTTGGGGCGTGCCTTCATGTCTACGTTTTTGATATTCGAGGCGCATTTTGTTTCGTAATAATAAATAAGGGTCATCTGTTACCTTATTTAATAGTTGTTGATGTTTCTGCTCTGTTTCTTGTGCTTTATTGTCAATGGCTTGTTGCGCTAGTGATTTTTCTTCACCTTGTTGTTCTTCATCAGATTCTTTGGCTTTAGCTGCTTGCTCTTCTTTTTCTTTTTCTTTTTGTTCTTGCTCTTTTTGTTTAGCCTCTTGAGATTGATTCTCTTTTTCTTCGTCCTGTTGTTCGCCTTCTTTATTTTCAGGGCTACTTTGCTGCTGGTCATCTTGAGACTGATCTTGTGGTTGACCATCCTGACTTTGTTGCTCACCTTGATTCTCTTTGCTCTCTTGCTGATCATCATCTGATTGCTCTTGAGAGTCTTGGTTTTCTTGATCACCTTGAGATTGCTGTTCTTGTTGTTCTTGCTGCTTTTTAAGCTGCTCAAGTTTTGCTAGGTTATCTTTGGCATCGCTTAAATCAGGATCTTTTTCCAGCGCTGCTTTATAAGCCGCTATCGCCTCATCAATTTTTTGTAACTGCGCGAGTGAATTGCCTTGGTTGTACAGTGCTTGAGCGCTATCATTTTGTTTAAAAGCTTGTAATGCTTGTTCATAGTCACCGGCTTTATAGTGAGCACTGCCTTGCCATTGGCTGTCTTTAAATTGCTTAGCGGCTTGTTGGTAGTCTTTTTGTTGGTAATGTTGTTGTGCTTGTTGGTCTGACGTTTGCCATAAATCCTGCCACAATTGACTAGCGCCACTAACGTTAGACTCAGCGCTATCAGCAGCAGTTGAACTAGTGGGAGCAATTTTTGCAGCCGTTTGTGTTTTATTAGGCTCAGCAGCATAACTGCTCGGACTTACACTGGCGAAACTAAATAATAACGTCAGTGGCATAAGCCAGCTTATTGCTAAAATGCTGCTGCCGCGGCGAAAGTAACTTAATATAAATGGCAGTATGATGAGTAGTAACCAAGGACCTTGCTCTTGATATTGGTCGCCTTGCATTGCTTGTTTACTCTCTTGTTCAGCTGAATTATTTGATGTCTGCGAATCTAGCGTATCATCAAGACTTACACTTAAATGCGCGGTCAACGCTTTAATATCGGCGTCATCATTTGTCATGGTGTGATAAACCCCTCTACTACGTTGAGCAATTGCGGATAATCTGCTTTCAGGTAACTTTGGAATGACGATAGCGCCTCTATTATCTTTGAGTAACTTACCGCTACTTAACTTGATTGGTGCGCCCGTTGTACTACCAACACCTAAAATGTTCAGTTTATGGTTATTATCGTTTGCCCAATCATAAACATCTAACATTTCTTCATTATCTATATCATCAGTAAACCAATAAATGTCGCCGCTAATATGACCGGCATTTTTTAACGTTTGATCGGCTAAAGTGAGCGCAGCCAACGCATTTGCCCCATGAACAGGCATAATATCTGGTGAGAGTGAAGGTAAAAGCAATTCAATGTTTCTAACATCTTGCGTTAATGGGCTAATAATAAAGGCATCCCCAGCATAAGCTATTAGGCCAACATCACCCTCGTTGATTTTTTTAAGTAAATCGATAGCTTTATAACGAGCACGCGTTAATCGATTGGGTTTTACATCGGTTGCGTACATGGAATAAGACATATCCATGATAAGCACAGCGCCACGTTCTAGTTGATAAACCGGTTGGGGTAACTTTTGCCACGCAGGTCCAGCGAGGGAAAAAATGATACAACTTCCTATGATCAGAGGTTTTAACCAATAACGTGTTTGTGAAGATGCCGAGGCCGTTTTAGCTGCTTGGCTTTGCGAATTTTCTAATAAAGCGCTCGCTAAATGACTCGGTAAAAAGTGCTGCCAAGGTGACTGGTAATAGCGAATTTTCTTTAATAAAAATATGACTAAAAACAAAGCGACAAAAGCTAATAACCACCAAGGTCGAATAAAGTGGAAGTTATTAACTATGCCTTCGAAGCTAAAGCCTTCCAAAGTGATATCGCTAGCGAGTTGCGCTAAATCTGTTGTTAAATCTGTTTGTTGAGCGGCCATATTATTTACCCCCCATAGTGTGAACATCATTTTTATTTATGCGGGTGTTTTTCGCGGGTAATAAAAAGCTAAAATGTAAACTGAGTAAATAAACAAAACAAAGCAAGGCGGCAAAGGCTAGTGGCCAATAATATAAAGCGCTAAGTGGACGCATTTGTTGTTGCTCTTGTTCAATAGGCTCAAGCTTGTCGAGTAAACTATATATTTCGCTCATGCCTTGGCTGTCGCGGGCACGAAAATATTGACCACCTGTTTTTGTCGCTATACTCGCTAAACTTTGCTCGTCTAAATCACTGGAAGGATTAACACGTTGTGTGCCCCACATTGATCGTTGCAACATGACGTCGGCGCCAATACCTACAGTGTAGATAGTGATGCCTTTGGCAATAGCTAATTCCAATGCTTGTTCAGGGGTGATTTTTCCAGCGGTATTTTGTCCGTCGGTCAATAAGAGTAAAACTTTATTAGACTCTTTTTTTGCATCAAAGCGTTTGACTGCGAGTGCGATGGCATCACCTATGGCTGTTTTTCTACCAACGAGATTGAGTTCACTTTCATCTAACATTTGCTTTACTGTTTTTCTATCAAAGGTCATCGGTGTTTGCATATATGCATCATCGGCGAATAAAATTAAACCGAGGCGATCACTTACTCGACGTTCTATGAAATCACCAAGAACGACTTTAAGCATTTGTAAGCGGTTGACATTGCTACCGTTAAGGCTCATGTCTTCTATTTCCATACTGCCAGAAAGATCAACCGCAATCATCATTTCACGGCCTTCACTGGGTATGTCTATCGCTTCACCAAGCCATTGAGGTCGGCTAATAGCCAGAACCAGTAACATCCAACAGAGTGATAAAATAATCAACGGCGCTTTGCGTTTTTGCTGATCGCTCATCGAATTACTGGCAACATTAATCATCACAGGCATGATCAATGCGCTTTGCTGGTTGGCATTTTTCTTAGCGGGTAAAAAATAGATAATTAGTGGTAGCGGTAATAGGGCAATTAACCAGGGCCAAGCAAAACTTATCATGCGCTTAACTCCTGTTGTTTTTCGGCTGATACAGGGGGGACTGTCGGTTCAATAATCGGAAGGGCATGCGTTAACCACATTTTAGTTGCTTGTTGGCAATCACTATCAGTATCGGCCGTTGTCCTAGCAGCTTGAGTCGCTTGATATTGTCCTTTAAAAGCAGCAGTGCTCAATTCAATAAAGCGTACTTGGTATTTCTCAGGTAATTGCTTCATTAAAAAGTCCTGAAAGTTATCTCCATGTAATTTGGCTAGTTGTTGACGATTTACGTATTGCATCGCAGCCCATTTCAGTAACGTTATACATTCTTTAGCGCTCATCGAGGGGGTATTCTCTAATGCGGTTAATGCTTGATTTTTACTATTATTTAAACGCTTATTTTTTTGGAGTTTCTTATAAGTCCACACTGCGATAATGACAACTAATGCTAATAATAACCACCAACCTGGAGCGATAGGAAAATTACTCACTTGCTCTGGTACATGAATATCGTGCAATTGCAGTTGTGCCGTTTGACCTGACGAAAGTTGACCTGGCGAGGTAGGCGAGTTTGCTATAGCCATTATAACGATGCCCCATATTTTAATTGTTGTTCTAGGCTATCCCCAGCACTAAAGTGAATTACGCGAGCACCTGCTGATTGCAACAGCGACTGCATTTTCTCACCTTGTTCAAAAGCTTTCTGCTGATACTGAACTGCGGTATTGGTATCACCTAAGGTTAACTGTTGACGGCTTTGGCCATCGGTAATCGTTACTGCTAACTTAAGGGGACTTTCAGGTAAGGTTTGCTCTAGTGGATCACTGACTAAACAAATGACTAATTCGCAATGTTTACTTATTTGGCTAAGGTGTCTTAAAGCATTTGCGCAATTTTTTTCATCTTTAAGCGCATGACCATCGGTGATCAAGTAAACAAGGGAGCCGGGTTTAGCTAAGTGTCGTAATCGTGCACAATGTTGCTCGAAATGATAGTGCCCAGAAGTAGCGGCTTGATTTAGCGCTTGCTCGTCAGCTAATACCGAAGTATTTTCTTGAACGCTCTTCTGCTGTCTTTGGTTGTTTAAGGTGGTTAAAGCATGTAAATAATGCAAAACCCCCGCTTTACGACTACGTGGTTTTAATTCTATATGTTGTTCATCACAAAACACTAAGCCGCCGATACGATCTCCACGGCTTTTTGCATGCCAAGCAACGAGCGCCGCTAAATGCGCAGCTTGTACTGATTTAAAAAGCAGTTTACTGCCAAAATGCATATTCTGGCTCAGATCAGTGGCAACCAATACCGGTCTTTCTATTTCTTCTCGAAAAAGTTTAGTGTGGGTTTGTCCGGTACGCGCAGTGACACGCCAGTCAATGGCACGAACATCATCACCTGTTTGGTAATGACGTACTTCATCAAACTCCATACCACGGCCTTTGCTTCGGGATAAATAATTACCTGACTGCTTACCACGAATATTCTTTTTACCAGCCAAGTCAATCAAGCGACTCTTACTTTGATACTGTAAGAGTTCCTGCATCGATAAATCTATGCCATTGCTATACAAGTCAGCAAGTAAGCATTGAGCTGCCTTATTATTCAAACTATTTGAAGAAGATGTTTTTTGACGATTAAACCACATAAAGTAACTCTACTTGCTCATTTTATATTTAACGTAATACCCATTGCACTCACTAAGTGAACATTTACAAAGGGAATAAGTGCTGCGACGGATAGTAATTAACGTTAAAAAGGCTAAATACTTTAAATTACGCTACAGCCACTTGTGTCAAAATATGATCAAGTACTTGATTTGCAGTTATACCTTCAGCTTCAGCTTGATAGCTGAGTAGAATTCTATGTCTAAGGGCGTTGTGGAATACGGCCTGAATATCTTCAGGGCTAACAAAATCACGATTATGTAACCAAGCACGCGCTCGCGCACAACGATCTAATGCGATGGTGGCACGAGGACTAGCGCCATAAGCAAGCCAAGTCGCTAACTTATCGTCATACTTTTCAGGTTGGCGGGTTGCCATAATCAGATCGACTATATAGCTCTCTAATGATGGAGCCATATGTATATTAAGCACTTGCTCACGCGCACCAAAAATTTCACTTTGGCTTAATGTGCGTAAGTTACTTTCTTTTTTCTCAGCTTTATTTTCGCCATGGTCAGCGTTTGATTTTAACGCTTCACCGCGGTTTAATTTTAATATTGCTAACTCGCTTATCGCGTCAGGGTAGCCTATTTCAATGTGCATCAAGAACCGATCTAATTGTGCTTCAGGCAACGGGTAAGTTCCTTCTTGCTCAATAGGATTTTGTGTTGCCATAACTAAAAATAGTTCAGGTAAATCATAGGTTTTACGACCAACAGTGATTTGTCCTTCTGCCATCGCTTCTAACAAAGCAGACTGAACTTTAGCGGGGGCACGGTTAATTTCATCAGCAAGTACTAAGTTTTGAAACAAAGGACCGGGTTGAAAAACAAAGGTGCCATCTTCTGGGCGATAAATATCGGTTCCAGTTAAATCTGCTGGTAATAAATCAGGGGTAAACTGTATTCGATGAAAATCAGCCTCTAATCCTTGTGCTAAGGCATTTACAGCACGGGTTTTTGCTAAACCCGGAGGCCCTTCAACAATTAAGTGACCATTAGCTAATAGCGCAATAAGCAAGTTTTCTACTAACGCTTCTTGACCAATGATTTGTGAAGATAAATGTTGTTTTAATGTAGAAAAATGTTCAATTGCCATACGGATAAATTCTTATAATATTGGTCGTGGTAAGTGAAACTTAGTGATAACTTGGCTTTGCTTCTTTATAGGAGCACTATTTCATCTAGCCGTTATACTAAGGAAAAAGTTAATATGATATTTTATATAAGGTTTTTATAAAAGAAAACAAGTCAAAAGTAACAAAACTTTAACGAATATTTTTATCGTTAACCGTATAAAAGTTGTCAATAGTCTTTTTTGATCTCAGGTAATGATTGAATTTTTTCTAGAGTTAGTTAGAATCAAGTTAGTTTCAAGAGGTCAGACCTCTCGAGTTTATAATATAAATACAGAGTTTGTGGAGTAATGAATGACAATAAAAAGACTAACAACTTCGACGGGTGAGCGCATAGCAATCGTTGCTGGCTTGCGTACTCCGTTTGCTAAACAAGCAACGGCTTTTCATGGTGTACCAGCAGTTGACTTGGGCAAAATCGTTGTTAACGAATTATTGCAAAAACACGATATTGACCCTGCTATCATTGACCAACTCGTTTTTGGTCAAGTAGTGCAAATGCCAGAAGCGCCAAATATTGCTCGTGAAATTGTTCTAGGTACTGGTATGAATGTTAGTACTGATGCTTACAGTGTCTCTCGAGCCTGTGCGACAAGTTTTCAATCAACTGTCAATGTTGCTGAATCTATTATGGCTGGCCATGTTGATGTCGGTATTGCTGGTGGCGCTGATTCATCATCAGTTGCACCGGTAGGCGTTTCTAAAAAGCTTGCCCGCACCTTAGTTGATTTAACCAAAGCAAGAACATTTGGTCAAAAGCTATCATTACTTAGCCGTCTCGGTTTAAAAGACTTATTACCGGTTTCTCCTGCAGTCGCTGAATATTCTACCGGTATTTCTATGGGACAAACGGCAGAACAAATGGCTAAAACGTATCAAATCTCGCGTGAAGATCAAGATGCTTTAGCCCATAGATCACATACGTTAGCGACCAAAAGTTGGCAAGATGGCAAATTAGCAGGTGAAGTAATGACTGCACATGCTGAGCCTTTTAAAAACTTTATTGATAAAGATAACTGTATTCGAGAAAATTCTGTTTTAGAAAGTTATGCTAAATTAAAGCCTGTATTTGATCGCAAACATGGCACAGTTACCGCAGCGACAAGTACGCCGCTAACTGATGGTGGTGCCGCTATCTTGTTAATGCGTGAAGGTCGAGCGAAAGAACTAGGCTATAAACCTTTGGGTTATATTCGTAGCTTTGGTTTTTCTGCCATTGATGTATGGCAAGACATGCTAATGGGACCAAGTTATGCTACGCCAATTGCGTTGGCGCGCGCAGGCATGAACTTAGCAGACTTAGATTTGATTGAAATGCATGAAGCATTTGCTGCTCAAGCGTTAGCCAATATGAAAATGTTTGCTAGCGCTAAATTTGCCAGAGAGCACCTAGGTCGAGATAAAGCGATTGGTGACATTGATATGGATAAATTTAATGTGATGGGCGGCTCGCTAGCGTATGGACATCCTTTCGCTGCAACGGGTGCTAGACTTATTACTCAAACCCTTAATGAACTAAACCGTCGTGGTGGTGGTGTTGGTTTAACAACAGCTTGTGCTGCTGGTGGTTTAGGCGCAGCAATGATTGTGGAGACAGATTAATGACTGAAAAAACAAATTCCAATAGTAATGAAGCGAACGCAGAAGAGAATACAGAAGTAAGCTCTGAACAAAGTAATGCGGTTGAGCAGGTTGATGTAAATACTGAGAATATTGACGTTGACCTTGCTGAAACAACTTCAGTAGAGTCAACAGACAGTGCTTTTACCTTAGTTCGCCATGATAACGGTATTGCTCATTTAGTGATTGATGTTATTGGTGAAAATGTTAATACCCTTAAAACGGAATTTGCTGAGCAGATTAATGCTGTATTAGCCGAGATCAAAACCGATAAATCGATTACTGGTATCGTGTTATGTAGTGGTAAGAAAAACTCTTTTGTTGCTGGCGCCGACATTAATATGCTTGATGCATGTCAAAGTCGTGAAGAAGTTATTGCCTTATCTCGTCAAGGACAACGCATTTTCTCTTTGTTAGAGCAATTGCCTATTCCTATCGTTGCCGCTATTGATGGTACCTGCTTAGGTGGTGGTTTAGAGCTTGCTATGGCATGTCATGCTCGAGTGTGTAGCGATAATGTTAAAACAGCACTGGGTTTACCTGAAGTACAGTTAGGTTTATTACCTGGTAGTGGTGGTACTCAACGCTTACCTAGATTAGTTGGTTTACAAAAAGCGTTAGATATGATGCTTACGGGTAAGCAATTACGTGCGAAACAAGCGTTAAAAGCAGGCTTAGTTGATGATGTTGTACCAAGCAGTGTTTTACTTCGTGTTGCAGAGCAAAAAGCAATATCTTTGCATCAACGCAGTAAAAGTATTGCTCAACGTAAACAAGGCTTAATGGATAAATTGTTAGAAAATAATACCGTCGGTAGAAATATTGTCTATCAACAAGCACAGAAAACCGTGCAGGCAAAAACCCAAGGTAATTATCCTGCGCCGTTAAAGATTATTGATTGTATCCGCACGGGTATCGAATTATCGGCTGAACAAGGTTATCAATTAGAAGCTGAGCATTTCGCTGATTTAGTGATGAGTGATGAATCTGCACAACTTCGTCAGTTGTTTTTTGCCACAACAGCAATGAAAAAAGAGCAAGGCGTTGCTGATGTCATGCCAGATAAAATATCTAAAGCAGGTGTTTTAGGGGGCGGTTTAATGGGCGGTGGTATTGCCTTTGTCACGGCGACTAAAGCGGATATTCCTGTCAGGGTTAAAGACATTAACCATAAAGGTATTAGCCAAGCATTAAAGTACAGTTATCAAATATTAAATAAAAAAGTTAAACGTCGTTTTTTACTTAACAGTGAAATGCAAAAACAATTGGCAATGATCACAGGTAGTGTTGATTATACTGGCTTTAAAGCCCTTGATATTGTTGTTGAAGCCGTTTTTGAAGATTTAACCTTGAAACAAAATATGGTAGCTGAGGTTGAAGAATATGGTCATGAGAAAACTATTTTTGCCAGTAATACTTCAAGTTTACCTATAGGGAATATTGCTGCGAAGGCAAAACGTCCTGAAAATGTTATTGGCTTACATTACTTCTCTCCGGTTGATAAAATGCCGTTAGTAGAAATAATTCCGCATGATAAAACCTCAGACCAAACTATTTCTAATACGGTTGCTTTTGCTAAAAAGCAGGGTAAAACACCTATTGTTGTCAAAGACAAAGCGGGTTTTTATGTCAATCGTATTTTGGCGCCATATATGAATGAAGCGGCTATATTACTGCTTTCAGGTGAGCCTATTGATAAAATAGATAAAGCATTAGTTAAATTTGGCTTCCCTGTTGGACCAATGCAGCTACTTGATGAAGTAGGGATTGATGTTGGTGCTAAAATTGGACCAATATTACAAGCTGATTTAGGTGAACGTTTTGCCGCCCCTGCCGCTTTTGACAAATTATTAGCTGATGGTCGTTTAGGTAAAAAAGTAAAAAAAGGCTTCTATCAATACCAAAAGCACAGCTTCGCTAAAACCTTACAAAATAGACTTAAAGGTATTAAGCCAGGGAAAAAACAAGTAGATGAGACTATCTATAGCTTATTAAGTATTAAGCCTATGGGAAGTTTATCAGCGGCAGAAATAAGCAAACGCTGTACTTATATGATGTTAAATGAAGCGGCACGCTGTGTTGATGAAGGCATAGTTCGTAATGCTAGAGATGGTGATATTGGCGCTATTTTTGGTATTGGCTTTCCTCCTTTTTTAGGTGGACCGCTTCGTTATATTGATAAAATTGGCGCTAAATCAGTGGTTGCGCAATTAAGCCAATGGGTAGAGCAGCAAGGCGAACGTTATACCCCTTGTGAAGCTTTAGTGACTATGGCAGAGAATGATGAGATGTATTACCCAAATAAAGGGTAAGCCGTTTCATTATTGGCATATTTTATAGACTATAGACTATAGACTATGGGCTATTGAGACTATTTGAACCTAGCGTTCACTTATGCTCAATAGCCTTTTTTATTACCTTTAATACTTAATACTTAATTGCACTCGCTTTAACAAAGGCTTCAATATCTGTAATTATTTCACCTTTAGGTTTTTGTGCTTGCTCTAATAAATCACTTTGTGAATACAATATAAACCTATCCGGCTGACAAGCACTCACTAAATGACTTTTAACAAAAGTTTTTACTTGCGCTAACATTAAGTTTAAAACCGCCTGTAGCAGGTTTTCTTTTTGCTTAAATTTTTCATCTTTATTACAAATCGCTGCCCAAAAACGCTGGCTTTTAATACGTAAATTATGATCTTTTTCTTGTAACTGGCTCGCCAAACCTTGCATTAAATGTTGCCATTGATCTGTGTCCATCTCATCAAGAACTGTAATACTATCGCTGATAAACTCATCCATAGCATGGGCTAACGTATAAGCATCACAGTGCGGTGACTGAATATAAAAAGCGATGCCCGGATAGCTATTAATAGGTACATAACCAACCCCGACTAAATAACCATACTGCCTTTCCGTACGCATTTTCTGAAAAAATAATGGCGATAATATATGACTAGTAATCATAGTTAGTGCTACTGAGTTATCGTCTTTTTCCTCAAAAGCTGTGTAAATAACACAAGCGTGATCGTGCTCAGGTAAGCTCATAGGTAGTAATAGTGTTTCTTTGCTCGCAATATCTGTAACAGGGCACTGAATGGCATATTTTTCGTCAACATTACCTTGAAAAGCTTGCTCAATATTTTTGCATAATTGCAGAGCATGCTCAATTCTCCAATTACCATGGATGAGCACTTCTAAAGTTACTTGTTGAAATAATTGCTCACTAAAACGTTGATATTCACTGAAATTTATCTGTTCTAGTGCCAGTGATAACGACTTGCTTGAAGGATTGTTAGGTTGCATTACAGAGCTTAAGGTCGAAAATAGCTGTGCAATTGATTTGCTTTTGTCACTATTTTTCCAATGTTTTACCAATTGCAGCTTAAATAAATTAAAATGGGCTTCAGTCACTTGGTGGTTTTGTAATCGTGCTAATAGTTTACTTAACAATAAATGTTGATTTTCACTATATCCAGATATCTGAACCGTTACACCGCCTTGGTGGGCATATAAATGATAATGAATGCCTGCCAACTCTGCTTCATAATTTTCCTCAATCACAGTGTCAGTATATAAATCGACAAAGAGTCGTGTCATGGCAATATTAGCGACACTAGCGACTACAAAAGGTGAATCAATACCAATATATAAATAGCCCTTAGGCACTTTAAAGGTGTGGTCTTGTTTAAACCAAGCGACTAAGCCATTTTTATTTATAATTTTTTCAGGAAGCACCGCTACATCTGACGTAGTCTGGTGGTGCTTTTCACTTTGATATATTGTTGGCGACTCGACAATGTATGGATTTTTTTCGGGTAAATACAAGCCCTTAGTATGCGGCTCCTCCTTTAAGGCAATATCGCGCCAATGTGCTAATTGTTGCTCAGAAATTGGTGTTACATGATAAGGCACTTGGTACCAAAAACTATTCTTGGAAAAACTGTTTTGCTGGCTAACATGTAAGAGTCGCATATTATCAACATGTAAATCAGCGAGTAACTTGTTGATGTTTTCTCTCGACATGCCAGACATAACATAATCACCAAAAATATAATCTTCTTCGGGGTAATGCTGCATGTTGATCACTAACTGACTAACACTGTCCAGTGGGCGCATTTTTTCATGGTATATAAATGCTAAGTGACTAATCTTTTGCTTTTCTTGGTAATAATGCTCTGCTATTTCGGTGTTTTTCAATAGGGCAATATAGGTTAAAACAATATCGACTACCTCATTAATATGCTCTTCACCTAATTCAGTTAATCCGATACTGATATTAAAGTCTTTAAAGTTAGAGCCATTAATACCAGAGCCTGCAGTCAATGCTAAGGCCCACTGATGTTTTTTCAGTAGTGATAAAACACTGCCACTGCCTTCATGACCTAATAAATAAGCAAGAATTGACTCAGGTTTATCTTGGTAATATTGATCAATGCTGCCCATCGCAAAACTGATAATAAGCTGATGATCGTTTTTAACTGGGCAAACATCTATTTTAATTTTCTGATGTTTTGGTAAATATAAAGGCTGTTTAACTTTTGGCAGTGAACATTCGGCTGACTGTATCGGGCTAAAAAGCTGCTCAGCGAGACGCTTTAATTCATCAATCTCTTGTGGCCCCTCAAGCGCTAGAGTCATGTACTGGGCACGATAAAACTGTTGGAAAAAAGCTTGTACCTCTTGGCTTATATTTTTTCCATCACGATCAGCTAAAGTATCTAGGTTGCCAACAGAAAACTGAGAAAAAGGGTGTTTAGGATTTACTGTTTCTTTGTGAACATCATATAAACGTCTGATATCATCTTTTAGCTTTAAGGTGAATTCTGCATCAATATTCTCTCGTTCTTTAACGACAAAGTTATCCGCGAGCAAAGGGGCAATAAAAAATTCACTGAAGCGCTCTAATGCAGACAAAAAGTGCTTTGCCGTAATATCAAAGAAAAAGCAGGTATGTTCAGTACCTGTCCAGGCATTATGATTACCGCCATGTTGGCTAATAAACTTTTGATATTCACTGCCATCAGGAAAGCTCTTTGTTCCGAGAAAAAGCATGTGCTCTAAAAAATGTGCTAAACCTTGCCTATCTTTGGGATCATTAAAGTGACCGACATTAACGGCTAAAGCCGCCGCCGATTTAGTGGTTTCATCGTTATGAATAAGCAGTACACGTAAACCATTGTTTAAAGTAATTGCTTGATATTGTTTGGAATCATTGGGACTTTGCTTCAACACTAAGGCTCCTAAGAACACATTATACCAATTCTATTAAATTTATTTCTAACTCAGAGTTTAATTAGTGAGCTTAGAACAAGTAAAAATTGATTAAACATAGTTATTCTATCTTTCATTAATTTTGTGCTGTTATCAGTTTACTAATAAACTCCCAAAGGGCGAGTTTAAAAGGCTTATAGGCAGCGTTATTTATTTTGATAATGGAACAACCATTATCATCAATCCATGCCTTGCCTATTAGTCTTTTAATTCTCGCTGAGTGGAAAAAAACGTAATAGACTTGGTATCCTACTGCAAAGCGCTTGACGGAAATATGGATAGTTTGTGAACTTAACAGGGAGATAACGCAATTCCTTAATTACTTAAAGGAATAAAAAAAGCCTATTTATTCTTAACCGTTGTTTTTAATACGAGTTCATTTCTATTACTATAGCCGCAAAAATAACTTAGACTCAATACTTTAGCTGATAAATATCATAAAAAGTTAAAATTGAGCTAAGTAGTAATACCAAACGGATTAATTAATTGACCAATTTAGAGCTGCAATAGCGAGCTGAGAACAAACAAAATGAGTTAAACATAGTTTTTCTATATTTCATTAATTTTGTGATGTTATCAGTTTGCTACTGAGCTCCCAAAGGGCGAGTACCTAATAAAAGGTAAAGGTTTAAATGCGGCGTTATTGATTTTGACAAGGGAATAACCATTCTCTTCAATCAATGCCTTGCCTCTAAACCTTTTAATTCTCGCTAAATGATCAATAAATTAGTCCGATTGGTATGAACCTAATCTACAGATATAGTGGTCGAGAGAATTAATGCAACTTTATATAATGCGCCATGGTGAAGCTCAAAATTTTGTTGAGCAGGGTAGTCGTGATGACAGTCAAAGAGCGTTAACCGCACAGGGTCAACTTGAAGTTAAAATGATGGCGACTTGGTTGCAAAAAATGAAGATACAACCCACGCAAGTATTTGTTAGCCCTTATGTAAGAACTCAACAAACGTGTGCTATTACGACTTCATTGATGCAAACAGCTATTACCACGTTAGAATTTATTACCCCATCAGGTGATGCTAAACAAGTACATGACTTTATTGATGGCTGGTGTAGCGAGCAAGTAGCAGCATTAGCACCGAAAATTTCAGCTCAGCAACTGGCAACTGAGTCAGTAACACCTGAGCAAGACCAAAGCTTACTCATCATTTCTCACATGCCTTTAGTTAGCTACCTAGTGGCGCAATTAACGCAATCGGGTAATGCTCCCATTTTTGCTACGGCAGGCATTGCGCACATTGATTATGATATTGATAAGATGCAAGGGTCATTGCAACGTCTAATTTCACCGATAGAGCTGTGTTGACACTGAACTGTTAATCTCGATTATATTTATCTTTTAATTCTATTAATGCCAAGATAGCGCCATTTCCGCCCCATTCTAATGGCGCTTGATGAAAGGCCATTACATCAGGATGTTGCACTAACCAATGCGGTACCTTGGTTTTCAAAATATGTGAGCCTATGCCATGAACCACGCAAATACACTGAGCGTGTTCTTTTTGACAAGCAAAGAGTAGGGCAGCCAACTCTTTTTTCGCTTGGTGTTGATCTAAGCCATGCAAATCAAGAATTAAATCAGGTTTATAATAGCCTCGTCGTAAGTTTTTGACTTCAAAGCTGTCAACACCTTCGCGAACATATTTCATCGGGCCTTGTTTGTTCAAGTCAGGTTCAAATTCATCAGAAAAATGAAATTGTGCAATGGCTTTATTTGCCTTGTTATCTCCTTGGTCATTTTTTAGGGAAGTGTTAGACTTATGGCCGCTTTTAATTAAGCGAACTGTGTCGTTGACCAAGGGTTTTACTTGACCGATAGCGTCGGCAAAGAGTTGCTTTTCATCAGGCAATACTTGCTTAATTGACTCTTGGTTTTGTTGTAATGAATTATCAGCTTTATTTTGCTGGTTCTTACTTTGTGCGATTGCTTCAATATTCGCGCGTACTTTGGCTTTTATTGAAGAAAGTTCGGATTTTAGGGCTTTGTTTTTCATTGACGCAGTGTAAAACATTTTAGTGCTAATACATAACAAATAATCCTGTTAAGCCGCTAACGTAACAGACGATAATAGCTTCACAGTTAAGCTGTACAATTAAGCTTCAGGTTTATGCAGCAAAATATAAGAATACTTTTGAGGAAAATAAATTGAGCAATACTAATTTCGCAGAGATTACCGAGCAGTTACACACCATTGCTGATTATTGCCGTTATGGTGCCAGCTCGTTTAATCAAGCTGAACTTTTTTACGGTCACGGAAACGACAATGCTTTAAATGAAGCACTAACTTTAGTGATGTTCGCCTTATCCTTACCCGAAGAGATGAGTGAAGATGTGATGTCTTGTCGTTTAGTACAATACGAGAAGGAAAATATTCTAGGGCTTTTCGAGCAACGTATAGAAACACAGCAACCTGTCCCTTATATCACTAATTTAGCTTACTTTGCGCAATTACCTTTTTATGTCGATGAGCGTGTTTTAGTACCGCGTTCACCTATTGGTGAGCTGATTGAGAAACATTTTTCTCCTTATTTTAGTGAGCAAAATCCACCTAAGAAAATATTAGACTTATGTACAGGCAGTGGTTGTATTGCAATTGCTTGTGCTAGCTACTTTCCTGGTGCTGAAGTTGATGCGGTCGATTTATCCACCGATGCGTTAACTGTTGCGGAAATAAATATTGAAAACCATGGTTTAAGTGAACAAGTTATTCCAATTCAATCTGATGTTTTTTCTGGGGTTATTGCACATAAATATGATTTAATTGTCACTAATCCGCCTTACGTTGATCAAGAAGACATTGATAGCTTACCCGCAGAATTTACTCATGAACCTAAAATGGGTTTAGGTTGTGGTGAAGACGGTTTAGATATCGTTCGTGTGATATTGGCTGAGAGTGCTTTGCATCTCAATGATGATGGGGTACTTATTTGTGAAGTGGGTAATTCTCAATACCATGTTGAAAACCTTTATCCCGACGTAGACTTTACTTGGTTAAGCTTTGAACGTGGTGGACATGGTGTATTTATGCTTAATAAAGCGCAATTAGAGCAACATGCAGAAACATTTTTAGCAGCACTTAAAAGAGCATAAACTGCATAAATAGAAAATTAGACGTTATCTAAGTCGACAGTTCAATAGCTGGGCAGTGAAAATAGGTAACACAACAACGGCTAGTACTCGTAGCTATAAAAATAAATTAATAGGCGGTAATGTTAAATGTCAGGTAATACCTTCGGAAAATTATTCACTGTCACCTCATTTGGTGAAAGTCATGGATTAGGTTTAGGCGCAATTATCGATGGTTGCCCACCTGGGCTTGAGTTATCTGAAGCTGACTTACAAATTGATTTAGACAGACGCCGACCAGGTACCTCTCGATATACTACAGCGCGTAGAGAAGCGGATGAAGTAAAAATTCTTTCAGGCGTATTTGAAGGAAAAACGACAGGCACACCTATTGGTTTAATGATTGAAAATACCGACCAACGTTCAAAAGACTACGGCGATATTGCCCAAAGTTTCCGTCCCGGTCATGCAGATTATACCTATTGGCAAAAATACGGATTACGTGATTACCGAGGTGGTGGTCGTTCTTCTGCACGTGAAACCGCTATGCGCGTTGCTGCGGGTGCGGTAGCTAAAAAATATCTGGCTGAAAAGTTTGGTATGACTATCCAAGCTTGCGTTACTCAAATTGGTGATATTGTTGCTAGTGGTCCAAATGGCACAGCCTTTGATGTTAATACGATTGATTGGCAAAAAGTTGAAGAAAATCCATTCTTCTTCCCTGATGAGACTAAAATTGAACCACTTGGTGAGTACCTTCGTGGCATCATTAAAGAGAAAGACTCAATTGGCGCTAAAGTGACTGTTGTTGCTACTAATGTACCTGTTGGCTTAGGCGAGCCTATCTTTGACCGTTTAGATGCTGATATTGCTCATGGCTTGATGAGCATCAATGCAGTAAAAGGTGTTGAAGTGGGCGATGGTTTTTCCGTAGTAAATCAAAAAGGCTCAGAGCATAGAGATGAGCTTACCCCTGAAGGTTTTTCAACTAATCATTCTGGCGGTGTTTTAGGCGGTATTTCATCGGGACAGCAAATTATTGCTCATTTAGCCCTTAAACCGACATCAAGTATTGGCGTAAGTGGTAAAACGGTTGATTTAACCGGTGAAGCGACAGACATTATTACTAAAGGTCGTCATGATCCTTGTGTGGGTATTCGTGCGGTGCCTATTGCTGAAGCAATGTTAGCGTTAACGTTAATGGACCACTTTTTACGTCATCGTGGTCAAAATGCTGATGTTCAATGTGTTACACCAAATATTGAATCTTAAATAAAAACAAGAATATAAAATAGGCTGATTGCTAAAGCACTCAGCCTATTTTTTTATTAAAATTCTCACGTATATTCTTAACCATCATGAGGCGTTTCGCTTGGTCTTTTTTAACCAGATGTTTGTTCGACTCTCTTCGACTTACTTCTTTTATTTTGCCTTATTAGGCTTAATCTCACCTTATTTGGCTATTTTCCTTGATGGACAGGGATTTACCTCTCGTCAAGTCGGTGAAATTCTTGCCATTATCACGGCCACTAAAATTGTTGCGCCAAGTTTATGGGCAATGCTTGCTGACAAAACAGCTAAACCATTACTTATTATTCAATTGGGTGCTTTATTAGCGTTAATTAGTTTCAGTTTTCTTTATTGGTTTACCCTCTATTGGCCTATTACCTTTTGTTTAGCGCTTTTCACCTTATTCTGGACCGCAATTTTACCGCAACTAGAAGTGCACACATTAAACTCGATTAAACACAGCAGTAAAATTTATGCTCGAGTTAGATTGTGGGGAAGCTTAGGGTTTATCGTCTTAGCTGTCGTGGCAGGCGAGGCTATGAGTGCACTGGGTTATCAGGCTTTTACTACCTTAGGTGTTATTACCTTGGCTTGTTTGTTTATCAGTACCTTGTTTTTAACTTCGAGAAAATCGACAAAGTCAGTACAACAAAGGGCTAGTAAACCCGCGGCTATATTTAATAAAATTGTCAATGGCCGCTTTATTTGTTTCTTCATTGCCGGCTTATTATTACAAGTGAGCTTTGCTCCATATTATGGTTTTTTTGCGCTATTTTTACGCGATCTGCAATACTCTGGTTTGGCCGTTGGTTTACTTATTTCATTAGGTGTCGTTGCTGAAGTCATTGCCTTTATCTATATGGGGAAATTATTTAAATATTTCTCTTTAAATAGTTTATTAGTCTTCAGCCTAGCTATTACATCCTTGCGCTGGTATTTAATACCTGTGGTCGCTGATTCAGTAATATGGCTTGCAATCATACAATTAAGTCACGCAGCCAGTTTTGCGGTTTATCATAGTGCTAGTATGCAATTCATCTCTTCGCATTTTACTAAGACTCAACAAAGTCGAGGGCAGGGTATATATTTAGGTGGCGTATATGGTGTCGGTGGCGCTATTGGTGCCTATATTACCGGCATGCTTTGGTTAGATGGGCAGGGTGCGAGCAATACTTTTATTATGGCTGGTACTAGTGCCTTAATCGGCTCTATCATTATGGTTTTTACTAAAAATAAAAAGAGTTCAACGTTTAGCACAACCACTTAGTTCTATAGTGGAGTATAGTATTTAGTATGGGTTCATATAATAGAAATAAAGGTCATCAAATGTATAGATTAACTAAAAAAATTGGCGCGACAATTGTTCTTGGTTTGGCTTTAGTCACTACGTGGCAAGTTGCAGCTAAGGATATTAGTCAAACACAACTGCAACAGCTCATGAAAAATGACAGAAAAGTTGTCTTACTTGATGTCAGAACAGCAGAAGAGTTCGAACAAGGGCATATACCAAACGCGGTAAATATTTCTCACAAGGAGCTTGAAGCAAGACTTGCTGAGTTGTCGGGTGCTAAAAATACGCAAGTGGTTATTTATTGTCGTTCAGGTAGAAGAGCAGAAGTTGCCAAGCAAGTATTGCTAACAAATGGTTTTAATCAGTTAGACCATTTAGCAGGTGACTTTAATGAATGGACCAGTAATAATTTACCTACCAGCAAAGGTCTGTAAAGTAATCTCGAAAGGTCAATAGACCCTAGCGTATTCATTAGTTCAAAACGAAGTGGCTTAGTACCTAGGTTTGATAAAATAATAAAAGCCACTTTATTTACCTAGATGAATAAAGTGGCTTTTTTATCTAATGATTAAGCGATATATGCCTTCACCGGTGACCAAACTGCCAATTCGTTGCCGCTAGGCTCAGTAAAATGAAAGCGTCGTCCGCCTGGGAAAGAAAAGATAGCTTGGCTAATTGTTCCGCCTGCGCTTTTCACGCGTAGCTCAGAAGCCTCTAAATCATCACTGAGTAAGACCAACAAACAAGCACCATTTGCTGTGCTTGATACGAGTTCCGACTGAAAAAAGCCACCCTCAATGCCTGAATTGCTAAAGGCAGTATATTCGCCACCGTAATCAATAAAGGTCCAAGCGAAAGCTCGCTCAAAAAAAGCTTTGGTTGCAGGAATGTTTTTTGCAGGTAATTCTACATAATTAATCATTTCGCGGGTTGTCATAATTAACCCTCCTTTCGATACTATAGCTTAATATTTATTTTTTATTCAAGGTGGCAATCGAGTCAAAATCGCTTATGTCAACCATGATTTCTATTGCTCTGAAGAATTTAACAAAACGTTTTGGGTAAAATATATAACCCTTATAGCGACAAATTTTACTTCGTAGCAATGAAAACGTTAACAAAGAAACGTAGGTGATATAGAATAAAATAGCCGACATTATCAGGCTTATGCTGAGCATTTTAAACGACAGGATAAATGAAATAATGCCTATAACTAATGATAATACTTTATGTTGTCTAGCTTTTGGGTAACCATGAAACTGAAAATAATCAATGCGATTGAGGTACCAAGAGCCCGTTTTAGATCCTGATTCATCAAGGTACTTGTTTTCTCTAAATTGCTTTTGCATTATCGTGCTCACCCATTATCAATTGAGTTTTTATCTATCATGTCACTATAAGAATCTTTATTGCCATTAATATCAAAGTGACTCCGCCAAAAAACTCAGCTTTACTCTCTAGCCATGTCCCTCCTCTTGTTCCCACTAAAACCCCTAACCAGCTAAAAAGAAAAGTGATTGAGCCAATGATAAAACAAGCAACAAAAGGATCCACAGGGAGTAGCGTTAAACTAAAGCCAGCAGCCATAGCATCAATACTGGTGGCAATGGCTAGAATCAAGATAACTCGATGAGTTATCTTACTTATATCCTCTTCTATTCCTTCCGAGAAAGAATCAAAAATCATTTTCACTCCAATTAAGAAGAGTAACAAAAATGCAATCCATGAAGTATAAGACTCAATCCAACTTAATACCCCTTTACCGCCAAGATAACCAATAATGGGCATAATCCCTTGAAAAATACCAAAGTAGAGAGCCACTATTATGCCTAAAGGCGCTACTTTACTGTGCTGCTTTGTTGCGCCTAAACCAATAGAAACAGCAAAGGCATCCATACTTAATGCAATAGCGAGGATAATAACTTCGATCATGTGACATATATCCTAAATTTTGATAATAACTATTGTACAGATGAATTGAGTTTAGAGAGCAAACACTCATCAAAAAAATGTCCATTTTTAAAAGAGACTTTTTTTAATAAACCGTCATGACTAAAGCCGTTTTTCTCAAGTACTCTGATCGACGATATATTATCACTCACCACAGAGACAAATAAACGCGCAACATCGGTACTATTAAATAGCGACTGAGTAAATATTTTTACGGCTTGTGTCGCAATGCCACGATTCCAATAATCCGAGCCGAGCCAGTAACCTAGCTCGGCACTGCGGCTGTATTCAAAATCACCAAAGTCAGCAGAAATACAGCCAATGAGAGTACCATCAAGCTCAATCGCTTTAATATACTCAGATTGACTACCAACAGTTATCCACCATTGTGCATCATCACTGCTGTAGGGCTGAGCTATTGCGGCGGTAATATATTGTGTAACGGTTTTATCATTTAAGTACGATACTAATAAGTCACTATCAGTAGTGTTAAAAGGTCTTAGTTTAATCATATTCTTGTGTGTGAAGTGTTATAGCTATTAGTTGTGTAGGCTAGCTAATCATTGCGCAACAGCATTATCTGTAATGAGTTTACTTGGTCTTAATCATACCAAACACTAACCACTATTGTTGATGGTTGAAACGAACCACCACTTTGAGATTGAATAATGTTGTGAATTTTAATAGCTGGTTGTGTCGCCAACCACATATTAATATCACCTTCTAAACCGTGATCTGTCGCTATATCCGATTTTGGTAGAAAGCCTACTTTTGGCCGTAAAATTTTAGTAAATATTTTAACTTCCATGGTATTTCCTTTTTCCAAGTGAGAGCTGAAGCAGCGGTTTTTAAAGCTGCTAATTAAACATAATTATTAGTTTGCCATAGTCATTGGACAACTACAAAGCGACTTCCATTTTGTAGTAGGCCACGTCAGCTTTATAAAATCGTTCACTACACGCTTGCATACCAAAACGTTTATAAAAACTTAAAGCCGACTCTCTGGCATCACACCAAAAATACTCTACTTGCTTGCTTTTTAGCGATTGAATAATATGTGTTAATGTTTTTGAGCCAATGCCTTGGTGTTGGTAGTTAATATCAGTAGCGAACTTACGTAAACGAGCTTTATTTAAGGTAAAATAGACCGATGCAACGCAAACCAGTACCCCATCAATAAAGGCACCAAAGTGTAAGCCGTCAATATCACCCTCGACATGGCAAAATTCAGCTGGTTTGTGCGGCCATAAAACGCTACAGCGAAGTGGGATAGTTTGCTCCCATGAAATAGAACGAATCTCCATATTACTTAAAACCCCTTATGCCACTTTATATACTCATTCATAGGCATTGGTTTTGCGAAAAAATACCCTTGAACAGAATCTATATTGCAACGTTTTAATATATTAAGTTGCTCCTCTGTTTCAACCCCTTCAGCAATCACTTCAATTTTTAAGTTACGTGCTAAATTAATAATAGTTTTAACAATGCTGAGACCTGATTCTTGATCAGAGATTCTATCAATAAAGCTTTTATCAATTTTTAGTTCCTTTACTGGGTATGCATGTAAATATGTCAAACAAGAATACCCTGTTCCAAAATCATCAATCGAAAAGGTAAATCCTTCCGACTTTAATTCTTCCATTTGTTGTACCGTATGCTCAACGTCGTGAGCTAACATGCTTTCGATGATTTCTAATGTGATTTTGGTGGGGGATACGTTGAAGTGGCGAATAATATTAAGTAGCTCGGTTTTTAATGAAGACGATTTGAATTGTGATGGACTGATATTGATTGAAACTTTGAAGTCTTCGTCGATAAGATTAGCGTTTAAACTGTTCAGTAATTTACAAATATCTCTTAACACGACATTCTGAAGGCGCTGTATCAAACCAAATTGCTCTGCTACTGGAATAAACTCACAAGGCGATATAATTCCTTTAATAGGGTGAATCCAACGTATGAGCGCCTCTGCTCCAACAATCTTTCCTGTCGTACTAACTTGCGGCTGGAAATATGCACAAAATTCTTCATTCTCTATGGCTTTGAGGATTTCTGTTTCAAGCTCTATTTTTCTATCTAATAATGTTTGCAATTGAGGGTCATAAAAACTAAAACTATTCCCTCCTTTTGCTTTAGAGCGATACATTGCAGTATCAGCAAACTTCAAAATATTATTAGCTGTAATATCGGAACCTTCTATTAAGCAAATTCCGATACTACAACTGATTTGAAAACTTAATGAGCCAATTTTAAACTCTTCATCAAATACTTTATTAATTTTTTGAGCTACAGTAGATGATTCAATATTTGCTTGTTCATTATCATCCCCAATATATTCCAATAAAACAACAAACTCATCTCCTCCCAACCGAGCTAAAGTATCAGATTTTCTGGTTATAGCCCCCAATCTTCTTGTTACCTCGATAAGTAATTCATCACCTGATGAATGCCCAAGAGAGTCATTAAGTCGTTTAAAGTCATCTATGTCTAAAAACAATAAAGCGCCGGTCTCACCAGAACGTTTTATTTTTTCAACCGCAATATCAAGGCGCTCATTCAGCATTCTTCTATTAGGTAGTTTCGTTAAAGGGTCATAATAAGCTAGTTTTTCAATTTCTCTTTCGGCAAATTTTCTTTGAGTGATATCTCTAGCTACCCATAAAACATGTCTTGAAGAGTTATTTTTAGATTGGTAATGCTCAACAGAAGCGGTGCGGCCTTCAAATACAACATGGCCTTTTTGGACATCAAGTTCATATTCAAAAACCTGAATTTCATTGGTTGCTAACGTTTTTTCTATCACCGCCATGATAGGCTGAGCATCTTTAGCGGGTAAAATGTCATTTACATTATGCCCCTTCATTTCTATCATTGAAGAATATAATAAGTCTTCAGAATCGCCATATACATCAACATATTCTCCATGCTCGCTTAAAATAAGTACTAAGTCAGGCATCACTTCGGTAATTGCTTTAAACTTATCATTACTATGTTTTAATTCTTTTACAACTTCCCTTAATTGATATGCATTAGAATCTTTTTCGAGTGCTATGCTGGAGAAGTGCACGAAGTAATCAATTAATTCTATATCTTGCTCCGAAGGAGTTCTAGGCTTCGTATGGTATACAGCAAAGGTACCTAAAACCTTGGATTTTGTTGATATAATAGGTGTTGACCAGCATGATTCTAATCCATATTTAAGCGCAATTGGTTTAAAATCAGTCCAAAGAGGGGATGAGTTGATATCGTCTACAATCACTCTAGATTTTCTAAATGCCGCAGTACCGCATGAGCCTACACTAGGTCCTATTTCAACCCCGTTAATTATTTCACAATACTTTGGGTCAATACTCGGAGCTGCACAGTGAAAAAGATTTTGACCAGTAAGAGATAAAATAGAACATTTTGCTGACTTATCCTCTAAAATATCTTCAATGGCTAAACAGATTTCTTCGCCAATTTCACTTAAAGGCTGACCTAATGCTATTTTCGATAGTATTTTTTGTTGTTGTTTTAACAGCTTTAAAAGTTGTTTATCATGCATTATTCACAAAACCCTAATTTGATTTTTACTTTCCCGTAGCGAACGAAGAATTTTATCAGAATGTTTATTTATTAAAGAGTTATTTAGCTTAAACGCTTCTGTAAGTGGTTGAATTAATTATAGCTAATGACAAGCTTCTTGGCTACTTGAGTCTTATTGTCTGGTCGAATTAAGTCAAGGTTAAAAGCGCTATATTAAATAATCAAAGTTTTAGTTTATACCTGCAATTTTAATTTTATAATTCACAAATGTATTAGCAGCTTAGTTAAGTCGTTACACATAACCTGAGCTATGTAGACATCAGATGAGAATCTGTTGATAGGTTTGGTGTGCTGGCTGATATCTAAAAACCTTAACAACGCTGTCGTTCACATAATTGTATTGTCAGGTGTTCGATTTCAGTGCTATCGGTTAGCTCCGTTTTTGTAAAGATCCGCTAATAACTAAGCTCATCAAAAGTGAACTCTAACGCCTAATTGAACATTAACACCTTCTTCCCCATGTGCTACAAGGTTACTATTTTGAGTTGAAATATCAGGGTTTAAAATCTCTTCATCCAAAAGGTTGCGAACAACAACGAATAATTCAAAATCAGAAAGTCTCGCGGTATAGTTAATATTAATGACACTATAAGCGTCTAAGTTCTGACGCGCTCCTATATATGATATGTCGGCACCTAAGCTGTGCATGTCAAAAAGGTCAATGCTTGCACCAATACTCAGGGTTAGTCTAGGGGTGTGAAAAGCAGTTGGGTCTTCATCAATAACCTTATTACCTTCTTGTTGATAGGCTAAGTTGACAAATAACTTACTGTCACTCCTAGCCATTTGAAAATCAATTTCTGCGCCTTTACGTTTAAAGTTCCCTTCATTAAAAAATGAAACTGCACCGTCAGATTCGCTATGCCTTCTTTCTATAAAGTCTTGTGCCTCTAACGAATAAATATTCGCTACAAATAATACGTTTGATCTTGAATAGGAGTAGGCAATATCAAAGGTGTTTACTACTTCAGCTGTTAGCGCCTCGTTTCCTACGACATTGCCAGGCGCGTATACGCTCGTTTGTGTTGGGTTAGGGGAGTTAAACCCGGTAGAGTAGAGTGTTTTCAATGATTGATATTCGTCAATTTTATAGACAACGGCCGCTCTTGGCGTTATCTTTTGACCACTTAACTCGTTATCAGTATATCGCCCGCCAATAAGAAAACGCCATTTTTGAAGAGTATAATCTACTTGAATATATGATGAAAATTCATCAATTTTACCTTTCTCAAGTGAAGTCGCTAGTGGCTCACTTGGATCGTCAAGGAAATAGATGCGATAATCCCCTATTGATCGCGTTTCATGTTCAATGCCCACCACGAAATTGATTGATTCATTTATATCATAAGCAAAACTACCCCCAAGTCTGAATCGATAATCGTCTTCGCCGTTATTATCTTTTGTACCCAATAACCCCACACCCGGAGCAAATATATTTTCTATTTTTATGTCAAAGGTGTAGTGGTTATAATCGGAAAAAAAAGTGCTTTTGCTATTATCCGTATTCCAGCTATTTTCTATATGAAGTAATTGACCTTTGGTCTCTAACGTTAAAGGCTGTAATGTATCTTCACCGGTAACACCATCGTTAATGCCCACTGTGGTATCAGAAAAAGCTTGAAGAAAAAGGCTAAATTCGCTATTGGTATAACGCAATAATCCTGACTGTCTTTCTAGATAGCGGTGTACTTCATCGGTTACTAATCCTACCGTAGGGAATACTTCATTGTAAGTTGCAGTGTAACCATCTTCAGCTCTATATTCTCCGGCAATATAAATGGCCGATTTATCCGAGAGTGCTCGATTATAATATGCACTCCCTTCTTTAAGTCCATTTGACCCTACTTTTAATGTTGCTGAACTGTTACCAAGATCTTTTCTTGTGATGACATTTAATACACCGCCCGATGCTTGTGTTCCGTAAAAAAACAGTACCTGGACCTCGTATAACTTCCACATGTGAAATCGATTCCCAAGGAACACCTTCCATCGGTATAAGTGAATGAGAGGGTTGGTGATAAGGAACACCATCGAGGAGAAAAAGTACTTTTTGATTAAATGCTTCATCAATGCCCCTAATTTGCACCGAGGCCCAACCGGGTAGAGAATCCTGAACTATGATGCCAGGAATGAAATTAAACATTTCTCTGAGTGTTGTGATGCCCATTTTTTCTAGGTCAATTCGGTTGTATCGAGAAACAATGGCGGGCGTTTCAATAACAGTTTCTGGCTTTGTCGAGGCGACTGAAACCCTCACATCAAGAAGCTCTTCCAATGTTAAGTTAAATACTGAATCAGACTCTTCACTTTGTGCTGAAACGTAAGAGGGGAAGCACAGGATTAACGAAGCTAAAAAGCAGATAATTTGTTTCATCATATTATTTCTTGTCGATAAGTTAATGTCCTAAATGAGTCATTTCGACCTTCTCATTTCAAGTCTAGCCTAAGATTCCAAGTTGTGTGTTTTGAATCGATATAACTGAAGGGGTATCTACAAAAATTATGCCGATACATAATCAATAGAACAAAAAAATGAAGTCCCAACTATCTGTCATAAAGTCGTGATTATAACCAAGTTAAGTATAGGAGATTTTACTGATGGTGGAAAACAGGAGATTATATTGGCTGCATAACATTTAAAAAAAGAGCATTTATATGTAATGTGGCACAAGTTAGCGTTTATCTGTAAAGCATCAATGGCAGCCGTTAGCTTACAGCAAACTTTTGCTACTTCTACCACCTAATGATTTCAATGGGCACAAAGTGACCGCTAAGTTATTAGCGGAAATCTACTGTCATTCAGTAGTCCTGCTTAATAGAGTTGTTATATTTCGAGACTGGTAACGCCCCAATAAGCATTACTTTTGAAATTTAAAACCCAACCTTTTTTAATCAATGCCTTTCTAATATATCGATTCATATAACCGTGACCAAATAATACAAGTTGACCTTGAACCTGAGCCATTTCAATTAATTTAATAGCCGCTGTATCGGCGCGTTTTTTTGCTTGTGTAAATGACTCAAATGGCCCTTTATAGCCAAACATCCAGAGTAACCTGGAGAAATAAACCCAATTCCACGCTGTTAATTTAAAAGGAAACTTGTATCTAGGTATCTCCATTTCCCGATAAAGTTTATCAATTTCTTCAGGCGGTTTTCCTAGGTAAATGTTTGTGGAGTGTATTGCTCGCTTTAAATCACTTGATAGGGTATAAAAATATTTATAATCATCATTAACACTTTGCGGTCGACTGTTTTGGGCTACCTTAGACGCATTGTATCGTCTGATCCAATGCGCATACTGACAAGCGCTAAGTATTGGGTTATCGGCAGAAACTGGCTTTCCATGTCTAATTAACACTATTTTCATTGATAACCTCTGGTATACATAGTTAGTTCAACACGCTAATTTGATCTATTGAAGTAACTAGCATATTTATTCTAAGATTTCTCTTTGCATTACAGCTACCATATTACCTGCTTTAGCAGACCAAACACCTTGTGCTAAATCAGGGGTAAGTATTTGTACAACGAGCCAACCATGCTTACCTTCTTCATTAAATATCTCTGCCAAGTCAGGCATTTTTTGTTTTTTAATGCCAGTAAGAAAGCCTTCTTTGTTTTTAATTTCTAATGTTTTATATTCGTATTGTTTCATTTTAATTAATTCCGTGTATTCAAGCGCAGAGGTATCTACATCTAATGCTGACGCTAAAGCTTTTCTAGACTGCAGCGAAGCTGAGGCCTCTTTCTCAATTCGTTGTATAGTCCTTAGGTTTAGACCAGAGGCTATTGCCAACTCATCTTGTGACCATAACTTTTTATGTCTTAATTCGAGAATTAATGCTGCATTAATTTTCATAAATACCTTTTACTCATTTAGTGTGGAGACAAATGAATTTTGCCTCATTTAATCGGAATAATTTACGAGTACATTACGGTGAACTTACGCACATCTTACGACAGTTATGCGACAGCAAGCAAGAGGGTGGGTTATAATGCTTTGATAATTAGGTAATTAATTCTGTCGCCAAAGAGCAGGGGGCAAAATAAACCCTGCTAATTAACCGCAGTATTATTCTGCATTATGTTCATGCGTTCTTAGAATCAAACCTTTTAATTGATTAAGCTGTCTTATTTTTAAGGTTTTTACAGAAGATAAAACCCCCGACACCAACAAAGACAAGATGCCAAAAAAGAATAAAGTAAAAACCTTTTGGGTCTATAGCCAAGTCTACCAAAGGCCCTGTTTTAAAACGGGTAGTGCCACTGAATAACGCATCTATTATTCGTGCAGTAAAAAATATAATGATTACAGATGAAATTGTAAATTGAGCCGCTAGCTTGTTGTCTTTACTTTTGATCGACTCTGCTTTTTGTTCAAGTGCTACTTGTTTAGGATCATTTAACTTTTTAAGGTATTCACTTTTTGCTGCTTGGTATCTTTGAGCATAAGCACGCTTATCGATATTGTTTAATATATCTTCAAGTTCAAGTATTGAATATTTAGAGTAATCACGATTCATATAGTTGTTGCGTCTTTTCGCCCATTAACAGGTGTAAATTCTGGTTGAAGTGAAGTTTGTTACTGTAATGTATCACTTTCAAAGGGTATTAGGTTGAGGATACCCAATAAAGATAGTGTGTATGGGGTTAGTTAGTACTTAGTTCAACAATAAGGGCTTTACCACCATAGCCATGTTTATTACATTTGGCACGTACTATTACCTGGGATACTCCTGATGGAATCTTGATATCACACTGACTGCGTGTAAATGGTTGTTCATTATCGTGGGGGTGGACAAGTTTGCGGTATCCAAGTTGCTTACCCTCAAAATCGATAACTTCCCAGCTATCTGCGTAATGCTGCCAGCTTTCGTCATTGTGTATAACAGACGTGCCAAAACACCAATTACCGCTAGACTCTTGCGTTGCGAGAACTTTGGTAACCTGAGCAAATTCTAAAGAAGTAGAATAAGTATCAAGATCAAATTTTGATGCGAATGCAGATGATGCAAACATCGATAATATTAATAGTAGTTTCATATAACTTTCCTTGTAGTTAAAACTGTTTGTTATGTTCAAATGACTCTGCTCTTATAATCGACGACGGCACTATTAATTTATGCATCGGCTTTACAAAAAGCATATATACCCGTTACCATTCAAGATGCTGGTTTCAGAGAGCTTGAGAAATGTTAATTCAAGGCGCTGTGATGAAAGAATGGTTATTCCATTGTAAGTCACAGCAACGATGAAGTAATGTTGCTCAAACGCTTCTTCGATGGGTTTAAAATGACTTTACACCGCGTTAAATAAACAAAACATAGAATAACTATGCTTTACTTATTTTACTTGTCTAAAGCCATTTTAATTCCCACTGAAATCCTGCACTTTGATTGGTAGCGGGTATATAACTTACCAGAAAAATTATGAACATGTACTACGGTCGACATTGAAATTAATTTACTTTCGCTACTTTCTTTGAAGACAGACACTTTTACATCTAAATGTTTATCTGAGTCTGCCAAAATAATTTCGTTATCGCTTAAAAAAAGCAAGGTGAAAATGCCAACGCGATCACCAACTCTGTATTCATCTAGTGGTTTTTTACTATCAATATCACCTAAATGGCCAATATTTTTTAATCCCATAACAGAGACGATTTTATTTCGCCATGCCATTAAAAAGTTAACCCACTTGGGCATTTTTGATGCATGGTCTAGTCAAATTTGCAGTGCTCTTCTATTTGCTTGCTCAGTGTGAAATGAATAGCTGTCAAAATAATAAGCGCCAGGTAGCTTTTTGGATATTGTACTGCCATGTGGAATTGATGATTTCTTAACGCTAAATGCCATTATCGAAATATCCTTGAAGAATAACGCTTTGTTAGTTAATTAAAAAAAGTGTTGGTTAAAACTTGAAACAAAGAAGTAACAGCTATGTTTGCATTTACTTTTTAATTGTCTGGTCAAATTTTTATAGCTACAACCTACGGCAATTCTGTACATTGGAATGAGTGAATTATGAACAGGATAAGCGTAAAAAAGTTTAGATACAAGCTAACAGCATATATTGAACAAACTGTTAGTGAGTGTGAACCAACTAAAGAAACTCGTATCTCAGGCAAATACTTTATTGTTAACAGTGCTGGTTATTGGGAAAGCGATAAGTACTTAAACATAGTTTGTCTGGTTGATAATCAAAGTACATTGCTCAGAAAGGTCGAGTTATTTATATATTTTCGCTATTGGTGAGCATTACGACCAACATAGAAAGCTTAACGTTATATCAAGGGACTAATGCCTTAATGATAGGCAATAAAATTGCTATCTATCTTAACCTATTAGTCACTTGTAGTATTGAATACCATTAAAAAGAGTAGTTAACACCAATCGTGGTACTGTTCCAGCTTTTTGAAAAGTTGGGAGCAGGCTCAAAATCTGGCAGTATTTGATAATCTGCAAATATATTAAACTGCGCACTAACTTGATAACTTAATCCTAGGCCATAACTAAAACCACTATAAGAGTCTGTTCTAGCGAAGGAGTAATTTTCTATAAAATCCCCATCAGAGTCATAAGATTGGCCTAAACCTTTTGTTTCAAGTTCTGTTTTACTATAACCCGCTAAACCATAGATATTAAATGATTCAAAGAGTGGATAGGATGCTTTAAGCAATAACGAAATTTGACTATCAATATCTTCACTATAATTTCCCTCTCTAGATTCTGGAGAGCCATAAAAACTTGAATAACCGGATGTCCCTTTAGCTAATCTTGTCTCTAAAGAAAAATAGTCATTATATTTATAGCCTGCAATTATTCCCGCGGTATTAAAGTCACGCTCATTCGAGGATATTTCTTGTGCATTGTATAACGCTCCAAGATACCAACTATCATCTGCTAATGCAGAAAATACAGGGGCTGATGCTAAAGCGGTGAAGACAAGAGGTAGATATTTCTTCATTTTAAATCCTTTTAAGTAGTTGTATGATTATTAAAGGATTTTATCAGTAGTTGATATTTTAAAGTGTTTAAAAAGTGTTTAAGTTTTGTCAGGAACATAGATGCAGCAGCGATTAAATACTAACGACCAGATAACGAGCAAAATGCCTAGTCAAGCGATATACAGCTAGCTGTTATTTTTCAAGCTAAGCAACTTGTATGGATAATGCATTCATCTTAATTGCCATTAAGATATATTAAAAAGAGTAGCTAATACCAATTGTGCCACTTTTCCAGCTTTTAGAAACACTTGAATTAGGCTCGAAATTAGGAAGAACTTGGTAATCTATAAAGACATTAACGTTTTCATTGATCTGATAATCCACACCAACACCATAGCTAAAGCCATTTTCATATTCAGTATGTGTATAAGAATAATTCCCTGTGATATTACCGTCAGTATCGTTATATTGCCCTAAACCTTTTATTTCAAGCTTTGTATTGGTATAACCAGACAGAGCGTAAAATTTAACAGATTTAAAGATAGGATAAGACGCCTTAATCGAGAGTGAAATTTGCGTATCTATGTCTTCACTATAACTGCCCCATGGCTCATCACCTGTACCATAATGGCCTGAGTAACCTGAAGAGCCAGAAGAATAGCTAGTACCTAGAGATGAGAATTGATAACTTGAAGTGCCTGAAGCAAACCTCGCTTCAACAGCAAAGTATTGATTATATGTATAACCTGCCATTAACCCCGCGGTATTGAAATCTCGACCAGTGATTGAAATTTCTTGTGCATTATACAAAGCACCAAGATACCAACTGTTTTCAGCATTTACAGTGGTGGCATAAGTTGAAATGAGAAGTGTGAATGATAAAGGTAATAGCCTTTTCATTTTAAGTCCTTTTAGTTTTATTCAATGATATTACTGAAATATTGATTAAATATAATAATTCATCAGGATGCATAACCCTTTTTCTAGAAGAGCGAAGTTACTCATCCATGATTTTAAACGCAAGTAGGTTACTTGATTGTTAGCGGGATATCAACGAGTTAAACATAACGTGTTAGCGTGTAGATATGTAAAAGATGGTGACTATATCTATTTATTGTAGGAAAAATATAACTAGATTTTTCTAGAGAGTCAGGGCTTACTCGGAGTAAAAATCAAGACGCTTTTTTTGAGAATAAATATTTTAAAGCGACTCAGTTTGCTAATAATAATCTTAGTTAAAGCACCATCCAACTGACTCATTAATGACTATGAATCAGTCTAATAATAATAACCGCTATAGTTCCTGATAGCCGAGCAAGGGCAGGGTATCAAAAAAGCGTAATTGGTAATCCGTTTTTTGATTATCGCTCTTTGCTCTTAAAGAAAACGCGATGCGATGTTCTTGCTTTTCATCAATTTCAGCGCTTGGGTAAACTATCCAGCTGCGCCAAATCTGTGGCTCATCAACTCTATGCTGGGCAAAGCTTAGGCTAATATCTTTTTTGATGGTAAATAGGTTTTTATAGTCTTGTTCAGTATCGTTTATCTCGAAGCTAAAGTCGGCAAGCGGTATCGCTAAGCCTAAACCCCACGCTTTTATATAGGATTCCTTTAAGGTCCAATAATCAAAAAATCGATTACGTTGGTGTGCTTCGGGAAGTGCAAAAAGATCGGTAGTCTCGGTAGGTGAAAAATATCGTTCTGCAATTGCTAATACGTCATTATTGCGACCAGTATTTTCTACATCACAACCAATATCATCTTCAAGCGTTACTGCGCAAACAATGAGGTTTTTGGTATGGCTGATATTAAAACGTAGTGGTAAAGGGCAATTAACCACTTCGGGTTTATCTTTAGCCCCTTTTTCAAACTGCCAATCTTGCGGTGCTACATCAGCATAATAAGATAATAAGTCGCGTATAAAAGCGCGAGTTATCAAAGCATCGTATCTGTCTTTGGCAAACTTATATCGTTGCTGTTTTGCTAACTCGGTACTGGTGAGTAATGTCGAGTAGCTTGCTAACAGTTCATCATTATCGAGTAGTTCTGCAGGTTTGGTCATCCATAGGTGAATTTCATTGCTCGCTAGGGTGATTTTTTCTTTTGATCGCATTGAACGTTCAGATTGAGAAGGAGAGGTCATAAAGTATCGGTAGCTTGTATTGTTTAGGTAACGTTTGATTAATAGTTGCTTGGGCATGATTTTATCACAAAGGTTTCAGGGGAAATTTATTTTTATACGAATTTTAATATTCTTTTAATTTAACCGAGAATGCCCAACTGTCTATAGTGTCAACTATTTACCAGTGAGAGTACAGATATCTTGCCAACTGGTCGAACAGGTAAGTTAATACCTTAGTCTATAAATTAGCAAAGCGAGTATCGGGTGATTGTGTTGGGTATGAAACCTGTGTATATTAGCCGCGTTATATCGTTTAGTGCACCTTTATTTTTAGGATAAAAAGGCACGAAAAATTATTTATGGTAAACAATTTATGGATGAAAATGAGCAAGCAAGCTAAAAGTACTTCCACTCAACATGCCAACGCGACTACCACACCAGAGATGCGGGCATTCATTCATGAATCTGATTTACCTACGGCTGTGTTGTCACGGTTATTGAAAGTTTCAGAATCAACCATCCGTAAATGGCGTAAAAGAGAATCCCATAGCGATGCGTCTCACGTACCAAAGCAGCTAAATACCACATTAAGTGAAGCACAAGAATATGTTGTGGTTGAGCTTCGAACACGTTTATTACTATCCCTTGATGAATTACTTGCTGTGTGTAAGCAGTTTATTAATACCAATGTATCCCGTGCAGGTTTACAACGATGTCTTAAACGTCATGGTGTTTCCCGTCTTGCTGATATGCAAGAAAGTGGCGAAATGCATGATGCCGATGGTGTAAGCGATGAAACCGTGGCAGTGGCAATTGAAGACACTAAAGAAAATAAGCTGTTAGTCTCTCAATTATCACCCTCAGCCATGCGTGAAGTTTTAAATAAAAGTAATAACTTATCGGCTGATGAAGTAGTGCAGATAAAAGTTACCCAATTACCGCACTTTGCAGATAACAGCCGAGTTAAAGAGACTACGGCTAATGAAGGTGAAAACTCAGAACAGCGCCGTTTATTAATTGCCAATGATCCCAGCTCTAATTGGGTTTATGTGGATATTTACGATGGTAATGAGCGAGAAGCTGCCAGTCGTTACATGAGTTACGTACTCAACAAAGCCCCATTTCATATTCGCCGCATTTTAGCGGGGAATTATGCCGAATTTTTAAGTCGTTTTCGTTTATTAAATGAAAATCCAGATGAAGCCAGTACGCTGTCTTCATCTTGTGATGATCATGATATCGATAACGAAGATGCAAACAAATATTAACAGTAGAGTAATTAAAATGGCTAAAAAGCAGCAAGAATCATCAAAAACTGTAGCAAAAACAACGAGTATTGATAACGAAGAGCAAGAATTTAACTCTCGTTTACAAGAATGTCCTATCGCGGTTGTCGGTATGGCGTCAATTTTTGCCGATGCAAAAAATCTTGAAGATTACTGGGACAATATTTTTGAGTCTGTTGATGCGATTAAAGATGTACCAAGTGATCGCTGGGCGATAGATGACTATTATAATAGCGACCCAAAAGCCGCAGATAAAACCTACTGTAAGCGTGGTGGATTTTTACCTGAGATTGACTTTGACCCAATGGAATTTGGTCTACCACCAAACATTTTAGAATTAACGGATATTGCACAATTATTATCACTAGTGGTTGCTCGGGATGTATTAAATGATGCCGGCATTGGCGATGGCTCAGGTTATGACAGAGATAAAGTCGGTATTACTTTAGGTGTCGGTGGTGGTCAGAAACAGATTTCTCCTTTAACGTCACGTTTGCAAGGCCCTGTTTTAGAAAAAGTTTTAAAATCTTCGGGTGTTGACGCTGAAGATCGCGCCATGATCATCGAAAAATTCAAGAAAGCTTATATTGGCTGGGAAGAAAACTCATTCCCTGGCATGTTAGGTAATGTTATTTCTGGTCGTATTGCTAACCGTTTTGATCTGGGTGGCACTAACTGTGTGGTTGATGCCGCTTGTGCAGGCTCATTAGCAGCAATTAAATTAGCGATTTCTGACTTGTTAGAGCACCGCTCTGAAGTAATGATCTCTGGTGGAGTTTGTTGTGATAACTCACCATTTATGTACATGTCATTCTCAAAAACACCAGCCTTTACTACTAACGAAGATATTCGCCCGTTTGATAACGATTCAAAAGGTATGATGATTGGTGAAGGTATCGGCATGATGGCCTTTAAACGCCTTGAAGATGCTGAGCGTGATGGGGATAAAATTTATGCTGTGCTTAAAGGTATTGGTACATCAAGCGATGGTCGTTTTAAATCTATTTACGCACCACGTCCTGATGGACAAGCCAAAGCATTAAAACGTGCTTATGATGACGCCGGTTTTGATCCAAGAAGCTGTGGCCTCCTAGAAGCTCATGGTACTGGTACTAAAGCAGGTGATGCGGCAGAGTTCAGTGGCTTAGTTAAACATTTTTCAGCGGGTAATGAAGAAAAGCAACATATTGCGCTTGGCTCAGTAAAATCGCAAATTGGCCATACCAAAGCAGCTGCAGGCTCTGCGGGTATGATTAAAGCCGTGTTGGCGTTACATCATAAGGTATTGCCAGCGACCATTCATATTGACCAACCAAATACTTCGCTAGACATAGAAAATAGCCCTATGTATTTGAATAATGAAACCCGTCCATGGATGGCGCGCGAAGATGGTTTACCTCGTCGCGCTGGTGTTAGTTCATTTGGTTTTGGTGGTACTAACTACCATATGGTATTAGAAGAATACACGCCTACCGCACAAGGGCAATATCGTTTAAATGCCGTGCCACAAACAATTTTAGTGACGGCGAAAGATGAAGCAGCACTTATTGCAGAGTTAAAACAGTGGCAAGAAAAACTTAGCACAGTTGCAGATGCTCAACCTTATATCTTTAATGCTTTAGTTACCGATTGCGCTTTGCAAACACCTGCAAATGATTTAGCTCGCTGTGGTTTTGTTGCTAAAAATGCCGATGAAGCCATTAAGATGATTGACGGCGCATTAAAACAGTTTAGTAGCAAAGCAGACAGCGAGAGCTGGTCTGTACCTACCGGAATTTATTACCGTAAGTCAGCGATAACAACCAAAGGTAAAGTGGTTGCGCTTTTCTCTGGTCAGGGTTCACAATACGTCAACATGGGTCGAGAGCTTGCCTGTAATTTCCCAAGTGTTATGCAAGCAGCGCAAGATATGGACGTGGAATTTGCTAATGCAGGTTTAGGTCAATTAACGCCAACAACTTACCCAATTCCAGTATTTAGTGATGATGCGCGTAAAGCACAAGATGAAGTTTTACGTTTAACGCAACACGCTCAACCGGCTATTGGCACTTTAAGTGTTGGCCTTTATAAAACTTTCACTAATGCAGGTTTTAAAGCAGACTTTACCGCTGGGCATAGTTTTGGCGAGTTAACTGCACTTTGGGCTGCTGGCGTATTAAACGATAGCGATTATATGATGTTAGCGCGCAGTCGTGGTCAAGCCATGGCTGCTCCTAAAGATGCAACTGTTGATACTGGCACCATGATTGCTGTGGTTGGCGCTCCTGAAAAAGTAGCAGCTGATATTAAAGACATCAAAGATATTTCAATCGCTAATTACAACTCTAATAATCAAGTGGTAGTTGCTGGTGTTACTAGCCAAATCGCTATTGCTATTGAAGAGCTTAAAGGCAAAGGTTACAAGGTTGTGCCATTACCGGTATCAGCAGCGTTCCATACGCCATTGGTAGGTCATGCACAAAAACCATTTAGCGACGCTATTGATAACGCTAAATTTAATAAACCTGTGGTACCTGTCTATTCAAATGGCACAGCAAAAGTCCATTCGAATAAAGCGGCAGATATTAAAAAGAGTCTGAAAAATCATATTTTAGAGTCGGTGCACTTTAACGAAGAAATTGACAACATCTATGCTGATGGCGGTCGAGTTTTTGTTGAGTTTGGACCTAAAAATGTTTTAACTAAGTTAGTTGAAAACATCTTAAAAGATAAAGATGATGTGGTAGCAATTGCCGTTAACGCTAATCCGAAAAAATCTGCTGATATGCAAATGCGCCAAGCCGCAGTGCAAATGGCTGTACTTGGATTAGAGCTGAACAACATTGACCCATACTGTGCGGTTAAACGTCCGTTAGCGGCGCCTAAAATGTCACCACTCGCTATGAAGCTTACCGGTGCATCTTATGTTAGCCCTAAAACCAAAAAAGCGTTTGATGATGCACTAAACGACGGTTGGACAATTAAACAAGCAACTTCGGTACCTGTTGCTGTGCCAGCGCCACAAGTTGTTGAGAAAATAGTAGAAGTAGAGCGGATTGTTGAAGTTGAGAAGATTGTTTACCTTAACGCTGATGGTAGTGTTGCTGATGGCAATGCAATAACTAGTCAAGAAGCTACAGCTAATACTAGCGACGTTGTTAGTAGCATTGAACGCAGTGTTAGTCAGTTTGTTGATCATCAACAACAGTTATTAAATGTGCATGAGCAATACATGCAAGGGCCAAAAGATTACGCTAAAACGTTTGATGCAGTATTGTCTACTCAGGAAGCAGGTGAATTACCTGAAAGTCTTGATCGAACCTTAGGTATGTATCATGACTTCCAATCAGAAACTTTACGTGTTCATGAGCAATACCTAAATAATCAAACTGATAACATGGCGGCCATGTTGTCTTCTGCTGAAACAAATGCACCAGCAGTATCTGCTCCCGTTGTAACTAAAGCAGCCGAAGTTAAAGTCCCAGTAGCTGCACAAGCAGCACCAATAAAGCCAAAAGTAGCGCAAGCTGTACAATCAGCGCCAGTAACCCCTGTTACTGCTCCTGTAGTGCAAACGCAATCGCCAGTACAAACAGTAGCTACCGCTGCTGCACTTGCACCAGTGGCGGAAATATCAGTAGCGGTTTCCGCTCCAGCAGCTTCAATTGACCTTGCAAGAATTCAAGTAGTGATGATGGAAGTAGTTGCTGAGAAAACCGGCTATCCAACTGAAATGCTTGAACTTGAAATGGATATGGAAGCAGATTTGGGCATTGACTCAATTAAGCGTGTTGAAATCTTAGGTTCAGTACAAGAAATCATTAGTGATTTACCTGAGCTGAATCCTGAAGATCTAGCCGAGTTACGCACCTTAGGCGAGATTGTTGATTACATGACGTCAAAAGCTCAAGCTGTTTCGCCAAGCGCGTCAGCTAATGAGAGTGCACCAGCACTACACTTAGTTGATACGACAGTGACTGCAAGTGTCCCTGCGATTGATTTAAAACACATCCAATCTGTAATGATGGAAGTAGTAGCAGAAAAAACCGGCTACCCAACGGAAATGCTTGAACTTGAAATGGACATGGAAGCGGATTTAGGTATCGACTCAATTAAACGTGTTGAAATCCTAGGTGCAGTACAAGAAATCATTACCGACTTACCAGAGCTTAACCCAGAAGATTTAGCTGAGTTACGTACCTTAGGCGAAATCGTTAGTTACATGCAAAGCAAAGTCTCAGCGGCCCCTGTAGCTGTTGCGAGTGCGCGAGTCAATGAAAGTGCTCCAGCTGGACCAGCAATTGATTTAAAACACATCCAATCTGTAATGATGGAAGTGGTTGCTGAGAAAACCGGCTACCCAACGGAAATGCTTGAGCTAGAAATGGATATGGAAGCAGACTTAGGTATCGACTCAATCAAACGTGTTGAAATCTTAGGTGCAGTGCAAGAAACTATCCCAGATTTACCTGAGCTTAACCCAGAAGATTTAGCTGAGCTACGCACCTTAGGTGAAATTGTAAGTTACATGCAATCTAAAGTAGCAGCGACTCCTGTAGCTGTTGAAGCTACAAGTACAGCAGCCAGTGCGCCAGTTAGCGAGAACAACGCACCAATTGCTGCTACAACAGCCATTGATCTTAATTACATTCAAAGCGTCATGATGACAGTAGTCGCTGAGAAAACGGGCTACCCAACAGACATGTTAGAGCTTGAAATGGATATGGAAGCCGACTTAGGTATCGACTCAATCAAACGTGTTGAAATCTTAGGTGCGGTACAAGAAACAATCCCTGATCTTCCAGAGTTAAACCCAGAAGATTTAGCCGAGTTACGTACATTAGGTGAAATAGTTAGCTACATGCAATCTAAAGTAGCTCCTGTAACTCAAGCTGCGACTGAAAGTACAATTACAGAAATAACAACAGAAACTACAGCGACAATCGACTTGGATTACATCCAATCAGTAATGATGACAGTAGTAGCCGAGAAAACTGGTTACCCAGCAGAAATGTTAGAGCTTGCCATGGATATGGAAGCAGACTTGGGTATTGACTCAATTAAGCGTGTTGAAATTCTAGGTGCTGTACAAGAAACCATCCCTGATTTACCAGAGCTTAACCCTGAAGATTTAGCAGAATTGCGCACTTTAGGCGAAATTGTTAGCTATATGCAATCTAAGGTATCACCTAATGAGCCAACAGACCCTAAAGGTCCTGGCAGTAAAACTGTTGAAGCTGTAAAAGAAGCTTCGGTAGAAGCTGCAGCAAGCTTTCAAGGTGCGCCAAGTGCAACAGTTGAGCTAACAGCATTATCTTCAATCAATAAAATTGTGCAAGACGTTACCGTAAATGGTGGCGCCAATGCCTTAGTCGTTGACGACGGAACTGGTGCAGCGGTCTCCTTAAGCGCTAAGCTTATTAAACAAGGTTGGAAGGTCACGGCATTAAAACCTAACTGGGTGGTGAGTAGCTCGAAAAAAGCCTTTAGCAAAGCAGTTAATGTGATTGAGATTGGCACCAGTGATAAAACCCTTGATGAAGCACAAATTAAAGACATCATCGACAACAACGAACAACTTGATGCAGTAATTTACCTGCAAAGTAAGCAAACCGTTGATGCTATTGAATACCCTAAAGCGGCAAAACAAGGCTTAATGTTAGCCTTTGTTTTAGCTAAATTGTCTAAGGTAAAATTAGCAACGAAAGCACGAGCTTCATTTGTTGTGATAACACGTCAAGGTGGCGCGTTAGGTTTTGCTAATGCAGAGGGAGCTTCACAAGGCTTAACACAGGTTAAGGCAGATGTTAAAGCTGATTTAGTACAAGCAGGTTTAGCTGGCTTAGTTAAAACTATCAACCATGAGTGGAACGCTGGCGAAGACAGCGTTTTTTGTCGCATCGTTGATTTATCAACTAAATTAGCTGCAGATAAAGCTGCGACCATCATCAGTGATGAATTACTTGATATCGATACTGCAACCGTAGAAGTTGCTCACGATACAGACAACCTTAGCAATAACCTAGGTACACGTTTAACGCTAACCGGTGTTGCTACTGACAGTTATGCACTTGCAACGGGCTCAAGTATTGACAAAGCGATTGATAGCAATTCGGTATTTTTAGTTAGCGGCGGCGCAAAAGGCGTAACAGCTCATTGTGTTATCGAAATTGCTAAACAATATCAGTCTAAATTCATCCTATTAGGTCGAAGTGTCTTTGACGAAAATGAGCCGAGCTGGGCACAAGGTATTACTGAAGAAGTCGCACTGAAAAAAGCCGCGATGCAAGCATTGATTGCTGCTGGTGATAAACCAACACCCGTGAAAGTGACAAAATTTGTTCGTCCAGTATTAGCTAACCGTGAAATAGCGCAAACTTTATTGGCTATTAAAACTGCTGGCGGCCAAGCACATTATATTGCTGCTGATGTGACTAACAGTGAAAGTGTAACTGAAGCCGTTGCTCCATTAGTGGCTAAATTAGGCGTCGTTACAGGAATCATCCATGGTGCAGGTGTATTAGCTGATAAGTTTATCGAGCAAAAAACTTTAGAAGAATTTAATGCGGTATACAGCACAAAAATTGATGGTTTGTTATCGCTACTTGCTGCTACCGAGCAAAAGAATATTAAACACCTCGTTTTATTCTCATCAGCGGCAGGTTTCTACGGTAACCCAGGACAGTCTGATTACTCTATTGCTAACGATATTTTAAATAAAACCGCGTATCGCTTCAAAGCATTAAACCCAAGTGCGCAAGTACTTAGTTTTAACTGGGGACCTTGGGATGGCGGTATGGTAACACCTGAGCTTAAACGTATGTTTAACGACCGCGGTGTTTACATCATTCCGCTTGATGCGGGGGCAAAGTTGTTAGTGAGTGAATTAGCCGCTGATAATAACCGTTGTGCTCAAATTCTAGTTGGTAATGATCTCTCTAAAGATCAAGCAAAAGGTGACTCTGTAAAAAAGCCACAAGTTAGTCGCTTAACAATAAGTGTTAGTAAAACACTTTTAGCGGCTAACAATGCCTTTCTAGCTGACCACACTATTGGTGAAGATAAAGTATTACCAACTGTGTGTGCGATTGCCTGGATGAGTGAGGCGGCGACAGCTGCCTACACTGGTTTTTATTATCAAGGTTTAGATAATTACAAGCTGTTCAAAGGCGTCATCTTTGACGGCAATGAAGCGAGTGATTATCAAATCGATATGAACGCAGAAGTATTTGATGATGGCACTCGTTTAGTGGTCGACACTAAAATATCAAGTATCAATGCGGATGGTAAATTGGTCTTTCATTATGGCGCTCAGTTGACGTTAGTGAACCAACTTGAAACCAGTGCTGAGATTGACTTAGTTGTACCTACATTAAGTGAAAAAGCAGGTGGAAGTGCCGCAGAGCTTTATAGCAACGGCACTTTATTTCACGGGCCGAGTTTACAAGGTATAAGTGAAATACTTGAGTGTAATGACCAAGGCTTATTATTAAGCTGCCAAGTACCTAACGTTGCCAGTGCTAAGCAAGGTGACTTCACTGTGCCAGATTTAGGCAATACCCTAGGCAATATCATTGGCAAAAAACAAAGTAACATTTTCGCTAATGACATTGCCTATCAGGCGATGTTGGTATGGGTGAAAAAACAACTTGGCTTAGGCAGTTTACCCTCAAGTACGCAAAGCTGGACGGTATACCGTGAAGTAGCTGTAGGCGAGCGCTTTTACTTGCAACTTAACGTGGTAAAAAGTTCAGGCAAGGGTAAACAACGCGGCTCTTTAGTTGCCGATATTCAAATGATTGCTGAAAACAAGCAATTATTGAGTGAGATAAAGTCAGCCAAAGTAACTGCTAGCGCCAACTTAAACGATTTATTTCTCCCTAAAAGTGAGAAAGCACTTATTGAGAAGACAAGTTAATGGCAACGAATAATTATAACAGCGCCATTATTGGTTTAGATGCGCAATTTGAAAATCAGCACAGTGTTCAAGATAATATTGATAGTGTTGAGCGTGCCCTTTACTTGGGTAAGAGCCTAGGTAAAAGCTTAACCAAAGGTCAGGGTGATACAGTAGAAAGCACCCTTGAACTTAGCTGCTTAGCTGCCGTTGAGCGAATGGCGCTTGCTAACCAAGTGCCATACACTGATATCAAGGTTATCGTGCTGGCTCAAAACGGTACTGACCAAGCGAAGCAAGCAAAGTCAATAATCGATATTGATAATGCGGTGGTGGTTAGTTCATTAGCCAAGGCGATGTTACAGATTGATGTGCTTATTGGCCAAAATGCCTTAGTGGCATTAGTTGGCGTTAACTTAGCTAAAAGCTTTACTTCAAATGAATTAGCTACAAATGAATTAGCTGAAAATGACTTAGCCGCAGATACAGTAGCGACTAACAGTTTTGATGAATGCTTTACTGGCTATCAAAATTGTCATGGTTTGGCTGCATTGTTATTTTCATCGGTAAGTTTTGCGCAAAGTAATTACAGTTATGTTTACTCATGGTTAAAAGGCTTTGCCGTTGGTGATGAAATCACTAATTTTACTGAGGTGAGCGAAGTAACTGCATCAGCATTGGATAATGCTCAAGTTAACGCTAATGATATTGGTTTGTTAGAAGTTTCAGCTTTGGCGGATAGCCAACTTGCCATGGCAGAGTCTACTGGTTTAATTGCCAGTTATGCTGATAAAGACAAATTAACTACGGCAGTTTCCTGTGCGCGTAGTGTCACCGGTGAGGGCGAAGGTTTTTCACAAGTATTTGGTTTACTGCGCAGCGTTATTGCCTTGCAGCAACGTTATATTCCGGCCATTAGTGATTGGCAGCAACCCTTAACAAGTGAATTACAAAATTGGCAGGATTCAAGTTTTTATCTTGCGACTGAGGCAAGGCCTTGGTATCCACAGCCAAATGGCCGTGCTCACTTGGCAGCTTATAGTTGTTTGACTGATAATGATGAATATTGTCATTTAATCCTTGAAGAAAATAAGCTTAACTGCGGCAGTGAAAAGCACCCTAGCCAAGATATTCGTCACAATGGCTTTATTGCTTGTAGTGAGCTGAAAATGGTTTTAGTGGCCGCTGACTCCGAGCAAGCTTTACTGGCAAGGCTTGCTGAAATAGAAAGTGCCAGCGAATCGCTAAAAGAATTAGCTTTAAGCGGTTATAACCAAGCTCAATCAGCAACTAGTCGGCTCACTATTCGGTACACTATTGTGTTGTTAGCGGAATCTAAAGAAGAGCTATTAAAAGAAGTCGCTTCAGCCAAATTAGGCATTGTTGCTGCATTTGAAAAAGATAAAGAATGGCGTACACCAAAAGGCAGTTATTTTACCCCCAGCCCGGTTAATAGCGATTTAACTGTAAGTGGAGGCTCCAACAATGTCTCATTTTTATACCCAGGCATTGGCGCAACATATGTGGGTTTAGGACGTGATTTATTTCATTTGTTTCCTGAAATTCATCAAGACGTTGCCGATTTAGCTGATGATATTGGCGCTAGTTTAAAAGATAAATTGCTAAACCCGCGCACCATTGTTCGCCCTAGTTTTAAAGAGTTAAAACAACTTGATTTAAACTTGCGCGGTAACTTAGCTGATATCGCAGAAGCTGGTGTTGGTTTCGCGTGTGTTTTTACTAAAGTTTTTGAAAACGTCTTTAAAGTTAAAGCAGATTATGCCACTGGTTATAGCATGGGCGAAGTCAGTATGTATGCAGCACTTGGTGCATGGCAACAACCGGGTCTAATGAGCGCACGACTTGCCAATTCTAGCACTTTCAATGAACGCCTTTGTGGTGACTTATTAACCTTGCGTGAGCATTGGGGTTTACCTAAATCCGCTGACCTTGCTGAAGCTAATAACCAAACTGAAAAAGCTAATGAACTGATTTGGGAAACTTATACCATCAAGGCAACACTTGATGAAGTTATCAAAGCCAGTGAAGGTGAAGATCGAGTTTATTGCACCATCATCAATACCCCAGACAGCTTGCTACTGGCAGGTTATCCCGCAGATTGTTTACGCGTGATTAAAAAACTGGGTGTGCGCGCCATGGCATTAAATATGGCCAATGCCATTCATAGTGCTCCAGCCCAAAAAGAATACCAAGACATGGTTGAGTTATACACTATGGATGTTAACCCACGTTTGAAAACCAAGATGTATTCAAGTTCGTGTTATTTACCAGTACCACAGCTAAGTAAAGCTATCGCTCACAGTGTCGCTAAATGTTTGTGTGATCGAGTAGATTTTCCGCGTTTGATTAATACCATGCATGACAAAGGTGCACGGATATTCATTGAAATGGGACCTGGTCGTTCATTGTGTAGCTGGACTGATAAAATTTTGGACTTTGGTGTTCAAGGTGGAGCGAAAGATAAACCACGCGTTGCTGTACCGGTAAATGCTAAAGGTACCAGTGACGAGTTAACGTATTTAAGAGCTTTGGCTAAGTTGATCAGCCATGGCGTGAAACTTGATATCAAGACCTTATTTAAAGGCTCGATAATCGTGCAGAAAAAATAGAAATAAAGTGAGTGGATACTCGACAAAAACCTCGGGTATGACATAAGTCGGTGGACACTTGTCTCACCTCCGTCATCCCCGAAGTGTCTAATCGGGGATCCATTGCGCTTAGCTCTATCGCCTAATTAATGGCATAGCAGGAAAAAACAAACTGGATACCCGACAAAACCCTCGGGTATGACGTAATAAACGTTAAAAAGAATTATAAAACTTTTCGAGGAAAGTATGGAAAATATTGCCGTAGTAGGTATTGCTAATTTATTCCCAGGATCTTCTGCACCAGAAGAATTTTGGCAACAGTTACTGAAGAAACAAGATTGCCGCAGCAAAGCCACAAAAGAACAAATGGGTGTTGATCCTGCCAAGTATACTGGCAAGAAAGGCGATACCGATAAATTTTATTGTGTTCACGGTGGTTATATTCGTGATTTTGACTTTGATTCAACAGCGTTTGTTCAAAATAATAATGGCTTAACGGCAGATTATCTAAATCAATTAGATGAGTTAAACCAATGGGCGCTTTATGTTACTCAACAAGCATTAACCGATGCTGGTTATTGGGGCAGTGACAAGCTTGAGCACTGTGGTGTTATTTTAGGAAATTTATCTTTTCCAACAAAATCATCTAACCACTTATTTATGCCCTTGTATCATCAAGTAGTTAATGATGCGTTAAAAGCCAGTGTTGATAAAAACTTTCAGTTAAGTCACTTTTCGGATACCGACATTAGCGATAAAAATGTACATGCAGATAATGCCCTAGTGGCAGGTTATCCTGCAGCATTACTCGCAAAAGCTGCAGGTTTAGGCGGTACACATTTCGCCCTTGACGCTGCTTGTGCATCGAGCTGTTATTCAGTAAAACTGGCTTGTGATTATTTACACACGGGCAAGGCTGATATGATGTTAGCTGGCGCGGTTTCTGGCGCTGATCCTATGTTTGTTAATATGGGTTTCTCAATTTTCCAAGCTTATCCCGCAAACAATATTCACGCCCCGTTTGATAAAAATTCACAAGGTTTATTTGCTGGCGAAGGTGCTGGCATGATGGTGCTTAAACGCCATAGTGATGCGGTACGTGATGGTGATAAAATTCACGCTATTATCAAAGGCGGCGCTTTATCTAATGATGGTAAAGGCGAGTTCGTCTTAAGTCCAAATACCAAAGGACAGGTGTTAGTTTACGAACGTGCCTATGACAATGCTGGTGTTGATCCTCGTGATGTTGATTACATTGAATGTCATGCAACGGGTACTCCCAAAGGTGACAACGTTGAACTTGGTTCAATGGATACTTTTTTTAGTCGCTTCCCAAGAGAAAAGGGTAATAAACCACTACTTGGCTCAGTAAAGTCTAACTTAGGTCACTTGCTAACCGCCGCAGGCATGCCGGGCATGACTAAGGCTATTTGGGCACTTAATGAAGCGAAAATTCCCGCAACAATAAACTTAAATGAGCCACTAACGTCGAAAAAAGGCTATTTAGGCGGCGCACAAATGCCAACGGACACTATTGATTGGCCAAGCTCCCAAAGTAGTAACGGTACCATCAAGGCAAGAACTGCTGGCGTCAGTGTTTTTGGTTTTGGTGGCTCTAATGCCCATTTGGTTTTACAACAACCAACACAAATCCTAGCGCCGATAACTAGTTCTCCTAAAGCACGCGAGCCGTTAGCGATTATTGGTATGGACGCGCACTTTGGCGTGGCTAAAGATTTGGCAAGTTTCAACGCGCTTATTCAGCGTAATGGCAATACCTTTAGAGAATTGCCAACTAAGCGCTGGAAAGGCATGGAAAATAACACGGCAGTGATGAATGCCTTATCTTTAGCTAAAGCGCCAGTAGGCGGTTATGTTGAAGATTTTGATATTGATTTCTTACGGTTTAAAGTACCGCCAAACGAGCAAGACTGTTTAATTCCACAGCAATTGATGATGATGAAGGTAGCTGATAATGCCGCCAAAGATGCAGGCCTTAAAGAAGGCAGTAATGTTGCCGTATTAGTGGCAATGGGCATTGAGCTAGAGCTTCATCAATACCGTGGTCGAGTGAATTTAAGCACGCAAATTGAAGAGAGTTTATTACAACAAGGCGTAAGCTTAAGTGATGAACAACGTGAAACCTTAACTAATATCGCCAAAGATGGTGTTGCTCACGCCGCGCAGCTTAACCAATATACCTCGTTTATCGGTAATATTATGGCGTCGCGTATTTCAGCGTTATGGGACTTTACTGGTCCAGCCATTACTTTATCGGCTGAAGAAAATTCAGTTTATCGCTGTGTTGAATTAGCAGAAAATCTATTTCAAACTTCGGATATCGATGCGGTCATTATTGCCTCGGTAGATTTAGCTGGCTCGATAGAAAATATCACCCTAAGGCAGCACTATGGCCCAGTCAATAATGGCAAGGTAGCCATTGACCAACAAAATTCAAGTAATGTTCTTAATCAAGAGCAATGGTCAGTAGGTGAGGGCGCAGCTGCTTTTGTTGTTAAACCAAGATCTACAGTAAATGAACAAAGTATCTATGCCACTATCGACGCGGTCAGTTTTGCTAATGGCTGTGATGAAAGTGCTATCACTAAAGCGGCAACAAACGCTTTGGCAATCGCAGGACTTAGCGCTGCAGAAATCAACAGTGTTGAAGCACATGCTAGTGGCTTTATTGCTGAGAATGCAGCAGAAAAACAAGCACTACCAAAACTTTATTCAGGTAAAGCTATCAGCTCGGTTAAAAGTAATGTTGGTCATACCTTTAATGCCTCAGGTGTTGCTAGTATTGTTAAATCTGCGCTGATCCTCGATATAAATACCTCGGCTCATACCGCTTCTCATATAGCAATTAACGGTTTAGGCAAAGATGAAAGCTGTGCTCACTTGATACTTTCTTCAAGTAAGCAAGTGCATCAAGCAGCTCCCGAACCAACAGGAAAGCAACGACCTAAGTTAATTAAAAACATTACTTTAGGTGGTAAAGCCATTTTTGATGACATTATCGAAAATGCGCAAACAAGCGACATGGCAGACATCAAACAAGCATTTGCCAAGCAGCCTTTAGCGAATGTTAAAAAAGCAGTTAATGTTAAAAATCTACAGCCTAAATTGTTAACCACATTAGCAGCACAAACAGAGCAAGTTAATACTGCTCAGCAAGCTAACCAATCTATTCAAGCCAAAACACGGTCAACCGTCGTTACGGGAGTACAAGTGAAGAAGACTACTACTAATACCCAAAGTAAAAGGCAAATCCGTAGTGATGTTAAACATCAAGCAAGTAAAGAAATTTTTCAAGAATCGGCCACTCATCAAGCGTTTTTGACCACTCGTCAGGTGGCAGGTCAGCAAATTTCTAAGCTTATTGAAATGCAAGCTAATGCTAGTGCAGGCTTACCAGCTTATACCGCTCAAACACAAGTGGTAAATGCTAGTCATGCAACACATTCACCTAAGCTTTCGATTGTTAGCTCAAATGCACAAACGGATGATTTAGTTGAGGCAAATAAATACTGGGCTGAACAGTCAGGCTTTCAAATCAAAGGCCCTGCAGGATACAACTATCCGCCACTGCAGTTAAAAGAGCAATTTAGCCAACCTGAAAACATAATTTGGGATACCGCTGATTTAGTTGAATTTGCTGAAGGTGATATTGCTAAAGTCTTTGGTGATGAATATAAGATTATCGATAGTTACTCACGCCGAGTACGTTTACCGACCACAGATTATTTATTGGTTTCACGTGTTACTGAGCTTGAAGCAACGGTAAACGAATATAAAAAATCATACATGTGCACCGAATATGATATTCCCGTTGATGCACCATTTTTAATTGATGGTCAAATACCATGGTCAGTCTCTGTTGAATCTGGGCAGTGTGATTTATTGTTAATTTCTTATATCGGTATAGATTTTCAAGCGAAAGGTGACCGTGTTTATCGTTTACTTGATTGTCAGTTAACTTTCCTTGAAGAAATGGCCTTTGGCGGCGAAACGCTTCGTTATGAAATTCACATTGATTCATACGCCCGTAATGGCGAGCAATTATTATTTTTCTTCCACTACGACTGTTATGTAGGTGATAAAAAAGTACTAATCATGCGTAATGGTTGTGCGGGCTTCTTTACCGACGACGAATTAAAAGACGGTAAAGGCGTTATTCATAACGACAAAGATAAAGCTGAGTTTGCTAATGCAGTTAAAACTTCATTTACACCATTCCTAACTCGTCCTCGTGATCAATACGATTACAATGACATGATGAAGTTAGTCAATGGCGATGTAGCGGGTTGTTTTGGCAGTGATTATGATCAAAAAGGTCGTAACCCGTCATTAAAATTCTCCTCAGAAAAATTCTTAATGATTGAACGCATCATTAATGTTGATGCTAACGGCGGTCATTGGGGCTTAGGGTTATTAGAAGGTCAAAAAGACTTAGATCCAGAGCATTGGTACTTCCCTTGTCACTTTAAAGGTGACCAAGTAATGGCTGGCTCATTAATGAGTGAAGGTTGTGGCCAAATGGCAATGTTCTTTATGTTGTCATTAGGCATGCACGCTAATATGAACAATGCACGTTTCCAACCTATGCCAGGTCAGTCGCAAACGGTTCGTTGTCGTGGTCAAGTTCAGCCACAACATAATACTCTGACTTATCGCATGGAAGTTACTGAAATGGGCATGCAGCCATACCCATACTTAAAAGCCAATATTGATATTCTTTTAGATGGCAAAGTGGTGGTTGATTTTAAAAACTTGGCAATGATGATCACCGAGCAAGATGACAACTCTCAATATCCGGTGACCTTGCCTGACAATGTAGCTTTAGTGAGTGAAGTTGCCGCGACAGTAACAAGCACAGCAGCAAGCAGTGACGTTACGGGTAAAGTAAGCGGCGAGCTAGACGAGCGTGGTATTAACCCGTTTAAACATATTGAACGCCCGTTAATGAAAGTGATGTCTGACTTTAACGCTCCAAAAGAAAAGGGTGTTACCCCGATTCAACATTTTGAAGCGCCTATGCTAGCCGGACAAAACCGTGTGCCAAACCAAGCACCATTTACTCCGTGGCATATGTTTGAATTTGCTACCGGTAATATCTCAAAATGTTTTGGTCCTGACTTTGACGTATATAAAGGTCGTATTCCTCCGCGTACGCCATGTGGTGACTTACAAGTAGTTACCCAAGTGGTTGAAGTTCAAGGCACACGTTTAGATTTGAAAAAACCATCAAGCTGTATTGCTGAATATCAGGTACCAGAAGATGCTTGGTACTTTACTAAAAACAGCGTTGATAACTGGATGCCATATTCGTTAATCATGGAGATTGCTTTACAACCGAACGGCTTTATCTCTGGTTATATGGGCACTACCTTAGTTTACCCAGAAAAAGATTTATTTTTCCGTAACCTAGATGGCAGTGGTGACTTGCTCAAACAAGTTGATTTACGCGGTAAAACTATCGTCAATAAATCCGTATTGGTAAGCACTACCATGGCTGGCGGTATGATAATTCAAAGTTTCACTTTTGAGTTATATGTTAAAGATGAAAGCCAAGCAGCACAAGCGCTGGAAAGTCATGACCTGTTCTATAAAGGTACGGCAGTATTTGGTTACTTTGGCGAAGACGCATTAACAAACCAGCTTGGCATAGACAACGGAAGAGTCACTTTTCCGTGGTTTGTTGATAACAATACGCCTAAGTCAGCCATTGAACTGGTTGATTTAAGAGATACTTCATTGGCCTTATATCAAGCACCAGCAAATAAACCGCATTATAAACTTGCCGGCGGTCAAATGAACTTTATCGATACCGTTTCTATTGTTGAAGGTGGTGGTAAAGCGGGCATTGCTTATGTACATGGTGAACGTACCATTGATGCTACTGATTGGTTCTTCCGTTATCACTTCCATCAAGATCCGGTAATGCCAGGCTCATTAGGTGTTGAAGCCATTATTGAATTAATGCAAACCTACGCCTTGAAAAATGACTTAGGTAAAGCTTTTACTAACCCTAGGTTTATTGCACCAGCAACCTTAGTTAAATGGAAATATCGTGGCCAAATTACGCCATTAAATAAACAAATGTCACTTGATGTGCATATCACCGATATTATTCGTAAAGATGGTGAAGTACGTTTAGTCGGTGATGCTAATTTATCGAAAGATGGCCTACGTATTTATGAAGTGAAAGATATAGTGCTGAGTATTGTAGAGGTTTAAGTCAAAGCTCAATAGCGAGAAAATGGATACTCGATCAGACAATTCGAGTATGACGAAAATAGGATGGGAGTTTTAGTAATAGTAGGTCCTAGCCTCACAACCGTCATCCTCGAGTTCACTTAATCGAGGATCCAGTGCTCTTGATGCATTGTAATAAATAAAGTGTGGAAAAGTGAAATGGATACAGGACAATGTGCTCCATGCATTGTCTAATAAGTGACATCCATGCAACGTTCGATCAGACACTTCGAGTATGACGTAAATATGTAGAGAATTTACTTAATAGTGAGGCACAAGCCTCGCAGTCGTCATCCTCGAGTTCACTTAATCGAGGATCCATTGTAAGTAATATTTAAAAACCATTATCAAGGAAGATAATTTGAAACAACCAAGTGTGTATATATTAGCAAGCAAAAAGAATGGCACGTTATATATCGGAGTAACGAGTGATCTAATAAAACGTATTTGGCAGCATAAGAATAAAGTTGTCAGTGGTTTTACAGATGATTATCAAGTTAATACATTAGTATACTTCGAACAGTTTGATGATATGTATGCAGCTTTAACTCGTGAGAAACAATTGAAAACTTGGGGTAGGGCTTGGAAAATTAGCTTAATAGAAAAAGCCAATCCTAGCTGGAAAGACCTATACGATGACATTACATAGTTAGAAAATGGATACAGGACAATATGCTCCATGCATTGTCTTATAAGTGGCATCCGTGCCACGTTCGATTAGACATTTCGAGTATGACGATATATGAGTGGTGAACAGTGATAGGCAACAGTCTCTTGCCAAGTTTAATCAACTTACCTCACAACCGTCATCCTCGAGTTCACTTAATCGAGGATCCAGTACTATGAACTAATGTGAGAATAATATTTAATAAAAGAATTAGGATAAAACATGTCAAACCTAGAATTTAATAATAACAATGCCATTAATTGGGCATGGAAAGTTAACGCGAATGACGTTAGCAGTAACAATACGCAGATTAAGTCGGCGTTAATGGATTTAACCAAGCCAGTGTATGTTGCAAACACACCTAACGGCTTAGGTGTGGTAAACACTACCGCAGCTCAAGGTGAAGCTGATGTATTAGCTTTTGCACAAAAGTTAAACCCTGAAGATTTAGGTGATGACGCCTATAAAAAGCAACATGGTGTTAAATACGCTTATCATGGCGGCGCTATGGCTAATGGCATTGCTTCAGTTGAGCTAGTAGTAGCCTTAGGTAAGGCTGGATTTTTATGTTCATTTGGCGCTGCGGGTTTAGTACCCGATGCAGTGGAAGATGCAATTAAACGTATTCAAGCTGAACTACCTAACGGACCTTACGCGGTGAACTTGATTCACGCACCTGCGGAAGAAGCCCTAGAGCGTGGCGCTGTTGAACGATTTTTAAAGCTTGGCGTTAAAACCGTTGAAGCTTCAGCATATTTAGGTTTAACCGAGCATATTGTTTGGTATCGTTTAGCTGGTTTGTCTAAAAATTCTGACGGCAGTGTTCATATTGGCAATAAGGTGATTGCTAAAGTTTCACGTACCGAAGTAGGGCGCCGTTTTATGGAGCCGGCACCACAAAAGCTAATTGATAAGTTATTAGCCCAAGGTAAAGTTACTCAAGAGCAAGCAGAGCTTTCTAAGCTTGTGCCTATGGCAGATGATATTACTGCAGAGGCAGATTCAGGCGGTCATACCGATAATCGACCTTTTTTAACTTTACTACCTACTATCATCGCTCTTCGTGATGAAGTGCAAGCACAATACAACTTCTCTCCGGCATTACGTGTTGGTGCAGGTGGTGGTATCGGAACGCCTGAAGCTGCATTAGCAGCCTTTAACATGGGCGCAGCTTACATAGTGCTTGGCTCAGTAAACCAAGCTTGTGTTGAAGCTGGCGCATCAGAATATACCCGTAAGTTATTAGCTGACGTTGAAATGGCCGATGTAACAATGGCTCCTGCGGCAGATATGTTTGAAATGGGCGTAAAGTTGCAAGTAGTTAAACGTGGTTCAATGTTCGCCATGCGTGCTAAAAAGCTTTATGAGTTATATATTAACTATGACTCAATTGAAGATATTCCAGCAGATGAACGACTTAAGATTGAAAAACAAATATTTAGATCTAACCTTGATGATGTATGGGCAGGTACAGAAGCCTTTTTTACCGAGCGAGATCCTGATATGTTAGCTAGAGCGCAATCTAGCCCTAAGCGTAAAATGGCGTTAATTTTCCGTTGGTATTTAGGCTTAAGCTCTCGTTGGTCAAACACCGGTGAAAAAGGCCGGGAAATGGATTATCAAATTTGGGCGGGTCCAAGTTTAGGTGCATTTAATAGCTGGGTAAAAGGTACGTATTTAGAAGATTATACGCGTCGTTATGCGGTCGATGTAGCGCTACATATGTTAAAAGGTGCTGCTTACTTACAACGAGTAAATCAATTGAAATTACAAGGTGTTACTCTAACGACAGCTTTGGCAAGTTATCATAGTGAAGACTAACTTTAGCCGACTTAATCGTTAAAACTGACAAGGAAACTATATGCCAACATGTACCGAATTTGCAGTGTTTGAGGTTAAACAAACTAACTTAGCGCGTGTTCTTGCGTTAAGTGAGTCACTATTTCTTGAAATTAATGCTGATAATAAAAATATTATTGCGCATGAGATACTAGTAAAAACCGATAATGCTGAAGAGGTATGTTGGCATCTTACTTGGGCCAATATTGAAGCCGTAGAAGCAAGCTCATACAAATGGTCAACTTACCCAAGTGCAGCAGAAATAGAAAGTTTAGTGGGTAAAAAACTCTATTATGGACACTTTGTTTCTGTGGTAGCTAAGCAAGATTAATTGAAGGTTTAAGGATGGCTCGTTAACGGTACAATGTTTTACAGCCTTCCATTACAACTTATCTTTTTATAGCCGTTTTAGGTAACTAACTTGGCATAACTAGTACGGTCAATATCGACTACTTCTACCGAAATAGAGCAGGCCTTCAATACTAGTCTTTCTAAGCTCGACAGTACCAATTTTGATAAAACAAGCTTTTGCTCTGTATTGCGTCCAGACAATATTTTTAACGTCACGTGAATAAAAGCTACTTGAGCAACATCGCTTTGAAAAGCGCCTGTTTGGTATTGAGTAAACGGTATTGCGCGTACTTTAATATCACTACCGTCCTTTTCAAATAACGAAGACGCTAAGCTCGCGTTAAAAACTAAAGGCATTAATGCCTTGCTGTCTAAAGATGATGAATGCTCAATTATGCAATGAGGCATGTTTTCTCCGATATTTCATTAAGTAAATTGTTAGAACATTCAAAAGAACGGCCCCATAAAATCTGCTAATAAATCAAAGGTTCTATAGGTAACTCACACTGTACTTAACTTGAATGAAATCATTAGGAAAGGCAATAGACTTTGCATTTTCGAGTTTCACTTTATGGTTTATTTTTCCAAATAAAGGGATGCCGTCACCAAGTAGTAGAGGGGCTCTGGTAATCGTCACTTCATTGATCAACTGTAAGTTAATAAATGAGGTGATTGTAGCGCCGCCATCAATGTAAGCATGTTTTAAGCCTTGCTCGGACAGCTTGTTCACTAGGGCGTTAATATCACCTGAGTACATTTCAACTTTACCCCTTAAGTTTTCCGGCGGCTTGGTGAGTGAATTACTCAATGCATAGATCTTAATGTCACGGTAAGGCCATTGCTCAGCAGGTATATTAAAACTAGAAATCACCTCCATACACTTACGACCCATAATCATACAATCTACCGAGTTGATAAACTCAGTAAAACCCATGTCTGGATTCTTGCTCATGTCAGCGTCAGCTTTACCTGCGGTATGTAACCAATCAATGCCACCATCAGGCGTGGCAATATAACCATCAGCGCTTGTTGCTATATATACGGAACATTTCATTAGTATGCCTTTATTTCGTTTGTTCGCAGAGTGGTTTATATTCCAGCTGAATCCAGCATCTTTATGTTGCTTGGGTATAAACGCCATTTTTATGCCATACAGCAATTCGAGCAAGGTGTATCAGCATACACTGTGAAGCAATATAGAGTGACCAATTGATATATTTTGCAATAGGGTAGTATCCTTCGCCGTTATATCCGTAGATCCAAAACTGGCCAATTACACCATCGGCGATTGTGGCTAAAACAAGCCCACTTGCGACAAACCACAGGGCGAGTCTTGCCGTTGATTTACGCAGCGCTATAAACAACATTAGGCCACTAGCACCAACGAGTGTGATGAGAATAGCATAGGAACCAGTAATCATCGAAACGTGCAGACCAGTATTGGGCAAGTGCATAGATATAAATGATGCACCACCGACTAAAGATGCGATAGTAAGTACTATCAATAGTGTTTTAAGTTTAAGTCCATTTGAAAGAGCAATACTGCAGGCAGCAACTAGAAATAAAGCATATCCGGGGCCAAAGAAAAATACAGAGTCGGCAAGGTAGTCATGCTTTATAAGGCCGCCATATCGATAATAGGTCAGGGGTAAATTAAAATTCACCACATCCCCACATATACATAAAGCTAAAGAGGCAAGGGTAGCCCAAGCTAAAAACCGGTGTGATGTCTCTGTCGAGTGACGATATACCCAATTTTTTATCGCATAACCGTTAGCCAGTAGTCCAACAAGAACCGCGCCTTCCACTGATAAGATAACTAATCGTTCTTCTCCTGTCACAGACCAAAGTCCCCACAGGCCGCCAATAGATTCTATTGTCGCAACAAGAAATAATAGCAGTGAAATAACGAAGTATCTGTCTATAAACATCATCTAAAGCCCGAGTTAACTATTTTTATTAAAATTAGCACTAAGTACATGGTTTGATAACAAAACCTTTTTCGATGCCACTTTTAAAGCCTACAGACTCATATAAAGAATGAGCCCCCTGCAATTTATCACCTGACAATAACATTACTTTGCAACAGTTGTTTTCCCAAGCTAACGATAATGCAAATTCCAATACCTGACGGCTTAGTCCCTGCCGACGAAATTTGTCTGAAGTGATAACATGCTCAATAATTGCAAAGGGTCTCGCGCCATTAGCAATACTATTATTTATACTTAATGCACACGTAGAAGCTAATTCTCCAAAAATGTCAGCCACAACCACATATGTTTTCGTATCATTGATTATCTCTGCCCATTTTTCATTAGCAAAATTAACTTCTAAATCAGGATCTAAAGGGCGAAGTTCTTTATAAAGGGCAAGAACACCTTTTAAATCATTGATAGTTGCAATTCTAATCATAAACTCGACAATCCGGTTAATGCCTGATTAATAGGCTAATAATTATTAGGGAAAATAAGCGTGGTACGTTGAATTTCCTGCAGTATTAATTGTATATTACGCTAAGAAAGCTTGTACAAGCAATACCGAAAAAGAACAACCAAGACAAGTGTTTACCGCGTGAAAACAATAAAGAAACAATACCACTTATTGCAAATACTACAGTAATTGTTATAAGGATTTCTGAACGGATATTGTCACTTGCAGCGGATAGGAAATACAGTATTGCTGCAAATCCCCACCAAGCTATCGTAGTAAGATGCCAAGCAAATCGTAAAATACGTTTGGTGAACCAATCGCTGCCCAGTAACTTAGGTAAATTATCCCGTTTAAATAAACGGATCAAGATGAACTTCTCACCTAAATATGAATGAACTAATCCAATAAAAATGAGCAGAAAAGTACCTATGAGTAACATCAGTGTCTCCTTACAGCTTGCGCCTTATTATGCGGTGATAAATTGTGAGTTAACGTTTTTAGAGGAACAAAACGAGTAAGCTGCTAAGTGTTTAGTTGAGTCGTTTTTATGAATAACTACCCTCTGAAACAATAACAGGTAAATCCATACAGCCATAATCTACACCAAACTGACTTAATACACAGGTTAGTTGCCCACGGTGATGAGTTTGGTGATTGAATAAATGCTGCGTAATGTCAGCTACAGCCTTTGTTATAGAAACACCTTCGGTTGTTTTATAGGTAATGAATTTCTTACAATCTTCTTCGGTTAAGTTAATACAATATTGCATGATGAGTTCGTCAACTTGCTTTCTTAGCACCGCAATATCTGACAAATTACGGTAATAAATATCTTGTGGTGATTTTGGTGCTGGGAATAGGGATAAATCTTGTGGTGAAAGTTTGCCTACATCATTTAAGGCTAGTCGGCCGATTAAAATTAAATCACCGAAAAGAATATGGTTCCAATAACTAATAATATTAGGAAAAAAGGAATGTGTTTCTTTTTCCAAAATAGCTTGTGGTAACGCTAAACAACTTTCCATTAATTGAGCATTAATGCGCTGATTGTATCGAGACATCATTCTAAAATTATTTGCTAAACTCACCCGAAATTCCTTAGTGTATAACGCTCTAATAAAAGGAGAGGTGGATTGTTAGTTACACAAAACCTCTTTGATAAAACCCCTTAGGTCGTGGCGTTTGTTAGTTGTGACTCTATTGCTTTAACTAAGTTGTCTGCATCATCTGAAGCCCAACTAATAGATAAATATGCTTGTTAAGTCTTAACCCTTTTTATCAATGATATCTTGTCTTTCTCTTTGGTATTCTTCATATGTTTTGGCTTCTTGATTAATACACTCATCATACTGATGAGGGGGGAGTTTCCTGCACTCACTTTCATTATACTTCGGCTGAGTTGATTCATATAACTCTTTGCTACTACAGCCACTAAATGAGAGGAAAACTAACACGGTCAAAAAGAATTTTAAAACGGATGATTGATTCTTCATATATACTTAACGCCTCAATAGGTGACTGAAATTTTTTGGAAAAAGGCAGCGAGAATGGCCCATTGTTTTTGTCCCACTTTAAACTTTTTCTATAAGCAATTTAACTACTTGAAGAACTTGCACTTGTGGCAGCTATAGTTGTGGCTGCAATTGCCTGCTGCGCAGCAACTTGACTGGATATTACCGGTACATTTTGATGCTCGCTAGCAATAATACAAGTACCGTAACCTAATCCTTTTAAAGGGTTTTCCCAGGCGATAGAGCCATCCGAGGCTGCTAAGCAAAATAGGTGACCACCCGAATAGGCAAATACATTTTCAGCCTCATAATAAACATTGGTAATAGCTGAGCTTCTAAGTTTCGTTTTCCAAAGCTGTTCTCCTGTTTTTTTACTGACACAGACAACGTGATTACTGATCCCTAAAAACAACTTATCCATAATATTCTCCGTGAAATGACTTGCGAATGACGCCCAAATAAAGAGCAAATATCAATTGGTTAGGGCAAGCGACGCAGGAGAAAATACCCACGATTATTTACCCTAACTTATTGTCTTTAAGCTTACCTATTATCAGAGTTCTGAGTATTTCCAGGTAAGTCATTACAAATAATGCAATTGACATTTTTACGATAATTATAAATACGTCTAACGGCAAAAACTGTTACCGATATGAACGCCCACAATACACCAAACTCTAATGAGTACTCAACACTTCTACCTTTTAAGTATTGAACACAAGCAAGTAGAGAAAAAATGGCAGGTAATGCGACTGCATATTGAAAAATCCATTTTTTTAATGGCATAAAAATTCCTTATTACTTCATTATTAAAGTACAGATAACGCCCATGTAAGAGCTTGATTATAGTTTGACAAAATGAGCTTTGAAGCTAAACCTAACAAGTTGTTATCAATCCCGATGTAAACCTTCGTTAGAAATTTAAAACATTATGTTATGCAATAAACGCCCTGGAATGCTTAACGCAATGACGGCAGAAATAACAGTACCAAGGTAAGCACCAAACATACAACCAATATGTAATCGCTTATTGCGTTTATAAATAGCCAATAGACCAACTAAAACAGTAACTATGACTAAAATAGCAAACAAATGAAGCCAAGTTAAGCTACCTGTTGGCATAATAAAAAAAGAACTAAAAGAAGCTATAAGCATTAATACTACCCAAAACTTACCATTTATTTTGTGCAGATGAGTCCCTTTTTCCAAAAACAAATTTAAAAAACCAAGAATTATTGAGGGAATAACGACAAATAAATGTAATTGAATTGGCAATGCAATATCCATATACGACCTAAATACCTAATGTTACCTAAACGAAAATTAGTGTTAATTCAAATGTTGAACTGGGTGGAAACAGGAAACTGTTATTGACCGTTTTTATAGGTTTGTTCGATTCTTTGATAAGACCTATTCAAAGAGTGCGATTTATAAAAATAGAGAGCGAACATAAAGCCTATGGCAAAGCTTAAAGTGTGTCCTGGCTTTGGATACCCGACAGACTTAATATCTAAATATAAAGAAGGAATAAGGGCAAATGCCAGAGCAAAGATTATCAAGTAAAAATGGTCGGATTTTTTTAGTGCCAATACAGCTAAAAACCCAGCGAAACCAAAAGCAGCCTGTGATGCTCCAGTGCCAGTATTCCATGGTGGAGTACCAAATTGCGTGCTAAATAATGTACCGGAAGCACCAGCAAGTAACCAAATAGCGAATATGTACTTCGCCCCTATTTTACGCTCTAAGATAATGCCCAACAATAGTATTGATAAAACATTATAAATCATATGTTTTTGATGAACATGAATTAACTGAGAAGTAAATAATCGCCAAACTTCAACGTTTTTAATGCTTTCAATAGTTAAACCGCCATAATCAGCAAGATGAATTATTTTAGACTTACCAAAAAATGTACCTGTTATCTGGTGAGCAACGTAAAAGGAAACACCCATAGTGATAATACAGATTAGTAATGTAAATATTGGTTTGTGATTAGGGCTCATACTTCTTCCTGAAGTTAACGCTTACATAAGCGTAAAATTCTAATTAGTTAAAAGAGTATTGCAGTCAGACTGAGTCAACCGTTACATACCTGCTGTGAATTTTCAGTCTAATTGCCAAGTTAACCAAGGCTTAACTCTTTATTCCAATCTTTCCACAAAATACACCGCCCGGGAAATGCTACTTTAGAAAATCCCCATTCCACATAAAGCCATTTATAAACCGTTTGATAAAGATCATTATCTAGCTCGATACTATCATCTCGAACCCATAAATAGACTATACACTGATAATTAGGAGAATCGCTTGGGTCGATGTAAACAGAGCCAAGACACTTGGTTTTTGACTTATTAAATACGGAATAAGCAAATGCCTGTCGAGATTCAAACTCTTGTTTATGCACATTTAGGCTATCGATGTTTTCTTCAAGTGTCATATCACTTTTTGGCCATTGAGAATCGGAGCCAAAAATCCCCTGTAAACGCTTTTGGCTAGACATTACTGCTTCAAAATCTAATTCGGCAATTTTTCCTTCAAGCACTCTAAAGTGAAAATACTCATTGTCAAAATTCTTAGGCGGATTGTAAATGTCAGAAATGAAAAGGTTACTCATATTCAGAACTTTCCATTGTTGTATAACATCATGCTAATTGCCCAGCTAGGTGTCTTATTATTCATTTTTCCAACTGTGAGCAAGTTTTATAGCATGTTTTAAATTAGACCAGTTCAGGAGACTCTCTTGGTACGCACCCGCTTTACCTTTAAGGTTTATCCCATATGCTTTTAATCTAAAAGCAAGAATTGAATAAAACGCATCTACTATTCCCGCAGAATTAAACATAAAAGGTAAATGCGCTGAACCAAAAATTTGTTCAAGGCGAGTTAACTCATTATCAAGGTCACTATTAAACGTTAATAAAGGGGTAACTTGCTCTAAAGAAAACGGGCATTGTGATCTAAGGTTGATAAAACCAGAATGTAATTCTGCACACAAACTGCGAGCCAAAGCTCTTTGTGCACTTGAACTAGGATAAAGAATACCATCAGAACATTCATTGAAATACTCAGCAATTGCCAAGGAATCATGGATCACAAAAGTATCTACATGTAAGCAAGGTACTAAACCTGTTACACAATGCTTAAATATTTCTGATTTATAATCTGCATTGGTTAAATCAATTACGTTAACTTCAACATCTAAATGCGCTAATTGGCTACACATCCAAACTCTTAATGACCATGTTGAATCAGTACCAACAGTTAATTTCATTTACTGAACTCCGAACTTTAAATTGACTAAAATTGTGTAGCAAAACGTAGCCAACCGTTACGTTTCCTCGTTTATCTTCTTGTTAGGTTATCAAACATACACCAACAGAAACAGCAGCAATGAACTGAAAAACATAAGTAAATCCGGCCCCAATTCTTCTTGCTACAAATGCACGATAGAGCATCCCATACGCATGAAAAATTCGGGCTAAACTAAAACCTATGACTAAGATAGACAGTAAAATTGTTGATGCTTCTAAGAAGGTAAGGGCGATCATGACAATTGCAAAAATAGGTAATTGCTCTAACGCATTACAATGAGCTCGAATGGCAGCCATTAGGCATTTATTACCGCCATCACCTAAGGAGACTTTATGCTTTATTCTAAGCCGTGAAACATTTATAGCCAGTGCCAAAACTAACAATGAATTTATTGCTATCAGTAGCGAAAACCAAAAATAATTATCCATATTTATACCTCACTGTTTAAACGTATTACTAATGCAATCTTGTACGTGCGGTTAGGTGCTGATAGGTAAACCGCTAGACCAGCCTTTTGCCATACCGACAACTGCATTTTGGTAATTTGTATTTTTACTTGCTAAATTTCTGTGTTTACAAAATTCGACGTCGGGATTAAAAATAGAGGATGCCAGTTGACGACCGCCCATTGTAATACCTGATGTTTTAGATTTTCTCAATTGTGTAAACAGGGTGAACGCCTTAGATAAATCATTGATATTATCTTTCAAACATTTAGCCAAGTGCCATGCATCCTCTAAAGCCTGACAAGCTCCTTGACCCGATGTAGGTAAAGGAGAATGGGCAGCATCCCCCAATAATACAACATTATTTTTATGCCATAAATCTATGGGGTCATGGTCGTGGACATAAATTTTATTTATACGAGACAGGGGCGTTTCATTAATAATTTTAGTAATGATATCTGGCCAATCACTAAATAGTGAATTGAGCTCTGATTTATATTTATTAGGGTTTATTTCACTTATCTTTTCACAAGCAACGCCACCAGCCCAATAAGCTTTTGTGTTTGATACGGGAACAATGCCAAAACGTTCACCGGCTCCCCAATAGTCAGACACTGAAAGCTCAGAGAAGTCAGCTGTTTCTTGCTCAAAAACACCAACCCAATTAATAAAACCTTGATAAATCGGCGCGTTACTTCCATTGACATACTTTCTCGTCAATGACTTCATACGACCATCAGCACCAATGATAATATCGGGCTGAATACTTTTACCATTACTGAATTGAACGCTAGTATTAAAGTTGTTATTCATTAATTCAATAACATCATGCTGGTAATGTATATTAATGTTCAACTCGATAGTACGCTGAATTAAAATATTCATAAGATCTTTGCGAATAATCGAATAGCTAGGGTAATTCATTAACCGATTAAGCTCATTTATATCGAGTGAGCCAATAGGCTCTCCTGTGTTAGTAAAGCGGTTCATATAATTCAACGAGCCTGAAACCTTTGAGATTTTATCCAACACGCCGAGTTGCTCAAGAACAAATGAAGCATTTGGCCAACAAACAATACCAGCACCTATTTCAGTTGGTCGGCTAAAACGCTCATATACCGTTACATCAAACCCGACTTGTTTTAATGCAATAGCAGTACTTAAACCACCAATTCCACCACCTAAAATACTAATTTCCACAATGACTCCTTGTCGAATTTAAACGCCTATACGCTTTTTCTCCGACCTAAAAACAACTTCATTACCCCACCAAAAGCCAATCCTGCAACTAGCCAAATTAGAATTTGAGTAATAATATATTTTGACGTTACATCACCATTAATTACTTTAGGTAATGACATAAAGCAAAACATTAATATGCCATAAATAAGTCCCATTTTTAACCAAGAAGTATTTTTAGCTGTTATTGGTTCTAAATCTTTATTTTTTATGAATTGATTCTTTTTAAAACTGCGCCATTTTGATTCTAAAGGACGGCGAAACCAACCCCACAGAGGAAAAGTAGCAGCTAATAAAACAAGGCTAGTCAGATTCCAAAGACACGGAATAATGTTTTCACATTTAGGGCAGAATAAACCAAACCAATTTTTGAATGCGGCTTGTTTAGCCCACAATGTACCATTGTGAATTGTGTTGCAATGAGGGCAAGGAATATACTGCCTTTCCATTAGCGGAGCATCGCTAGTTTTGTCTATCAATGTTATTTTTGGTACACGTTGACCAAGAATTAGCTCATTAAAAGCTAAGCCCGGATTTAATACCCAGTGTATTAACATTGGATGAGGTAACTTCCACACTTTATATTTATTTGTATCAAAATCCATTTCAGAGATCTCCATATTTTCGAAACGTATAACGCCACAATATGCGGCTAAGTATTGGTTGACTAAAATGTGTAGCGAAGCAAAACGTAGCCAACGGTTACCTGTCCTTGTTTATTCTTTTGTCATGTTTTAAAGCTTAATAACAGCCAACTATATTTTGTCCTGATTTAACCCCAGGTTTAAAGCTATTGGTAAACTCTACGGTTATGCTTTAACCAGCCACCAATATGATTGCCATTTGGATCTCTGTGAGTCCAATGTACTACACCACCTTTGTTATTCCACTCATACTCACCATAAAACTGAACAGAATCACCTTTTGAAATAGAGTTAATTCTTGGAGCAAGATCTATATTATGAGCGACTAAAATAGTTTGTCCTGAAGATAATTTGAGAATGAATTTTTGATGGCGAGAGCCTTGATTGTCGTCTTTAAGTATTCGTATGACTGTGCCACTTCCTTTAACCTGCACATCGCTTTGATGATTTTCATATGCTGATTTTAATGAAGCTGCTTGAACCAGACTCATCGATTCTAATAAAACGAATACGACAAAGATTGATGTAAATAATTTACGCATATCCCAAAACTTCCATTGTGTTATAAGTGTTCGTCACATTGATTTTTATCTCAAGACAATAAACACAATTATTACTAAAACCTACTAGCCATAGTCATTAGAAACTTTAGTTAACAAATTTGCCATAGAGTTTATTTCGAATAGGTCTTTTAACCAAATAAATAGCACCATTAGTCCTCATCTCTTTAATTTTGCTAAAAGAAATGTAATCGGGTATTAACTTGAAATAATCATGATTATTTACATCATCGTATTTAATGCTATTAACTACGGCATATTGCCATTGATAGAAAACCGTTCCATAAACTATAGCCACGTTATCGCCAGTAACACTGACCACTTTAGCTAATCTATATTCATGTCTACCCTCTAATTTATCACTGAGTAATCTCATGTCTAAAAAATAAATATCATTAACTTGAGGGGATAAAACCAGAACCTCTGCCTCTTCTTGTTCGGCTTTATGAAAGGCATACTTTTCATATCCAAAATAAACAATCACAAGTAAGCAGGTCAATAACACTAGGTTATTTAAGGGTCTTGATAACTCAGGTTTGAGCTGTTTCGTCTCTAAAGTATGTAGCACTTTAATTAATCCTTTTAAAGTTAAAATTATCTGTTCGAGCTGTTAAGGTTGAAATTCAGTGATCGAACCTTAAACGAACTGTAATAAGATAAGAGGGGAGGGCTAAAGTCTAAATTTAATTTAAATCCCAGTGTTTATGTGCAATATAATACCCTCGTTAAAGGGGGAGTTTAGTTGGCTGAAATGTGCGTAGCGCGAGCAAACTGTTAGCTTTTAAAATTTGATAATTCACGCTTAATAGCTTTTATTTCATGCTCTTTTAAACGTTGATGCTCAACTTCTGAAACTAAAGTTTCAGCCTCTGCGTAACTAAATTTAAAATCTGGGAGAGTATGGTTAAATACCAACTTAGCCCGTTCCATATGAAATTCGGAAGTTACAAGCACAATATGCGTTATCAAGTTCTTATCAAGTATAGGCTCAGATAACGTTGCATCTTCTAAGGTGAAAGAGCTTAAAGCTATTTCAAGAAATGAAGAGGGTGGAACACCTTTATCAATTAAATAGTTTTGAACATACTGCCCGTGAGGAAGCGTTGTTAAGTTAAAATGCTCACCAAAACCACCTGTACAAAGTATTCTGCACTTTCCCATTCTAACGTATTCAGAAAATGCTTTTTCACATCTTGATATAGCTATTGGCAACAAATTTCCATTTTCGTCATTAGGTGAACCTAAAACTACAATTGCGCAACTCATGCTTCACTCCTTTAAAGCTAACGCCCTTGTTAACGGGCAAAATATTGTTGGCTATCATTGTGTAGCGAGTTAAACATAGCCAACTGTTTATGTTCCGTTTAAAGCGCTTGTTATGCCTGATGTTCGGGGATTTCAAATAAATACTCAGTAGAACCAATATCAAGTTTTATTTGATTTAATAGCGTGCTTAATTGACCCCTATGGTGTGTTTGATGATTAAATAAATGACTCACTAACTCACCAAAATCACGTTTACTAACCACACCCTTTGTATTTGAATACGTTAACAATTCATCAAAATCGCTTTCCTTAGTTTCTCTTTTAAGCCATTGGCATATTAATAAGTCTACTTTTTCGCGAGCTGCAAATAGTAATGTGAAATTCGAAAACACAATATCATCAAGACCTTTAGGTTTAGGAAAGTCCGATAAAGTAGTTAAGGACACATACCTTTTTGAATGCTTTGAAAATCTTGTTAACCAAATAATATCACCAACTAAAATATGATTGAGTGTTCCAAGTATTGATTGAAAGTATGCCCCACGATCTTTATTTATGTCATAATCGCCAAGCTCTTTAACAACGCTGTAAAATTGACTATTCATTCTCTGGTTATAATCAGACATTAGAATAAAGTGACTCTGTAAATTCATAAAAAACCTTTAGGCACAACGCCGTTAAATTGCCTTGTTATAGTGCTCTTGATGCCATCGGGTGATTTGGGTTTAATTGAAGTAAATCCCATAAGTTACCGTAAAGATCTTCAAATACGGCTACAGTGCCGTAATCCTGCTCTTTAGGCTCTCTAATAAACTTTATACCTTCAGATAACATACGATTATAATCACGCCAAAAGTCATCTGTATTTAAGAATAGGAATACTCGACCACCAGCTTGATTTCCCACAAAATCATTTTGCTCAGGCTTAGATGCACGAGCTAATAATAGTGTTACACCATTAGAGCCGGGTGGTGAAATTAGAACCCAACGTTTATCTTGTTCTGGTTGGTAAGTATCTTCAACAAGCTCAAATTTGAGTTTATTTACATAAAAATCAATTGCCTCATCATAGTCTTTAACTACTATCGCAATGTGTACTATTGATTGTTTCAATTCATCTATCCTTGAATTCAATGCTGATGTAACTCAGCGCTATATGTAGTGGTCAACAAATTTTGGCCACGGATTTGTTTTCAAGCCAGTATTTTTTCTCTGACTCATTTGGTGTTAGAGCACCGTTATAACTGTGTGGCTTGACCTGCTTATGCAAATAAGGGTTATCCTTGCCGGCGAAATTCTCTCGGGGATACACCGATGAGCTTTTTGAAATAACGGCCCATATGACTTTGGTTTGAAAACCCAACTTTAAGGGCAATATCAGCCAATTTTAATTCAGAATAACTTAACGCATGTTTAACATGTTCAATACGGACATTAGTCAGATATTCTTGTGGTGTTTGTGCCAGACTTTCTTTGAACATTCTGCAAAAGTGGTATTCACTTAATTGAGCTAAATCAGCTAATTCAGCTAAGTATATTTGCCTTTGATAATTCGCATGTATGAAGTCACAAACAACAACGCAAATTTTAGGAGATAAACCGCCTTTTAATGGCGATTTTATTTGTTTATTGCCCATGCGCTGCAGCATAGAAATTAAAATGGTATCGGTGACTTGCTCAAGGGCTAATTGCATATCATTAGTATGCCAATTAGCCTTTGCCATGTTATGGCGAAATAATGCTTCTAACCCTAAATCTTCGGTAAAGGTAAGTTCTGGCAAGTCAATTGTTCTGGGATCTATATCAAATACTCTTAATGCTAATCGTTTGATATAGGTATCATCAAAATACAGGTGCATAAACTCCTGTGTATCCCCAACCTGCCATTGACTATCAGCGTCTTTAGGCATTAGACAGAATTTTCCTGGTGCGCCCTTATTCGCATTAATATCGGTTCTAAATGTATTGTAACCGCCAGTTAAATACATGCTTAACGTATGCTGCTTGTTATTTACATAGGATAAGTGTTCGTTATTATTGCGATAATGCGCCCATGTTAAATCATGAGTTAAAGACTTTTTCCTTACACAGGTTTTTTTTGAAAGCTCAAAGGAAATTGGCTTTTTGTTGATATTATTTTCAATTATAGAGTTCATACCTTAACACTAACTGTTAACAATAAAGGGCTCAAGTATTCTAGCAACAATAACCGCAAGATCGTGTTAGTTTACTAAAGATGATGACAGAAATGTTGTGTATATAAGTCAATAATGACTTCTTTATATTGGTTTGAGTGAGTGAGTGATAAATGACTGCATTTTTATATGCTTTAATGGTTTTTGTATGGGGGTTTTCCTGGATTGCTATAAAGTGGCAACAAGGCAGTGTACCCATGGAGGTTTCTATTTTATATCGATTCATCTTTGCTGCTATGGTTATGTTTGTGATCGGAAAAGTATTTAATAAATTACAATCAGTAACTATTAAAGATCAAAAGTATTTTGCACTACAAGGCTGCTGTTTATTTTGTTGTAATTTTTTATTTTTTTATAGCTCTACCGCTTATATTGCTAGTGGTTTAACGGCGGTTATTATGGCTACGGCACCTATTTTTAACGCCATTCACGGCCGGTTTTTATATGGAACTACAACCAATAATAATTTTTGGCTGGGGGTAGTGGTAGGTTTAACGGGTATTGCTAGCTTATTTGCTGGTGATTTATTACAAACAGATTGGTCTCAAGAAGTGTTTTTAGGTTTGTTTTATGCGTTGGCTGGTACTTGGTGCTTTTCAATTGGCAATATGATTAGTATTCGTAATAGTAAAAACAAAATCCAACCCTTTACAGCAACAAGTTACGCTATGATTTATGGCTGTATTGCCTTATTAATCATTGTATTATTTAAAGACTTAAGTTTTGAAATTTCATTAAACACACGTTATTTAGCCAGCCTTGCCTATTTAGCTATACCAGCATCAGTCATTGGTTTTACAGTTTATTTATTATTGGTTGATAGAATAGGGGCAAATAATGCGGCCTACTTATTGGTGATCACACCCATAGTCGCTTTAATGATCTCAAGTATATTTGAAAGCTACCAATGGACAGTATATTCAACCTTAGGTTTACTATGTGTTGTATTAGGTAATGTTATTACTCAAGTAAAAAAACCTATACTCTCTTATTTTATAAAGGGGCATACCTCTGACTTTAAAACTAAGCAAATTAAAGATTAAGTATATTGGGGCTAGTGCATTATGTGGTTAACACTTGCTTTTATAATCAAAAACCAGCGAAAACCATATCATCCAACTAGGGCATGGGGCCTATAACACCAGTAGCTGGAAAATAAGTTAGCAGGAATCATCCTGCTAACGCCTCAATAAGAGGGGATTTGTAGTTGGCTAGAATGTTGAACATAGTGAAAACAGCCAACTGTAAATTGTGTCCGATTTAAAAAATTTGTTATATTTCATTCACCTGACCAGACCAATTTAGGGGGATCCAATCTGACTTGCTTTTTCTATAGCAACTAAATGAGTTTTGATGTTTTTATCAACATCACCTTTGATAGATGACACTTGAGCTACTGCAACCTTTAAATTTGACACCTAATCCGTCCTTGAAATATAACGCCTCATTAAGAGGCTAAAAATATTTGGTTAAAATGAGCGACGAAGGAGCAAAAACAACTGTTTTTTGTCCTTTTAAGTGACTTGTTAGCCATTAGTTGGTTCGTGTTGCTAGAACCTTAATACCCAAAGCTATCATTGCGCCACCTAATACACGGTCGATCCAGTGACCACATTTTTTAAATCTGCTATTTATAGCTGGACGAGACAAAAGCGCTACAACTGTAGAAAACCAAGCCAATTGAATTACCATCATCCATACGCCATAGATAGCAATTTGATATATAGGCATATCAGGGGAAAGTACGACAGTAAATAGAGATACAAAATATATCGGGGCTTTTGGATTTAATGCGTTACATAGAAAGCCAATACCTATACTTTTTTTAGCTGAATATTTAATTACCTTTGA
>MAAB01032323.1_pt1 | contig 108548 bp, 86 predicted proteins | sample 1115991 | NCBI WGS metagenome assembly MAAB01 (sample SAMN04961124, study PRJNA320927) | seawater metagenome | isolation source: sample BD02T18 sea water enriched with oil for 18 days | place: USA:Gulf of Mexico | collected 2013-07-27
TACTGCTGCTTTGATAAAACTTTTAGAATACTTCCAAGTTCTCTTAGGGGCTGATTTTGCCACTTTGACACTCCTTACTTGTTAGTTAAGAGTGTCCGTCAAAGCGGGGGAAGTTCATTGCCGCGGGTTTTGAGTTGTTAGGCGAACAGGGTGAAGCGGGCTTAACCATTGAGGCGTTAATCTCTTGTTTAGATGTTACCAAGGGCTCTTTTTACCATCATTTCAAAAATAGAACGGCTTATTCTGTCGAGTTGTTAGGTTACTGGGAGCAAGAAATGACCCAGGGCATTATTGATCAAGCTAATGTGGAAGTGACGCCAAAAGAACGGATGGAGCGCTTAACCCGGATAACGGTAGATGCCGATAACCCTCAGTTAGAAGTGGCGATACGAGCGTGGGCATTACGTGACCCAGTTGTGCGTGAGTTTCAGGAAAAGGTCGATAAAAAGCGTATGGCTTATTGTGTCTTATTATGTGATGGGTTAACGAAAAACAAAGCTGAAGCGAAGATGTGGGGTGAGTTAGTGTTCACAGTATTTGTTGGGGCACAACAAACGATTCCTGCATTACGTGGAAAGCGGTTGGCTAAATTGTACGGTGAGCTTCAACGATTATATGAAGCCGCGATGTAGTGTGTTCGATGTAGTGTATCGGTGCCGATGTGAAGGTATTGATACCGCAATAGATTCTTAATAACATCATGAGGTATTACATATGGATATTAACACCCATTGGTCTGAAATTAGATCTGTTACCCGTTCTGCGTTGCAGAGTTCGTTACACTGCGCTATTGCATCCATTGATAGTGATGGGCTTCCCCATAATACACCGATTGGTTCGTTGATACTTAATGATGATTGCAGCGGTTATTATTTTGAACAATTTACCCGCGGTATGCCTGAGCGCTTTAAGACCAATAAAAATGTGTCTATTTTGCTGGTGAATAGTGGTTTAAGGTACTGGGTGCGTTCGTTATTGATGGGCAGCTTTCCTAAGCCAGGGGCGATTCGATTGACGGGCGTTGTTGGTGAGCGCAGGGAAGCCACGGAGCAAGAAAAGCAACGCTGGTTACGTCGAGTGTCTAGTTTGCGTTGGACCAAAGGTCATGAATTGCTTTGGTCTAAAATGCGTTACGTTAGAGATATTGAATTTACCGGTATGGAAACGATTTCTGCGGGATCAATGACTAAGAATCATTGGAAGGCTTAAGTATACAGGGGTAAAAAAGGCAGGAGTTTTTCCTGCCTATCACATCTATTGAAAATCAAAAAGTATGCTCAAGCGTAGTCGTTAAAAATACGGACTTCAAACTGCCTTTAAAGAACTATACGGTAAGTGGCTTTCTGGAATTTCTCTTTTATGATTACTCATTGATACAAAAAAGACCCGGTTAAAAACCGGGCCTTTTTATAGTAACTGCAATCAGTTTTCTGTGTTACAAGCGTGCCAATACATTAGCAGGAACTTTAAAGTACAAGAATGTATTTCTATCTTCTGCTGCACCTTCTGTTGCAGCAATGCCGTCACCGGGAAGTAATATATGATCTTCAAGATAACGTTCTAAATACGATAAGAAACGACCACGTTGTGCAACATGTAACGGACTTTCTGATTCGTGGTTTAACATGGTACTTTTAATCGTGCCCACGCCGCTGTCTTTATCGATGGAAATATCCAGTACGCGGAATTGTTGCGGCCAGTTAACCATAGAGCCAGATTCGATTTCCCAATAACCTAACTCATCCGTTGCACCGGCACGAGGAAGAATAGTGTTCTGGTGAGAGTGTGCCACTAAATGCGCGATAACGTTTGGATATTGGTTCAGTGTTTCAATTAATAAACCACCGTTGATAATAATATCTTTAGGTTTGTGATGAGAGCTAACAATAACTAATTGTCCGGCATCTTGAGCTGCTTGAAGTTCCTGTACGATCCAGGCCATTTCCGATAAATCAAGCATACCTTCTGGTCCAAGCAGCATGCTGGAATCAATGGCAATATGTTTAATTAAACCGTTATTGCTAGTGAAGCTGTAATGCAAGTTGCCGTCTTTTAATTCACCTTGCTGATCGATAACATGTTGCATACCGTGGCCAATAGGTTCACTAACAAACGCAGGGTCTTTAGAGATAAACATTTCTTCTGCGATTTCTTGTGAGCGCAGCATGCGGCGGTCTGGGTCAGACGTAATTATTTTAGGGAACAGAACGTCAAGAATGCTTGATAGCGAGAGAGATGGGTCGAAGCCGAGAATAGATTTGTTACCTGTGGCGAGAGAATCAAAAAAGGTACGGGTATCAATATTGATCGTGACGCCAAATAATTTGAAATCATTATCGGTGATAGGGAAGTTACCTAATAACAGTCCATCATGATTCCCTGGCACATAATACCAAGGGATATTAGCTTGGGTTTCATCTTGGCCATTTAAACCAACAGCAGTAAAGGCATCGTAAGTATCGTTAGGTTTGCCGTCATCAAAGTTGCCAACAATCGGGTCATCGTCTGCACCACTGTCTGGATTAATGTCGCCGCCATCAAGGATGTCGATCCCCCAGCGAGCTTCGTTATATCCACCAATATCTAACAAGTCACCGGTGAAGATTGCCATATCAATGGGTTTGTTAATATCAGTTTCATAATCACGCATTGTGCGGATCATGTCATCTACTTGGTAAGTGATGTGGGCGCTAGCAGGATAATAAGAAGCAGGAATAAGGGACTTTAGAATATTAACGTTAAGAGGGCTTTCCTCGTCACGCATTTGGAAGTCACTCATTACTAATAGGTGATGTGCACTAACAACATCCCCACCGTCAGCGGGTTTGCTGGCAAAATCTTCACGGTCAACAAACGGTGCTTCTTTACCAATGTCGATTAAATGGCTTTTATACTGAGCATAAAGGTCTGTGAGTGTGCTTTCTTCTGGATCATCCGATGACAATACTAGCGGTGTATTCGTCGCACTAAAAATAAGTTCTAACGGTGACTCACCCTCGTTGACGGTGTTCTGCAACATTAAGTCAAAAACAGATTGTGCTTCTTCAGCAATCTCGGCGCTGACGGCTACAGTGGGGTAAGTAAAGGTGCGTAGTAGTCGTGCTTGTACCTGTGAATTACGTTCTTCAATTTGAGGTAATAAATTTTCTAGGCTGTGCTGAAGTGCGTCTGCATGAAGCTGGCTTTTAAGTTCTGTTTGTAACAGCGCTTCTGCTTCTATTGTAAAGGATTCGCTGGGCTGGTTGAAATTGAGATTATCACTGTCTTTCGCTGCCTCTCGGATGTCAGAAGTAACAATAATACCGTTCATTGGAGAAAGGTCATAATCAACTGTCGCCAAGAAGCGTTGAAGGTTGCTTAACGCGTCAGGGTGATCACCAGCGATGTCTTCTAAGGTAATGTAGTCTTTAGGCGTTGTGGTGCCTAATATAATGCCACCTAAGGAAAAGGTAACCTCTTGGTCAGTACGGTACTGAAATTGACCGTCGTCTGAGGTTGTACCTGTTTCGGAACCAGATTCGTAACTAAAACCACTTAGGCCTAGTAGTTTACCTGATTTGGATTGAGCTGATTCTGTGTCGTTATTAGAGCCCGTATCACTGGAGCTAGAACTACCAGAGCTACCACAACCGGCAGTAGCTAATAAAATGGAGGAAAATAAGATACTTAAGCTAAATTTATTCATATTATTAGTTCTGCTGATAGACGATCGAGTTATGTTTTTATGGATTCGCTAGCGCAACTTTTGGCCGTGTTTTGCTCTCGTTTTGAGTAAACTCTGGCCAAAAGATTAGGGGAGTATATCAGCAAGGGTATCGCTAAACAGTTACGAACTGTAACCAAATTGTCATGATTGTGTTTATAGTTTGATCAGTCTGGGCTTGAGAAATGGGTGGGTTTTGGGTAGGAGTTGTTAGGTTTATAAGAGGGGGGGAGTGCAGCTTAAGCTGATTGATCGTAATAGGAGGTGCCTGAGCCAATACCCATGCTTTCCATTTCTGACGCAATATCGTCAAAATCCATCACGCTAAGACCAACAAATTCGAGTAGACTTTCTTTAATGGTTTCCCATTCATGGTCCATGGTTTGTTTGCCTAAGATGTTATGCAAACCGCATATATGTTCAGCCATTTTTAATATGGCTAATAGGGTTTTTTTGCCAGGGTCGTATCGTTTGTTTAATGTCGTGTTAAAGATATCTTTAACGTTATGGTGTTCGGCGATAACGTCACAAAAGTCTTGGGGTAATTTCCAGGATTTTGCTGTGTAATAACCAATAACCGCATGATTGGTACGTAAAAAGTGGTTTTCGGTATCGATGATGCGATCATTTTTGCAATTGTAGGACTCTTTCATCACATCGGGGTAGTTTGGATGTTCCCTAATGAGTAAAGGTACGCCGCAGTTGTGAAATAACCCCAAGCTATAGGCCAAATCGGGGGCCTGGTAGCCAATTTGCCGAGCAATGGTGGCGCATACGGATGCGATATCCATCGCACTGTCCCAAAATCCGCCTAATGCGATGATGGTTTCGTTATCCATCTCTCCTTTTATGCTTAAGCCGTTACTTATATTGATGATGGAATCCATGCCCAATATATTAACGGCTTGCTCAATGGAGGTTATTTTGTTCTTTAGTCCATAAAGGTGGGAGTTCACCACTTTTAAGATGGTGCCGGCTAAGCCAACGTCCTGACAGATAAGTTTTGCGATGTAAGCCATATCTGGATCAGGCATTGCCTGTTCCATTTGTATGTCTACAATCACCTGTGGCTGCGGTGGAACCGTAATGCCATGAAGGATTTTGGTGACTTGTTCATCGTTAAGTATATCTGGCATGAGGCTTTAGCTATAATGGCGCATTCAGAGCTGCTGTTATTATAAAGTCTAGCAGCTGATTTTATGGATATCGTGAAAAAAGCAATTTTTTATCGGTATCTCAAGACCCTTTACTTTCTTTGTTGAGACATCTGCATGAGCACCGCTTCCGAAATACCCAATTCTGCACCTACCGATAACAGTCAGCTAGCGCGGGTTAAGTTAAAAAAGAATGAGGAGCGTAGGCTAAAGTCTGGGCACTTGTGGGTGTATAGCAATGAAATTGATACACAGGTAACACCTCTTAATAATTTTGAGCCAGGTCAACATGTTGTTGTTGAGGACTCTAAGGGCAAGGCAATAGGTGTTGCCTACATTAACCCTCAATCACTGATCGCAGCGCGTTTGATGAGTAGGGATGGTAGCTGTGTAATAAGTGAGTCATTACTAACGCATCGTTTGAAGATCGCCTTGTCGTTACGCGAGAAGTGTTATGAAGGGGGCTGTTATCGTTGGGTTTATGGTGATTCTGATGGCCTTCCTGGTTTAGTGGTGGATCGTTTTGATGACTACGTTGTTGTGCAGTTAAACACCGCAGGTATGGATGGTTTAAAAGAGCAGGTTGTTGCTGCGATTACTAAAGTGATTTCCCCTGCCGGTATTCTATTTCGAAATGATAGCGGTGCTCGAAAGCAGGAGGGTTTGCCTTTAACGGTGGAGGTTGCTGCCGGTGAATGGCCAGAAACATTAAGCTTGGTTGAGAATGGCGTTAACTTTACGGTGCCAGCGAATGATGGGCAAAAAACCGGCTGGTTTTATGATCACCGTGAAAACCGTCAGTACCTGTCGTCATCGTGGGTAAAAGGCAAGCGTGTTTTGGATGTATTCAGTTATGTGGGAGGCTGGGGTATTCAGGCTGCAGTGGCTGGAGCGGAAGAAGTGTTATGTGTTGATGCCTCTGAATTAGCGCTAAATTTTGTAGAGAAAAATGCGGCGTTAAATGATGTTGTTGAAAAAGTTGGCACTATGCAAGGTAACGCGTTTGATTGTTTGAAGCAGCTTGTGGAAGAAAAAGAAAAGTTTGATGTGATTGTGATTGATCCCCCTGCGTTTATTAAGCGGAAAAAGGATTTTAAGAATGGTTTGACAGCGTATCGAAAGTTAAATGAGTTAGCTATGCGCTTATTATCACGAGATGGAATGTTAGTGTCTGCATCGTGTTCAATGCATTTACCGAATGATGCGTTGCTGGATGTAGTACGAGGCGCGGGGCGTCATGTGGATCGCCAAGTGCAGATTATTCATCAGGGTGGTCAAGGTGCGGATCACCCGGTACATCCTTCAATTACTGAAACACAATACCTAAAGGCAATCTTTGCCCGGGTATTGCCGAGCTTTTAACGTTTTTTTGATAGGTTATTGAAGTCTTTGCAGTGACGCTTTGAGCTGTGCTGTAAAGGCTTCGCGAGAAAGGTCGGGTGTTTCTTGGGGCCATTTGAGATAGCTTGCGAGTGTTGAGCCCGTATTGTTGCCGTTGTTACGCTCAATAGTTTCACTGTGTGGTTCGGAATATCTTAATAACTCCCAATAACCCATGCTAAGTGAGTCGAGACTTTGTTGTTCGATGTTTACTAGCATTGTGTTCAGTATGTTTCTAGTCGTTTGTAGTGCTATTGATTGTTCGAGGGCGTTATTGTCTTGCCCCGTCAAATGCGCTGTTTGTTGATCCCCTTGCGGTATTCTGACTGCTGCGCTCTCTAGCAGGGCTTGCAATTCCATTAAGTCTTGTCGTAATAAGCTAACGGCAAACGTGAGGTATTGTCGTCGCCTGTTAGCGTGAGGTTCCTCAAAATCAATGGCAGGCCGTGGAGCTAGGGATTGGTTGTATCGTTGCTCTCCCATCAATATAAATGCAATTACTTCAAAACCGATGCTGACTTCGCCATTATCGGTTAACCCCTGTTGATCCCTTAATGATTGTTCTGAGAGTGCTAACGTGATGTCGTTTACAATGCCAGAGTTGGGATATTGTAATAGGTAATCCACGTAGCCAGGCAAAATTGGGGTGCTATACACGGAGGTGATTAGCGGTGTGATGAGTGCTTGCAGTGCTTGGTTTGAATTGCTTCTCACTAATGTATGGATAGGAATATAAAGATCAAGGCAGTGCTGTAGCGCTTGTTGGTTTTTATTGAGTAATGGCTGGGTGGGGCTAGCAAGAAAGTGCTCGATATCGGTGGAGAGCTCTTCCATGCAAGATGAAATGGCGCGTAACGCGTGGGTTTTTGCGTGTTGATAGTGTTGTAATGCTTCTGCTAATGCGGGTTCAGCAAGGGTGATGGGGGGTGTTATGTTTGACTCTTTTGTAGGCGTGTTTGAGTCTTGAGTGTTTTGGTCGCAGGCAGATAAGCCAAAGCCGAGAGTAAGGAGTAATAATACACGAGGTAGGGTAGTGCCTAACGGGGCTGTCATTTTACGTGTCATTTCGTGGGTTAGTATCCCGTAGACTAATAAGTGGCCAGTCATGCTGTTTTGCAATTTCGGTGAGTTTTTCATCGGCATCAACGGCAATCGGCTTTTCTACAACCTTTAATAACGGTAAATCGTTAATAGAGTCGCTGTAAAAGTAGCTGCCGTCTAACGAATATTGATTATCGGTTAACCATTGGTTTAGGCGGGCGACTTTGCCTTCTTGAAAGCACGGGGTGCCAGCAATTTTACCTGTGTATTTTCCGTCAATAATTTCAGGATCTGTTGCCAGTATGTCATCAACCCCTAATAATTTAGCGATAGGGTGTGTCACAAAGCCATTTGTGGCAGTGATAATGAGCAAAAAATGACCTTGTTGGCGATGCTCGTCTAGTAACGATGCAGCTTTGTCTTGCAACATAGGTTTGATAGCATCCTGCATAAACCGTTGGTGCATTATCGCTAACTCATCCATTGAATGTTCAGTAAGAGGGGCTAGTGCGAACTCTAGGTATTCATTGATATCAAGGGTGCCGTTTTTGTAATCTTGGTAAAACTGATCGTTACGGGTTTCATAATATGCGCCATCAACATAGCCCTGGGTGACTAAAAACTCTCCCCAAGCATGATCGCTATCACCGTTTAGCAAGGTATTGTCTAAGTCGAAGATGGCTAATTTTTTCATGGCGTTTATATCTTAATTGAGGTCTGTTAGCAGAGGAGGCAGTGTATCAGTTTTACACCAAGACATGTTAGGGCTAGGTGTACCATATAAGAAGGGAGTGGTTAAGATTTGACTAACGATATCGTTAACTTCACTGGAGAATTAAAAGTTTAGAAAAATCAACCAAATACAGCTATATTAGTAGAGGTGAAAACATAGCGAGCGGGTTCTGGGTTATCTTGGTGCTTGAGTAATTGCGTAAGCTGCGGTATCAATGTTGCTGAACGAACACATAACGAGAAGAACAGTGAGTGCATCGGAGATTGATGAGGACGGTTTTAGGCCGAATGTAGGTATTATCCTAGCGAACAAGTCAGGGCAAGTGCTTTGGGCTCGTCGTGTGGGTCAGGATGCCTGGCAATTTCCTCAAGGTGGCATTAATTATGATGAAACTCCCGAACAAGCGTTATACCGTGAGCTGCACGAAGAAGTTGGATTAACGCCGAATGATGTTGATGTGATTGCCTGTACTGATGGTTGGTTGAGGTATCGATTGCCGAAGCGTTTTCTGCGTTATCGCAGCAAACCGTTATGTATTGGACAGAAACAGAAGTGGTTTTTATTAATGCTTACGGGTAAAGAAAGCTCCGTGAGTTTTGAATATGGTTCTCCCCCTGAATTTGATGATTGGCGCTGGGTTAATTATTGGTACCCATTAAATCAGGTAGTAACATTTAAACGTGATGTTTACCGAAAGGCGCTCAAAGAGTTAGCCCCACAGCTAACCGCATTAACGGATTCAGCCGTAGTACGTAAATAAGTTCTAAAATGCTTGTTAAAAAAATTGGCCTAAACGTAAAGAGAATATGTTAGAAACCCTCAGACGTATTGTACAAGAAGTGAACTCAGCCGAAGACTTGTCTTCGGCACTGAGTGTCATGGTGCTGAGGATTAAAGAAAGTATGGGTACCGAAGTGTGCTCAATTTATCTGCTAGAACCCAAATCCAATCAATATTATCTGATGGCAACCCAAGGACTAAACCAGTCGGCGGTGGGCCAAACACGCATGGGTTATTCTGAGGGCTTAGTTGGCCACGTAGGGCAGCGAGAAGAGCCTATTAACCTAGAGGATGCAGCGAGTCACCCGAAGTTTCTCTATCTTGAAGAAACGGGTGAAGAGCGGTTTAGCGCCTTTTTAGGTGTTCCAATTATTCATCACCGCAAAACGTTGGGTGTGTTGGTTGTTCAGCAGCGAGATCGGCGACGTTTTGATCAGGATGAAGAGGCATTTTTGGTCACTATGTCGGCTCAGTTGGCGGCGGTAGTCGCACACGCTGAAGCAACGGGTACGATTGATGGTACCTTATTCGCAGGAGTGGAAAGTGAAAGTGCACGTTTTGATGGGATCTCTGGTGCTACTGGAATTGGAATTGGGAAAGCCTATGTTGTTTACCCTCCTGCCGACTTAAAATCGGTACCTGACCGTGCTATTACTAATATTAAAAAAGAACTGCGTACACTCAATGACGCGATAAAAGCTGTTCGCCAGGATATGGCAAGACTCAAAGTCAAAGCTAAGGTCCAGTTGCCTAAAGAAGAGCAAGGCCTCTTCGAAGTTTACGAACGAATGTTGGATGACAACGCTTTGGCGGGAGAGATACGGGCCAAAGTCAGTGAAGGTAATTGGGCTCAAGGTGCGTTGCGCGGTGTGGTGCAAACCCATATTCGAGCATTTGAGGCAATGGATGATCCTTATTTGCGAGCTAGAGCATCGGATGTAAAAGATCTTGGATTGCGGGTGTTAAGTTTCCTTCAAGAAGCAAAGTCTTCAGGCAATAAAATTCCACCGAATGCCATTGTCGTGGGCGAAGATATAACGCCAACGGTTTTTGTTGATATGGATCGGGGAAATATCGCAGGTATTGTTTCGTCCCACGGTTCTAGCAATAGCCATATGTCGATAGTGGCGAGATCGTTAGGTATTCCAACGGTAGTGGGGGTGGCTGAGTTTCCCTTGTCTCGTATGGAAGGCCGAGACCTTGTGGTGGATGGGTACCGCGGTGAAGTGGTGGTTTCTCCTTCAGGTGCAATCCGTAAGCACTATAAGTCGATCATGGAAGATGAGCGTGAGCTCTCTAAAGAGTTAGATGAGGTTGCTGAGTTATCTTCTGAAACGCCAGATGGGCACTGCATGACGTTGCATGTGAATACCGGTTTGATGGCAGACGTTACTCTTTCTCTAGAGCGTGGAGCGGAGGGTGTCGGGTTATACCGCACAGAAATACCGTTTATGGTACGTGACCGTTTCCCTAGTGAAATGGAACAAATGGAAATTTATCGCCAGCAGTTGGAGGCTTTTCATCCAAAGCCGGTGACGATGCGGACGTTGGATGTTGGTGGTGATAAGGCGTTACCTTATTTTCCAATTACCGAAGAGAACCCTTTCTTGGGTTGGCGAGGCATTCGTGTAACCTTAGATCACCCTGAGATCTTTCTACAACAAATTCGTGCGATGTTGTGGGCCAGTGAAAGTCTGGATAATTTAAAAATTATGCTGCCAATGATCAGCTCTATAACGGAGGTTGAGGATGCGATGCATCTTATCCACCGAGCGTTTTTAGAGGTGTTGGAAGAAGGTGCTCATATAGAGATGCCTCAAATTGGTGTGATGATAGAGGTGCCTGCCGCGGTATATCAAGTTCCGGAATTTTGCCAACAGGTGGATTTTATTTCTGTGGGCAGTAATGATTTAACCCAATATTTGTTAGCAGTGGATCGCAATAATCGCCGGGTTGCCAATCTGTATCAAAGTTATCATCCGTCTGTGCTTAGGGCGTTACAAGAAATTGTTACCCAAGCCAAAGCGGCTGATACCCCCGTTAGTATTTGTGGAGAAATGGCGGGTGACCCACGTTCTGCGTTGCTGTTAATGGCTATGGGGTACGATACGCTGAGTATGAGTGCGAGTAGTTTGTTGCGTGTGAAGTGGGTATTGCGCAAGATTAGCCTCAGCCGCTCAAAGGAGATGTTGGAGGAGATTTGGCAGATGGATAATGCCGCTGTTATTCTCAGTCACCTTGACTATGTTTTGGAGAAAGAAGGTTTGGGAGGTTTTATCAGGCCAATGCATGGTAGCGTGCACTCCTAGACCGTTAGTTTGTCTATTGCCCAGTGTTTTCTTGGTCTCACTTCAGAATCTCTAGCATCATAATCTATTCTACGGGCAGCTATCATGGGGTATGATGGGCGCCAACCTGTGGGAAAACAAAAAAGGAACATTGTATGTTGAAGTATCCGGAAATCGATCCGGTTGCGGTGTCGTTAGGACCGTTAGCCATTCGTTGGTATGGGCTGATGTATTTGCTCGGTTTTGTATCGGGTTATTGGTTGTTGGCGAAACGGGCAGAAAGGCCAGGATCTGGTTGGACCAAAGAACAGGTCAGTGATTTGATTTTTTATGGTGCCATGGGCGTTATCCTTGGTGGCCGCGTTGGCTATGTTTTGTTTTATAATTTCAGTGCCTTTCTTGATAACCCTATAATTATATTTCAGGTATGGAATGGTGGAATGTCATTTCATGGCGGGTTGTTGGGGGTGATGTTGGCAATGTGGTGGTTTGGTCGTAAAACGGGCAAAACCATGTTTGATATTTTGGATTTTGGCGCGCCTATTGTGCCCATTGGTTTAGGTGCCGGGCGTATCGGTAACTTTATTGGTGGTGAATTATGGGGGCGTGTTACTGATGGTCCTTGGGGAATGGTTTTCCCTACCGGTGGCCCTGATCCTCGTCACCCATCTCAGCTATACCAGGCGGCACTTGAAGGCGTAGCGTTGTTTACTATTCTATGGCTGTTCTCCCGTACTAGTCGTCCAAAATATGCAGTGTCGGGTATGTTTTCGTTATGGTATGGCATTTTCCGTTTTACCGTAGAGTTTGTGCGTCAGCCAGATTCTCATCTTGGTTTTATTGCGTTTAATTGGCTGACGATGGGGCAACTATTATCATTGCCATTAATTGCAATAGGATTGTTTTTGTTATTTATCGCGTACCGCAAGCCGGTTGCAGCATCTGCGTAACGTTATTGTTGTAGCAGTGAAAAGTAGCGGATCAATATTGACCTAACATTAGAGCAACACTGAGTATTATCGATGAAAGAGTATCTCGATCTTCTGCGCCATGTAAAAGAAAATGGCGTGACAAAAGGTGACCGTACCGGAACCGGTACAACAAGCCTTTTTGGGTATCAAATGCGTTTTGATTTATCAAAAGGCTTTCCACTGGTAACCACTAAAAAAATCCACACACGTTCTGTATTTCATGAATTGTTATGGTTTTTAAAGGGTGACACCAGCATTACTTATCTCAAAGAAAATGGCGTATCTATTTGGGATGAGTGGGCTGATGAAAATGGCGATCTGGGGCCTGTGTATGGCAAGCAATGGCGTTCATGGGAAGGGCCGGACAATGAGGTGGTGGATCAGATCACTAATCTGATTGAAGAAATTAAAACCAACCCCAATTCTCGTCGTTTGATCGTGAGTGCATGGAACCCATCGGTGTTACCAGATGTGAAATTTAGCCCAACTGAAAATGCCAAAATGGGCAAGCAAGCTTTACCTCCTTGTCATTGCTTATTTCAGTTTTATGTATCGGAAGGCAAGTTGTCTTGTCAGTTGTACCAGCGCAGCGCCGATGTATTTTTAGGTGTGCCATTTAACATCGCCTCTTATGCGTTGTTGGTACATATGATTGCCCAGGTAACCAATTTGGAAGTGGGTGATTTTGTACATAGTTTTGGTGATGTGCATCTATACAGTAATCATGTTGAGCAAGCTGAGTTGCAACTTAGTCGTGATAGTAAGCCGCTACCAACACTAACATTGAATCCTGAAGTGACATCAATATTTGATTTTACTTATGACGATATCAAAATCGAAGGGTATGAATGCCATGCCTCAATAGCTGCACCGATTGCAGTGTAAGGGGATTGTTATGTTGTCACTGATTGTCGCTAAAGCCGATAATAATGTTATCGGCAAAGATAATAAAATGCCTTGGCATTTGCCTCAAGATTTACAGTATTTTAAAGCCACGACTATGGGTAAGCCCATTATTATGGGGCGTAAAACCTTTGACTCTCTAGGGCGAGTTCTACCTGGGCGCCCCCATATTATCATCAGTCGGGATGCCGAGCTGCAAGTGCCTGAGAACTGTTATGCAGTGACAAGCCTTGATGTTGCAATTCAGCGGGCTCAAGAGGTGATGCCTGATGATCAAGATGAAGCGGTGATTATTGGTGGTGCGCAAATTTATAAAGAAGTCTTGAGTGCGAATTTGGTACAGCGTTTGTATATGACAGAAATACAACTGGCGCCAGAAGGGGATACCTATTTTCCTGAAATTGACTCTCAGCAATGGCAAGAAATAGAAAGGGTTAAGGGTGATGGGGATATTGCCCACTGTTTTGTAACCTATCAACGTATCTGATAGAGCTTAATATAAAAAATAATAATACGTAGTGAGTTAGCCAATAGAGTGAATTGACTAGTAATAGTGAATTCACAGCTAACTGCAACGACTAAATATAGCAGCCAAATATAGCGATCTAGTTATCATGTTTAAGAAAATTTTTAAGCCAAAATGGCAGAGTGCAAAACCACAAGTTCGAATCCAAGCAATTAATAATCTGAATATCGAAGACGGTGATGATCTTCATGTGTTGGATTTGTTAGCAAAAGGAGATATAGAGGCAAGTGTACGTTCAATTGCTTATCAACGAACGGTAGATACGGAAAAATTACTGACCTATATTCAACAAGAAAGAGATACCAGTGCACAGCAAGCGGCAATCAATCATTTGTTAGTGTTGTTGAATGATAACGATGTTGCCCTTGATGCTCGCTTGGAGGGAATTGTAAAAGGGTTGGATACACAGACACAGGCGTCATTGGTAGAAAAAACAAAAAATGTTGAGCTTGGGTTGCTTGCATTGGAAGGCATCAAGGAAGAATCTGTTTTGCAGTTGTATGCGACAAGTCTGTCACTAAGCCGGTTGCGTCAAATCGCGGCAGAGCGATTAGAAACAGAAGCCGTATTGGAAGCGGTTTTAAAGGACAGTAAAGGTAAAGATAAAAGTGTTTACAGAATTATTAAAAATAAACTTAACACTATTCACGATGTACAGAAACAAGCAGATAATCGTGATGAGCAATTGGATGAATTGTGTAAAAGTGTAGAAACATTGGCAAGACTGCCCTTTGATCCCATGTATATTGCCAAGTTGGATCATTTGAAAAAACAGTGGTCGCGCATGCAAAATTTCGCGAATGACGATATTAAGCAGCGCTTTCAGCGAGCCAGTGAGCTTTGTCGTCAGGCAGTTGATGCCAGCACAGCAGAAGAAAACGAGCAGCGAGAAGCAGACCAATTATTGCGTGAGGCTGCGCAAGAACGTATGGCGGCCTGTGATCAATTAGAGGGGGCCTTAAAACAGATTGAGGAAAAAGCAGCGCTGGATGCAGAGGATGTACCTGCATTGTTAGCATTGCTGAGGACTCAACAAGTTCGTTGGGATGAGGCGGCAGTGGTGAATGCGCCTGCATCAGATGAGCGTAAACGGTTTAATAAAGCGTTATTTGAATTAGAAAAAATTGTTGCCGCGGTTGCTGCGTTGAAAGAACACGGTGAGGCGCTAGAGCGGGTCATTGGGAAGATATTGGACTTGGCTGCGGAACAGCCCCCAGCGGGAATGAAAGGGTTAAAGAAAACCTTTGATCGTTTGTCCGCTACCATTCAATGGCCTGATGTTATTGCAAGGCCTGAAGTGCTTGTGTTGAAGGACAAAGCGGCTGCGCATTTTGAGAGCATTAAAAATGAGTTGGTGGCAAAAGAAAAAGAAGCGGTTGCTAAGCTAGAAGGTGTTTTGGATAAATTGCGCGGTGAGGTTGAAAAAGGCAACCTTAAAACGTCTAATAAATTATTACGTGATGCTAATCGACATATAAAACATATGCCGATGAAACAAGGGGCGAGTCATCAGCAAACGGTTCGAGAGCTAACCTCAAAGGTGAATGAACTTCGAGATTGGCAAGGTTATGCATCTGCCCCGAAAAAAGAACAGTTATGTGAGGCGATGGAAGCGTTGGTTGGTGAGGATATGGATCCTCAAGCGTTAGCCAATCGTATTAAACGTATGCAGTCTGAATGGAAAATGCTGGGGGCATCGCCAGATAGCCAGGTAGTGTGGGAGCGTTTTAAACTTGCATCGGATAAAGCCTACGAACCTTGTCGGGAATATTTTGATAAATTGTCTGATGTACGTTCGGATAATTTACAATCACGTAAAAATGTTGTGCAGCAGATTAATGATTATATCGCTCAGTTAGATTGGAATGCAGCAGATTGGCGTGCAGTGAATGAAGTGTATGAAGTGGCCAAGCAAGAGTGGCGCCGTTATTCTCCGGTTGATCGAAAGGATGGTAAGCCTGTTCAAGATCAGTTTAATGAATTGTTGCAGCAGTTACGTGATCGCTTGGATCAAGAGTTTACGAAGAACGAAAACAAGCGTAAGCAACTGATCGAAATCGCAGAAGCTTTAGTGCAGCAAGAAAATTTGCAAGATGCGATCGAACAAGCAAAGCGATTACAGCAACAGTGGAAATTAGTTGGTATTGTTTCTCGTCGAGAGGATTCCAAATTATGGCGTAAGTTTCGCTCTGTATGTGATCAGGTATTTGCACGACGTGAGCAAGAGCGACAGGCAGCAACGGCAGAGCGCGATGGAAACCTTACTGATGCATTGTATTTGTGTGAACAGCTAGAGCAGTTGGCAGAAAGTGACTTGATGGATTTGGATGCCTGTAAAGTGGATTACGATAAATTACAGGGTAAGTTCTCTGCACTTAGTGGGTTGCCAAAAGAAAAGATACAAGAGGTTAAGAAGCGTTTTAATGCTGCAAGTGATGCATGTCTTTCTCTATTTGCGGGTGCTGAGAAGTTAAAGCAGCAAGACCAAATGGTTGAGCTATGGCGTAAAGTTGCTGTATGTGATGAGTTTGAGGCTAGTGTTATGTCTGATACTCAAGGGGACCTAATGGGTGGTGATGATGTTGAGTGGGGTAGTGAATTAGAATTACCTAAAGGTACGGAAGGCCTTGAACAGCGTTATCAGCAATTAACCGAGTTAGCACAAAGTGGCGAGGTGATTGCAGAGAACCTTTTGCAGGAGAATGCGGAGAAGCTGAAAGAAATTACGGTTCTTTTAGAAATTGAATCGGGTTTGGAAACACCTGCCGAAGAAAAGCAATATCGAATGCAGCTTCAAGTGTCTCGCTTGTCTGGAGGCCTCGGTGGACGTAAAATCCATAATGACGGCCAAAGAACTTCAGTGTTACAAGCGTTGAGTGAGTGGTGTAGTGTTGGGCCTGTAGCGCCTGGTGTTAGAGGGCAATATATGGACCGCTTTAAAGCGTCATTGGAAACGTTAAGCTAAGAGTCGTAAGCATAAAAAAAGCGCCGGTTGGCGCTTTTTTTATGCTTTATAGATTCGTTGAATAGTTACGGCTTAATATTAATTAAGTGGCTGGATTGTAACGTTGCCACTTAGATGTTTGTTGGTTTCTTTGTTTTCGAAAATAACTTCAACGCTAGTAAGTGTGGTAGGTAGGTCTTCGTGAGTTGTCATGTCGACGTTAAACGTATTGCTAGCGGTGTCTTCTTGGATTGTAAGCCAGGGAGTTTCGTTAAGAGCATCAATATTGGCAACACGGTAAGTCGTGGAGCTGATTGCGCCAATTCCAGCAATACTAAATGTAGGATCGCTCTCGCTATCTATAGTGGGGGTGCCAGCTGCATTGTTAAACCAGATGGTAGTCGGTAAGCCTGTTAATGAAGTGATTTCGTTGTCGATACCGTAGTCGGTAGATTGGTGTTTTACAATCCCGATACCGCTAGTTAAGTAGAGCGTATCTGTGAAGGTTACAAATATTTCGGTAATAACCGCATCTGCCATGCCGGATATTGCTAGCGTTAGTTTCCTTGCTTGTAGGGCTCCGTAGGTTAGGGAAGTTAGCTCTGTGTTCACAAATTTCGAGCTTACTGATAACTCATTGATGTTACGTGTGCCAAAGTTTGAAGTTGTTGCTTTACCTATTGCTTGAATGGGCGTACTGCTTGGCTCTGTATCTTCAGCTGTTGTTGAGTAAAGCAAAGGAATAGAGATCACTTCGTCGCTGGTTTTATCGTGAAATCTTAATTTCTCAACGGTTGTGCTAATGCCATTACCACTTATTTCAATTGATCCATCTACCCCGTGTAGAGCCATTTTAGTTGCTGTAGTGGATAGGTATAATGTGGTGCCATTGTTAACAACGGCATAAACGCTTTTATTCGCAAACTCATTCGTGTCCAGTGTTACTGAAGCGGTACTACCATCGTTGTACTGAATAGAGGTGCCATCAGTAAATGGTAAATATTCAAACTGAGTCCTTGTGAATACATACGGTTCAGCTGTACCTTCCTCTTCCGCGGCGCTTTCATCTTCGTTGTCTGAGGTATCTGAGCCAGTGCCTGTTTGCTCTGCTGCTGGACTATCGGATCCACCCCCACCTCCGCCACCACAGGCAGATGTAAGCAACGTTAAAGAAGCAATTAAAATAGCTCGCATTAAAAATTCTACAGACATAGGGTATCGCTCAGTCAGAGGTTTTTATTATATGCCTCCATACTAACGAATAGGTTTGTAAACAACTGTTGGCAAATTGTGTCTTTTGGGTGAGGTTTGTGCGGATCTGATATTTGTTGAATAACAATGTTGAAAAGAACAAGGTAAGGCTAGGTAAGCGTTTGAAATATAACAAATAAACGCTTACCCATGATGCATTGAAACAGATTAACCAATCTCTTTACGAATTCTTTCACAACCCTCGCTTAAGAATGACGCGAATGACTTGTTAGATGTAGATACATTGACACGTTCGATCATATTATCTCGGATCGATAGGGATACTTTGCAGCTTTTGGCAGTCATCCCTTTGGAATGGTCAAAGTAAACCCAGGTTTTAGCACCAGAGGCGAGCTCATTACGTCGGTTTGGTAGGCCTAATCGTGTCTTTACAAAGGCGACAGGTTTGCCGGTTAATATGGAGATAATGTCATCGCTTTGTTCTTTGATGGCGGGGTTTACACAGTCGCCAATAGATACGCTACATAAAGAGTTAGATACAAAGCCGCCCTTTTCAGGGGTAAGGCTGGCACAGCCGCTGACGAGTAGTGTGAAAATGCAGGCGAGTAGAATCTGAGTGGTTTTCATATGAGGCGTCCCTTTTATTATTTTTTTAATAGCCTTAACAGTTTAACGCTGGGAGCCCATTGTGTAGGATTTTGCTAATGAATTGCAAGTACTAGTATGCAGAAGGTGTAGAGTCCATCCATTGGGTCATGTCGTCGACACAGCCTTCGTCTAGTTCGATACCCACTAAATACTTGTTTTCATTAGGGGTTTTGCTGGTCCAACGAACAATTCCACCGATTAGAATGCGCTCGTCACCGGTCTCATGATTAATCCATAGCGCTATCTCAGATTCCACTAATACTTCAAAATCCAGGGTAACTTGCAGTCCATGGGCAGAGACATTGACCGTATTGCAGGTTTTTAGGTCGTTACTAAAGCCCGCCACTTGGGATGACGTAATGGACTTAATGAATAAGGTGTTTTCAACGTCGGCGCGGGGAGCAATTCGGCGCTCCTCATAAGATTCAGTCATTGTTGGGTATCTGGTTATTTAAGGTAGGTAGATTTTAAAGTATAGCCGGTTTGTGACCCATTGCTGTTACAGAATGTTAGCGAGTTGGCAATTCAACACAAAAAGAAACACCCGAATTTTCGGGGTTATTGCAAGCCGATAACTGGCCGTGATGATGTTGTGCTATCAGTTTCACAATATACAACCCTAAGCCAAGATGAGGCGTATCCGTTTTTTCTTTTCGAATGCTTACCATGGAATCAAATAATTGTTGCTGCATACTATCCGGCAAGAGAGGGCCGGTATTATCCACAGTCAAGCGTACACTTTTTTCTGTTACTGTTACTGATAATAATATTTCAGAGTGTTTAGGTGCAAAACCTGTCGCATTATCAATTAACTTATCCAGCATTTGTGCAATTAACTCTGGTGCGCAGTGTAAGGTTGTTTCTGATGAGGCTGCAGGTGAATGTGTGCTGGACTGAGAATGGAAGGTAAAAGTGAAATCAGGATATGTGTCTTGATAAGCAAGGCACATTTCATTCATTAGATTTTTAATATTAACTGGATGAATGTCGCTGTGCTGAATAACTTGTTCGACACGGCTGGCTTCACTCATGGCATTTAGTATCAAACGTAATCGTTCCAATCCTTCTTCGGCACGAAGTAGATAGCGCTGGGTTTTTTCTTTGTCGTTGGGGTCAACCATTTTTAACATTTCAATGGAAGATTTGCTGATGGTAAGGGGGGTTCTTAATTCGTGAGCTAACTTTCCAGAAAGAGTTTCTAAGTAATGGTTATAGTCTTGGATGCGTTGCAGTAAGATAGCATAACTTCGAGATAAGTCTCCTATCTCATCCTTGGATTTGCTTGCAGAAAATGGTTGGACTTTACCATCATGAGAAACAGCTTTCTCGGCTTGATTACGTAGGCTTCGAATGCGATAGGATAATATGCTGGAAAAACCTAATAGGACTAAAGCAGAAAGAGCAGCCGTTGTTAGGCTGAGATTAATAATACGAAGCAAGGCATTGTTGGTGAGCGATAATAATGCTTTGCTTGATTGTGTTAATATCACATAGCCAATGATATCCTGCGTGTCATTGTGATGTATCGGATTAATAACTGATAAGATTGAACTTTGAGAATGAGCAACTCGATACCATTGGCTTTGATAACGAGTAAGTGTTTGTGCTGGAATTTTTTGTTTTGATTGACTTAGCTGTGTTGAGTCAAAAGGCCAAATTGGTAAGGCGTTTGATGGTTTTTTTCCTTCAACGACACCTTTCATTATATATCGATAGAAGCGACTGAGGGCAGATTCCCATAGGGATGGTGATAGTTTTGTGAGGGTGTTTTCTAACGTACCGCTGTTTTTTTCGTTAACGTTGTTACTTTGGATTTGTGGCGATAGTAGCCAGCCCCTATTGTTTACAATGGCAATATCCCATGACGGTTGTTGAAATGCCGATAGTGTTTCCGTTAGTGAAAAAATCGGCTGCAATAATGAAAGTGTGCCTGACGTGAATGTGGGATTGTTTGCGATATTTTTAATGTTGTTTGCATCATAAATCGAAAATTCTATATTTTCCTTTAGTAAACTCAAAGGAATGCTTAATTCTATATTGTATCCAATGCTATTATTTGTGGACATTTCTTGCCAATAACCTTGGATGCGCTGGGATGGTGGTAGTGCTTTCCAGATTTCTTTTTTCTTGTTAAGGCCTCTGTTTTTACGGTCGATATTCTTAAAATGATTACTTGTGACCGCTTGAATGCTACCTTGTCCACTTGTGTACAATACGATAGTTTGTTGTTGTTTTTTATCACCAAGGGTTATTTTTAGGTGGTCGTTGTGAGTCGGTGATGGTGACCCGGGGCGGTGATAAATAATGTTCTTGTCTTCTATGTGAAAAAATAATAATAGATTTTTTTTGTTGGTAGATACCTTGAAATAGCTGTTGGTTTCTTTGTTGGTTATTGTCGAGTCTGAAAAAACCAAAGTGTTAGGGGAGTAACGTTTCCATTCGTCGTCATAACCGTCAATGGCGATAGGGCTATTTCGATACGGTGAGTATAAGGTTGTTGGAGTAAAATTAGTTTCAGTGCTTATGGTTGTAAGTTGTTCGATTAACGTGTTTTTTACAATATGCGCAATTGGTTTTGCAGCAGATTGCAATAGTTGTTGTTGATTTTGTCGAAGTACTGATTCCATTTCTTTGACGTACTGACAGCCGGCCCATGGTAATGCGAGTAAGCAAAGCGAAACAATAATCAGTTGTTTACGAAGCGTCATGCCATCGATAACCTATGCCATAAACGGTTTGGATTGCATCAAAGGTGTTGTCCAATGATTGAAATTTCTTGCGAATACGTTTTACGTGAGATGTAATAGTATTGTCGTCTAATACAGCATTAGCTGCATCCATGAGTTGTTGTCGGTTTTTGACATGGCCGGGGTGTTTCGCTAGGGCGTGAATCATCCAGAACTCTGTGAGTGTAAGGTCAAGTGGAGTATTGTTCCAGGACGCTGTCATACGGTCTATATCTAAATGTAGTTGCCCCCGTTCGATTCGATCAACTTTTGCTTGTTGACTAAAGTGATCAATGCGACGGAATAGTGCAATGATCCTTGCTCCTAAGTGCGGTAAGCTGATGTCTTTTGTTAGATAATCATCAGCACCTAAGCGTAACCCCGATATGGCATCGAGCTCACTATCACGGGCGGTTAAAAACATAATGGGTAAGTTGGGTGCAAGCTGGCGTAATTCTCGACATAAATCAAAACCACCTTCAATTTCATCTTCTAAGCCAATATCAATAATGGCCAAATCTGGCAGTTGTTGTTGAAAGGCATCCATCGCTTGTGAGCGGTGGCTAAATGCGTCTACCTGATAGCCATAACTTTCTAAGAATTCCCTGTAATTTTCACGAATAGCCGGTTCATCTTCAACAATCGCAATACGCCGTGCCATAGGTTGTGCTCTCCGTTTATTATCACTTTTACTGCCCAGAATTGTATCAAACGTGCCTTAGATAGATAGCGATTGCCACAATTCGCCATAATTGATCATTGAAAGGGCAGATTGTTCCCGTTCTAAAGCCCTTTTCCCCCTGTGTAATGAAACGAGTGGATTTCATTGGGAGAGTAACATGACACATTCTAAGCAATTAAATAGCAGCGGTCTTATTGGGCGTGGCATTAATGGTAACTGGATCGCGGGTAATACCGAAAAAAACACCTACAATTGGGATAAGTCAGGACGTTTTGAATTACTGTTTTCAGCGTTATTAGCTTGTGTATTGTTATGGGGCTCGTTGTTGGTTGTTCCAACGGCTCATGCTGCTAATGTTAAAAGAGAGCACCCCAATCCGCTTAATAAACAGGGTAGTGGTTCCTTTATAGTGTCGCAAGCAGGTGGTGAGCAAGTAGAAGGAGGGTATAGGGAGCTTCCTCGCTTAACCGCTGATTTTTCATTACAAGTTAGTGGCATGGTGGTTCAAGCGGTAGTAACGCAGGTTTTTGTCAATGATAGTGACCAATGGATTGAGGGAAAGTATGTTTTCCCGCTGCCTTCAGGCAGTGCGGTGAATGGTATGACGATTCGTATTGGTGAGCGCATTATTAAGGGTCAAATTAAGGAAAAGAATACCGCAAGAAAAATGTTTATTAAAGCCCGTCAAGAAGGTAAAAAAGCCAGTTTGATTGAACAGCAACGACCGAACCTATTTACCAATAGGGTTACGAATATTGCACCGGGTGAACGTATTGAGGTGGTGTTGGCGTATTTACAAACACTGCGCTATATCGCAGGGGAGTTTTCGTTACGTATACCTATGACAATTACACCGAGGTATATTCCTGGAAATAATGTCGTCGAGCGACCTTCTTTAATAGCGGGGCAAGGTTGGGCGTTTAATACCGATCAAGTACCGGATGCTTCAGACATAACACCGTCGCAGCGCAGTGTTGCGGAGTTAGAAATATTTAATCGTCGAGCGGGTCTTGATGCGGTTGGAATGGAATCCGCCAAGCTCACTAATGTTGCCACCGTTAACATTGTGCTAACGCCGGGTTTTGATGTTGCGTTATTAGAGTCTTCATTTCATGCTATTTCTTTCAAGAAAAACTCTTTCGAAAAAAAATCGGGGGCAAGTTCAGAGCAATACATCGTAACCACTAAAAAGCCTAATGTGGCAATGAATCGGGATTTTGTTCTACGTTGGCGACCCGTTGCAACGCAAGCGCCTGTTGCTGCATTTTTTAATGAAAGTTTAGAGAACGAAGCGGGTAAAGATGAGTACCATGGTTTGTTGATGGTGATGCCTCCACAACAGATTAACAAGCAACAATTACCTGCGAGAGACTTAGTGCTGGTGATTGATACTTCTGGTTCCATGGCGGGAACATCCATGGAACAAGCAAAACAGGCGTTGTTGTTAGCATTAGAGCGATTGACCGCGACAGACTACTTTAATGTGATTGAGTTTAATTCCAATACACACAAGCTGTTCGATCAATCTGTGGTTGCCAGTGACAATAATATTGCCGTTGCAAGACGTTATGTCAACGGTTTGGATGCAAATGGGGGGACTGAAATGAAAGGTGCTCTTGAAGCTGCGTTAGTTTCATCGGTGGATGATGAGAGTACTTATTCAAGAGTACGTCAAGTGGTGTTTATTACCGACGGCAGCGTGGGAAATGAAGAGGCGTTATTTGCTTATATTGTAAAAAATGTGCAGAAAAACCGTTTGTTTACCGTCGCTATAGGTTCTGCACCAAACGGTTATTTTATGAAAAAGGCCGCCCAGTTTGGGCGTGGGGTGTATGTCTCGATTGGCAGTGTTCAAGAGGTGAATAGTGCGATGAGCGCGCTATTTGAAAAAATCGAAAGACCCGTATTAACGGATGTTAATGTGATATTTCATAATGGTGGAGAAACAGAATTTTATCCCGTAAGAATTCCTGACCTATATGCACAGGAGCCGTTGTTATTGTATGTGAAGCTTGCGGAGCCTTCGGATACGGTGACGATTAGTGGTGAATACGAAGGGCAATACTGGCAACAAAATGTTGTTCCTAACTGGTCCGTAGAATCTACTGGACAATCTATTTCTGAAGTTAAGGGATATAGAGGGGTTGCGACGTTATGGGCACGACAAAAAATAGAACATTTGATGGACGAAGCCGTGCGACAGGGGAATCGGGATCAGTTTCGTGATGATATTGTGGCATTGGGGGTGCATTACAACATTATGAGTCGGTATACGAGTTTTGTTGCAATCGATCAAGCCCCTTCACGATCGAAAGGTAAGAATCTAAAACGACGCGCAATTGCCAATAGTATGCCTGCTGGATCGAAGCAGGGAGTACCTTCTCAACCCTCCCCTTCAATTGCATATCCAAGAACCGCTCTTGGTATAAATGGGCTTATCCTTTCGGGAGTGCTCTCTCTATTTTTGGCTTTAATAGTGCTGTGTTTGAAACAGGATAGATATGTTTTGAGCGTAAGATACGCCAGAGGTCGAGGTTCTAGGACAACTCGAGTTGCTAGAGTTATTTGTGGAGGGCTTACGCTATGAGATATTTTATGGACATTAAAAAAGTGTTTGTGGCGGTATTGATGGTTGCGGGTTGTTGGCAGTTGGGTCAAGCCGGTTATTTAGTGGCAAAAGCAGAGCTGGCACAGCATCTATTGAATCTGGCTTGGGGTGAAATGAAGGCGGGAGCTACAGCAGTGAAACCTTGGCCTTGGGCGGATACGTATCCGTTGGTAAAACTTCGTTTGGGTGTTGATGATCAGCCAATGATTGTTTTGGCAGGGGCATCGGGGCGTAATTTGGCATTTGCTCCGGCCCATGTTTCTGGCAGTGTGCAACCAGGAAGAAACGGTGTAAGTGTTATTGGTGGTCACCGGGATACACATTTTTCCGTACTGCAACATGCACAGGTAAATGATGTCTTAAGTATTGAATATCCAGATGGACAGTATTTGGAATACCGGGTGGTGGATATAGCTGTGGTGGATAGTAGGACTTCTCGTATTTCTTTGGACTCTGAGCAATCTATGTTGGCGTTGGTTGCCTGTTACCCGTTTGATGCATTGAATTCAGGTGGACCGTTGCGTTTTGTGGTAGTTGCAGAAGAAAAATCAGTGTCGGCAAGAAGAATTATCATCTAATGCATGAAAGAGATGCAGTTGATGATAATATGAACTATATAAATAGTAGGTTTTAATGTGGTGGGGGCATTTATGCGGTTATCGGATACACGATTATCGGAAGTAGCGACATTGTATCGCCCCGTGGGGCCGGGACAGTTGCAATGCATTATTGAGTCTGGCTGGGCGCGGTTTCCAGAGCGTAAAGTGCGTCAGCGGTATTTTTATCCAATGTTACATGAGTCTTTTGCAAAACATGTGGCGGGTGATTGGAATGTGAGAAATTCTGGCGTGGGTTATGTTACTCGTTTTAAGGTAAAGCGGACTTTTTTAGAGCCTTACCCTGTTTATATGGTGGGTGGGCCTGAGCACCGAGAGTATCGTATTGATGCAGATCGCTTAACACAGTTAAATAACAACATTGTGGGTAAAATTGAAGTGATTGCAGTATTTGGAGAGCCACCATTTACTGAAGAAACAGAGTTGTTTGGTGGGTTTTAGGTTCTGGTTGAACGGGTTCGTATAAAATAAAAGGGTGTTGATATCAACACCCTTTTATTTTGGTTTTTAGTGTTAAATACCAAAAATTGCTTTTTTCCTGCTTTTTAGAATTTCTTCACTATCTTGCCACACTAGCTTCCCTGTTTTGGTATCCAGCATATGTAAATTAAAGGAGTAATATACCTCTTTGCTGGTAGCTTTGGTGCGAATAATATTCTTTAGGCTGCCGTAGAGTAGGTAGTCTGCCTTTAGATTTGATGCGATTTTTTTAGCAACATTGATATCGATGCTGGCAAATAATTGATCTTTGGTTACTGCAGACTGCGCCGCCTTGGTTTTTGTTTTATCACTAAATGAGAATTTTCCTGATTGCCCGAGTTGTTTGGCAATGGAGTCCTCGATTAAGCTAACATCGACACTGTCATCAGAAGTTTGGTTGATCAGCGGGCTGATGGCGAGTTTTGGTCGTTTCTTTTTAAGTGCTTCTTCTACGGTGGGGTAGGTCAGCATTTTACGCGTCATTTTTTCTGCAACAGTCACAAGCTCATTGCTGCTGACATCAATTTTAGTGGTTTCTACCCGTGTAGCTTCTCCGTATTGCACCGTGTTTGTGCAAGCGCTTAACGTGAGGAGGCTGGAGGCGGCAAGAACGCCAACGATTGTTTTTATTGTCATGGCCTGATTCCTAAGATTAGGTACGAAGTAATTGTACTAAATGATGCGAGTTGTTGATTGTAAGACTGTTAAGTCTATTGATGGGCTTAAGGTTTTCATGTTCTGCTTTTGGATGCAAGCCTTTTGGGGTGTTAGGGAAAGGGGAGGGGTAAGGCAAGTGTGTTAAGAGTTTGTGTTGGTATGGTGCTCAAGCTCTGTGATGAGAGTAATCGCTTCTTCTTGATTGGTACCGCAGACATCGGGACAGGCAGTAAAGCGACCGCAAACATCAGGGCGCTCTGGCTTTCCAAAGATTAGGCAATAATTGTCTGTAGAAAGCTGAATGCAGCGTACACCAGCAGGCTCCGCAGCCGGCACGACATTCCATGTTGCTAGCTTATCGCCATACGGTTATGTATCTGATGACAATATGGCTTCTTCTAGAGCCCACAAGCGGTCTTGGCCCCACACTATAGTGTCGCCGTACTTAAAGCTGGGTACACCCCATAAACCAAGAGCTTCAAGGTCACTTTTGTTTTTCTCTGCCAATGGAATCCAATCTTCGTTATTGATCCAGGTTTTGGCATCGTTCCAGTCTAGGCCTGCACGAGTTAGCAGTGCTTCCATTACGCTGTCTTTGCATACATCTGCCCCTTCAGACCAGATGCCTGACGTGATTGATGTAATGTAGGCGCGCTCTTTTCCTTTGGCTTTTGCGTATGGAAAGAGTGCGAGGCAACGTTCAACACCGCCACCTAAAGGGTCAGCTATTTTTCCAAATGGAATACCGTAGCGGTTTGCTTCGCGTTTGGTGTCATGCACGATGTACATGCGTTTTGATTTTGGAACGCTGAGTCCACGCATTACCATAGGTAATACCGGTTTTATATTCACCGGGAATTTGTATAAATCCGCAAGTTTGAAAATACGCTCAGCAGCGATATACGAGTATGGGCTGCGAAACGAGAAGTAAAAATCCAAGGTCTCTACATGCTTAGGGCGCCGCTTAAGTGTATTGTAACCTTGCAAAGAATGACGATATTGGCGCTGATAATCGGCAATATCCCCGGTATCGCGTTGAACGCCAGGTTTGCTGAGGCGTTCTGCCAAATGACCAAGGCGATCGATGCCCCAGTACCATTCACCACCGTAATGTAACATACCGGACATATAGTGGCCGTTGTTAGCTAAACGATCCTTTGCTTGTTTAAGTTGTTTGCGGGTTTCCTTATCAGACAATCCACCGTATCGATTACTGCAACTTGCAAAGGTTGTGGTGCTAATACCCCACAACGCACTGGTCACTTCGGTCACCAAGTGTAATAACTTAGGACGGTCTCTGTGTTTCAGTAGTGTTGATGTTGCCTTCAATGTATCGGCAGGGGATGGTTGAACGGGGTTTTTAGGGAATACGAGATTATGAAAACGCGCTAAACGTTTCGCGTCTTCCAATGCATATTTTTCAAGTTTGGCTTGTTCTGGATTTAACTCATCAGGTAAATCCAGAACAAATTCAATTTCTAGAGCGATTTTAAAGTCTTCTAGAAAGCGAGGGATAGCTTGTAATAACAGATAGGAATAGGGGTCGTTTACCCGGTGATAAAAGGTAACAACGTTAAGAGAAGGCGAGACTTTTCTTTTGAGTTCAAACCACCCTCGCTTAAGCTTTTTACTGCCATCGCTGGTAATCGCACGAGCGAGGTGTGGCATCAATAAATTCTTAGATGACATATTCCGTTACTGGTTTCACTGCTTATTACAATAGTTTAGGGATTCTACTTGTGTGTGGCCTGTTATTGCCAGCGATAATTTTGCAATGATGTCAGAAAGTGACATTTATTTGGCTGATCTGACGCAAATAGTGCAAAGTTGTCGTGACTCACTGATTGACAAGCCTTTTTGTGAATACTTTTGAGTTACGTTGGTAATTAAACAAATGTTGTTTGGGTTGAGGCAGTTGGTCAATATCTGCTTGGCTAAAACCTCGTTCAATAAACCAATGTGTAGTTCGTGTTGTAAGCACAAATATAGAGCTAAGGCCTTGTTTTATAGCCTGTTTTTCAATATTTTGAAGTAGCTTTTCGCCTCGGTTACCTTCTCGATAATGCTTATGTACAGCAACGCAGCCAAGTTCCCCAGATTTATCTTCAGGAAATGCATTTAATGTTGCGCAGCCTATGATCATGCCATCTCGGTCGATGATGGTATATTGGTTAATTTCGTTCTCTAAGATCTCTCGAGAGCGCCTAACAAGTACACCTTCGGCCTCCAAGGGCTCGATAAGTTCCAATATTCCACCTATATCATCGATTGTAGCGTCTCGTATTTGCTCATAGTTGCTTTGGGCAATTAGGGTACCGCTACCATCATGGGTGAAAAGCTCCTGTAGCAGGGCCCCATCTTTTTCATAGCTAATAAAATGACAACGACTAACCCCTTGCTGGCAAGCGTTGATGGCGTGTTTGATATTTGGGTTTCCTGGCACGTTGGGCTGAGTTAGATGCTGTTGTGCTTCTTGGAGCGTGAGCTCACGAATTAATTGTCCATTTTCACTCATTAACCCGGGTGTATTGTCTAGAAAAATCAATTTGTCAGCATTTAACGTCGTTGCAACATTTTCCGCAACCTCTTCCCAGGCAAGGTCAAAGATCTCCCCTGTAGGGGAATAACCAATAGGAGAAAGCAGTACGATGGATTCATTTTCTAAGTGATGTTTAATCGCTTCAGTATCAACCCTTCGAACCTCACCAGTATGCTCAAAGTCTACACCAGCACGGATGCCATAGGGTTTGGCGATTACAAAATTACCAGATACAACACTTAACGCAGCGCCATGCATTGGTGAGTTTGCCACACCCATTGACAGTAATGCTTCAATTTCGATGCGAACACAGCCGGCAGCTTCCACCACGGTTTTGAGATGGTGGTTACCGGTTATGCGCTTACCTTCAACTTGCTTTCGTTGTGAGCCCTGTTGGATGAGTTTTTCTTGTACCTGAGACTCCGCACCATGAACCAGTACGAGGTGTATGCCAAGGCTTTCCAATAGCGCGATATCATGAATAACATGATGAAAGTTATGGTGATTGATTGCTTCACCGCCAAAACCGATGACAAAGGTTTTATTACGATGACTGTTGATATAAGGCGACGCGCTACGAAACCACGTAATGTAGTTTGTTGGCTGATTGTCGTCCTTGTTGGTGGAGCTGCTCATGGTCGTCTTCTCGGAAGATGATACAAATTAGGTATACGTGTTTGATCTGTGGAATAAGTACAGCCTATGGATAAGTATCACCATTTTAATTGTAGTGCTCATCGCTAAGCAACTGGGTGTCACCACCAATTGCCGCAGTATTGATCGAAAGTGACTTCTCTGTCACTAATCTTAACAAATAATGCGGCCCACCCGCCTTAGGCCCCGTCCCTGATAAACCCTGGCCACCAAATGGCTGAACGCCTACAGTGGCACCTACCATGTTGCGATTCACATAAATATTCCCAACCTGAGTATTGTCCGAAATATACTGACAAAATCCCGATATTCGACTGTGAATACCCAACGTTAATCCAAAACCCGTCCCGTTAATCTGCTGAATCACATCATCAATCGCATCTGCCGCAAAACTAATAACGTGTAAAACTGGACCAAACACCTCATCAAATAACTCATTAATATGCTCAATTTCTATGACGGTAGGCGATACAAAACTACCATTGCTGCAATGGGTTGCTAACGGCGTTTGATAAATGACCTGATTTTTGAGGCGAAATCGCTCTATATGAGAGTTTAATTCAACCTGTGCCTTATGAGTAATTACTGGGCCAACATCACTGTGCCAATGGCAAGGGCTCGCAACTCCTAGCTCTTTCATGTATCCCACCAATAACTCAACAATGGTTTCTTTAATATCCTCTTGGATATATAACACACGTAATGCAGAGCAGCGCTGGCCGGTACTGTCAAAGGCAGAAGCGACCACGTCTTTTACGACTTGCTCTGGTAACGCAGAACTATCAACAATCATCGCATTTTGACCACCAGTTTCGGCAATAAAAGGAATGATAGGGCCATTTCTTAAGGCAAGCTTTCGATTGATAGTTGTCGCCGCGACCGTTGACCCAGTAAACATAACTGCCGCAAGTTTTGATTCATTCAGTATTGAGCTATCAACAGTGCTGGCTGCTGCTGGTAAAAATTGTAGAGCGTCTTTTGGTACTCCTACTTGATGGAATAACTCTACTGCACGGTGGGCTATTAGCGGTGTCAGAGTTGAAGGTTTGGCAATAACAGTATTGCCTGCGGCTAATGCAGCGGCAATTTGGCCAGTGAAAATCGCCAAGGGAAAGTTCCAAGGGCTGATACACAATACGGGGCCGCGCCCTTCAAGAGTTAATGTATTTTGTTCGCCTGTTACTCCTTTTAATTGCGTACCTTCGCTGAGTTGTTGGCGTGCTTGTTGAGCATAGTATCGACAAAAATCAACCGCCTCACGTATTTCTGCATAGGCATTAGCAATGGTTTTTCCTGCTTCACGCATAGCTAAGGCAATTAACTCATGCCGATTCTCTTCATATAAGTTGGCGACTTGCAGTAAATAGTCTGCTCGATCGTCTGCATTGACTTTTTTCCATTGGCTAAACGCTGCAAGCGCGGTATCAAAGGCCTGATGGCAATCGTTTCTTGTTGATGGGGTGAATGAACCGATGATGTCACTGCTGTCAGCAGGTGATGCCAGGGTAACGCTGTCAATTGAGTCGTTAATCTTGCTGCTGCCGTTTGTATCGGTGTTTTGATTTTCTGCTGTGTTGCCAGGCTCATCTATATCATGAAGATTCCATTGTTTATTTAAGAAAGGCTCAACGCCTTTTTTAAGTAAACGTAACTCCTGAGAAGACTCAAGGTTGATACCTTGAGAGTTTTTTCTAACCGGGCTAAACAACTTTGAAGGTAAGGGGATGTATGGGTTACGAAGTTTGTCGGCATTTTTAATGGTTAACACGGGTTCTTCGGCTAAATAATTAACATCGACGTTCTGATTCACTAAGCGTACAAAGGAGGTTGAGGCTCCGTTTTCCAATAACCGTCGAACCAGGTAGGGCAGCAAGCGAGTGTATTCTCCTACAGGGGCATATATACGACAGTTAATGTTATCAGTGTTTTCTAACAGGTGGTCGTATAACGCTTGTCCCATACCGTGAAGTCGTTGAAATTCGAAATGACTATAGTGATACTCCTGGGCCAAAGTAATGATGCTGGCGACGGTGTGGGCATTATGTGTCGCAAATTGTGGATATAAGAAGTGTTTGGTTTTCATCAGAGTGTGCACACAAGCTAGATATGATAAATCTGTGTGGGCTTTTGAGGTGAAGACTGGGTATTCCTTGAGCCCTAGCTGCTGCGCGCGTTTAATCTCGCTGTCCCAATAGGCACCTTTTACTAATCGAACGGGAATTAGGCAGTGTATGGTTTTACTGAGTGCACTTAGCCATTCCAGCACACCTAAGGCACTTTTTTGATAGGTTTGAACGGCAATACCCAACTTACCCCAGTGTCTAAAGGGCTCTGTTCCGATGACTTGAGCAAAAATCATTAGTGTTGGTTCTAGGCGCCAGCTTTCTTCCGCATCAATGGTGACGGGTACATCTTTTTCATAGGCCAGGTTGAGTAGGCCTAATAGGTTGTCCTTGAGTTGTTCTAAGCCATGTTTTTGTCTGATCTCAAAACGAGGATGTAGTGCGGATAGTTTAATGGATATGCTAGAGGGTATTGGGCTGTTGTTTTTGGATGAGGGTTGTGATGTTTGCGCGGTAGAGTTTTCATTACCATCGTGGGGTTGATTAGTGAGTTGTTTGTTATGTTCTGCGATGGCATCAATTGCATGGCTATAGGCACCAATATAACGGCCTACATCTTGCTGTGTGACAGCGGCCTCCCCCAGCATGTCAAAGGAGTGTGAGTAACCGTGTTCGCGCTCCTGGAGGCCGTGTTCTAGGGCGGAATGAATGGTTTGCCCAGAGACAAATTGTTGCCCAATAACTAGCATTGCTTGTCGAACGGCGGTGAGTACTAGGGGTTCACCCATTTTGCGGAGTAGATTTTGTACCTGCTCTGATAACCAGGCCATGCGGCCTTCTTTGGGGTTGCTGTCCAGTAGTTTACCGGTGAGCACAAGTCCCCATGTTGAGAAATTCACCCAGAAAGTCTCGCTGTGACCAGCATGAAGTGCCCAGTTTCCGGTATGTAGTTTATCTTTTAAGAAGCGCTCTGCGGTTTCGTCATCGGGTATACGCAAAAGAGCTTCTGCGAGACTCATTAAGATGACACCTTCGTGATTGTCTAGTCCGTATTCTTTGAGAAAGGTTTCTATTTTGACGCCACCTTTACATTCTTGGATGGCTTGGATGTAGTCTTCGGTATAAGCGCGAACGGTGTCTAGGGTCAGTTGGGGGATTTTGTAGATGCTTAGGAGGTTTTTGACTGCATCAGATTCTTTTTGCAGGTGACCTTTGAGAATGCCATCGTTAAATGGGAACTCGCTAGCTGCGTAAAAGGGGGATTGGAAGTTTATTCGCTTTGCCATAGGGAAGGTCAGTTGCTTTGAAGTTACTAAATTATAGTTCGCTTCTGCTGTCTTAAAGGTCAAATGTGCAAATGTTGTGAAAATTGCGATGGTAAACATCCGTAAGAGGCGTTAAGTCGTGTTAGTTACGCTGAGCCTTCATGAAGAGTGCTACACTCATCGAATAAGGTCATTAGGAAGTAAAAAGCAGTGAATAAACCATCATCATCAGCCGTTGGCTCAAAAAACAGTAAACCGAATGTTAGTCATGCAAGTATCCAAATCGATTTACGTTGGGTATTGGATGAGCTATTGGATGATGCACGTATCTCTGAGCGGGATTACAACTTTGCTTCTGGTAGTCGTCGTGAAAAAGAAGAGCTAAAGTGGAATCCGGTTCAGTTTTTGGCGAAGTTTGAATTTAAAGACCAGCACTCTGACGACGAAGTTCTAACGGTGGCGAGTTTAACGGAGTGGTTGGCGAAAAAGTCAGCTCAACGCGTGTTTTACATTGACCCACTGAAGATTGATGTCAAAGAAATTACCTCAGTTATGTCGTTTGCGTTTGCCGAGCGTCATCAGATATTAGCAGTGAAGGTAACCGATGAGCAGGTGGTGATTGCCAGTGGGCAACCATTTGTTGACGGATGGCGCCACGGTTTGGAACAAACCCTCGGTGGTAAGGAAATTGTTCGAGTGGTAGCAAACCCAGCGGATATTATGCGTTATACCGTTGAGTTTTATAATTTAGCCAAGTCTGTTAGTGGTGCTACAGGGGCGGCGGGGCAGAATCTTAGTGGTGTTACTAACTTTGAGCAGCTTTTAGAGCTTGGTGATTTATCTTCACCGGACGCAAATGACCAGCACATCGTTAATATTGTGGATTGGTTATTACAGTATGCGTTTGAGCAGCGTGCCAGTGATATTCATCTGGAGCCACGCAGAGAGATTGGTCATGTACGTTTTCGTATCGATGGTGTGTTACATGATGTTTACGAGTTGCCTGCGACCGTTGCAGCGGCGGTAACAAGCCGGATCAAGATTCTGGGTCGGATGAATGTGGCAGAAAAACGTAAACCACAGGATGGCCGATTAAAAACCAAAGGTAAAAATGATCTTGAGATAGAGCTACGTTTATCTACCTTGCCCACGGCTTTTGGTGAAAAGCTGGTGATGCGTATTTTTGATCCTGATGTATTGATGCGAACGCCTGCAGAGATGGGCTTAGAGAACGAAGATTACGACCGTTGGCAGGAGATGGTGACGCAATCGACGGGAATTGTGTTTGTAACCGGCCCAACAGGCTCAGGTAAAACCACTACGTTATATTCATCGCTGAAGCAATTGGCCACCAGGGAGGTGAATGTTTGTACGATTGAAGATCCTATTGAAATGGTAGAACCTGCATTTAATCAGATGCAGGTAATTGATGGCATCGGATTAAATTTCTCCGACGGGGTTAAAGCGTTACTTCGACAAGACCCTGATATCATCATGATTGGTGAGATTCGAGATTTAGAAACTGCCAATGTCGCAATACAGGCAGCGTTAACAGGGCATCTGGTGATATCTACCTTACATACCAATGATGCTCCTTCTGCAATTACACGATTAATGGATCTGGGGGTGCCGCCTTACCTGATCAGTGCTACGGTGTTGGGGGTGATGGCCCAGCGATTGGTAAGAACGTTATGCCCTCACTGTAAACGTGACGCATATATGGACGAGGAAACATGGCATGCGCTGATTGCTCCGTGGAAAGGCAAAAAGCCAGATAAGGTGAAGACTCCTGTGGGTTGTTTGGAGTGCCGAAAGACGGGTTATATGGGGCGGATGGGTATCTATGAGATTATGCCGTTATCGGAAGAAGTGAAGGAGCTGGTGGCACACTCAGCTTCCCTAAGTGATATCCGTAAACAGGCTATGAAGGAAGGTATGCATACGTTAAGGCTAAGTGGTGCGAATAAAATTGCTGCTGGTATGACCACTCCGGAAGAAGTGCTTCGAGTTTCGCCTACAAGCTCCCGATAGAGGGGGAAACTCTATAAATAATTCAGTGAATTAGAACTAGATCGTTCCCTTTCGTTTCCTTAGGCTGTTAGAATGTTTCACCGCTAATAAATAATAAAAATGAAGTAATAGCTGATTTTATGAGTCGATTAACCTCCGCGTTTTCTCCAATTCACAACATTAAACATCTCCTATCCCGACCGTCAGCTAATTTTAGCGTGATTGATGGCTTTCGAGCGTTGTCGATGATGATGATTTTGGTGTTCCATTCTTTCACCATTTATGTGGTGATGAATCCAAACTTAGAACTTAATCAGGTGATTGAAGAGGGTGGTTATCTTTGGTCTTGGGTTTGGAATAGTGATAAAAGTGTGGATGTTTTTTTTGTCATTAGTGGTTTTTTGATTACGGGTATTTTATTGCGGCAAATTGATAAATTAGGTCACGTGAAAATGGGCAATTTTTACGCGCGCCGATTTTTGCGATTAAGTCCTGTGTATTACTTTGTGATTATGCTGTATTGGATATTGTTAGGGCAAATGGAAAGTAGTAACACAGAAAATTTGTGGGCTAATGTTTTGTATGTAAATAACTTTATTGATTATGACTCACAAGCGATGAATTGGACGTGGACTCTAGCTATAGAAGAACAATTTTATTTGCTATTTCCGATATTGCTGATGGGGTTAATGAAACATACTAGCAATCCGCTACGTTGGATGTGGGTGTTGTTTGCATTTTCCTTCTTTGTTCGTTGGTGGGTGATGTGGACGGATGATTGGATATTTAATACACCACAAAGCATGTTGGCCGTTGATCGTGAATTTCATGCGCATCATTTCTCTGTCTTGTATGATAATTTATACACACGTTTTGGCGCACTATTGGCGGGTTGTATTGCAGGTTATTATTATCAATACCATCGCTCGGAATTGGCCGCATTTTTTTCCAGCACTGCCGGTAAAATATTTGCGTGGGGGAATTTTGGAGTGATGATGGCTCTAATGATCGTTCCCATGATTAGTGTGAGATTTGATGATTATGCTACTTTAAATGTCATTTATCAGGTGGCAAGTCGGAATGTATTTAGTATTGCTGTTAGTGTTTTAATTATTGCCTCTTTAGAAAAGGGTGCGTTGTCTACGGGACTCAATTTTCTATTAGGCAATCGCTTTTGGTATCCCTTAGCGCAGCTATCTTATTCAATGTATCTTGTTCATGTTGTGGCAATTTCAGTGGTATGTTCCGTTGTCTTGGCTGAAATAAAAGCCAATGAGGCACTGTATATACATTGGAGTACCTACGAGGTTGTGGGGGTGGTTTTTGCGGCGAGTGCTTTTACTACCATTTTTGTAGCGGTTATTATTTACCTGTTAATTGAACGACCCATTATGAATTTAAGGCGATAGAGATGTCGTTTCTAAGGGAAACTGAAAAATACCAGTGGTGGGCGATTGGTATCGCCTTGTGTTTGGTAAGTCCAGCCTTGTGGATTGGTTTACAACTAGATGATTACTTTCATTGGAGTTTGGTTACCCAGCAAACATTATTACCTGTTACTACAGATAAGGCCGGTATTTTTGGGTTGTTTAGTTTTTTGGATGGGAAGGCTGAACGAACGCATCAGTTGATGGATTTAGGTATGGTGCCTTGGTGGACTTTGGATACGGTTCAATATGCATTCTGGCGTCCTGTTTCTGAAATTACCCACGGTATAGATTATTTGTTTTTGTCACAATGGCCATGGTTAATGCATGTACATGGTTTGTTATATTTTGCATTGCTATTGTTTTTCACGGCCAAGCTGTTTGATGACATTCAAGGTGAGAATAAACAAAGTGCCGGAATGCTAGGTTCGTCGGCATCCTTTTGGGCATTTTGGATTTTTGCATTAAGTTATACCCATGGTTTGCCTGCTGCTTGGTTAGCCAACCGTAATGCGGTATTGGCAACATTATTTGTGGTATTAACATTAAGGGCTCATCACCGCTGGCGCGAAGAAGGTGGGATCTTAAATTTGATGTTAGGTTTGGTATTTTTTGTCGCAGGTCTACTTAGTGGAGAGTTGGCGGTAAGTGCGGGATTGTATCTTTTTTCATATGCATTGTTTTTAGATAAAGATACTTTTATACGAAAAATGATGGCTATTGTACCCTACGGGATTCTGGGGGTTCTGTGGTTAGTAGTACGTGCTGCAATGGAGTATGGTGCAAAAAACTCTGGTCACTATATAGACCCTGGTCATGATGTTGTGTTGTTTTTACAGGTATTCGGAGAGCGTGCGGCTAGTTTATTGGCGGCACAATTTTTTGCTATGCCGCCTGAATTGTTGTCGGCATTACCATCACAATCAAAGTTTATGGTGCAGATAATATTGCTGGTGGTATTGGGTGTGAGCATTGTGCCTCTTATTGTTAGCGATAGGCGTGCACGTTTTTGGTTGGCGGGATTGATATTATGTGTGTTACCCGTGTGTGCGACGATTCCTCATAGCCGATTGTTAATGTGTGTCAGCTTGGGTGCTGCGGGATTGTTAGGGTTGCTGTTAGCGAAATGGCGAAGTACTTGGATTGCTGGCGATAAGCAATGGTTAATGTTACCGGTTATTTTGATACTAATATTTTGTCAATTTGTTATGTCACCGTTGTTGCTGCCATTAGAGGCCGCATCAATTCGTTTAGGCATGGATGATGCCTTAAACAAAGGGGCGCGCAACTTGCCTATTACAGAAGGCAACAAGCATAAAGTAGCAATTATTATTAATCCGCCGATGTCCAGTGTGGCTGGTTATGTTAATGGTATTCGTTTATTTGAAGGCTTACCTGTTGCCAAGCATACGTTGCCCTTAGTCTCAGGAAGAAAAGAAATCACGCTACGTGTTGTGGGTACTCATACTATTGAGATCTCTGCGGAGCAGGGATTATATGATGCGCATAACGAGGGTTTGTTGCGTGATCCGAATCAGGGTTTTAACGTTGAGGATGCCGTTGGCTTAAGTGTGATGGCTGTTGTTGTTAAAAAAGTGAATGAGCAGGGGCTTCCCACGGTAGCAGAGTTTTCATTTAAGCAACCCGTGCGTGACGAGGGTTCTAATGTGGTTTTTTATATTTGGGCTGCTGGGAAACCTGTATTGTGTGAGTTGCCGGAAGAGGGAGGGCATATTAGTTTGTCCGCTAAATCCACACGTTGTTAAGCTAATATTAATAAGATAAATACGGATCTAGATGGGCCTCCTTAATAGGCCGTTAATACAGAGTGACTTTCCGTTTCTATGCCCTTTCCCAAATGACTCAATGTTAAAATTTCATTGTTAGAGCCGATTAATACACCATAATTTACAGTGATTCCTTCTTCGATAAAAATACTAGCGGGTATGCAAAATCCCCACCCTCCAAGGCAGGCGGTTTCATCATAACGATAGGTGTTTTCTGTAATTAAGCGTGATAATTCACCTTTATTATTGAGTACATGGTGTTTGATATTAACGCTGTGTCGAGTCATCAATGCGTCGGTTAAATCCGGTAGCGAAGAAATATCTTGTTTGTATGTAAGAACGATATTTTCGGAATCAATTTCTTCTATTGTTGTATTCTGAAAGTCTGTCCTATAACCAGTCCGTTGTGCGCGGTATTCCCATTCAAATGAACCGTCGTAGCTATAGGACTCTACGGTTGAGGACGCAGCGTAATAGTAACTTGCTGCAAGTTCCTGATTTTTTTCTTCATAAAGGTAAAAATGTTGGTCTCCTTCGATGAGTCTTGTTGTTGACAAATTGTTAGGTGAACTTAGTTCCCATTGTTGAGCCAAATTACTGTCGAATGCCGTGAGAGTGTTTTCGGCACCTATAATGATCCCATTTGGTGAGGCAATAATTTTGTCGATATTCATGTCGTCACTGACTTGAAATTTTTCAAGTTGATGGTTAAAAACAAATAGTACGCCGTTGGAAGGAGATGCGTTTTTTACGCCATATGCGTAAATATGTTCGCCGCTAAAGGTTAGGAATCGTATTGACGTGATTTCTGGATTGTCTGATGTATAACGAAAGGATTCTGTGCCGTTGTTAAGCATGATGATGATTGGTGATCCGGCCTCATTAGTTGTTGATATAATAACTTTGTCGCTGAAAGGGGAAACCGAAAGACTGTTGTAACGTTGATAACCATCCGTAGAGGTTAGCTGATAATTCCATTCAGCATTCCAGTTCTGATCAAATTTCACCATGTTAATATAATAACTGTTGCTCCAGATGTGCCCTTTATAAGCCTGTATCACCCCCGCTTTATTTCCTACGTCAAGGGGTGTGTTATTTTCGGCGATAAGGACTCCATTAAGATTAAAGTTCTGAATATTCAAGGTGTTACTGTTATAAGCGAGTCGAGATAGAGTATCTGTTCCAGATTTTTTTAGTTCTAATGTTGGTGTTGGAGTATCAATAAAGGGAATTTCCCATAACGTTGGCGTAGTCGCTGATCCCCCGCAACCTTGCAAAAGAAGGGGTGTGCACAGTGACGCGTAGATTAGTGTTATTTTTATAGTAGGCTGCGCCATGCTGTTTTCCTTATTGTTTATTTTATGGGGCTAGTATAGAGGCGCTGTAAAAAAGTAATATCTACCGAATGGGGGATAGGGGTAGCATTAATTAAAATTGAAGATTTAAAGGGGAGTATCGACTGTCAAAGTGAAGAGGTGTATTCATTATTATTTAACATCAATGATGTTTTAAAAAAGATGTTATTCTGAAGTTTCCTGTTATTTCAAACAAGCGAGCACTAAAGCCCAAAATTCTGAAAAATCATTAACGACAACGTCAGGCTTATGCGGATGTTTTTCGGTGCCAGGGAAAATTCTATCTAACCAGGGTAAATCCCATTGTGCGCCATTAAAAAACACGTTGGTCATACCGGCGCGTTTAGCTGCAATGGTGTCCGTTGTGCTATCACCTACATACCAAATGTCTGGGCCCACTTCTAGTCCCAATACTTCTGCTGCTTTGTAGAGTTGATCTGGGTGTGGTTTGCGTCGTTCTGTATCATCACCGCAGATGTCGGTATCAAATAGCTCTGTCCAGCCGGTTTTTTCTACGGCTGCTATTTCATGTTCTAAAAATTCTCTGTCTCTATTGGTGATAACGCCGACTTTAACGGGTAGTGCTCGTAATCCAACCAATAAACTTCTTACTTGGGGTTCAAAGGGTAAGACAACGCCGTAATGGTTCCTGTAGTGAACGTTAAATATTTTGTGTGCTATCTGTTTGGCATCTTGGTCGTCACCAAAAAGTACTTCAAAAATATCCGTTCGAGAGATTTTTCGATCAGTTTTTACTTTAGGGTGAAGTTGACTGTAACTTTGAACGTATTCTACGAGGCGTGCATCTTCTGGGGATTTACTTTCAGATGGGTCAACCATTCGATCGAGCAAACCCTTGTCACGCATTTCAGGGAGCATATCGTCCACTGCATGATACATTGCATCAAGTGTGTCGACCAATGTTGCATGCCAGTCAAAAAGGATGGCTTTGGGTGGTGTTATCTCCGCAACAGAGGGGTGCCAATCGGGTTCTATACGATGAGGAGGATGTTTGGGAGCAGGGAATTTTTGAGGACGAATATCAGAAATGTTGTTAGAAAAAGTAGCGCCACTTGCTTGTGCATTTTCTAAAAGGTCCATGAGTTCATCGAAACTATTTATAACAGCGTGAGGAGCGTTATGTTTGTCGTGTTCAAACAGCTGCTCAATATATTGATTATCCCAGCAAGCACCGTTGTAGAAAATGGCGGTAACCCCAGCATTGTGTGCGGTGACCATATCAAGATAGCTGTCGCCGATATACCATGTTTTTTCAGTTGGCATACGGTTGATTGCAGCAAGAGCGGCATTAATCACTTCGGGGTCTGGTTTGTAATCACTGACGTCATCCGCACATGCGCTGGTGTCAAAATAATTAATCCATTCTCCATCATCAACTATCTGTAATTCATGATCGAGAAATTCGCGACTACGATTGGTAGCAATACCAGTTTTAAGTCCAAGTTTTTTTACGGTATTTAAGTAATCACCGACGCCCTCTTGAAAGGGGTGGACTTTACCAAAATAGTTTCGATAACACTCGTTGTAGGCTTTATGGGCTATAGCTTTTGCCGCTGTATTTTTTCCAAAAATAGCGTTAAAAATATCGGTGCGGGATACCCTGCGTTCGGCAAGTATTTTTGGGTGCAAACGTCTGAATATTCGAATGTAACGTACTAACTTTACATCATCCTGTGTTCTGCATTGTTTTTCTGGAAGTAGTTGTTTTACAAGATCCAGGTCTTCTAATAAAGGTAACATTTCCTCCATGGCTTCAAACATGGCATCTAGTGTGTCAACCAAAGTACCATGCCAATCAAATAGTAACACTTTGGGGGCGGGTAACATGGTTTTGTTCTTCATAATGCACCGTGATGTATAGGTAGGTGTAGAAGCCATTAGTAAATTTATTATCTGGCTAGTGGTTTTTGGGTCATGGAGTATTCAGTGTAGTTGATATTTTTTGGTGTTATGGTGATTTCAAGCGTTTTGGTTAGCTATGTAGGGGTTATGACATAGACAAATGATGTTGTTTTTTGGTCTGATCCGTATCAGGTTTTTTTATTGCGTAAACAGGTTATTCTTAATAAATGGGTGTGTGTCTGTTTAAACAGGCAATCGAGAGGTATTTGTCAAAAATGTCATATTATTGGAGCTTTTTGAATGCGAACGTTTGATTTATCTTTGATACCTGAATCTTTACAAGCCGTTGTTACATCCAAGTGGTCTTCTATAGAGGATGCGATGGAGAATAGGGAGGAAAGTGCAGATTTGTCGGCTCGATTACAGGCCCTGCCAAAAAGCTTTGATGACCAGTTTCCAAGCGTGGCAATTGCCAGTGATTACGCTTTGGATCAATGTTCTCGTAAGCCAGAGTTATTGTTGGCACTGTGGGAGCAAGGGGTTTTATCTCGCCAACTTCAGCCCGATGAAATACAAAATTTATTGCAAGCAGCGTTGGTTGACGTCACCGATGAAAAGGCGCTTTCGGTTGTATTGCGGCGATTCCGGCAATTCCATATGGTACGTATCATTTGGCGTGATAGTTGTCGGTTATCGAACTTAATGGAAGTGACTCGGGACCTTACTGAGCTCGCGGATGCCTGTGTCGCGGAAGCGATGGCATTACACTACCAATGGCTTCAGCCCTCGATTGGTTTACCTTATTATGAGAATACCGATACACCTATGAAAATGGTGGTATTGGGGATGGGAAAGCTGGGGGCGTTTGAGCTGAACCTCTCATCAGATATTGATTTGATGTTTGTTTATCCTCAAGAGGGAGAAACTCAAGGGGGTAAGAGAAGTTTGAGTCATCGAGAATTCTTTACTCGATTGGGGCAAAAACTTATCAAAGCACTCGACGAAACAACAGCGGAGGGATTCGTGTTTCGTGTGGATATGCGTTTGCGGCCCTATGGTAGTACAGGAGCATTGGCGTTAAGTTTTGATGGCATGAAAGCTTATTATGAGGAGCAAGGTCGAGAGTGGGAACGTTATGCGATGATCAAGGCGCGTGCCATGGGAGAGGGTGATGGTGAAGAGCTAATGGCGCGGTTACGACCTTTTGTTTACCGGCGCTATATTGATTTTGGCGTGATTGAATCATTACGAGAAATGAAAGGAATGATTAATCGCGAGGTATTGCGTCGAGGTGTTTCGGGAAATGTTAAAACGGGCTCTGGTGGTATTCGAGAGATAGAGTTTATAGGTCAGGCATTTCAGTTGATTCGTGGCGGACAAGATACGGAATTGCAAGAGCGTAGTTTATTAAAAGTCCTTAAGTTGGTCGCGGAAATGGGGTTGATGCCGGAGCAGGCGGTGAAGGAACTTTCCCAAGCTTATGTTTATTTAAGAGAGGTTGAGCATCGGATTCAAGCGCTGCACGATCGCCAGACACAAGTGCTACCTGATGATGCGCTACAACAGGAGCGTATTGCTTGGGGGATGCATAAGAAGAGTTGGGAGGAGTTTACGCTTGAATTGGATCAGTGTCGGTTAATGGTTCGGCAACATTTTGACCGAATTATTTCTCCAGAAGAGGGGGCAATAGAGGATGCTGAAGTTGATGATGTTGTTGCACTATGGAATTGTGCAGAGGGGAATTGTACAGAGGGAGAGGATATAGAGGAGAATGTGCTTATTTTAAAGGCGTTGGGCTTCGAAGATGCAAGTGACGCGTTACGTGTGTTAAAAAACCTCAAAATTAGTAAGGGCGTGCAACATTTGCAAGAGCTACCAAGGCAACGTTTGAACAAACTTATGCCCTTGGTGATCACGGTTTGTAGCGAGCAAGAATGCAGCTTATTAGCGCTAGAGCGTATCGTGGTGTTGATTGAGGCCATATTGCGCCGATCGGCTTATATGGCGCTATTGGTGGAAAATACCGAAGCGCTTAAACATTTGGCAACCTTATGTGGTGCCAGTGCTTGGGCCGCGGAGATTATTCAGCGATACCCGATTCTGTTGGATGAACTGATCAACCCCAATACATTATATTCTCCACCAACACTTGAAGAATTGAGGGATGATTTACGCCAACAAATGCTGCGAATACCTGAAGATGATGCAGAAAGGGAGATGGAGTGCCTGCGTCAGTTTAAACATGCGCATTTATTACGTGTTGCCGCATCTGACATAACCGGTACGCTACCTACAATGAAAGTGAGTGATTACTTAACGTGGATTGCAGAAGCATTAATGCAGCAGGTGTTGGTGATTGCTTGGAAGCAAATGGTGGATAAGTACGGTACACCACTGCGAGCCGATGGAACCCTGTGTGACCCTGATTTTATTATTGTAGGCTACGGCAAGGCGGGAGGTATTGAGCTGAGTTATGGCTCCGATTTGGATTTGGTGTTTATTCATGACGCCCCTTCTAATCACTCGACCGATGGAGAGCGTAGTGTCGACAATAGTATTTTTTATGCGCGCCTCGGTCAGCGTATTATCCATATTGTTTCCACACGAACTGCGTCAGGCATGTTGTATGAGACCGATATGCGGTTACGGCCATCGGGAAATTCAGGATTATTGGTGTCGTCTCTGAATGCATTTGTGCAATATCAGGATGAAAAAGCGTGGACCTGGGAGCATCAAGCGTTAGTGAGGGCGCGTGTGGTTGCTGGCTGTCCGGCATTGGCTGAACGTTTTGAGCAAGAGCGGCAGAATATTTTGAAGAAAGCGGCTAACAATACTGAATTAGCCGTTGAAGTACTAGAAATGCGCACAAAAATGCGTGATCACCTCGCTGGTAATAGCTCCGTGCATGTAACTGAGGAAATGACTAAAAAAAGCCAACGTTTTGATTTAAAACAAGATTCTGGCGGCATCGTAGATATTGAGTTTCTTGTGCAATATTGTGTGTTGCATTGGGGTGCAGCTTATCCGGAACTGTTACGCTGGACAGATAATGTACGCATTCTAGATACATTGGAAACATTAGATTTACTGGATTCGAATGACGTGCTGATGTTGGAAGAGGCCTATCTTACTTATCGCCATGCCACTCACAGAAAAGCGCTGCAGAATCAGAAAAATACGGTGCCTGGCAATGAATTTATCACCTATCGTATGGCGGTTAGAGCGTTTTGGGCAAAGTTATTGCCAGAAGGAATATAGAGTTGAAGAATCGTCTGTTTAAGTAGGGATTAGGGGATAACCAGTGTGCATAAAATTGTGCTATAGTCCCCCTTTTTACATTTGCGAATAGGAGCAGCATCATGTCTATGGCCGACCGTGACGGTCTGATTTGGTTTGATGGGGAAATGATACCTTGGCGAGATGCGAAGGTACACGTGTTGACACATACATTGCACTACGGAATGGGTGTATTTGAAGGTGTTCGTGCCTACGAAACCGATAAAGGTCCTGCTATATTCCGATTGCAAGAGCACACGAATCGTTTGTTCCGTTCTGCTCATATTATGAATATGAAGATGCCTTTCAGTAAGGAAGAAATCAACGCTGCACAATTAGCCGCAGTGCGTGAGAATAACCTTAAGCACGCCTACTTACGCCCGATGGTATTTTATGGTGATGAAGGTATGGGGTTACGGGCCGAGAACTTGCAAACCCATATTATTGTTGCTGCATGGGAATGGCCTTCTTACATGTCTCCAGAGGCGTTAGAGCAAGGTATTAAAGTGAGAACCTCGTCCTATACGCGTCACCATGTGAACATTAGCATGTGTAAAGCTAAGGCGAACGGTCATTACATTAACTCTATGTTGGCGCTTAACGAAGCGTTAACAGGGGGCGCAGATGAAGCGTTGTTGTTAGACCCGGAAGGTTATGTAGCAGAAGGTAGTGGTGAGAACTTCTTCTTGGTTCGTGACGGTGTGATTTATACACCTGAACTCGCTTCCTGTTTAGATGGTATTACCCGTGCGACTGTATTCTCGATAGCCGCTGAGCTGGGTTATGAAGTGAAAGAAAAGCGAATTACGCGTGACGAAGTATATGTTGCTGATGAAGCTTTTTTCACGGGGACCGCTGCTGAAGTATTGCCGATTCGTGAACTTGATGGCCGCCTGATTGGTGAAGGCAAGCGTGGCCCTATCACGGAGCAGATTCAATCCTTCTATTTTGATGTGGTTTATGGGCGTCGAGAGTTTAATGCTGACTGGATTAATTATGTTTAGTCAATCTAGGTGTAATCAGTCCTGTGAGGCCGGCTTTTTACATGCTGGTTTTCGCTGTTTGCTTCGATTTGCGTTTAGATAAGGCAACATTACAGTGAAGATATTAGTTGTTGGGCCATCCTGGGTTGGCGATATGGTGATGGCTCAATCGCTTTTTATGTCTATCAAGCGGCAAGACCCTGATGCTGTTATTGATGTGTTGGCTCCCAATTGGAGCCGTCCCATCATAGAACGAATGCCTGAAGTAAATGCGGCATTAGCATTACCTTTTGATCATGGTGAATTGAAATTAAAAGAGCGTAAAGCCTTTGGGTTAACGCTAAAAGCATCTCAATATGATCAGTCTATATTGTTACCAAACTCCTTGAAATCAGCTTTGATTCCTTATTGGGCGGGTATTCCCAAGAGAACGGGGTGGCGTGGAGAGATGCGCTATGGCTTGTTAAACGATTTAAGGCCATTGGATAAAGCAGAATACCCGTTGATGATTCAGCGTTTTGTTGCCCTGGCCTACCCGAAAGGTCGCGCATTATCAAAAGTGTTGCCCTATCCTCGTTTAGATATTAGTGAAGAAAGCCGCCAGCAAGCGCTTGAGAATCATAAATTGGTTGTGGGTGATGAGCGAAGGATATTGGCGTTATGTCCGGGAGCAGAGTTCGGTGAGTCAAAACGTTGGCCGAGTGAGAAATTTGCCAAACTTGCCGGGAAACGTATTGATCAAGGTTGGCGTGTTTGGCTATTTGGCTCGGCAAATGACAATGCAGTCGTCAGTGATATTGTGTCACGCCTCAGTGAAGGTCAGCAGGCCCATTGCTCAAACCTTGCGGGTAAAACGAGCTTGGCAGAAGCGGTTGATTTGTTGTCATTGGCTGATGCGGTGATTTCTAATGACTCTGGGCTGATGCATATAGCTGCAGCGTTAAATCGCCCTATGGTTGTGCCTTATGGCTCAACGTCACCAGACTTTACCCCTCCCCTTAGTGATAAGGTGAAAGTCGAGCGCTTAGGTCTGGATTGTAGTCCGTGTTTTGAGCGGGAGTGCCCTTTAAAACATGGCGATTGCATGAAGAAGCTGAGATGCGAACAAATTGATACTGCTCTTGGTGCTTTGCTGCAAGAACAATCGCAGGAACAATCGCAGGAACAAGAGTAATGCGGGTACTGGTGATAAAAACCTCATCATTGGGGGATGTTATTCATACATTGCCTGCTTTGACCGATGCAGCACAGGCGTTGCCGGACGTTACGTTTGACTGGGTGGTTGAAGAAGGTTTTGCAGATATACCTGCGTTGCATGGTCATGTTGACAAGGTTATTCCTGTAGCTATTCGACGTTGGCGAAAGAGTTTGTTAAAAAGCCTGCGTTCGGGTGAGTGGCGAGATTTTAAAAAAGCCATTGGGGAAGAGCAGTATTCAGCAGTGATAGATGCACAAGGGTTAATTAAGAGCGCGTGGTTAACTCGATATACCCATGGCCCAATTTTTGGTTTTGCCAATGAAAGTGCAAAAGAGCCATTAGCGTCACAGTTTTATCATCATAAGGTTAATGTGCCAAAAGATCAGCATGCGGTAGAGCGTACACGGCAGCTGTTTGCAAAATCATTGGGTTACGATATTCCTTATAAAGTAGGGCGCAGTGGAATTGATGTTGCTGCTTTGCCTGTCCCTGCAACGGGTAAACCCTATTTAATGTTTTTTCATGGAACAACATGGGATACCAAGCATTGGCCCGAGTTTTACTGGAAGACATTGGCACAAAAGGTTAATAAAGAAGGTTACCGAGTGATGTTGCCTTGGGGTAACGAGGAAGAAAAAGCACGAGCAGAACGTATTGCTGCATCTGGCGATTCGGGTGCTGGCTTAGGTGAAAATTCGGATATCTGTGTGATGCCAAAAACAGGGCTGACAGGAATTGCTGGTTGGATTGCGCAGGCGAAAGGTGTGGTTGCTGTAGATACAGGGCTAGCTCACTTGTCTGCTGCGCTAGATGTTCCTACGGTGTCATTATATGGCTCTACTGACCCTGGTTTAAGTGGGGCTTACGGAAAGAATCAAATTCATCTTTATACTAATTATGATTGTGCTCCTTGTATGAAGCGAGACTGTGAATACACTGGCCCAAAAGTGAAAAATCAATTGGATATTGCAAAGGGGGAGTATGTTGACCCCCCCTGTTTTAGTAGCATTATGCCAAACGCAGTGTTCGATGCATTAAAACAACAGATTTTTGAGGTGTAATATGGCGAACGCACTTTACTTGTCTGAACACTTTTCGGAGTTGTGGCAAGGAAAAAATCCTTTTGAAGAAGTTGAAAATATCACTGGTGACGTTTACCGAGAGTTGGATGGTAGAACGACCCTGCGATTTGAGCTGAATGGGAAAGGGTATTTTTTAAAGATACATCGTGGAGTTGGTTGGAAGGAGATTTTTAAAAATCTTGTTCAGTTACGTTTGCCGGTGCTTGGCGCAGAAAACGAATGGAAAGCAATTGATAAGTTAAAGAGTATTAATGTTGATACCATGACGTATGTGGCTTATGGAAAGCAAGGTAACAATCCAGCGAAGCAGTTGTCATTTATTATTACTGAAGATTTGGCTGGTTGTATTTCTTTGGAAGATTAATGCAAAAGCGGAAGGGCTTATTTCCAAATTGGCAGAATCTGTGAAAGTGATGCATCAACATGGTGTGAATCACCGTGATCTTTATATTTGCCATTTTTTGTTTGATCCTAAAAAGACTGAGAGTGAACAAACGTTACATGTTATTGATTTACATCGAGCTCAGATTCGAGAAAAGGTGCCATACCGCTGGTTGGTGAAAGATGTTGCAAGTGTTATTTATTCGATGAAAGAAGTTTGCGCCAGTAATGATCAAATCTCGACGTTTACTCGATTGTATAATAAGGGTAGCGGTAATCAATTCTGGGCGGCAGTGATGAAAAAATCCGATGCTCTGTTAGCGAAAGTTATATAAATCGGAATTATTGTAGGTATTTAATGTTTAGCCAAAATGAAAATGTGAATAAATATACCAATATTGTAGAATTGGTATTGGTTGGTTGGTTGTGTTTGGGTCTTTTTCTTATTCTGAGTAGTATGGTTTGGTCTTTAACAGGTACTGCTTATATTACGCGGATTCATATTGGATGGGTGTTGCCTAGTGTATTGATTGCTGTTTGGGGCTGGCGGTATTTTTTGATTTTTTGGGTTTCAAACTGGTCTTTGATGTTGTTTTTTGTGTCTATAATTGTAGCATCGGCTTTTCTAACTGAAAATAATGAAGGCATAACGAGAGATTTGAAGGCTGTGAGTATTTTAGTGTTTGGAATGCCTGCACTGGTTCGGGTTATTGCTGTGCGAAATTTTTTGATTTTTGATGTGGTGCTGTTTTTTTCAGGTGTAATTGTTTGTGGTTACGTGTTGGTTGAGTTATATGATGTTTATACCTTGCGTAACGGTAGGGCTGTTAGTCGGTTTGAAGTGTTCCCTCAGCTTAATAATCCATTGTATATGGCACAATATGTTGGTGCGTTGGGTGTGCTGTTTTTGGGGGCTGCTGGCCGGATATCTCAAAATAAAGGTCAGCTTTGGCCTGTATTTTTAGTGATGTTCTGTATTTTAGCATTGGCAGCATTCAAGACGGAAAGTAGGTCTTGGCTGGTGGCAATGGCACTGGTTTGTATTGTTGCGATGTATAGTACTAAGCGTTTTGGCTTGATGGCTGCTGGTCTCGTTTCAGTTGTTGTATTAGGATGGTTTTTCAAAGATCAGATTTTTGCACGAGGTATTTCCATGTCATATCGTGATCAGATATGGATGGAGGGTATTCGGCAAGGAATGGATAGACCCTTAGGTCAGGGGTCTGGAGCAAGTCTTCGGGTGCTTCGATGGGACGAACCACATAATATATTCCTTACTATGTGGTTGATGTATGGTCTTGTTCCCATGTTGCTTTTTGTATCTGCAGTTTTAGTTCTGATAAATCAAGTTAGGGTTATTGCTCCTAGAGAGTATTTTGGATGGCTTTTGCCGTTGGCTTTTGGTGTTGGGATGTTATTTTTTGAAGGGGCAAATGTTATCCATAGACCAAATGAAAGTTGGCTCCTTATTTGGATCCCCATTTGTTTCTTGCTTGCGGCTAAAACTTATAGATATGTCGGCAATGATTCAAAAATGGGAACAAGGTAAGCATATGGTAGGTGAGAAAACTAAACCTTTGGTAACAGTCCTTATTCCTTCATATAACCATGAAAGGTACGTAAGAGAGTCGGTTCTTAGCATCATTGAGCAAACATGGGAGAGCGTGCAGCTAATAGTAGTTGATGATGGATCATCTGATAACAGCGTAAAGCTTTTGGAGAGCCTGTCCGAAGAATATGGATTTGAGTTTATTGCTCAGGAAAATAAGGGGTTAACAGCTACACTTAATGATGCACTTGCAAAATCACAAGGCACCTACTTTTGTATGTTAAGTTCTGATGATATTGCGTTTCCTGACAAGCTGGAAAAACAGATTGCTTTTATGGAGCGTAGGCCGGATGTAGGTTTATGTGGTGGTAGTGCTATAAGTATTGATGAGAATGGCGTTAGATGTAAAAAACAGGAAAAATTGGTATATGCAGAGCTCAATTTTGATGATGTTTTTACATTAAGAAAAGATGGGCCAAGTGCCCCTACAATGATGGCAAGAACTGAAGCGTTACGTGATGTGGGGGGGTATGATCCAGAAATTCGTCTAGAAGATATGGATATGTGGTTAAAATTGACGCATGGAGAATGGAAGTTAGCATGTTTGGATGATGTTTTTTCCTATTATCGAGTTCATGAGAATAACACCTATAAAAACCTCGAATTTATGTTAGCTTGCCTACTTGAATCGTGGGGAAAGTATAGTGATCAGCCTGCTTGGGATGAAGTTCGAAATAAATTTATCATTAGCACTTTTTTAAAAGCTGCAAAAAATAATAAGAAACTGGCAATAAAACTAATTCCTAAGATTAGCGTTACTGCATATGACATGAAGGTACTTCGAGGGTTGATGCGTCTAGGTTTTTCTTGGTGATTAGGGACGTTGTGAATTTTTGTTCTTTCTCAAAAAATTGAATATTATCGATCGCTTCTTTTCTCTTAACGGTTTTGCAATTTCATCTATGATTTTTTCGCCTATACGATTAAAGCTGAAGTTCTCTTCTGCTAGATTTTGACCATTGCGAGAAATCGTTATGCAAAGTTCATTGTTAGCCTGTAGTTTTCTTAGTTTCCTTTCTAGCGTGTCGAAATTGTCATATAAAACAATGTTATTCATGTCTTTGAAACCAAGGGCTTGGTTTTCAAAGTCGCCTTGATTAAATGCAATCAATATGCAGCCACAGGCCATAGCCTCAAAATTCTTGATCATGTTTTCTCCTAGGCCAATATCAGCACTTAGGAAAAAACGTATGTTATTTAGTTTTTCGAGGTAGTCGTGGCCTGAGTTTGTTCTGGTCACAAAAAGGCCGAGTTCTTCTTTTGCCCTGTCTAAGATTTTCTTTCGTTCAATATACGTGTCTCTATCTATACTACCTATAAAGCCAAGTTCTATCGTTCTTGATTGGTGCGTATTTTTGAGTAGGTTTTGGTCATATCCCTTTGGAATGAAGGTTGCGTCGGCATTATCTTTTTTTCGAAATTTTTCAGCGATGGTTGCTCCGGATACAAGGATTTTTGCCCCGGATACAGTGTTAAAATAACGAGAAAATTTTCTGTAATATTTGGACTGAGGGATAAAATTTTGACATGCATCGTGCTCTAATATAACAAGGTTTGGTATTTTTTTGATAAAATCTGTTTGACGAAGAGCCCATTTAAATCTTATGAATAGGATGGTGCGTCCATACTTCTGAGTGTCTATGTTTTTTTTGAAATACCTAGATAGATTGCTCTGTTCTTTTGTGGATAGCCGACGTAAATCAAGGGAGCAATGCTTTGCAATACCTTCATATAAAGATTCTAGTTGAATGCGTTGTTGATCAATGACAAGCATGAGTACTTTCATGGATTAGGCCTGAATCGGTATGGTTTTTTGTAAAGTGAATGTTTACTACCTTACATAGGTTTTTAAGTATTTCCTAAGGTAGGATAATTTAAATAAAGACATTGGGGATGTTCGGATTGCATTTTCATAATGCTTTCGCGAATCAATGTAATTACCTGCCATGAAAAAAGTTCTAAATAGTGATAACGAACGAAGGCTGCTGTACTCAGCTTTTAATTTTTGACACTCTTTTGGGATTCGCTCTTTGGAAAATACCTCGTCAACCAGGCTTAGGCCTATTTCTTGGGCGAGTTGGGTATTGTGTCTAAGGCTGTCGTCGTGCTTGTGGATTTTTGCTAAACTTTCAGTGATGACAGCAGCCTTAAAATTGGAAAGCGCATGGGCAAATACGGGGATATCTTCGGTGCACCTAAATTTTTCAGGGTATAAGTAATTTGAAAATATATCTCGACGCATCGCTGTTGGGCCGTTTGATATAGCTAGGCTCTTATCAATCAAGTAGGCTTTTAATACATCGACATTCGCCGACACTTTTAGCTTTGGAAGGTGTTGTTTGATTTTCCCTGAAGGGTATATCGAATCATGACCTCCAATAAAAATGCCCACGCTGGGCTGGTTGCTAATATTTTCTCGAAAATGGTTTAATGCATTTTCGGACATTTCATCGTCGGCATCTAAGAATATTAAATACTGCCCTGAAGATAGCGATATACCCTTGTTTCTTGTTGCGGCGGGGCCGCTATTTTTCTGATTAACGATTGTAAAAGCATTATTTTGTTGCAGCTCTCTTAATATTTTAGCAGTGTTATCTGTTGATCCATCATTGACTACTATTAATTCCCAATCGTATCCGTTTTGTTTAAGAACAGAACGTATGGCCTTAGGAACCTTTGTAGCATAATTGTAGGTTGGAATGATTATGCTGAATAATAATTTCTGGGCCATAATTCGTTCTTTTATTGGGGTTTATTTAGTAACCAATACATCTTCCATAATCAGATACTCAAGATCTGAACCGAAGAACATATTAAGAGCATCTTCTGGTGTACAAACAACGGCTTCACCACGACGATTTAATGATGTGTTTAACACAACGCCGTTGCCTGTAAGTTTTTCCATTTCTTCCATCAGCGCCACGAGCGGTGCCATCCTCATGGACAACTTCAGGAACTCGTGTTTTCCATTCTTCTTCAACTTCAAATGTGAATGTCATAAATGGAGCGGGGTGATCGTTGATAAACATTTCTTTAGCAACACGATCTAGCATGCTTGGGCAGAATGGGCGCCAGCGCTCACGAAATTTTATTTGCTCGTTAATACGATCCGCAACCCCTTTTGCGCTTGGGGAACCTATAATGCTTCGGCCTCCTAGTGCTCTTGGACCAAACTCCATTCGCCCTTGGAACCAAGCAACAGGATTTCCGTCATGTAAGATTTTTGCAATCTCCACAGGTACATCGCTGATTATTTGGTAGCTGGGCTTGTTAGGGTGGTCCTTGCAGGCTGCTTCACATTCATCGTTGGTGAAAGATGGTCCCAAATAGACGTGTTCCATCTTGTCTACCACGATACCGCGTTTCACCGCAGCAAAGGATGCGGCTCCGATTGCAGTTCCTGCGTCACCAGAAGCGGGTTGTACCCACAGTTCTTTTACATTGGATTGCGCGATAATTTTTTGGTTCAGTTTTACGTTGAGTGCACCACCACCTGAAAATACAAGTTTTCCTGTTTCATTAAGAATGTCACCTAAATAATAGTTCATTAGTTTGAGTGAGATTTCTTCGTATAGTTTTTGTATGGCTGCTGCATAATGAATGTATGGATCATCAGCAGCATCCCCTTGGCGGCGAGGGCCAAGCCAATCTATTAGCTTTGGTGTAAAGTAATAACCTTTGCCTTTTTCTTTATAACGGCGCAAGCCTACAACGTTGGCATACTCAGTATTTACGCTAAATTCACCATCCTTAAAGTCGATAAGCCGGCTAAAGTCATAACGGCTTGCGTCGCCATAAGGGGCCATGCCCATCACTTTATATTCACCGTCGAGCATTTCAAAACCCAAGTATTCAGTGATGGCACCGTATAGGCCGCCCAATGAATCTGGGTCATAAAATTCTTTAATTTTATGGATCTTGCCGTTTTCACCATAGCCAAAAAATGTCGTGGCGTATTCACCTTTGCCATCAATACCCATGATGGCGGTCTTCTCTTTGAATCCTGATAAGTGATAAGCACTACTTGCGTGGGCTAGATGGTGTTCTACGGCTTCAAATTCGATTTTTTTAGGGTTGATACCAAGCTTTTTTAGTAGCTCCATGATGTTGTCTTTGTAGCGATAAAAACGACGATTGCCGGTTAGTATAGCATCAAGAGCTCGGTCTGGGGCATACCAGTAACGCTTGGCATAGTGCCAACGTGCTGGTGAAGTTAATGGGATAGGGGCAAAAGGTACGGCAACAACATCGACATCCTCAGGGGAAATGCCTGCAAATTCCAAACAGAACTTGGCGGATTCGTAAGGCATTTTATTCTTGGCATGTTTATCACGAATAAAACGCTCTTCTTCAGCGGCGGCAACAAGCTTGTTATCAATATATAGCGCTGCTGATGGATCATGGCTCAATGCGCCTGATAGTCCAAGGGTGATCATGTGAAAGTCCTGTTAAGTTCTTTGTTATGGTTTGTTCTGAGTAGGTTCAAAGTAAAGGTGTTAATTCTTTTTCAAACAATGCTTTGATTTTAGGTTGGTTTTCCCAGTTTCTCAAAAACCGTTGAATGTCTTTGTTAAAAGCGCGTTTGAATGAGCGATTTGATTGATGGAAGCGTACAGCATCCAAATCAATAACAAAGATATCGTTATTGACGACCATGAAGTTGGTATCTTTGGTGTCTCCATGAGAGATTTTTGCGAGCTTAAAGAGCGCAAAAATATCAATTAATTTAGATACGAGTTGTTGTCTGATTGGATCAGTTGATAAATCGATAGTATCTGTGTCGAAAAAGTCTCGAAGGGTTGTGCCTGCAATGAATTCACTAATGTAATAGGAGTGACGTCGGACCGGCCCAATGCGCTGTTCAAGCATCGCAATTGGCTTTGGTGTATTAATGCCCAGGCTTATTAAACTATGGGCTGCAATCCATGAGGTATGTGCTCTTGTCGAGCGTAAGGCACGTCTGGTTTGATGACCCACACCTCTAATGTTATATCGTTTGATAAATGCATCGTTGTTATCAATTTTGTCGCGAACAATTGTTTGGCTTCCGTTTTTAAGGAGAGGTTCTTTTTCGAAGGCCGCGTTGGGGTGCTGGCTCCATTCTAGAAGACCAGCTTTTAAGTGTTCACGGCGACAAGCAAAGAGGTGGTTTAAATCTTGGGTAAAGGCTATTTCCGTACAGTCGCGAAGCAGCTTCTTTTGATAGTTTGCTAGCCGTTGGCTACGTAGATTTTGAATATGTTCTAAAAGCGCGTTTGAATCAAAGCTTTTTCCAATACTTATTGATTGGTAGGTGTCTAATGCAAAACCTACCTTCTCATTAAATGCCAGAGGTAGTTGTGCAAAAAATAGCGCAAGATTATTCAGGGCATTGCCTCGGTCCAGAGGCGGGTGCGGGCTAATCGTTATGTCACCGCAATCAACAACGTAAAGATTGTCTTTATACTCAATAAAGTTATCAAGATGAATGTCAAGCTGTGCAACGCCTTTGTTGTGCATTAAGGCAATTAGCTGGCAGGCGCGTTGGATCAGAGACTGTTTTTCTTCGCTGCCTTTGGCGCTGTCTAGTTTATTGAGTAGGCTTTGGCTTGGTGAGAGGCGTTGGAATATAATAAATCCCAATTTTTGCTGCTCGTCGAAGCCATATTCCAACATGTCAGGAGTAGTAATGCCTGCTTTTTTTAGGGATTGGTATCCTTGTAACTCACGTTTTGTATGGCGTTTCCATTTTATAGGGTCGATAAAACATTTCACGACAACAGGTTGCTCATTCCACTGTGCAAAACAGGTAATACGTTTGTGTGGAAGCAAGCGTAATAACTCGCTGCAGGGCAGTTGATGAGTTTGGTCCCCTGAGCTTAATTGCAGGGTAAAAGGTGCTGCTATGTTGCGGCCAGCTTGACGTAATGCATTCCCATTGATGGTGGTTTCTATGGTTACCATCACGATTTTGTACTCTGTTTTTTCAGGGCGGTAGCTTCTATTATTTGAGCAGCTCTTGTGGGCATGCTGTAAATGTCAGCTTTGGCTGCAAAAGAGAGTGCATTTTGTTGCCAGTGAATTTTATCGGCCGATAACATTTTTGTTAGAGTATTGTTTAATGCCGGTTGGCTAAAGGGAGAGTCTAATACAGTGCCCGCATTCGCCTTATCTATATAGTGGGCATAACCGCATACTTTGGTCACTAATACGGGAAGCCCGGCTACAACGGCCTCTAATAAGATGGTGCCAGTATTTTCATTATATGCAGGGTGAATAAGTAAATCTGCGCCGAGTAAGAAATTTGGAATATCATTTCGGCCCTTTAGGATGGTGACGTTGTTTTCAATACCTAAAGACTTTGCTTGTGCTAAAAACATTTTCGGGTTGTCTTGGCCGATAACAATAAAGCGAGTGTTGGCTTTTTGTTTTTCTGGTAGCGATGCTAATGCTAATAGTGCTCGATCTAAACCTTTTGTTTTAAACCCTGATCCTACCATTAGTATTAATTGTTGGTTTTTTTCAATATTCCATTCCTCTCTAAATTCGGAACGAATTTCTTGAGCATTTTGAGGAGCTTTTCTATCTTCGCTAATGCCAGGCGGAAGTAAGTGAAAGCGTGCTTCAGGTGTATGGTAGTGTTGTTGGAATAGTGGTTTTTGCACTTCTGAAATCATTAAAATTTCAGTGTTACTTTTTGTAGAAAAGACTGATTTTTCTTGTTGATAAAATTGTTTGTAACGACTGCCCAGCCGGTAAAGTGGGTGCCTTAGTGTTAGAGCCTTGTCTTGGTAGCAGGGATCTGCTGCATAATAGACATCTAGACCGCTAATTTTATTAAAACCAACTACGGCATCGTAATGTTGTTCTTGAAACGTCTTTTTTAGCCAGGTTGCAAAGCGGGCGTTGCGTTGGTGGTTGCTGAAGGCTTTGACTGGAGCGATATGAACGTTAATGTTTTTCGGTAAAGGGCCATCCCAAATGATGCAATACGCATCCACCTCATGGCCAAGGTCGATTAGGGCTTCAGCTATGCGACTAAAGTCTCGTTGCAAGCCTCCAAAAGGAAAGTATTTAAATAACACAAAAGCAAATCGCATGTTCATAGCTTTACACCTTTATGTTGAATATAGGCTTTGATAAACCAAAGACTTGCTTTGTTTAGTTTGCTTTTTAGCGCATATTCATTCAAAAAGCGATCATTGCCATAGCGGGAAAAGTAAGATTTATCCGAATGATAACTCATCAGGTGCGCTAAGTTGCGAGCGCGTTTAAATGCGTTTAGCTGACCAATAGAGAACCAACAATCACTAATATCGATAAGGGCATAATCCCCATTGGGCTGATGTAAAATGTTGCCCAAATGGATAGCTCGAAAAAACACCCCTCGGCAGTGAAGTTCTGCCATGATATCGGTAATAATGCTGATTTCACTATGGCCTGATAGTTTTAAGTGCTCTCTAAAATCGTGACCTTCAATCGCTTGGTAACGAATAGCATCAAACCGTTTATCTTCGGCAGTCATCGTGTCACAAATGGAAACGGTTTGAACATTCCTCTTTAATAAGATTTTGCTGTTTTTCACAAACTGCTTAAAAGGGGGGAAGAGGGTACGAGAGGAAAGCTTGCGATCCGGTTGGTAAAAGAATTTGTAGATGTATCCATTGGCATCGAGCAGTACTTTAGGTTTATTTACCTCCCCTTCCAGCAAGGATGACCGGGATACCAAGTCGGCTAGCTGTGAGTCAGTAAGTATCTGCATAGGTATAGATTTGGCCATTGTCGGTTATCAACAAGAAAGGGCGCATATTTTACCCTTTCATCAGTGCTTGGGTATAGAGGAAAGGTCGATTTTACACGCCATAAATGCAGATGATGGTCTATATAGTGCTATAGGGTGTGGATAAGTCTGCAGTTGATGGGTAAAAAAGAGGTAAAAGCAGGCAAAAGTGGTAAAATAACGCTTAATAGCACTAGGTTTGTGAGCAATCACTAACATAAGTTGGTTACTGGAGAGAATGGTAGATGACATTGCAGCTTAAAATTCCTGCGTTTGAAAAGGCCCACGTATTAGTTGTTGGTGACGTAATGTTAGATCGTTATTGGCATGGTGGAACCTCGCGAATATCTCCAGAGGCACCAGTCCCCGTTGTTCATGTGGAACAAGTGGAGGATCGGCCTGGTGGTGCAGGGAACGTGGCTTTGAACATCGCTGCATTGGGAGCAGGAGCCAGGTTAATTGCTGTTACCGGCAAGGATGAAGCGGCGCAGTCGCTAACATCGAGTTTAAATGCGGCCGGTATTGCGTGTGATTTTATTCAATCTGAAGATAGTCCGACAATTACCAAGTTAAGGGTTATTAGTCGGCATCAGCAGCTAATTCGTCTGGATTTCGAAGAAGGTTTTGTAGGGCTTGACCCTGATGAGTTGTTAGAACATTTTTCTGTGGCGTTAAATCATGCCAGTGTGGTTGTACTTTCTGATTATAACAAAGGCTGTTTGCAGGATCATCAAGCGCTAATTTTGGCGGCAAAAGAGAAAGGCATTCCGGTTTTGGCTGACCCGAAAGGCCATGACTTTTCAAAATATAAAGGCGCAACATTACTTACACCAAATCTATCTGAGTTTGAAGCGGTGGTTGGGAAGTGTGAGACAGAAGAAGTTTTGGTATCCCGTGGCGTTGCTTTACTGGAAGACCTCGAGCTTGAAGCGTTATTGATCACTCGGGGTGAGCGCGGGATGACGTTGTTACGTTCAGGTTTTCCAGAGCTACATTTGCCAGCACGAGCTAGGGAAGTGTTTGATGTAACAGGTGCGGGTGATACGGTTATTTCGGTGCTTGCCGCTGCCTTGGCGGCAGGAGAGGACTTACCGGTAGCCACAGGCCTTTCAAATATTGCAGCAGGGATTGTTGTTAAAAAATTAGGTACAGCTGCGATTAGTGCTCCTGAGTTACGACGGGCTGTGAATAAGGATATGGGTTCTGAGCGTGGAGCGATGACTAGCGAACAGCTTAAAGTTGCCCTCGAAGATAGTCGTGCACATGGCGAGAAAATTGTTATGACCAATGGCTGTTTTGATATTTTACACGCGGGACATGTGACGTACCTAGAGCAAGCTAAAGCTCAGGGAGATCGTCTAATTGTGGCAATAAACGATGATGATTCGGTAAAACGATTAAAAGGAGAAGGGCGTCCTATTAACCCTGTAGATCGCCGTATGGCGGTATTAGCAGGTTTAAGTGCTGTTGACTGGGTGGTGCCGTTTGGTGAAGACACTCCCAGAAACTTGCTACATATGTTTAAACCTGATGTATTGGTGAAAGGCGGAGATTACTCTATTGATGAAGTCGTTGGTGCTGAAATAGTGGAAGAGTATGGCGGAGAGGTACGTGTATTGTCATTAGTCGATAGCTGTTCTACGACAGCCATTGTTGAAAAGATTCGAGACGATTCATAAATCGAAAGCATCCTTTTTAGTAACTATTTTTTAGCGAGTTGTTTTGTTTATGGTCAATGAAGAAAATGCCACCCAGGTATCAGGGTTAGTAACGTATCGACGCTTGATGCGATACTTACTGCCTTATTTAGGGCTTTTTATCATCAGTATTATTGGTTTTATGGTATATGCCTCAACGCAACCCATGCTTGCTGCAATGATGGAGTTGTTTGTTAATGGTTTGGGCGGTAAAGATGTTGATTTTCTCAAATGGCTGCCAGATCAAGATGGTTATTTGGGACAGTTAATTATTGCTATAGGCCAAGGGGACTTATATCAGGTGACCGAGGGGCTTAAAGTTGCCTATTTGGTTCCGGTTTTAATTATACTGATTTATTTGCTTCGAAGTGTTGGTTCCTATTTTGGGAATTACTTATTAGCAAAAGTATCTTTTTCTTTGATTCATGACATTCGAGTGGAACTGTTTGATAAGTATCTTGTACTGCCAAGTAGCTATTATGATGAAAACGATACAGGCCGAATTTTAGCGAAAATCACCTATAACGTCGCTCAAGTCAGGGATGCTGTTACACGAGCATCTAAAGTTATTTTGCGCGAAGGCGCGACGGTTATCGCGTTGTTGATTTATCTGTTTTATACGAATTGGTCCTTAACATTGTTATTGTTTGCTGTTGGCCCAGTGATTGGTTTTTTTGTAAAATTTGCTTCGAAACATTTTAAGCGCTATACCAAAAAAATCCAAAACTCTATTGGTGATGTAACGCATGTTGCCAATGAAGTGATTGGCGGTTACCAAGTTGTTAAAAGTTTTGGTGGTGAACGTTATGAGGGTGAACGTTTTTTTGATTCCAGTGAGGAGAATTGCAAGCAGAATATTAAGCTGGTTCGAATGAGTGAGATATATACAGCGTTGTTGCAATTTTTTGTTGCTGTAGCCATGGCGGGCATGATGTTTATGGCTATGAGCATGTTGGGTGAGTATAGTGCCGGTGAATTGATTGCTTATGTTACCGCTGCAGCGATGTTGCCAAAATCGGTGCGGCAGTTGAGCGAAGTGAATATTGCTATTCAACGTGGTGTTGCGGCTGCAGAAACCATTTTTGAAGTGCTGGATCGAGATAATGAGCGGGATAATGGGACGTTTGAAGCGCCTAGAATTGATGGTGGTATAGAAATTAAAAATCTCAGTTTCTCCTACCCTGGCCACGATGAGAAGGTATTAAAAAATATCAATTTGACGGTGAAACAAGGAGAGACAGTCGCTCTGGTTGGACAGTCAGGCAGTGGGAAGTCAACGTTAGTGAGTTTGCTGCCACGTTTTTATGATCATAGCGAAGGTCATATTTTGTTAGATGGTGTTGATGTTAACGATTATAAGCTGGCAAGTTTACGACACCACATTGCTTTGGTGAATCAGCAAGTTGTTTTATTTAATGATACGGTAGAAAACAATGTAGCGTACGGAGCGTTAAAGAAATCTTCGTCGGAGGCGGTGAATTCTGCAATTACCTCGGCTCATGCAAAAGAATTTATTGATGGGATGGATGACGGCTTAGATACGTTAATTGGTGAAAGTGGTAATCGCTTATCAGGTGGCCAACGTCAGCGTTTATCTATCGCACGAGCGATATTAAAAGATGCACCAATACTGATTCTTGATGAGGCGACGTCAGCTCTTGATACTGAGTCGGAGCGCTATATTCAGGATGCATTGGAAACGGTAATGAAAGATCGGACAACGTTGGTTATTGCGCATCGATTGTCTACGGTAGAAAAGGCTGATCGTATCGTTGTGATGGATAAGGGCAGCATTGTTGAAGAAGGTACTCATAAAGAATTGATTGCATCAGGGGGTATTTATAAAAAGCTTCATGATATTCAATTTGATGATTGATAGCGTTTTAAGTGGCTTTAGTTAATCAATAGCAATGATTTCATAGATAATATGATTGCTTTTTATGTGTAATTCAATTGTATCATCTAGTTGTTTTCCAAGAAGTTGGCGGCCCAGTGGAGTGCTGGGTGTTATTACCATAATATTGTTGCCTTCCCAGTGGAGTTTTAACCCTCCTGCCACAGGCCCAAGAAAGAAGTATTTATTGCTATTTTTTTCTGTTTCTAACGTTACCAGTGCTGTTACATCAACGTTATCGTCTTCATTAAATTTTTTAAAAGAAAGGTTACTATAAAGCTCAATAGCTTCGGCAAGCTCGTTAACTCGAATTGATTGCCCGTGAGCTAAATAGGATGCCTCTAAACCGAAGGTGTCATATTTGTTTTCTGCGACAGTCTCTTTGCTCGTGGCAGTTTCTTTTGCAGAGTTTGCCGCATTATTGGCGGTTTCAAAATCTTTTTTTAATGCATCAATAATGAGTTTTCGTAGTAATTCTTTGTTTGACATAGTAGGGCTTCTAATTACATGAGGGCACGGTTATTGAGCCAATATGTTTAACGCTTGGGTGACATTTTGTACTAAATGCTTGGGATTTATTGTTCCCAATGTAATAGATGATGTTCCTGGGTGTGAAAAATTTAGCTCCATACTCGCTTTGATCGGATCGGAATATTTATCTATATTCAAATGACCGCTCGCCAGTGCTTTTTTAATAAATACCCCTTTATTATGTGTTGCAGCATAGTTTAGAACAGGTACGTCACCATCATAATTAAGATTGTAGGTCGCCATCACAATATCGGCTAACTCCAATGCTCTGATGCCACCTTCAACGGTTTTGGTAGACATACCAAATGCTCTGATGAGTCCTGCTTTTTTTAACTCAGCTAATACTTCTAGTGTACCGTGATGATTGATGATATCTAGATCATTACCATCGGAGTGAATTAATACAATATCCAACTCATCTCGATGTAATCGCTTTAAACTACGTTCGACACTAAAGCGAGCATGTTCAGGTGTGAAGTCAAAGTGAGATTCACCATTAATAAACTCTTCACCAACTTTGGTGCAAATAACCCACTCCTTGGTTCGTGAACCTAAAATCTCCCCAATACGTTCTTCGCTGCGCCCGTATGCCGGTGCAGTATCTAAACAATTGATACCCAGTGACTGGGCCAAATCAAAAAGAGCCAAGGTTTCTTTGTCAGAAGGCATGGTAAACGCTTCAGGGTATTTTACTTGCTGATCACGGCCAATTTTTACGGTACCTAAACTAATAGGCGCAATGTTGATACCGGTGTCGCCGAGAGGGCGTAGAGGTAATTGCAAATCTTTGCGGTTGAGTGTGGAGTTACTCATACAAATAATGATTCCCATTTTTGGATTGCAATAGAGGCTTTGGGAAGGCTGGATAATTCATTTGAATACGTATTCTGTGTTACGCCCTGTTGTTTAATAAGTGCGAGTATTCGATCACCCAAGTCTGGAGCGAGAGTCAGTTTTGTTGGCCAAGTCACAATGGCATTTTTCTCTTCATGTGCATAAGCGCAGTCGGGTTTAATTAGACCTCGTTGCAACGGCTCGGCACGATCAACAAAAAAAGTCGCCCATTCAGTGTCACCAAAATCAACCCAAGGGAAAAGGGCGTTTAGCTCTTTTTTGCCTTCGATAATTTGCGATTCTGAATCTCGGTTAATACCGCTTTCCGCAATTTCTCCCCCTAAATACCACACCATTTTTCCATCATCGGTTGCATGAGAAGTGATAGTGATGCGAGGTTTTGATCCGGTACCAAGACCGTGGGCATAAAGAGGGTAGGGCAGGTTGTGTTTAGCCATCACCATATGTAGAGGTCGGCGTTGCATAGGGGCGCTTTTAATGTCTGCAAGGTTAGCTAACGATTCGTTACCGGCACCTGCGCTGAAAATAACAGTTTGGTGATGAATTTGTACTGATTTATTATTAGATAAAGTGACGTTTGACGATGTGATATTTCCAGTTTCATCGGTACCAAAGGAGGTGGCTTCTCCTTGCAGAATGCGCTGTTCAACCCCTTGGCAGAGGTTGTTAAGCAAACTTGGCGTATCAACAACAAGATCTGTTAACTTATAAACGCTGCCTGTAAATTGTTGGGCTTGAAATAACGCAGGCATTTGGTCTTTTTTAAGTTTATCGATACGGCCACGTACTAGTTTAGATGCAAAAAACGACGTGAATTTGGACGCCAATTTTCCAGCGGACCACATGTGCTGTGTTTTGGCGATGACCTTGGTGTTGGATAAGTCAACGGTTTCTTCACCGGCAAGAAGTTTTCGCCAGCGATCTGGCATTTCTTTGATGGCGTCGGATTCTGCATTTAGGTTACCACCCAATGCATATTTTAAACCGCCGTGTATGATTCCTTGGGATTGTAAGGTCTGTCCGCTGCCAAGCTGATCTTTCTCAATTAATATACAGTCGTAACCAAGATTGCCGAGAAGCTTTAGTAAATAGAGCCCCGCAATACCACCGCCTAATAGAAGAATGTCCGTATGGATGTCTGCAGGTGTTTCTGGTGATGTTATTGTAGCGTAGGGTTTTTGCGTTGAGTCCATTATCATAAAGCTCTTACATTGTTGGCAATATATCGTTAAAAAGCATAAATTGTACCGGCGAATTATACCATAAGGCTGCGTTGAGCTGATTCTTTGATTGAAAAACTAGTGGTAATGCCTGGGCGAATGGCCTTAAGCCTTTTATAATTCATCAATTGTTCGTTTTACCGTCTTTTGGGGAAAAAATGTTAGCACGTTGGCTTTACAGTCTAGTGTTTTATCTAGCGACACCGTATTTACTGTATCGCTTGAATGCTCGTGGCAAGCTAAATCCTGCCTATCGAGAGCGTAAGCGTGAGCGTTTTGGTTTGTATGATCGAGAGCCTCTTTCAAAAAGCATTTGGATTCACACGGTTTCCGTGGGTGAGTTAATAGCAGCACAGCCACTTATTGAACAGTTGTTGCAAGATTACCCCGAAATCCCTGTTGTTGTGACTACTATGACGCCAACGGGGTCGGATCGTGTGGTAGCTGCATTTGATAAACGTGTGCACCATGTCTATTTACCTTACGATATGCCAGGCGCAATGATTCGTTTCCTAGATTGTTTTAACCCCCTGGTCTCAGTGATTATGGAAACTGAATTATGGCCTAATATGATTCATTATACTCGCCGTCGAGGGGTTCCGGTGATTGTGGCCAATGCACGCATGTCTGAGCGTTCTGCTGAAGGTTACAATAAAGTTAAGCTGCTTGTGCGCCCTATGTTGCGAGAGATTAGTGTTATTGCCGCACAAGCAATTCCTGATGGCGACCGTTTTGTGGAATTAGGGTTGCCGTCTACTTCGTTAAAAGTCACCGGCACTGTTAAGTTTGATTTGGCAATTGATGACGAGTTAAAGCAAAAAGCGGTTGATCTTCGCAAGGCTTGGGGTAATGAACGCCCGGTTTTTGTTGCCGCCAGCACCCATGAGGGAGAAGATGCGCAGGTATTAAAAGCCTTTAAACATATTAAAAATACCTTAGATAATGCCTTGCTGGTTCTAGTTCCCCGTCACCCTGAGCGCTTCGATAGCGTTGCCTTATTAGTTGAGCAGAAAGGCTGGGTATTGGCGAGACATAGCCTATCAGATGTTGTTTCTGCTGATACCTCGGTTGTATTAGGTGACACCATGGGCGAACTGTTGAAATTGCTTGGTGCTTCTGATGTTGCCTTTATTGGTGGCAGTTTGGAGCCGGTTGGTGGTCACAATATGCTAGAAGCGTTGGCAATGGGAACACCTGCGATCACCGGGCCTCATGTGATTAACTTTCAAGTTGTTGCTGATTTACTGACAGAATTGGACGTCTTATCTACCGTTACCACCCCGCTTGGGTTAGGCCAGACAGCCCTTTCTATGTTGCAGGATACAGCCTGTCGAGAGAAGCTTGCTGTAAAAGGATTGCAGGTTGTGGATGAAAACCGCGGTGCAATGGGGAGTCTATTGGATATTATTCATGGTTATCTTCCGGGCAACTTGCCTGGTTAAGTGTAAGGCAATGTTTTACGTATTGTAGTAAGACAGGTGTTGCCGCCAGCTTAGCGGTGGCTTATAGTTCCCTCTCACATAATCATCCGCTAAGGCCTATGAATCATAAGGCTTTGGTGGGTTGTAAGTCTACGCAGTTTTACCTCTTCAAGTGATAATTTATGAGCGCAACCCCAGAAGAATTTCTAGCTAAGAACGCAAAAGTTGATGAACAGTCGGTACAGCCATTTCCCAATTCAAGGAAAGTCTACGTAGAGGGTTCGATGCCTGGTGTACGTGTACCCATGCGAGAAATATCTTTGGCGGACACCCCAACGGATTTGGGTGGCGAAAAGAATCCACCGATCTATGTTTATGACACATCAGGCCCGTACACTGACCCTGATGTTGTTATTGATGTTCGTAAGGGCCTAGCGCCTATGCGCGATGAGTGGGCAACTCGTCGTAATGATACCGAGCAGCTTTCAGGTTTAAGTTCAGAATATGGGGTGTCTCGTCGAGACGATGCGGAATTGGATCACTTGCGCTTCGATCACAAGCGTACGCCCATTAGAGCAAAAGCCGGTAAAAACGTCAGTCAGCTGTATTATGCTCGCCAAGGTATTATCACGGAAGAGATGGAATATATTGCTATCCGTGAAAACATGAAGTTGGAAGAGGCACGAGCCCAGGGGCGTCTGGATACACAGCACCCTGGCCAATCTTACGGTGCGTCGATACCTGCTATCATCACCCCAGAGTTTGTTCGAGATGAAGTCGCGCGTGGCCGAGCGGTAATTCCCGCTAATATTAATCACCCTGAAGTTGAGCCAATGATTATTGGTCGTAACTTTTTAGTGAAGATTAACGCCAATATTGGTAATTCCGCATTAGGTTCTTCTATCGAAGAAGAAGTTGAAAAGATGACCTGGTCGACCCGTTGGGGTGCAGATACGGTAATGGACTTATCGACGGGTAAAAATATTCACGAAACACGAGAGTGGATTATTCGCAACTCCTCTGTGCCGATCGGAACGGTTCCAATTTATCAAGCGTTGGAAAAAGTGAACGGTGTAGCAGAAGATCTTACCTGGGAAATCTTCCGTGACACATTGATTGAGCAAGCAGAACAAGGGGTGGATTACTTTACGATTCATGCCGGAGTGCTATTACGACATGTGCCATTAACAGCAAAACGTGTGACGGGTATTGTTTCTCGTGGTGGCTCTATTATGGCTAAGTGGTGTTTAGCGCACCATAAAGAAAATTTCCTTTACACTAACTTCGATAAAATCTGCGAAATCATGACGGCTTATGATGTTACTTTCTCGCTTGGAGATGGCTTACGTCCAGGGTCAATCGCAGATGCTAACGATGAGGCACAGTTTGGTGAGTTGGAAGCGCTAGGGGAGCTGACTAAAATTGCTTGGGCGCATGATGCACAGGTATTAATTGAAGGTCCTGGCCATGTTCCGATGCACATGATTAAAGAAAATATGGATAAGCAGCTAGAGAGCTGTGGGGAAGCCCCTTTTTATACGTTAGGGCCATTAACTACGGATATAGCTCCAGGTTACGACCATATTACGTCGGGTATTGGTGCGGCAATGATTGGTTGGTATGGCACCGCAATGTTGTGTTATGTGACACCCAAAGAGCACCTAGGATTGCCCAATAAGGATGATGTAAAAGAAGGCATTATTACCTATAAGATAGCGGCGCATGCAGCGGATTTAGCGAAAGGCCATCCAGGTTCTCAAATTCGTGATGATGCGATGTCTAAGGCTCGTTTTGAATTCCGTTGGACGGATCAATTTGCTATTGCTTTAGACCCAGATCGTGCGATGGCTTATCACGATGAGACGATGCCAAAAGAGGCGCATAAAGTTGCGCATTTTTGTTCCATGTGTGGACCTAAGTTCTGTTCCATGAAAATCACCCAAGAAGTAAGGGAATATGCGAATAAAAATGGGTTTGATAAAATCCCAATGGTGGATGCCGCCGCTGGAGGCAGCAGCAAAATCAAGGCAGAAGACGTGATGGCAAAAGGCATGCAAGAAAAAGCTGCTGAGTTTAAAGATTCCGGTAGTGAGATTTACGCAAAAGTCTAACTATTTGTTTTTCTGGACACCTATCCCAGTGCTTTGTCTAAGTGCTTTTGGGTGTTCATATCCCAGAAGCTTTACCTATCTAAAATTCGAACTAGCCTGAAAGAAGGTTAGTTCGAATTGTTTTTCTTTATTGCTCAATAATACCCATTTATAAGGAGTTTCCATGGATCATCAAGACGGCCCCTGCTTTACCGTCGAAGATGTAGAAATACTTGAAAAAACAAGTGTTTATGACGGCTTCTTCAAAATGCAAAAGTATAAGTTACGCCATAAATTAATCGAAGGAGGGTGGAGTAAACCCTTGATTCGAGAGTGTTTTATTCGTCCTAATGCGGTAGCGGTGCTGTTATATGATCCTTATAAGGATAATGTGGTGGTGTTAGAACAGTTTCGAATAGGTACCTTAGATGCACATGAAGGCCCTTGGCAGATGGAACTGGTAGCTGGTATTGTCGAAGAAGGTGAAAAAAACGAAGATGTTGCTCACCGCGAAGCAGATGAGGAAGCGGGAGCTGAAATATTAGATCTTGAATATATTTATGAATTCTACCCCAGTGCTGGTGGTAGTAACGAGAAAATAACGTTGTACTGTGGTGGCGTTGATTCAACAGAGATTGGTGGTGTACACGGCTTAAAGTCTGAAGGAGAGGATATATGGGTTCAGGTGTTCTCTCGCGAAGACGCGATGCATGCGCTGCATGAAAACTATATCAGCAATGCAGCATGTATCATTGCACTTCAATGGTTACAAGTGAACTGGCAGCGGCTACAAGATAAATGGCAATAGCCGGAAGTATGCGGGGGAAAGGTTGAGTGAAACGCTCTGAAAAATACGTACCAGACTTAAAAGGCTTTATTAGCAGTTGTGAAACCAATTACCTACGGTTTCTTAGACTGTTACCAGCCATAGATGAGCAATCAGAATGGAGCTTTGGCGTGGAAACCGCGTCTGAAGAATTAAGCAGAGTATCTGTTTTTGTCATCGAACGTAGTAAATACACGGTTACGCTGCGTTTGGCACAAGAGTCAGAGTTAGTTGATTGGATGCCGCAGCCCACTATAACCGTCAGGTTATATCATGATGCCCATGTTGCAGAAGTTCTATCATTCCAAAAGAACCGGTATGTGCGACAGCGTTATGAATACCCGAACCAGCGGATGTATATGCCTGACGAAAAAGCGCAACTAAATACATTTTTAGGCGAGTGGTTGCAACATTGTAAAAACGTCGGTATCTCTATGGAAGCCCCTTTGCTGAGTGATTAATTCGGCGGTTAAGGCATGAATAGAAAAGTGTGACATGCGTCACATTTTTCTGCTTGTAGGCATGAATAGCTTCCCATTGTGTGATTTACCATCATTTTTTTGTGTACTCTTATTCCTATTCTGGGGTTTCAACTGGCGAGTCACTGAATTGTGAGTTATAAGTAATACTTATTATGTAAATAAATGGATCAGTCCTTTGCCCGACGATATGCCCATAAGAATTGTACAGTTATCTGATTGCCATCTGTTTGAGAGCGATCAAGGTAAGCTGTTGGGGTTAAATACTGAATTTAGCCTGGGTAAGGTATTGGATCTTATCGAACTAGAGCAGCCAGCGGTTGATATTTACCTTGCTACCGGTGACCTATCTCAAGATGGCAGTGCGGCGTCTTATCAGCGTTTTCATAAACATATGGATCGCTTTTCTGAGCCTGTCTATTGGTTGCCAGGAAATCACGATATCATCCATGAAATGAGCGTAGAGCAGCGAGCTGATGAATGCTGCCCTATGGTGATAGAGTTTCAGGGTTGGCGTATTATTTTATTGGACTCCACCGTTGAAGGCTCTGTCCCTGGTAATTTTGCGGAAGAGCAACTCACGTTTTTGCAAGGTGCCCTTGAGCAAACAAAAGGGCATCACGTCATGGTGTGTATGCACCACCAGCCGGTGAAAGTTGGGTGTCCCTGGCTAGATGATCAAATTATTGGTAACGCTGATGAGTTATTTAATATAATGGATCAGTTTGATCATGTTAGAGCCATCATTTGGGGTCATGTCCATCAAATCTACGAAGCGGAGCGTAAAGGTGTTAAATTGTTCTCTATACCCTCAACTTGTGTTCAATTTAAGCCTGATAGTGAAGATTTTGCGGTAGATGATAAGGCGCCAGGTTACCGGTGGTTTGATTTATACCCAGACGGTAGTATAGAAAGTGTGGTTTCTCGGGTAGAAGAAGTTGAGTTTGAAGTGGATTACACGATTAAAGGATATTGATAAATCCTTGTGCTAAGATCGCCCATTCATAGTTAGAAACCCCTTCACTGTAACCCACGAGCAAAGAATCTGAAGTGTCAGTATCGCGTTATCTTTTCTACATTCATGGCTTTAACAGTTCTCCTAAGTCAGCGAAAGCGTGCCTGATCGCCGATTATCTCCAAGATTATGCTTTTCCAGTGGATTTCCTCGTACCTGAACTGTCTTATTGTCCTGAAAATGCTATTTCAACGCTTGATGCCGCCGTGATGGAATGTATTTCTACAAGTGAGCAGAAAGGGGAAGAACCTGTGATTGGCCTTATTGGCAGCTCTATGGGGGGATTTTATGGCACCTGGATTGCTGAAAAGTATTGCTTGCCTTTGGTGCTGGTTAATCCTGCAGTAAGGCCGTATCGATTGTTAAAAGACTATCTCGGTATTAATAAAAATATTTATACCGGAGAGGAATACAATTTTACCGAAGCCAACATTAAACAACTGCAGCAGTTGGATATTGACCCCGTTACCTTGCCAGAGCGGTACTTATTGCTCAGTCAAAAAGGTGATGAGGTCTTAGATTACAAAGAAGGTGTAGAAAAATATTCTAAAAGCCGTCAAATCATACAGCCTGCGGGCTCTCACGGGTTTGATGGTTTTGAAACACAATTGCCAGGTATTCTGGCTTTCTTATTTTAAAGAGTACGTAAAAGCTTATGGCAAATGAAGATTATAACGCTGATTCCATTGAGGTCCTGTCAGGATTGGACCCCGTCAGAAAACGACCAGGAATGTACACGGATACAGCAAGGCCAAACCACCTGGCTCAAGAAGTTATCGATAACAGTGTCGATGAGGCTTTAGCCGGGCACGCAAGTTTTATCGACGTTATTCTGTACAAAGACGGTTCGTTGCAAGTAACCGATGATGGACGTGGTATGCCTGTGGATATTCATCCAGAAAAAGGTAAGCCGGGTGTTGAAGTGATTCTGAGCACCTTGCATGCGGGGGGTAAGTTTTCCAATAAAAACTATCAGTTCTCCGGTGGTTTGCACGGTGTGGGTATTTCCGTGGTAAACGCTTTGACCAAAGTGTTGGAAGTTACCATTAAACGTGGCGGTGAAGTGCACCGTATTGGCTTTCAAAATGGTGAGAAAGCCTCTGATCTTGAAGTTATTGATACGTGTGGAAAGCGAAATACAGGTACTGCGATTCGTTTTATGCCTGATGGGCAGTATTTTGATTCCGTAAATTTCTCTGTTCCAAGACTTGTGCATTTGTTACGTGCTAAGGCAGTGTTATGCCCAGGGTTAGCCGTCAAGTTTGTTGATGAAAAAGCGGATGAGACCCATGAGTGGTGTTACGAAAATGGGTTGGAAGATTATTTAAAAGCCGCCAACCAGGGTTGGACATTGTTGCCGATAGAGCCGTTTGTTGGCTCGATGGCTGCAGAAACAGAAGCCGTTGATTGGGCGGTACAATGGTTGCCCGAAGGTGGTGAGTTAACAACAGAAGGTTACGTTAACTTAATACCGACCATTCAAGGTGGTACTCATGTAAACGGGTTTCGTACTGGATTGTTGGAAGCGATGCGGGAGTATTGTGAATTCCGTAATTTATTGCCACGTGGTGTGAAGTTAACACCTGACGATATTTGGGATCGTTGTAGTTATGTTTTGTCCGTTAAAATGCAAGATCCTCAATTCTCAGGCCAAACTAAAGAACGTTTGTCATCACGTCAAACTGCAGCGTTTGTTTCTGGTGTTGTAAAAGACTCCTTTAGCCTTTGGCTAAATCAGCATACGGATGATGGTGATGCATTAGCAGAGTACGCAATTAATAACGCACAAAAGCGTATGCGTGCTAGTAAAAAAGTAGTTCGTAAAAAGATAACTTCAGGGCCTGCTTTGCCAGGAAAATTAGCTGATTGTACCAGCCAAGATCCAGAAGCATCTGAATTGTTTTTAGTGGAAGGGGACTCAGCCGGCGGGTCAGCGAAACAGGCTCGCGATCGAATCTTTCAAGCGGTTATGCCGTTGCGAGGAAAGATACTTAATACCTGGGAAGTTGATTCCACCGAGATTTTAGCCTCTCAAGAAGTTCACGATATATCTGTAGCTATTGGGGCTGATCCCGCTTCAGATAATACGGACAACTTGCGTTACCACAAAATTTGTATCCTTGCCGACGCGGATTCTGATGGATTACATATCGCCACGTTATTGTGTGCATTGTTTTTGCAGCACTTTAAACCGTTGGTGAAAGCTGGATATGTGTATGTGGCGATGCCGCCACTTTACCGAATTGATATAGCGAAGGATGTGTATTACGCACTGGATGAAGATGAAAAAGAAGGTGTGATAGATCGGATAAAAGCCGAGAAAAAACGCGGTAATATCAGTGTGCAACGATTTAAAGGTTTGGGTGAAATGAATCCGTTGCAATTACGTGAAACTACTATGGCAAAAGATACTCGTCGCTTAGTGCAACTGACCATTGAGGATGGGGATGATACTCATAAAATAATGGATATGCTTCTCGCGAAGAAAAGAGCGGGAGATAGGAAGCAATGGTTGGAGACTAAGGGGAATTTGGCGGAGGTTTGATTTTTCTATGCCGTTTCGTTCGACTTGTCGTTCTGTTTTGTGGGCGTGTCGCTGTGTTTCGCTCGCGTGTCTACGTGGATAAAACGGCATAATCAGGGGGTAGTTACCCGCCATTCAAAAATACGACCTATTTCGTGTTTTTGGGTAAAAAGTAGCCCCTCTGAAATAACCAAAATTACTCTGTTAAACGATCGATTTCGCCTCCCTTGCATTTCTTCTCAGTCAGATACAATTTGTTTAGCTTAGTAGAGGCAGAAACAGTGGATAAGCACGATCCTAGGTATGAGATATTGCGGGATAGGTTAAAAGACTTGAGAAAGGACAAAGGCATACGGCAGCAAGAATTAGCTGATCGTTTGGGGCGCCCTCAATCTTATGTGTCCAAGTTTGAGGGCGGTGATCGGAATATTGATCTGATCGAGTTGATTGATGTTGCTAAAGCGCTTGATTTAGAACCAGTTACTATGATTTCGGATCTGGTTAAGAGTCTTTCTGAATAAATATTTTGTTATTCAGGCGACCGGTTTAATCTTAATATTCATCCTTGATAGGGCTCCTTGTTCAATAAACTTCCGTGTCTTCTTGTCTGTTTTTATACTGTTGCTGACTGAATTGAATTTAATGCTCTTTGATTTTCCATTTTTCAGCTAGTTTTGGGTTAGTTCTGAAGTCAACGACATTTAATGCGGCTTCAATGGCTTCTTTTTCGGTACTTTCTTCTTGGTTTTGTTTTCTCTTCTCTTTTAGTTTTGCAATCAAAGCCTTGGGTAAGGATATAAACGCTGCGCCCAAAGCCATCTTGCCTAAGTCGTAAATACCGCTTTCAATATAGGTCTTAAAGCTTTCATCTCCGGCTAACTGAACGGCGTAGGCGACAAATTCGTTTAGTACGCTACCTTCTCTTGTCTCTTTCAGCGCCCAGACTATTCCACTTTGATCTTCCTGGTACAAAGGAAGATCAAGCTCTTTTGATATCAGCTCAAGCTCTATGAGAGCGGTAATGGTTGTATCTAATACACTAGATGAAACAATGCCAAGAGCCTTAAGTTCAGCATAACAACCCGTCGTGAGTAGCGAAGCCGGGTTATCCTCATAAGACAGGTCTGTTTTGAAGGTAATGCTTCCTAACTCTTGCGCATTTTCTAGCATAGAAATCTGGGCGGCTTGATATAACTTTGCCGTACCAAATACCAAAGGCGTAAGAATCAACGCCGTAGAGTCACTCATTAACTCAGCAGGTATATCTACTAAGTGCTCATCCACTTGAGCAAAAATAAACTGCTTAAGAAACTTATCGATGCGTATATTTAGCTTAAAAGGCGGTATAGACACACCGCCTTGCTTCTCGAAGTAGGCTTTGGCTTTAGTTTTATCTACAGTTTCTTTTAGCGCATCAAAGCGGCCAAAGTTGTTGATATTTTTATCATCAATCTTGTCGTTCATTAAGCCCACTAGCAGGCTTTTATCTAAGCCCAAGGCATTCGCTACGGCATTGAGTTGCGCGTTTTCGGCGGTATCTTTGTAGTCGTTGATGTAGTCTCTAAAGCTGTGACTTTCTATCAATTCGGCGTCACCGCGCTGTAAATCGTGTAAAAAAAGCTTGGCGTACTTTTGCTCGCTTTGGGTGAGCGATGCAAACGATTTGTGCAACTCGTTCAATGTGCTTTCAATACTGGCTTGGTCTTGGTGCTGATTCAGCTCTTTTAAATATTTATCAAAGCGGCTGTTCATGTAGTCTGCATCGATCTTACCAGTATCAATTTCAGTAAGGTACCCACTAATATCAAAAGGCACGTCGCCGCCTTCACCGCCAGCACCTTCGCCTTTTCCTGCCAACTCCTTGTAACGTAGGAGTTGGCCCAAGTATGTTTGCTCGTCTATCCCCAGCGTTAGTTCGTGCGTATCATCGCCTTCACCAAATGAATACGCCAGCTCATTCCAATGCAAACCTTGCACCTTGGCGGCCTCTAAATGCTGATTAAAGGTTTTAAATAGATCGGCGAATTTAGCGCAGGCAGCATCGTCTTCTGGTAACTTTTCAAAGTTTTGCACGCCGGCAGTGGTAAACAATTGAGTGATCTCTGCTGCCAGCTCATTCATGGTTTCAAGGTTGCTTTCTAACCTGTCGACAAATAAACCTATGGGTCTATCGCCTGAATAGAGTTTTACCGCGTCGTTGATATGCTGTTCCATAGTGTGTGGGTAGCGGTAGTAACGAATGGTGCCGTGAGGCTTATCGGGGCCAAATAAACGATTGGTACGCGAGAAGGCTTGAATAATATTTTGGTACTTAATCACCTTGTCTAAATACAAGGTATTGAGCCATTTAGAATCAAACCCTGTAAGCATTTGGTCAACAACAATTAGTAGATCAAGCTGCTTTGCAGGCTCGGTATGAATGCGCTCGTAGGGTTTTTTATGGGCAAGACGTTTAGCTAAATCTTTTTTAAAGGCCCCGTGGCGCGCAAAATCAAAATCTTGGCCATAGCGAGCGTTATAATCCGCCATAATTTCTTCTAAGCCATCCCCCTTAAAGGTGGGGCCACGGTCGCCGCTGCCGTCGTTATCAATATTGGGGTCAAACAGCGCCGATATTTTAAGCTCGGGCTTGGCGGCTTTTAAGCGGCGGTAATAGTCAATGGCTTCAGCAATGCTATTAGTGGCAAAAATGGCGTGAAACTTATTGCCTTGGCTAAGGACATCCCACTCGCCCAGAATATCTTCCACCACTTTAGCTTGATGGTCATCGGTCAAATATTGTTCTTTGGGCACATAGTCTTCTATGCCTTTGGTGTACTTACCTGTTGGGTCCTTATGACCTGCCATGGGCGCATCATTCATAAAGTAGTTAAACTTTTTCTTTTTAGCTGGGTCTGCCATGACATCGGCAACTGAGTCAGCCTTGGCTTGTTCAAGTGCTACGGCTTGGCGGATGTCTTTATCTTTGAAGGTGCTAACTTTATAAGGGTCAAAGCCCAGTACATTACCATCGCGTATGCCATCGGCAATGCTATAGCGGTGTAGTTCGTTACCAAATACATCGGCGGTTGTATTGTTATTGACTTGATTTTCATCATGAATCGGCGTGCCAGTAAAACCGAAAAACAGTGCTTTAGGGAATGTCTTTTTAACCTTTACTAACATGCCTTCTTTATTTTCTTTGCCTCCGCTCATAGTTGAGCGATGCGCTTCATCAATAATAAATACCAACCGCTTGGCGCGTATTTTTTCAATGTCGGCTGAGTTAGTTGACGCTCCCTCATCGTCTACGGCTTCAAAAATATTACTCATTTTCTGAATAGAGCTAACAATTAAGGTTTGGGCAGGGTCACTGCTTTTGAGTTTAGTGACCAATACATCGGTATTTTCGGTGGCCTGTACCTCTTCTCCATCGCCTGCAAAATTGTTGTATTCGGCGAGCGACTGGGTACCGAGCTCAATGCGATCCATTAAAAAAATCACTTTATCAGCATCTTTGGATTGGGCAATAAGTTGCGCTGATTTAAAGCTGGTCATGGTTTTACCTGAGCCTGTGGTATGCCACACATAACCACCAAGGCGATCCACATTATTTGCACTACTTCCTATTTGCTGCCAATTAGTTTTTGCCACCTTATCGGAGATGGCATTGGCGGCGTAATATTGGTAACTGCGCATCACCTTTAGCACGCCATCAGTATCGTCAGCCACGGTATAAAAACCAATCAGCTGATGCGCCATAGGGATAGACAACAGCGTTGAGGCAATGTCTTTCCAGTCGTTCACTGGCTCGTTATTAAAATCCGCCCAGTTGAATTGGTAGTCGGGGTTAAACTTGCCATCTAAGCCGGGGTTGGCGAAGTATTTGGTCTCTTCTGGCTCCATAGCCACAAACACTTGGATCAACGAAAACAGCCCGGCAAAAATGCCCTCAGCACTGTATTTTTCAATTTGGTTTACGGCTTGGCTTACGGGCACGCCACTGCGCTTAAGCTCCACATGAATCACCGGCATGCCATTAATGAGCAGCAACACGTCGCCCCGCCTGTCGTTACGCAAAGGGCTGCCACGCTCAAACTTGGGTTGCTGCACAATTTGATAGCGGCTTTGGCCTGCGGCTATCTCTTGGCGGTCGTAAATTTTTAAGCTGACTTCCTTTCCAACATGCAGTTTATCGGCTGGGTTGTCGCGTTTAATGGCAACGGTTTTACCGTTAATTAAACCGTTTAGCTTGAGCGGGGTTTTAAGTTCTTTTATTTGCTCAATAATCTGCTGCATTTCGCTAGCGGTTAGCGGCACATCGTTTAAGCGGTCTTGCTGTTTGTTATTTTCAAATAAAATATCCGCCCAGTTTTGCAGTAACCCGGCTTCGGTTTTATTTTTTAATATCTCAGCTTCCCAGCCCTTGTGGGTAAGTACCTCAATAAAGGCCTGCTCAAACTGTGCTTCTGTTTTAAAGGTGGTCATGGTTTTGCTCCCTGCTAAACAAACATTTTGCTCAAGCAGGCTTGCTTGATGTTATTGAGTTTGGTGATTTGTTGTTGGTGTAGATTGATAACGGCATCAAGCTTTTGGAAGTAGTTGCCGATTTCTAGCTGCTCTTCATTTGAAGGAATAGTGACACTCTGACTCTTAACAATATCAGAGTTAAGGTTAACTTGGCTTCCCGGCTGCCCATATTGTTGCCACCTTGACTCAAATGACTTTAACCATTGATACATAAATTCAAGTTCAAAAAGCGGTTTTTTGAATATTAAGAACCCATCATGAACCCCAGTTTCAACATAGTTAACTACAGGCTTACCAACACTCGCCGCTATGCTTAAAAGCAGATGCTTTTCATGTAATACACGAGTTTTTTCTTGGCCAAGCTTTGAAATTCTTTGCTCTAAATGGTGAATCCTTCCATTTTGTTCTGTAACATCTCTAATACGCAACCAGCCAACGCTTGATTGACTATCAAACCATTTAGGATCTTCTATAGGTCTAGGGCTTGCACCACGAACAATTTCAGCTAACTCACCTAACTCCTTCTCCTCCCACTCCTCACTAAACCCTTTAAAGCGGATTTCTGGGGTGGTTTCGCCTTGTTTGGGGAACATCTTTTCCAGCATGGCTTTTTTAATATTGCTGAGCTTGTCATGCTTTTGTTGGTGTTGATTGATTAGGTTGTCGAGCTTTTGGAAAGTGTTGCCGATTTGGGTTTGTTCTTTTCGGGATGGCATTCGAATTTGTGTCCCAAGGATAGTTCGATTATACAGGTGCTTAATTGTGCTCCCTTCTATCCCTTCCCATTCCACGATCGAATAAAATTGTTTTAAAAATGAATTTACAATAGCACCGTCATGCTTAAGCCATACAACATTTGAATCTTGAAAATATTCGTCTTCACCCGTGTATTCGACAACTCTACCTATGCTACCTATCACAGAAAACAGTAGATCTCCTTTTTGAGGAAACGGATATCGCTTTTTATAATCTTCAAAAAGCTCTTGAGAGATAAACAGTTTTGGTTCTCTGCCAAAAGTACCAATCTTATAAAAAGGTACGTCACCTATTAACGAAGTTTGATGAATGAATATACGCTTATTTGTCGCGACTGAGCCAAGTTCTCCCAGTGTTAGCGTGTTCCATTCATCTTTAAACCCCTTAAACCGAATCTCTGGCACTTCCTTTTCCACACTCATCTTATTCGCCCTTCAACAAACTGGTTAGTTCAGCCAAGCCTTGCTGATCAAACTCATTGCCAGTCAGTTCGTCCATCATTTCTGCCAACTCTTGCTCGGTGGTTTTAATCTCGCTGGCCACTTGCGAATAGGTGACCGAATATTTATCGGTAAGGGCTTGTACTTGGCTGGTGAGCAGGGTGATCACGGCGCTTGGCATGGCGGCGAGCTTCGTGCTTAATGGCGAAATCCATTTAAGGTGTAATAGGTTGCTCACTTGCTCGTCGGTTAATCCCTCAATCGTGGTTTTGGTAAGTATATGTAGGGCGATAGCGGCTTCTTTGACCGCTTTTTTCAGGGCTTTTTCTTCGTCAATTAAGAGGCTTGCGTTAATGATTTTGGCTTCATAACTTTCTACTCCAAACTTGGTTTTGGAATCTTTTTGCTCTTTCAAGAAGGTTTTCGCTGCCCTCCCCACTTCGGCATTGGCAAAGCCGTCTTTGCTGTCTTTTACGGTATCTAGCTCTTTTTCTTCTTCCGATAATGATTCCAAAATTTCTTCTAGGGAGCTGGCGATTTCCACTAGGTGGGTTTCTTTTGCAGCTAAGGCTTGTAAGTCATCACTTAAATAAGTTTGTTGTACTAAATCAAAGGGCAGTATGTGGCCTTTCCAGCCGTCTTGTACTTCGGTGTCTTTGCCGTTTTTCTTTTTAATCACCATGTTAGGGTCAACTTGTTTGGTGGTGGTAAAGCCTTCGGTTTGCATCATTTCTAAATCGGCGCTGATGGTTTGCCATTGGTTGTTAAGGTGCTGGTAGGCTTGGTATTTGTCGATTAAGGCAATAGGCGCTAAGCGGGTAAATAGCTCGGTACTTAATGCGGCCTCTTGCTGGTTGCGCTTAACGCTTTCCCAGTTTTGGACGAGGCTTGTATTTAAGTGTGCCTCAAAGCCTTCAAAGGCTTGATTGTAGGAGGTAATAAACTCAATCACTTGCGGGTGCTGGCTAATGGTGGCGTTTACGTCTTGTTTTGCAATGGCCAGCTCACTGTAAGCGGCCGATTTTGGCGTAAACAAGGCTGCGTGTAATTGCGATAAGGCTTGCCAGTAGCTTTGCAGGCTTTCGATTTCGCTGTGGGGTATACCGCCTAACATGGTGGCGTGTAAGTCCCAGCTTTCGGCGGCAGCTGAAGAATCTACATAGCGCGGTATGTTTAAGTTGTAGCCATTGTCGCGCAGGGTTTGTTTGCTCACCACTTGCGAGAATTTATCGATACTTTCGCGGTGGATGACGGCATCAACAATGCGTTTGATATCGGAGGCTTGCAGCTTGTTGTTTTTTCCTTCTTTTAAAAAGTGTTTGGAGGCATCTACGATCAATACATCATTGTTTTTTCGTTTTTGCTTGAGCACCAAAATCACCGTAGGAATGCCGGTGCCAAAAAAGATATTGGCGGGCAAACCGATAATGGCATCAATGTGGTCGTTCTCAATCAATTGCTTACGAATTTCGCCTTCTTCACCACCACGGAACAATACGCCGTGCGGTAGCACAATGTTCATAATGCCATCGGGTTTTAGGTGGTAAAGGTCATGCAGTAAAAAGGCAAAATCGGCCTTGGTTTTTGGCGCTAGGCCAAAACGCGAATAGCGCGGATCGCTTTCTTTGTGGGATGAATCCCAACTTTGTGAGTAAGGTGGGTTGGAGACGACCGCATCCACATACAGGGCTTGGTATGAGCCTTGTGGGTCACTTTCATCAAAATACGGCCAGTCGTCTTCTAAGGTATCGCCATTGCGGGTTTTAATGTTGCTCGCTTTTAAGCCGCGCATGATTAAGTTCATCCGCGTTAGGTTGTAGGTGTTGGCTTTTAACTCTTGGGCGTAATAGGTGATGTTGTCTTTGCTTTTGGCGTATTGCGCCACGGCTTGACCAATGTTGATTAATAATGAGCCCGAGCCACTGGTAGGATCGTAAATTTCTAGGGTGTCTTTGTGCTGACATTCGTGGGCGATAATGTGCGACATCAGCACCGAGACTTCGTGCGGGGTGTAAAATTCACCGGCCTTTTTACCGGCATTGGCGGCAAATTTTTCAATTAAGTATTCGTAAATGTAACCCAGTACGTCGTAGCCTTGGTTGCCATTCATGGGGATGCTTTTAATCAGGTGCAGTAAGTCACTAATGGCTTTGGTTCGTTTGCTTGCGCTTTCACCAAGTTTACTGAGGCCTGTTTCTAAAGTGGTGAAAATGCCTTCAAATAGCTTTTTGTGGTTTGGGTGGATGAGTCGGCTAAACGCCGAGAGCGCATCGCGCACGTTGGATTCGTCAAACTCGAATGATGGATCAACCCATGTGGAAAACAGGTTGTCGTAACTAATGAAGTAACCGAGGTTGCTTTGCACAAATTCGACCGTTTCAGCATCGCCTTCATTCAGGGCCTTAATGTCTTCGGACGTCATGCCTTCTTTGGTAACAAACTGAATAAGCTGATCGCTTAGGTATTTATAAAAGATAAAGCCGAGTATGTAGTCTTTGTACTCGTTGGCTTCGATCTTCGAACGCATTTGGTTCGCTGATTCCCAAATTTTGGCTGCTAGTTGTTGCTTGTTCATGTTCGGTGTTCCTTATCCACGCCGGCTTTCGGTGTGATGCAAGTAGTTAAAATCTGTTTAAGACGATTGTTTATAGTGTTTGTTTTATAATGGGCAGTTCATACCTCAGTCATCTGGTTTATAACCAGGTGCTAGGCTCAAATTATCGACGCCGTAAAGTGTGGGCGTGTTTTTTAGCCAAAGGTGATATTCCGGCCCCTCAAGGTTGTGCTCTTTTGAGCAGTCTACATTCCACTTTCTTAATACATACCCGGCGCCCGCTGCCCGTACTTGAACCCTTAGCATGCCGTCTTTAATTGCATATTCAGCTTCTATTGTATCTGGGTGTTTGAGGCTAGGGTGTGGCACTAAGTGCATTTCTACAATACGGTTCCACTGATTGTCCGCTTCCCGTGTTTGTTCTTTGGGTATGTCTTCGTCGAATATCTTTGGCTTAGATATTCGGTTTAAGACGAAGTCTCTAAAACTTTCTGACTTTCTATCAAACGCGCGGATGTGCCAACGTAAGCCATTATCAACTAGAGCGAAGGGGGCGATATTCCTTTTAGTAAGGCCGCTTGTTAACGAACGATATTCAATCTTTATGGCTTTCTCTTGGAAGATGGCTTTGGTGATTTCGGCTAATACGTCTAAGTTAGGTGTGTTGAGGGTGGCTGGTATATCAGTCTCAATTAAAGATGAAGGTTGGCTGACTGAGTCATCGCCCAGTCCTTGGCTTAGTGCACTTAGAGCTTGTGTTCCACTGCATTCAAATAAGGGTTTGAACTTGTGTGCCTGAAAGTAGGTTTTGGCTTTGGTGTCGTATTCCAGATTTTTTGGAGCGAGTTCTTTGTATAGCGCTATATCTCGGGTCGCGGCAGCTTGTTTTATGCCGAAGCGTGTGACGAGGTCGTTGCGATTCACAAGGCCAAGAAACCGCAGCTTAAAGTCGATGTGGAAGAGCCTTTCCCTCTGTGATTGGCTGACTTCTGTTAACGAAGCATGTGACATAAAAGCTTATCCCTGGGCACTGTTTTAAATGGTGTTTGTAGCGTGGTTCTAACTATGCCTATCTAATGTAGGGATAATAAGTCAGTCATTCGTGAGCGTCAATAATATCTAGAGTGATAATCAAAATGATTAGTATGTGGCGGTTTGATGGATAGTTTAATAATTGATCGTAAAGAACTATATGACCTGGTTTGGAGCAAGCCGATTACCAAAATAGCGAAGGATTACAACATCTCTGATTCTATGGTGATCAAAATCTGTAAAAAGCTAGGTGTGCCACGCCCTGGACCAGGCCACTGGGCGAAAGTAGCTGTTGGTAAGAAGGTTCGTCAGTTGCCTTTGGGGAGGTTGCCAAAGGGCTGTCAGGAGCAGTATTGCATTAGTGTTTATCAGCAAAAACGCAAGCTGTTAACTTCTGATCAGGACCACCCACTTATCCATCGTGAGATTCTCGATGACTATAAGATCGTGGTATCGAATTCTCTGGAAGCGGCTCACCCGTTAGTCGTTCGCAATAGCAAATCTTTTAGTAATGCGACTGTTTCTGAAAAGCTAATTCTTCAGCCTAGGGCTAAAACCCACTTTGATTTACGTGTCACAGAGTCTACTAAAGACCGAGCTTTAGCGATCATGAATACCCTCTTGTTTGCTTTTGAAAAGAGAGGTTGGGTGTTTGGTATCTCTTCTGATCCTGAAAGCGCTATGAATGTTACCGTTCTAGAGGAGCCTATTCAGTTTTGTGTTGAAGAAAAAATTCGTCATGTCGAACATGTGCCTACGGAGAAAGAAAAGCGTGCTAGGGCTGCTGGCAAGTGGGTGTGGCCACCGAGGTATGACCCGGTAGCGACAGGGCACTTGAGCCTCCAGATACTTGCTGGTTATGGGTTGGTTGCTCGACACACTTGGTCGGATGGGAAAGTGCAGCGTGTTGAAGGTTGCTTAAACAAATTTTGTGTTGCTCTCGTAGAGCTAGCTGAGGCGATTAAAGTCAATCGTGTTAGGCGAGAAGAGGATGAGAAGCAGCGTGAGCTAGCAAGAGTAAGGCGGCAAGAGCTTAAAGACGCTCGGGAAGCTGAGATAGTGAAGCGCGAGGCTTTGGAGGTGGACTTTGCTCGATGGGAGAAGGCGAACAGGCTGCGTCAGTTTATAAATGAATTCGAGGTGTCGGTACGGACTGGTAGCGTTCCTGCTGAGGATCAGGCATCCAAACAGCAATGGATTGCCTGGGCCAGAAACTATGCAAACTTAGTTGACCCGCTGAGCGAGGGGGTAGAAACAGCCGTTGAGAGCGCTGAGAAGCGGTATTTTGCATCGTGGTGGGCAAAATAATACTTGCAAATATCCTATATTGGGATATTAATTAAATGGTGGTGATCAGAAAATATACAGTGAGAGTTAATAAAGAACTCTTACTGCAGTAAAACGCTACCATTCAAGACTTTTGCAGACCTTGCTCCCTGATAACTTGGTACTTCCACTAACCAATAGCAGGAACACCTATGAAAATTGTTGAAAGGAGCCGGAAAATCAAACCTTCGCCGGTTCATATCATAACCAAGATACCGTCTGAGAAGAACGGGGCGTGTGTTGTCACAATGTCTAGGAACGAGCGAAATATGGCTAGGAAACTGGAATCCATGAACAGCGTCGCGCGGTATGACTGTCAGCCATTTACCTGCTTGTTCGATATGGACGATGAGGAGCGGCGTTATACCCCGGATTTTACCGTTTATTTTCGGGACGATACAGCACCGCTAGTGTTGGAGGTAAAGCCTGCTCAATTTTTGGAAGACCGCTATTTGCAACGTAAGTTGGTGTTGGTTGCGCATGAACTACCGAAGCTGGGTTATCGATTCATGATCATGACCGAAAAGCATATTCCTACTCGTACAGAATATTTCAATCTCCGGTTTCTATATAGCCATCGTGAACGCTTACCGAGTGAAGGCATTATTGGGGAAGTACTGGACCTAGTTAAGACCGGGTTTAATCGGACATTTCCTTTGGACGAGTATATTCGCCGTCATGATAACCCACAAAGTAGCGCGTATGCGTTAATCGCCAATGGCTATTTGTTTGCAGACATGACACTTCCGATTGATTACCAATCTCAAGTGAGTATAGCGGGGGTAGCGTGATGTTCATATTTGTAGAACCAGGACAAAAGTATTTCAAAGATGGATTTCTATGGGTTGTTAAATCAATTGAAGGCAATCTCGTTAAATCGCGTTGTGTTGAACATGATGTAAATGATGTGGAAACACTCAAAGAATTTAACCGGCAAGTAGTTCGCGGTGCAATATCAGTTGCTGGCGTTGAATGCGGTGACAGTAGACCAATTGCTCAGGAGGTTTGGAAATGAGCAATTTATGCGTTGCAACTGTTGGTGCAGAGTACCAAATTGAAAATAAACCTTGGACAGTTGCTCATGTTGGAAATGACAAGGTCAAGTTACGCTGCGTCGGTCGTGGTTATGAGGAGGAAGAATTTTCTTATTTTGACTTTAACGCAGCGGTATATGAGGGGGACATAAAAATCCCGAAGCTGGCAAAAAATGGAGTGCCTTTGCCGGACTTGAATTTTGTCGATTTACCTTCCGCGACAAAAAGTACTATTTATCGTTGCAATGCTTATGTACGTAAATACGCAGTAGACAAGCACAAGCGTTCTATCACGACTAGCCAGGTGGTTGATACTGTTGCTAAAAAGCTAGAGGATCCGGATCCTCCATCTACCAGGACAGTCGAGCGCTGGTATAGTAAATGGCTGCAGCTTGAGGAGCATTGGATGGCCTTTATTCCAGCCTCTTTTCTCAAAAATGCGAAAGTTAGAATGGACCATTGTCGAAACGATCTCCTAATTCAAATTATTGAAGATAAGTACTTAGTTTTTGGATCAAACTTTAGCTATAGGGATATACAGGATGCATTTGAAACTAAACTTAATTTGCCGGAGTACAGACATCTAGGTAGAACAGCACCCTCTACTGCAACAATTGGGAGGCGATTAGATAAAGTTTATGGAAAGATAGAGATTGTGATGCGCAGGGAAGGTGAAGCTGCAGCTAATAGGATGCTTGAGTCGCTAGGAGAACCCGAGAGACCTACAAGGGTTATGCAAATTCTAGAGATTGATGAAACGATAGCAGACTGCTTTCTTGTTGATGAGTACGGGATTCCAATTGGTCGACCGACGTTAGTTTTAATAGTTGATGTGTTCTCGAAAATGATTGTTGGTGTATGTATTACCTTCAGGGCACCATCAACGGCTGTGATTATGAAAACTATTAAGATGGCTATTATGCCTAAAGATTCAGTTTTGGAAGGTGTTGAGGGTATTGAAGGAGATTGGCCCTGTTTTGGCATTCCAGAATCAATTCGAACAGACAATATTAGGCACTACTGGAGTGAGGCGCTGGGGGACGCATTTTTTGATCTTTCTATTGAGCAAGAACACTCCAAGGTTAGGAAGCCAAAAGGAAAAGCCACTGTAGAGCGAAAGTTTCTCACTACTAATATTACCCACCTTAATCGCCTACCAGGATATGTAGAAGAAATTAGAAATAGAATTTTGGATACCGGACTGGATCCAGAAAAAAATGCCATTCTAACGCTCAAAGAATTTAAAGAACATATGTTTCGATGGATCGTAAACGACAATAACTATAAGAAAACTTCAGGTTTGAACAATCGTCGGCCGATTGATGTGTGGAATGAGAGTGCAGAGTTTTATGTGCCTAGATTAGATCGGCCTTTGGAATCATTGGATGTGACTTTGTTAGCGGGGGTTGGTGAACGAACCATTCAGTCTGGAAAAGGTGTTGGTTATAAAAGTACCCACTATTCAAGTCCTGAGCTTATGCGACTTAGGGCGCAGCTAATGGATAAGAAGCTATTTCGGAAAGGTTTTTTGAATCCATCAGTCAAGTTCCGTTTTGATAGTGATAATCTTGGCTATATCTGCGTTCAGGACCCGATCACGCTGGAGTATTTCAAAGTGTGGACAAACGATGAATCATATCACGGGTTGAGTGAACCTCTGTACAAATGCGCCAAAGAACTTCAAGCTTTGATTCGTAAGCAAGATGGAAAATACGTTGATGTGGCAGAGGCAGTGTGTCTTACGAAAAGCAGGCTCGTTGAAATGGTTGGTGGAAAACACAAGGTGGCGCATAGAAAGAAGATGGCAGCGTTGAAAGAAAGAATGGAACAGAAAGAAATAGATAGTCCCTTTGTTGAAGAGGGCATTGCGTTTGCCGAACGTATAAACAAAAAGGTTGATAATGCAGAATATTCCACAAATTCCTCGGAAGTCGACCTCGATTTCGGTCCGAGTAGCTACCTGGAAGATTAATATGCCAAACGTAAAGAATGCTTTTGTTGCTTCACCTGGAATAATGCAGATTATAGAGTCTATTGAATTAAAGCGAGGGACTGGACATCGCCGGTGTCCAGGACATTTGACGGTTGTCGGCGAATCTGGATCGGGTAAAACAACATTATTAGAACACCTACAGAATCTTTATCCAAAAACCACTACGGATAACAATGACAAGGATATTATACCTCTCGTTCAACTATCTTTTCCTGCGGGTTTAAATACTTTTGATATGATCAAGCAGCTTCTAGAAGCATTGGGGGATCCGGATTATGAGGAAAGGACACAGAAGACAGCAGAAAAAAGACTATGGAAATATCTTAAAGAGTGTCAAGTGGATTTTATTTGCTTCGACGAATTTCATGATATTAGAGATGGTAATGCATTTAGGGTAGATAAATATGCAAGAAGGTTTATAAAAAAGTTGAGTAATAAATCGAAGGTTATTGTAATTGCATTTGGCATAGAGGAAGTTAAAGATCTAATTAAACAAGAAAAGGAACTGAACACAAGATTCCAAGAAGTTTTCTATATGCCAGTGTACTCAATATACGATGGGCAAAGAAAAGTATTTGAGAAGTATTTGCTAAATCTAAGTGAGTATATCGATATCGATAATCCAGAACATCTGTATTCAGGTGATTTTCCGGAGCGCCTGTTCATTGCTACAAGGGCGTTGCCTCGTATGATGGCACTGTTGATTGATCGTGCACTAGATCTTGCAGGTAGAGACGGTCGTAAGAGAGTTACGAAAGGTGATTATTACAAAGCTGCGTTGGCATTTCAATCAACTGAACGACAGGCAAAAGTTTTCACGCTAAAGAAGGAGAAATTGGAAGAATTGGTATCGGCTGGTGTCTATAAAAACCCTAACGATTCTCGATCTTTAGAGGTTTTAGAAGAATATTTTGGAAAAAAAGACGCTTTACCTGCACTGTTGTCAGAATAAAAATAATTGATGTGGTTGCCAGGATAGCGTTGTCGAGTTTGGTTTATCGTTTGAGTTTATTAGCGGAGGAATGGGTAGTCTGTTGAGTAGTTCTTCCGTTGATCTCAGGAGTTTGTTTTTTTGATTGCATTCATTAAAAATTGAATCTAATTGAAAGACTAATTTCGATAAAACGTCTGTTGAAAAATCTATGCATGATTGAGATTGTTCAAGTGGACGGGGTGTCATATAGAAGTTGTGGTAACCACATATAAGATACGAGTTAAGATACCATTGTTCCCTGATTATATTGGGCTGAATTGTGAGGCAGATGGGGCAAATACGAGGTGATCTACGTATTTGCGATTGCATAAGGTTGAGACCGTGCCATTTGAAGTCGAACCCTTTAAAGCTCGATTCGGTGAGAAGTTTGGATGATACCGTTTTATGTTCAATTTGTAGCAGGGTTGAATAGTTCAATTCTGCTTGTGTGAAATCCAATAAGGTGTGATACGTGGGTTTCATTTGGTGGGGATGTGTTAGCCCTATTCGATGTGCCATTCGTTCTGGTGAAACGAGGTTCGCTTTTGCACAGCGCATTAAATGCCCGAATAGAGATTCATCTGGTTGTATCCGTGGTCTTATTAAGTATGGTTTCATTATTCATCTCCTAAAGTTTAAAAGCTAAGGATATGAATATTGAGTGCGGTAAAAGCTCCAAAAGGTGACGAAATATGGCAGTAAAGCTGTTAATTCGACCTAGGCCGTTCCAAGACGAATCTATATATAGCTGGCTAGCTAGAATTTCAGGTTCCAATATGTCTAGGAATAAGAGGCGGGTACTAGAGCTGGCTGATGCTTTGGGATCAAACAAAAGAATTAAAGCCATTCCTCTCTTCAATGATCAGCGATTACGAGATCTTGCTGAGCTGACTGGAGTCGAGGAAGAATGGATTTTACGTTTGTTATGGGGCAATGTTCTAGGGGGTGATGTAGGGCGAAATTTCCATCGACAGTTTCTATACTCCCATCGAGCTAAAATATGTCCTATTTGTCTGAATAATAATGGATATTGGAAAAAATCCTGGCAGATATTGCCAATAACTTGCTGTGTCGAGCATAAAATAAGGCTGACGACATCCTGTAAATGTGGAAGACCGATACCCATTTATCCTGATTCAATAGTGCGATGCGAGTGTTCTAGGAATTACTCCAAGCAAGCAGTGAAGTCAGCCTTAGATTCGGAATTAAATCTGGCGGAATATTTGTTGTCACCCTATTTTGACGAGAAGAACTCAGAACTGGCAAATCGTTTATACGAGACCCAATTTGCGCTTTGGTATTGGTATCAGGGAGTGAGGAATCATGACGACAAATTGATCAAGTCATGGGGTTTCAGGAGAATTTTAAGTGGTGTCAAATACGTAGGTAATTTGGTTGATGTTGATGGGGTTAATATATTACCTCTATTGTCGAGACTCTTAGAGTATGAGACGCGGGAGAGGGTTGGGTTTCGAGAGCTACTCGGTAACTGTCATGACTACATGATGCGTATGGTCGAGGATGGCTACCAGGGGAATCTAGTTAAAGATTTGATAAACTTCGAGGAAAACATTTGGGAGGGTGGTGATGTACTTTCTCGGTCTCGTTATGGTAAAAATTCCGGGATAGCTACTTATAGAGAAGCCGCTCGCCAGGAGGGGGCTTCAATTTCAAAGGCCGCTCGCTGTATGTCCTATGCCAGTATTGAGGGTGCTAAGTCGAATTCTCGAAGGCAGCGTCAGTACCTAAATAAGAAGGACGTATCTGTTTTAGGTGGAGAAATTAAACGTTGGATATCAATAGAGGAAGCGTCAGGATACCTTGGTGTCTCTCGCTGTCATGTTCTTCAGTTTATGGATGCCAAATTGATAGTTTGTCGTAAGGAGCCTGGAGAACGTGACTGGTTAATCCTTTCTTCATCATGTGATGATCTGTTTGATAGATTGATGTTGGGGAGCTGTAAGTGTTCCTACGACATTGATATGGTTCCGTTAAAAACTCTCCATGCTTACCCTGGCTTTCGGTTGTCAAAAATTATAGAGGCTTGTATAAGCGGAGAGGTTTCTTATGAACTTTCTACTGAGTCTTGTTCTGTAAGAAATCTGAAGTTTTCGAAATCAGAGCTAGAAAAAATTAGGCAACGATACGAGGGAGAGTTCTATACGGCAAAGCAGGCTTCTCAAATCCTCAAGGTGAACTTGAACGCAATTTATTATTTGGCCAAAAAGAAATACCTCCGCAAGTCAAATCGGTGCTATAGAAATAGGATTGTCATTGGGTTTTCAATGTTGGACATTAACGAATTTAGGTCTGGCTATTGTTTTTACTCAGAAGCCAAATGCTTTTTTATGAAGAATCATTGCCAAGAAAATATAGCCATAGCAAAACAGGTTAATGGGCGGTGTGGAATTTCAGGGAAGATTCGACTTTATCGCTGGGAACAACTTCATCAGTTGATGAAATTACCCCGCGGGTTTCAGAATAAGAAAGAGTCTCGCCTTCTTCCATTGGAAAATGCTGCTCTTTATATAAATCGGAGCGCGACTCAACTCAAAGAACTATCACGCAAAGGGTGGATAACGCCTTATCGACCACCATCACATCATAGGCAATACGGACGAACTTTGTTTTTTACAGAGAAGGATCTGAAGCGTCTTCAGTTACTAGTTGATCATTACCCCTTACTAATGCCGCTGAAGGCTGCGGCTAAACATTTGGGTTACGATCGATCACATGTTAGAAAGCAATATATTGAATCCGAGTATCTAAAAACCTTCTATATTCATGAGCTTGGAAGGGAAATATTATGTTCTAAACAAGAGGTATATGGTCTTAATCGTGTATTGACCGGAACAGTGTCAGGGCCTGAATTGGCTAAGTACTTGGGAGTTTCGAGAAATACTATTTATAAATGGATGAGACAAGGGAAGCTTAAACCGGCTGTTACACCAGATCAGGCAGGTTTTGGTTGTTACCGGTACCCTGTTTCTGCAAAATATAATTTATTGACGAAGCCCTAGATTATATTTTGCAATTTACCGGACTGAGTATTTTTCCCTAAAATGTCGGAGGCTTTCGTATGGGTCTAACAACTTTCGCTCAAGAGAAACAACATATTATGGATACAACATATCTCACAATCTCTTCCTCTCCTCCTGTTGATGAAATAGGGCTTTTTCTAGCTATCCAAATAATCGTTGTTTTCGGCGCGATGGGCGGTGCTATTGATTTTCTGCGTCGCTTTAGAGTTCGTCCGGCCTACTTAATTGATCTGAAAGTCATAGGTAGCATAGACAAGGATTTCTCCGCGATAAAGCGTTCTGGTTTCAATTCGGTCATTTGCTACGAGGAATACAGAATTACAGTAATGCAGTTTATTTCACTTTTAATAATTCACTCTCTTACTGGCTCCTTTGGTGCCTTTGCTGTTCAGTTAGTTCTAATGTCACTCGGTATATTACCAGGTCAACTTACTGAGGATTTATTACTTTTTTCAGGTGTTTGCGTAATATCAGGAGTTGCTGTTAGCTCTTTCCTGCGTCCAATTAGAAGAGAGATTTAGTCATATTTCTTGCCGAGTTGTGCTGCTTTAGGCCCATAGACGGATCCGCAGATACCGTAACGCCTTCTGTATTCTATAAAGAGCATCGTTCTATCCTGTCAATTTAATGCGCCAAATTATCTTGCCAAATAACATAGATAATTTGGCGCATTAATCAACCCTGGTAAGGAGAATCAAGAGTAGAGGTCATGTAACCAATTGATTTTAAGTGAAAATAGGAATTGACAAAGCAACATCAAAATATTGGCTGGTTGAACAGGACAAGCCTTTAAACAACTTGGCAAACATTGAGGGTGGGGAGACTTTAAGTGCAGGTAGTGCCAAAATAAGCATTAACGCCGCAATCCAGTCTCATCACCGCTAAACTCTTTCCCCGCAAATATTTTTTGTCTAGTGAATATTTCCAGAGTATTTGTATGATTCGCTGTTTTCTTGAGGCCTTAAAAGAGGTCAAACCCTTTCTCAGATCGGGCTGCGTGGAGGTCCGCACCAGAAAAGCAGCTATTTCGACGGGCAATATCTATAGGGCGAGCCTGCCCGCTACGAATGAGTGCGTTGTCTGCGTCTCGTAGAGCATTTTTGATTTTTCGGCGTTGATCTAAAGGTTGTTTCTTGTCCATGGCATCAATTATTCCAGATAACCCCGGTTCAATCAATTTTGTTGGGTAACAAGGCCTCATTACTACAAGAAAGGGTCTTCTTTTTGAGCAGAAAGCTGTCCTAAGTGTTTGATAAGTAACGGGAGGGATGTTTATATGACCTGTCGAGGCCTGATCGTTGTAGCTTGTCTTCAGTCAGATAACCCTCCTAACAAATGCGGACTGCGGAAAACCCCATGAATAGAGGGACTTATGAGTATTAAGCCAGACTGGAATGAAGTTGCGATAAGGATTGGCGATGGTCTTAGTCATGATGACCTGCATTCTGAATGGTCGAAAGAATGTGAGCAATGGTTAGAGTCAACTGCTAGTAACTTTGGCAGTGGTTACAGAACTAAAGAATCTCCAAATTTTTCTATTATGTCGAATGAAAGTGACAGGTACATTCAAGTATTTGTTGGGTTCTTGGAAAGAATTTTAAAACGAATCTTAAGTACGCTCGATGGGATTGCTTCGGACGAAGGGTTCGGAAAGCATGTCGCAATGATCTTTCAGGATATTGATCATTATTATGAATATGTTGGTTTGTATTTTCCTGACGAAGGAGAATTTGGTTTAAGTTCGGGTATGTATATTAACGAAGGCTATGGGCATTTTGTTTTTCCATCTCAAGATATTGATATCGCTGAACCAATAGCAGTTCATGAATTAACTCATGCTTGTCTAGCGCATTTGCCAATTCCATTATGGTTAAATGAAGGAATGGCTGTTCTGATGGAAGATGTTTTAGCAGGAAACCGCTTGTTCCTTGATAAGGAGATGGTCGCTCGACATCAAGGTTACTGGAATGCAGAAACCATTCAGGAATTTTGGTCTGGGGAAAGCTTTCATGCAATTGATGAAGGGCAGGAGCTTAGTTATAACCTTGCTCATGTTCTAGCTCGCAATATATCCCAAAATTTTACCGCTTTTGCACAATTTGCAAATAATGCAAGTTATGGCGATGCAGGAGAAGAAGCAGCTCAAAAATACTTGGGGCTATCACTCGTGCAAATAGTTGGCTCATTTCTTGGTGAAGGGAACTGGAAACCGGATGGTAGGCTGAATGTTGTGCATTCTATCGATAACAAAGGTTTCTTTGAGTAAGGCGTGATCAATATTCGTTGGTTTTGATGGTTATAGTGAGAATAAGTGTCCAATGAGAATAAAGTCCTAGATTGAAATTAAGGGGTGTTTTAAAATTTGTTCGAACTAAATCTTAACAAGGATGAACTGATGTCAAAATTTCCAGTATTTATTGCGTGTATAGCCATATTTTTAGGGGGATGTGCCACAAATAGTAATCTTAGCACCCTGTCGATAGATGCTTTGGATGGAGTGAAAATCAATTTTCCGGTAGAGCGAATCGATGCTATCAATGGCTCAGATATTGAGTTTTACTCAGAAAATAAAACTATTGGTTTATTCAAAAGAGTCTCTGTACCAAAAGAGCGGCAACCAGCAGTTAACGCTGTAAAAAGTGGTTACGAACTCGCCAAAAAGGGGGATCAACCACCTTATGAGTTGTCATTAAAAAAAGGGCTTTATGGGTTTGCGGTAGACTATAAAGGTATGACGACAATTCATTTGGCAAGTGAAAGTGAGCCAGAATTCATGGCGACGATGAGTGTTCCGACTGCAGATGTAGCAACACTCATCTCTGGCTTGCAATAAGATAGAACGCTACATTAGCGTTTCTAAAATCATGGGTTTAAATTGTGCCGCTCTAAAGTTGCGGCATCCCCATGTTACTTCCGCTTTCTTGTCCAAAAATGGTTTTCCTGCATTTCTTACTAGCCTCAATGCCCATTTTTGTAAACTCTTGGCTGGCATCAACAGGTCTTTAGGGCTCGGGACCGCGTCACTCCATTGGCTACAGTCGATGGTTTCCGCCAAAAGAACCGCAACTTGGTGAATGGTTTCATCAGAAACACTTGTTGAGGTTACCCTTCTTGACATGCTGCTTCCATAAAACGCATGTAGAATTGCTTTAACGGTTGCAACATCTTCGTGAGAAATGCCGTTGTATTCGCTAACTTCCATGAAGCTTTTCCTTCTGATTTTTTAAATGAGTACTATAATTTGGTTTGACCAGGTACCAATAGAGACATGTTAGAGGAAAGGTTTTTGCCAGTAATTATTTATGAATACTAATTCTTCGGATAATTCAAAGCGTAAGTTAGAGCAAGCAAGTGCTGCATTGCGTTGGTTTCAGACTATGCGTAATGAGTCGGAATGGGGCTTGTCTACTTCTGAGCAATTACGCTTGCTAGGTGGCATGGAAGAACGTGAATTTATTCGGGTTAGTGAGCTAGCTTCTGAGCGGCAGAATGTAAAATTGAGCGAAGATACCTTTGAAAGGCTGAGCCTGATTGTTTCCATATACAAAATTCTAAAGGAAATAGCGCCCACTAATGATTTGCAGGCGGGTGTAAAGTGGTTTTCAACGCCCAACAAAAATGATTTTTTTAGGGGGAAAAGTCCAAAATCTTATTTAGTAGGAGCAGATTCTGTAGATGCTATGAAGGGTGTTCATAGACATTTGAGTAGTTTAAGGAACGGTTAGAAAATGATTACTACTTTTCGGCGGCCGGCTTAAGTTCCTATTATCTATTCTAAAAGGCCTCCGCGAGCTTGATAATGTTGTTTACGGGGTCGTCCCCATGACTCTATATCCTATTTTAGGATGCTTGCAGCAAACCACCAATTACTAATAAAAATAGTAATTGGTGGTACTACCCAGTAAAGCGTCCTATTTGATTGAGTCGCATCGAGCTGAGTATGCTAATTGATAACCCATGGCCTTATAGCCCTTTTCTCGTTTGCGAAACATCCTCTCAAGCATGGGGAGAGATGAATCAACATAGTCGAAAATGGTGACTTGATCCTTGCCCTCCGATTCACGATGTATTCTGCCAGCATATTGCGCCAAGGAGCCTTTCCAGGCAATGGGCAGTGCGAGAAATAGCGTGTCCAATCTTGGTAAATCGAAACCTTCGCCAACATATTTTCCTGTTGCGACTATGATCTGAGTGTCGGAAAGTTGCTCGTTAGCGGCAGTACGCTCTTTTGCACGCATCCCCCCTCTTAATATGACAGTTTGAAATCCGCTTTTGATCAGTTCTTTGTTGATAAGTTCTGCGTGTTCACGCCTTTCGGTAAGAACTAGCGGATTTTTGCCTTTAGCTACAGCGGTGGCTATATCATCGAGAATTCTCTGAGTTCGTAATTTGTCGTTAGCTAACCAGCTATAGACGTCAGAGATACGGGGTCTGGTTTCTGGATTTGCGAGGCTGTTAGGTGCTTCGTGACTAAGTTGATTTACTACAACATGCTGCTCAAAACTTTCAGCATGATTAGCTTTTACCTTATGACGAATTGGGCCGGCAAGCATGAATATGATTTTCTGATGGCCGTCCTGCCGATCTGGTGTCGCTGTTAAGCCCAATACAAAGGCAGATCGGACTTCGTTAAGTACCCTTTCAAAGCTTGGTGCAGAAATATGGTGGCATTCATCAATAATGATTTGACCATAATCTTGAATTAATGGATTGACACCTCCTGTGCCTGAATAGGTATCTTTTTTACTGATGAGGCTCTGGTAGGTAGCAATATCAATTTGTCCGGTTGGCTTTTTCTTCCCTCCGCCAATAATACCAATCTCGGCGCCACTCAAAAAAAACTGTAAGCGCTCTTGCCACTGCTCTATGAGTTGGCGGCTATGGGTTAGAATCAATGTGTTGGTCTTTCGTTTGGAAATAAGCCCTATTGCTGCAACTGTTTTCCCAAACGCAGTAGGAGCATGTAATACACCAGTATTATGCTTCGACATGGCTCTTACTGCTTTCGCTTGATCCTTTCTTAGTTTTCCTAGAAACTTCAGTGAACTCAGCTTTTGGCCGAGTTGTCGTTTATCGTCTATATCTACTGCAATGTCTTGCTCTTCGAATAGTGTTGCTGCCTCATCAAGACAGCCCCTTGGTAGTGATAGGTAGCCTTGCTCGATGCGCGCACAAGTAATATATCTGGGAATTCCGTGGGTAGAAAAACGTAAGGCCTGGGTTTTAAAGAATATAGGATTGGAGAAGCTTGCCAATCGCTTGAGTCTTGCAATTAATTGCGGGGGAAGTGCATCGATCTTGATGTAAATGTGGTTGGCTAGTGTAATGACTATTTGCATTGGGCAATTGCTGATTTGAGTGGGATTTATCTTTAATCCCTGCTCCCAGGGTGGAAGGGAATCAACTGCTTGTTGGCTTTTAGGTGTTAGTTGGCCTATAAAGTCACCCAACTGCTTGGTAGATATTTTCTTAACCTGAGATAGAAAACGCCACTGATCAGGATAAGGGGTCAAGTTACAATCAACGAATTGACTGTTACCCAATTTTCTAGCTTTATACTGTAGTGGTAGTGCGATTAGATTACCAAAACCTCCCTCAGGCATGAGATCTTGATTTGGGAATAAGCGATCGTACGCTTCGAACGATAAGTTTGGGTGAATGTCCATGGCTTTATCGAGAAGTCCAAATCCCAATAATCTGGCATCGCGGGCAAGAACCGGCTCAGAAAAGAATACCCAGAGATGAGCGCCATTTCCTGAGCGTGAAATTTCAACTGCATGAGGGATCTCAAATTGTAAGCAAGCCTGGGCCATTGCTTTGACAGCATCTTGCCAGCCGTTCTTATCAAAATCCGCAGCTAGCAAATGGCAGGTGTTGTCACCTAGAAGCGGGTATAAGCCGACAACTTGTTTTCCTGCTAGGTGGTCGTAAATTACCCGCTCATTAAGGGATTTATACTTTCTATTTGGGCATTCATTGCACTTGATTCTAGGCTTATTGCAAACGCCCGGTACCCACTCATTATGACAGCTAACAGAATACCCACTCCTCCCTTTTAAATTTTCCCATCGATTAGCAAATACATCTGGTCGTCCCTTAAATAAACTTTTGAATAGTTCAACTTTCTGATTAACAGAAATATCAAGAAGTGCTATTTCTTCTTGGACGTTTTGCGTCGATACTTGGTGAATTAACTCCTCTCTAATCTTTAGCAGCTTATTACGCTCGCTCTCTAACTCCATCAACTTTTGATCTATGATTTGGATCTCATTATTGATGTCGACGTTGACGGTATTTGTTGGCTGCACGGATTATCCTACTGTACCCTGGTGTTCAGTTTGGCCTTGTCTGTGTTGATTGCATAGCATACAACGGTATTCGGCGTGTTGATGAGGGGCTGATAGTATACAGGGTTATTGTTGATGCTGTGCAGGGGGGAGGGAAAGCCATTTTTGCCAAAACTGAGACATATTTAAGGCAGAGTATTTGTGATTTCAATAATTTGAGGTGGTTTAAATGGCTAAAGTCTACGGTATTCTGATTACCTTAGTACTATTGTTGACTGTGATTGTAGTAGCGTTATGGGCATTGTTGATGCAACCAATTCAAGAACCCGAATATGTACCTGAAAAAGTATTAGTAAATAATGCGACTCAACATTAAAAAATACGTTCTATTTCGTGTTTTCGGATAAAAAAGTTGCCCCCTGAAACAGTCTAGGATCCTAATGTATAGGGTTTGGGCTGAGTAACTACACATATATGCTAGTAAAGGTGCGCCTGTATATCTTCAATGTTTTCGACAATGATTTGCTGGGCCTCAGGTTTGATCTCAATTTTCTTGGGGTCAATATTTAGTGTTTGCAGCATATATTTTGCTGTGGCTCCCCGAGTTTTAATCATTAAGCAGTTGCGACTCATTCCGTAGTCTCTGGCGATGACTTGTTTTTGCTCCTTGCTTAGACGAGGGTCTGGAGTGATTTTTATGTTAATCACCTTATTCCAACTATGATCTCCTTCTTTATCGTTTTCTGAGTCTGTTAATAACTCCGGCTCACCTCTAAACCTGCTCAATACAAAATCACGATAGTCTCGATTTTTCTCACAATAGGCCCTTACATGCCAACGTAAACCTGTACAGACAAGAGTGTGGGGGGCGATAACGCGAGTCTCTTGTACTGGTGTGGTTAGGGATATGTAGTCAATCTCTACACGTTTCTTGTCTCTGGAAGCTTGAACGAGCGCTTGGATAATATGAGGTTTAATGTGCCTAAGAGGCACTTGAAGGGTTTCAGTATGATTGAAGCCTAAGTCGATGTCTTCAAATGTGCGGCTTATATCTTGGTTGCGTGTGAGTAGCTGGAGGTACTCGTCAGCTGTTCCCTGAGTAACTGCTGGTGCGAAGCCAGGGGCTGGTTTGTATCCCTTTAAATGCTTGTCATATATAAGGTTTTCAGGAGCTATGTCCTGTAAGTACGTATTGATGTCCTTTGATGCTTGTTGTCTTCCTATGCCAAATGTACTACATAGGTGGCGGGTGGTTAACCGCCCTTCCCAGAGAGCGATGACTTCAATCATGCGGTATCGAGTTAGTAAATCCCAGCGTACAGGCCATTTCTCTGTCATGTGACAACCCTTTTAAAAACAGTACAACGATATGTACAGATACTAGACCTAGTTATGTGTACAGTATAGGAAAAACGTCAGTAGCAGCTTAGTATGTCCGTTACAGAATAGTCGGTTTTATGAAAGAGGTTAACATGGATACTGGCAATAAAAGGAGAATGCAGTCCTACATAAGCACTAGGAGAGAGCACCCTGCGTGGCAACTACTGGCGTCACGAACAGCCCCTAGCGTCTTGAGCGCACTACAAGGTTTGTTCGAAGAACGTAATGACGGTATCGAGATTGAACTTGCCATCGCTACATTATCAGAAGTACTGAAAGCACAGAGCCTTGTTAGTGAATTAGAATTTGCTGGCGACGACTATTCAGCTGAAGCCAATAAAGAACTCAGACAATGGATTCGAAAAGGGTTGGTAGTAGAGCGCAAAGGTAAAATCAGTGCAACAGATTCACTACAGAAGGCTTTCAATTTTGTAGATAGTCTTAGCAATCAGCTAATGACGTCAACAGCATCCCGTCTTTCTACCGTCCAGCGTGAAATCGAAAACCTTGATTCCAATTTGAACCCAAACCCTAAGAGTAGGGTCAGTCATATTGAGCGAAAAATCAGAGCTTTAGAGGAAGAGCTTGAGGCCGTTAAGGCAGGAAAATTCAAAGTACTTGCGGGTGATGAAGCCGTGGAGAGCATTCGTGAGGTATACCATCTAGCTTCCAGTTTGCGAGCTGATTTTCGTCGCGTTGAGGATTCCTACAGGGAGGCTGATAAACAGCTACGCGAGTCTATTATCAGCGAGCGAAAAAATCGAGGCGATGTTGTAGATAAACTGCTTGATAGTCATGATCAACTTCTCGATACCGCGGAGGGAAGGGTCTTCCACAATTTCCATCAGCAACTTAGTCGCACTATAGAGCTTGACGATATGAGCGAGAGGCTAAAAACCATCCTTCTGCACCCACAAGCACGAAATGCTCTGGATAAACAGCAACAATTAGAGCTCCGCTGGCTTAAAACTTCTTTAGTGGATGAATCAGAGGCTGTCATTAAGGCAAGGGCTCGCGGTGAAAGAGATGTAAAGGGATTTCTTAAGGCTGGCCTTGCCGCGGAGCATCATAAGGTTGGTCAACTATTGCAGGAAATACTGAGTGTCTCAGTTGATGTAAATTGGTCGAGCCAAGCAATAAGGCGAGATGGCAGTCCTATACCGCCCGTGGCATTTGCGTGTGCAAACATTCCTCTTGTTGAACGTTTACGAATTAAAGAATTAGAAGATATGGACGCTCAGGAATTAGATTTAACTGCGCAGCATTCCGGCTTAGAAGATATGGATGCGGATTTCTGGTCATCCTTCGACAGCTTGGATCGTCAGGCTCTTGTTGATGAAACTCGAAATTACCTAAAGTCAAAAGGTAGAGCGTTGCCTTTATCAGAGTTGGCAAGCCATTTTAGACCGAAGCATGATCTTGAAACTATTACATTGTGGTTAAGTCTAGCAAGAGAGGCCGACATTCCAATTACAACTGAGCGAGAGAATTTCGAACTGGATGTTGGTGAAGGAAAATATTTGCGATATTGCGTACCAAAAGTCTCTCTTAGTACTGAGGCCATACAGGGTATTGACCTGGAGGATTTTGAAGGATGAATAACATATTTGACCGTATGACTGAACCAAAACAATTGAACGAAGGTACAGAAATATCCCAAGAGCAATATTCAAATGAAGTCAGACTGGAAAATTTTGAGGTAGTTGATCGAGTTCAATATACACCTAGACAGATCAAAGACGCCAGTCAAGAGCTTTTGAGACACGGCCTATTAGAGATGAATTTGAAGCCCAAGTTGTATCAAGTCGCCATAGGCTATGAAAATGAAATTAGCGATATCCTTGAACCTTTTGATCTGAGCATGCGAATAGATGATATACGCGGACTTGCCTATCTGGTTTTATCTGACGAGATAGTGAATGGCGACCAAGATGAATGGACGCACCCGCTAATACGAAAACAGCGATTGAACTTAGAGCAATCATTGATGCTAGCGATTCTACGCGAATTTTATATCGCTCATGAATTAGAAAACGGAATAGGCAGTGACAACTCTATTATCACCATAGGTGAATTGCTCCCAAGAATACGGATATATCTAGGTGAGATGGGAAGTGAGATGGCAGAGGAAAAACGTTTGCGCAACTTGCTAGATAAACTAAAAGGTCACGGTGTTGTATCTGATGTTGATAAATATGACCAGTTAACTATACGGCCGATAATTACGCATCTAGCTAATCCAGAAAATTTGATCAACTTGTTACAAGTCTTGCGTCAAAAAACCAGCTCTACCAACGAAGCTGATATATCTTAGGAGGGAAATGTAATGAGTGGATCAGAGGAAGTTACGCTATCGGATTTACTACCAGCGACATATTCACTTGCTGGTCTTAATGTATACAACTGGGGGCCCTTTAATAAACGTCATAGCGCCGATATTGATCATGGCGGCACGGCGATTATTGGTCCAACCGGTAGTGGTAAAACAACGTTAGTTGATGCATTTATGACGTTGATTTGTCCACAGCCGAAGTACAATCTGGCATCGACTGGAGGCCATGAAAGTGACAGGGATCTAATATCGTATGTGCGGGGGGTGTCTGGTGCGGGGAATGGCAGTGGCGGAACCGATCATATTTCCAGACCGTCGAAAACAGTAACTGCGATTGAAGCATGTTTTGACAATGGTGATAACTCTGTGAGCATCGCTGCGGTATTGTGGGTTGATAGTAGCAGTAGCGCGATGGCTGATCTAAAGCGAGCTTGGATCTTTTCAGAAAACGGACAGTATGGGCTTGATGAATTTCTCGAGACGCAGCAAGAATCAGGTATGAGGGGGCTAAAACTCTTGGGGCGAGAAGTATCCGGTGTTTACGTATCTGATAATAAGAAATCTTATCTGGCCCACTTGCGCCGTTTCTTTGATGTTGGTGACAATGCTTTCACACTATTAAATCGAGCAGCCGGTCTGAAGCAGATCAATAGTATCGATGATTTGTTCCGTGAGCTAGTACTGGATGACCGTTCCGCCTTTACGCGAGCGGCTGAGGTGTCTGCAGAATTTGATGATCTCGCGGTTATTCATGCTGAGCTTGAGACCGCTCGGCAACAGCAGATGAGCCTTCAGCCTATATCCATTGAGCATGAAAAACTGAATGGGCATTTGCAAATGTTTGATAAGTTACAGGAGTTACAGAAGATTCTTCCCATTTGGTATGCTCAGCACGCCTATGAATTATGGGGGCAAAGAGAAAATGGTATACAAGAGAGATTGAATGTTAGCTTGGTAAAGTGTGCTGGGCTAATTGATGAAATAATTACTTCAGAAAATCACACTAATAGTCTTCGTGATATTTATATGAGTTCTGGTGGTGCGTCAATAGAGAGTATTGAGCAACAGATAAAAATGCAGAATATGCAGCTTTCTCGTTGTCAAATTCGCGCAAATAACTATAAAGAAATCGCTAAAGTGCTCAATTTTGATCAAACGATTAATGCTGAGTCGCTTCTTCGTAATCAAGAATTAGCGATAACCCTTGCGAAAGAACAGCGGCCTGCTTTGGAGAATAAAACGGAAGCTGTCTTTAAGTGTGGAGCGGAGAATCGTATTCAGCAGGATAAGGTAAATGACCTGGAGAATGAACTAAAAAAGGTTGCCAGTAGCCATTCGAATATTCCCGGTAGTTACTTGGAGTTTCAAGGTGAGCTGTCACGAGCACTTGGCATGGACGTTGGAATGTTACCTTTTGCAGCTGAACTTGTAGAGGTTAAGGCAGAAGAAAGTCAATGGAGAGGTGCGATCGAAAGGGCTTTGGGAGGGCATCGATTGCGTTTGTTGGTGCCTGAACGGTCGATACGGCAAGCTCTTGCTTGGGTTAACAATCGGCATAATAAACTGAATGTGCGTTTGTTAAGGGTCGAGGACTGCTACTCTCATGCGAAATTTCTTGAAGATGGATTTACAAAAAAATTTAATTTTAAATCCCACCCTTATCGTGAGGCACTAAAAAATATGCTTGCGAGTATTGATAGACATTGTGTCGAAGACGCCGACGAGTTACAAAACATACCGAGGGGGATGACTGCGCAAGGCTTGATGTCAGGGAAGAAGGGCTATTTCGATAAACAGGATAGACGTAGACTTGATCAAGACTGGATGACGGGTTTTGATAATCGAGATCGAGTAGCGAGAATTAGTCGGGAATTGAAAATAGCTCAGGGTGGACTTACGATAAGTGGTCAACAATTGGAGATCGAAAAACAATCCTGTAGTCAATTAGAGAAAAGCCTGGCTTTGATTGAAAAAATAGTATCACAGGATTTTATCGATATTGATGTTCCTGGAGTTGAGAAAAGCATTAATAAGTTACAATTTCGACTGGATACCATACGTGACCCTGAATCAGATACCGCTTGTGCAGAGAAAAATTGGAAGTCTGCTCAACAGGAGTTAAAGTCACTTCGAGAAATAGAGAAAAGTTGTCTTGAGGAAAAAACAGCGCTCGAGTTATCACATAAAGAGGCTCGTGCACATAAAGATTCTGCTTTTAAAACTATTGGAGAGGGACTCACAGGCGAAGAAATTCGTGTGGGTGATGATAGTTTCGTTAGCCCGGAGGTAGAGAAGATTGAAGAGCAAGAAAAGAAGGCATCTCAACAGCTTCAAAAAGAGCTTGATTCGTGTGTAGAACAAATATCGGTTTGCAAAGTTAACTTGGCTAAGCTCATGACAAAAGCGAAAAAAATTGACACTGGAGCGTTAGCTGAATCAGGTACTGAACTGGAGGATTTACCGCAATATATTGAGCAGCTTCGTATCTTGATCGAAGAAGCTCTGCCTGAAAAGCAGGCTCGATTTTTGGCATATCTAAATCAAAGTTCTGATCAGGGTGTTACTCAACTTTTGATGAATATTAAGAGTGAGGTTGATAAGATCAAAGATCGTATTGATGACCTCAATAGCACAATGAGACGGGTCGATTACCAACCAGGGCGTTACCTTCGATTAGAACCAAAACCGGTTGTACATGAAAGCCTAAGAACGCTGACAAAAGCACAACAACATTTACGTTATATCGCAGCTCAAGATGATAATGGGTCAAATCATTATCGAGCGTTACAAACGGTGGTTGATTTGCTGCGAGATGCAAGTGAGCGAAAGCGCACAAAAGCGGCTCAAGCCTTGCTTGATCCTCGTTATCGCCTTCAATTTTCCGTATCTGTGATAGATAGGAGCAGTGGCTTAGCGATTGAAACAAGAACAGGATCCCAAGGAGGGAGTGGTGGTGAGAAAGAGATAATTGCTAGTTATATTCTTACAGCGTCACTAAGCTATGCTTTATGCCCTGACGGATCTGCCTCACCTTTGTTCGGGACTGTGGTTCTGGATGAAGCCTTTTCAAGGAGTTCGCAAGCAGTCGCTGGACGAATCATAGCGGCTCTTCGTGAATTTGGACTTCATCCGCTTTTTATTACACCCAATAAGGAGATTAAACTGTTGAGGTCTCATACGCGCTCGGCGGTGTTAATTCATAATGCTGGTGCGAGAGCCACGATGACGAGTTTAAGCTGGGAAGAATTAGAACAACATGCAACTAAGCAGCGGAATAGGCAGCATGAAATCACCGAATGATTTGTCCAATAAACTATCAAATCAGTGGAAAAATGCTGATCTACGTGAACGTAGATTGCTTTCTACAGATGAGTGGCCCCTCGAACTACGGGTTGGGGCTCCTAGTGCTAAGCTAGTGATAGAGCACCCAGGAGAATTTCGCTCTCATCTAAATAAATGGAAAGCTGTAACAGCCGGGACTGTACATTGGGAAGATAAAAGTTATCGTGATATTAGTGCCCCTGTATCCGTCCCTAAATATTGGAGAATATCTAGTCCAAGTGAATGGGTTGCAGTTTGCAATAATATCGACATTAAGAATGAATTTTCCCATATGGGAAGGATAGTGGAAAATACTGATAAAATATTCCACTCCCTTATCTTGCGTCAACGAAATCTGGTCATGGCGAGAAACTCTGATGAGGTTATTTTGACCGCAAAGGTTGTCATGGAATTGGCGCCATCTTGTGCAAACGGAAGGCCTTTAAGAGCACTTTCTATTGCTGGATGTGATAGTAAATTCTTTGAGCGTAATAGAAGCCTTATCATTCAGATGCTTATTTTAAGGTTTGGTGATGTGGTCAATGATATTGGCTTGGAAAAATTTCTTGATGCGCTTGATGAGAACGATCACTGGCTACTAGTAGCGCCTTTAACGCAGGGATTGTTGCCGTTCGAGCAACAGCGTGTTCGCGCGAGAGAACTTCTAAAACGCGAATTGCCTGGAACTCATATTATAATTGTTGAGAATGAAAAGTGCCTATATCAACTGCCCATGCTACCGGGGACAATTGCCATTCTAGGTTCAGGGCAAAATTTAAAGTGGTTATCTGCTGAATGGTTGAAAGGAAAGAGTGTGGCGTATTGGGGAGATATAGATACATGGGGATTATGTATGTTATCTACAGCGAGGCGCTATATTCCAAAGTTGATTCCACTAATGATGAATATGTCGGTATATGATGCCTATGGAGCTGAATCAGCGGTCTCTGAGCCTGAAACGGCAGGCGGAATACCTCCTGAGCAGCTGAACGATAAGGAAATAGAATTGTACAAATTTCTCGTTTCACAAGACAAGGGGAGACTTGAACAAGAATTTATTCCCAGAGAATTCGTGAAAATGGGAGTTGAATTATGGATTTCAAATTGGGAATATTAGGTTATTTAGATAACGTACGAAATAGATGAGTGTGCCAATAATTTGTGTATATTGATGGCGATTAGAGAAGACCACCAATAGAAATTAACTAATTAGGAATATTCAAGAAATTACTTGTTCATGCGAGTATTCATTTTTCGCCACAATTCAGACATAAATAAGATAGATTTCTGTTTTAGTATATGACTTTTCTAATCCGAGGAGATGTTTATGGTCAAGGCGTACACCCTTCTGGTTGCCCTGTTATTTTTGATTTCAATTCCAATATTATTATGGACCATATTGACGCAACCCATACAAGACCCTGAATTGGTGTCTGAAAAAATAATGATAGATGATGTGAGATTAAAAAGTCATGTCGTAAAGTTATCTACGGTCTTTCCACCAAGAAGTGATGATGTAGAAAAATTGCATGTTACTGCATCATATATCTATCAGGAGTTTTCTAAATCCAACAAAGACACAGAGTACCAAAACTATGATGTGTGGGGTGTCGAGTACAAAAACGTAGTATCTAGTTTCGGCCCGAAATCAGACGAAATAATTGTGATTGGTGCGCATTATGATAGTGCCGATGGATTGCCTGGGGCAGATGACAATGCAAGCGGTGTTGCTGGTTTATTGGAGCTCTCTCGGTTATTAAAGGACGCTCAATTAGAGGTAGAAGTACAACTAGTTGCCTTCTCGCTTGAGGAGCCACCTTACTTTCGCTCTAGAGATATGGGCAGTTTTCATTATGCAAAATCACTGAATGATTCTAATGCTAATGTAGTGCTCATGATCAACTTTGAGATGATAGGGTACTATACCGATGCTGAAAATAGTCAGGAGTATCCAATGCCGTGGCTATCAGGCGTATATCCTGAGGTAGGAAATTTTATTGCTTTGGTTGGAGCATATAGCGAGATTCCGGAGTTGAGGGCACTTAAGAGAAGCATGAGTAGGTTTTCCGGTCTTCCTGTAGTTTCTATCAACGCACCACCATTTTTTCCTGGAATGACGCTGTCGGATCATTTGAATTTTTGGTGGTTTGGGTATTCTGCACTAATGGTTACAGATACCGCATTTTATAGAAATAAGGCATACCATACGAAGGCTGATTTGCCAGAGACGCTGAACTACAAAAAGATGGCTTTTGTGGTTCAGGGGGTATATGACTACCTGAATATGTATAATCGATAAGAATTGAGCGCTTGTGCCTATAATGATTCTGAAAAGCCGAGTTATTTGGAGTTTGGTAACGACCTTTAAAATAGGAGTTGTATAACCTATTGATTTTAAAGGAAAATAAGTTGCGACATTTTGGGCGAAACAAAGTGAGATTTACGACATAATAAACGAAACTAAAGCGACATGACTGTGAAACAGAAACGAAGCTATGCGGGCTTGAGAACAGTTTTTACGACAAGTCGAACGAAACGGCATATTTTCTAAAACTCTCAATACTGAGGTTACACGTAAAAGTTTTGATTCTTCTACGTGTAACATTTTAGAGTATTTGATGAAGTCTATTTTACAAACTCATCAGAAAAAAATTCACTTTTCTGTAATGTTCCTTCATAGTGCTGCGTCAAGTCCTTTTTAACTATTAGACTGCGGTGAGCTTCATCAACAGTGGGCCATTGAAGGGAATCAAGTTGCCGTTGTAGGATGTCTTTTGGCACTGAACGCGATCGTTTTTCGTTTCCCTCAAAATAAGCAGCTTCCTCTTGCTGGAAAATTACAAGAGTTACCAGTGCTTGGTAGGAAAAACCCAATGCACAAATTTGCGCTCTGAAATCTTTACGCAAATTTGTCGCATCCCAGACAACACGATTTTTTGATCTCAAATGATGTTTCAATTGAGATTTCGCTTCTTGCATCACTTGCCCACGAATCTTCTGGTTTGTTCTATCTCCACAGATATCCTCTCGTATATCGTCGAGAGATACAACGGCATACCCAGAAAGATGATTCTGTATCCATCTTGTTTTTCCTGAGCCTGAAGGGCCGCACATCACCACCAATTGAGGAAAGCTATCGCGATACTGGAAGGATCTTGCTATTGCTTCAGAAGCAGTGCTGATTAGACCGTTTTCACGATCCCTAACAGCATTTCCATAAATTAGATCTATGGTGTTAGCATCGTAGTCGGATAATTCCCTTAAGAGATGGGCTTGCCAGTCCTGGTAACCTGGATAGCAAGCGGCTTCTTTCGGTTTCCACACTTGGTATTCCATGCAGAACATTTTGAATAGCTCAAGATATTCCAGCTGTTTGCTTTTGTCTGGGCAATGACGCCCAGACATGTCTGCTAACTCTAAGTAATAAAGTAACTCGCATTCAGCTTGCCGGGCTAAGGAAAGATAATCCCCAATCGGTTTGTCCCTTACGACCAATAGTTTTGGCATATGGTGTTCACCGACCAGTCCCAGAATTGTCTTAATCACGAAGTAAGAAAGGCCGGTCTCCATTAGTTTATAAGCTAAATACGAGCGCCCTTTATCCTCATGGCCAGGAGATACAACACGGATGACATCATTTATCTCTCTTCGTTTTGTACATACGGGTTTTCCAATATCATGTAATAGCGTAGCCAGGACTAAAGCTTGCCTCATTTCCCCACTTATATGGAGTGCGTCACTTTCCAGCAGAATATATAATTCGTCTAATACCATGCCAGTATGAATATGCACGTTACCTTCTGCATGCCACTCTGGATCTTGCTCCGTGTACTCTAACTCTAATAGCAAGGGCAGGTGTTCCCCTAAGTGTTTCACGCACTCATCAATCCCTGGTGTTCCGTTTGTTTTTAGCGATTCTAAAAAAATCGTTAATGACTTATTCATAGTGTCCTCCCTGGCCATTTTTGGCGTGAGTAGCTAGTTGATTCGGTTCAATATCAGCATGCATCCAATGTTGGTTCGTTTGTACGTGTTTAGGTCTTACCCATTTTGCGACGCTAACTGAAAAGTCGTCATAGTGGAATTCATCAGCCGACCGAACAACGTAACCTTCACATATGGCTGTATCAATCGAGAGTTGCTGAAGCCGCTCTTGATCCCATATGCCTCGATATAGAACCGATGGTATAACTAGGTCAAAGAGAGAGGCCCATTCAACGGTCTCATCCCAGCTCAAGCACCTGTTCTTATCGTTCCATATTGAGAACAACAGGAAATAGCTCGGTAAATTGTCGTAAAATATAGCATGCTTCGCATAAACGTTTTCGCCGCATAAGCGCCAGTTTTCTGGAATCTGGTTGGCAACTTTGGCGTGGAGCCCTTTTACCCAATCCCTAGAAGGGTGGTGACGGCTATCTAATGACCTTGCATGTATATGATCTGCATACATCGTGGTATTTTCCCCATCCATTTTTTCAGTGACCACAATCTCTTTTCCCAAAAACGGGTCAGTTGACGACTTTCTTACCATCACTTGTGTACCCTGGTGACCAGGGTAAATGGGAGGTACGTGGATATTTGTATCTATGGTTATTCATAATGTCGATCTCAAGTAACTGATTAGCTTAAAAACACTTGCGCAGCAGTCATCTGGACAAATAGATTGTCAGTTTGAGCTTGCTAGCAGTGATGAAAATAATATTTATTTGAAATACGGCATTACATTCTATTTTGCCTAGTTTCCTAAGCCCCTACGATTTTAATAATCCACAAAAAAACCCGGAAGGTTATAGCCTTCCGGGTTTTCTAGTTTTTCAACTTTTCCCTTTATAAGAAGGCTATGTCGCCTTCTTATAAAGTTAAGCGATTAGCTTGTACTGCTGGAACAACAAACGAAAGACACGTGACAGTGAAATGTCTGCGTGTTGTCTGTTTTTGCTTTGTATGATTGAATTCGATTCATTGTTGTCCCAAGTGTTCCTAACAGTAGTTGGCGTCATTTAAACATATTTATTGAAAATCCCAAGTGTTGTTTTATAAAATCAAAAAATTATTATCAAACCCCTGTCGGCAGAATATTAGGGAAATCTGTGTCGATTAGGTAGTTTCTGAACGTACTTTCGGGTAATGGGTTTTGGAAAATATAATTTGTCTGCAATAAAAAATATCTAAAAAATTACAAAACAATCCTTGGCTTTTTCAAAAAGTGTGTTTTAATTATGTCATAGATTACATATGCACATTATTTGGAGAAACAAATGATTTCCATTCACGGCAAGAAGACATTAGCGATGATTACAGCGCCAGCGCGTTGTTGTCTTGTTCTGTCTGTGTGTTGTGCCAAGAATAATCATCGAAATAATGTTGTGGGGAATAAGATCCTCAGTTAATCGCTTAACCAATAAGGAAGGCGGTTAAGCCTTCCATTACAGGGTAAAGCAGTAAATGCGAAACCCCGGAAGGCCAAAACCTTCCGGGGTTTTTTATTGCCTGGAGAAAAGTTTACGCGTCCATAGCTCAATTGGTAGAGCATCCGGCTTTTAACCGGGTGGCTGAAGGTTCAATTCCTTCTGGACGCACCAATTAAAATATAACTTATATCACTGCTGTCCCACAGTTTGACATAAAAAAGGCCTAATTCTCGATAAGTGTTACAATGCAAGTGCGAACAAACAACGTAATACAAAAGGAAAATTAGGCCTTGGCACATAATA
>MAAB01032320.1_pt1 | contig 108041 bp, 94 predicted proteins | sample 1115991 | NCBI WGS metagenome assembly MAAB01 (sample SAMN04961124, study PRJNA320927) | seawater metagenome | isolation source: sample BD02T18 sea water enriched with oil for 18 days | place: USA:Gulf of Mexico | collected 2013-07-27
TGGGTTGTGGTAATGCAAGGGTATCTACCATGATACTTATCATACCTCCGGTAATTATTATTACAAGAGATATAGTGAAAGGGGTTTTAATCAAAATATCGACCGGCAACACCTTCCACAAAGGAGACAGTCGAACATGAACCTTAGACCCAATATCCTATGAAAGAAAAAGCGCAGCTACAACACCGAGACTAAATAGGGAGCATTCCTACCATCCGCATGGCAGTATCCCCACTCCCCAGGTATTATTCGTTCAAACGCCAAAAGCTTACTAGCTCATAGATCAAGCTGGCTTTGGTTCTCTGTATTTGGCAGTTTGGGCTCCGAGGATGGTATTAATTTACAATGCTCTAATGCCTTCTGGAAATAGTTTTCAAAGGATTTTTCTGCAGTCTGAAAGACAGTTTCCTTAAAATGTGGCGTTATCTTTTCTACATTAATTCTACTTCGATTCACTTCCAACAGACCTACCGGATCAATGGGGTGCCCCATATAGTGACCCGAACAGTATATTGGACGAGTGTCTAGGCCTAATTCACTCACATTGTACAATTTGATAGTTCCGGATAAGTATATGACTGCATCAGGGAGATCTCCCTGAGTCCAATGCCTATACACCTTACTCTCGTACCCATAGTCAGCTTCCGTGGCAACCCAAGATGCAGTCCCATAAGTTGCCAGGGGGTAATCTGTGATTAGCAGCAAAACATAATCAACATGATATTGCTTTGCTACTTTCTTCAAGTACGCAGCAACCTCGTCTGAATTGTGTCTCATTCGCTTTTTCGGTTTTTGTGCATTCATTCCAGATATGAATGTGTATTTAGATAGCGAATTTCGTGTATACGCGTCAAACAATTCAGAAAGCGTCCAGCCAGGGTCTAATGTTGCATATGTTTTTGTACGGAGCCTAGGTATTCCACTTTCCTTAACGTGCACAACTTCGAACTGGTCTTTTGATAGAGACAGCATAAGAATTTTTGTTTCTTTGCCTCCGCCTGGTGCGGTCATCATCGGTATGCAACCGGATATTGTAAATAGGCTAAAAAGACAAATGGTACTCAAAAATTTCATTTTCACTTCCTTGAATCACAGCAGTATAAACACCCGTAAAACTAGATTTGTTAATATTGTATGCACAATATCAGTAAGTTAATGATTAACTAGTAATTGATCTACAACTGGCTTCACCTTACTCTCAACGCTGGCCCATTTGCTTAAATCTAGGCCACCGCCACCTTTTAATCGATATTGAGCAAAGCCAATCTGTGTTTTCTGATTGTATAACCATAGCCTGGCATTGACTAAATAAGGAACAAAATCCCATGTATCGGTAGCATCATAAGTAAGATAAAATTCGCAGACACTAGGGCTCTTTGATTCGTGTATTGTTGTTGTGATTGAATGCTCATTTATTAACATTTCTATCACAGTAAGAAAGTCGTCGGACGTAATATTGGGATTTTTTTCTATGCAAATATGACTAATTTTGTAAGACGCATCTACAGGATTCACTACTATTGTTGTGCAACCAGAAACCAATAGCGTTATTAGTAAGAAGAAATACTTCATTTACTCTCTTTCCTTCATGTTTACCACTAATTCCATATGGCCGCTTCGGGCGAGATATGGCCGCTTCGGGCGAGCTCTTGTCGTAATTACTGCTACGAACTGCCTATTTATGTTTGATCACTCTTACTATATTGATCATTCTCACTTTCTACACCTAGGTATTTGGCCATTATAATAGACGTGACATAAATACCTATAAACATAGAAATTCCTGTTGGTATATTAAATACGATTTTACCTATCTCAAATTCATTGCCAAATAAATATATAAACAAAAATATCACTAAATATGTGCAAAGTAAGTTTATGGTCCCAACAAAAAACCAGGGGATTTTTTTTCTCAAAAGATATTTCATAAGCATCCAAGAAAAAATGTAATTCCCCATAATCATCCTCGCGATTATCTGCATGCTATTAATAAAAATAAAGAACAGAAGGTTTTTCAAAACCGCCCCCTGGGCCACAACAAAGAATGTAATTACACCAGAGACTACCCCTGTAACCACAAACTCTACTGCAGCACTCAGTAGAACAAACCAGATGATTCGGCTCATTGCCCGTATCTATCTTCGTTTATCTGATTTACAAGGTGATTACCCAACTTGATTCGATGCTCTTCAATTCCCATATCCATCTTTATTCCATTAGCGGTAAACACTTCCTCAATTGCCAACTTCACCTTACTATTATTCAATAAATATGAGGCGTTACTCCCCATAAAGTCTCCCTCAGGGTCAAATTGGTTACTCAGCAAATTTACTAATTCTCCTGAATCATAGCTAGGGTGTAACACAAAGAATTCATTCATATATTGGGTAACTTTCTTTTGTTCCTTTTCTACTAGGGCATAATCCAAATCATCCCCAGTTAGCTCCTCGTAGCCAGGGATTTCATCCCCAGAAAGTAATGTTTCGAACGTTATTTGGTTGTCTTTTGCAAGATTAAAACTTATGTATCGCATTAATTGCCTTGCCTGGTCAGCAGATTCTAGAGATTCACAAATGCAAGATTCGCTTGGTGATGCCCCTGTCGCCATCACAGTAATAGACCCCTGCAAATCTAAAGCTCCTAATCCGAAAAACTCAGTGACAAGAGAGGCCGCTGCAAACCAGTCAGTCTGGATGTGATTTCCTTCCAAAAGGCTCAGTTTTTCGTCCATATTTCCATAAACCCAACTATTAATCCATATCCACTCTCCATTGGTTTTATCTAGCCCTAGGTATTGACGATAAAAGTCCAATTTCTTGATCATAAGGATGCCACGGTCAATTTCTTCTCTTATTTCAGCCAAAGAGTTATTTGCCGCCGCATTTTGCCCTGCATTAGCTGCTATATAAATCTCTTCTGCTTTAGCGCCCGCAACAAATGCCCCTAATGCAGCACCCAATCGAGCTAAATCGACCCCTTTCTGAGTGAGCGCAGCTATTTTCTCATCAAGCTCAGTCGTTGATAGTTCTAACGGCGAATCAACATCAAGGTTTTCTTTGACCCACTCGCTTGCAGCTTCTCCACCTTCATTAAGCTGGACCACATTCAAGTTATCTTTATATACATCTGCTATCGCTTCTCCAATCACTGCCCCACCAGCGCCTGCCACACAGCCAGCCTCAGTATCCGAAGAAATAGTACCAGTCAAACAACCAGTCGCGGCATGAGCAATGTAGCGCGTGAGATTATTTATATCTCTCAAGCCCGTTATTGGATCCGGCTTATAGGCATCTTTAATTTCATTAGCCAACGTTTTACCAATGGCATTGACAGCGTCTTGCGTCAACGACTGGACAAATGCCTCCTCAAAATCTCCACCCGTAATAACAGTATTAACACCAGCCTTCACGCTTGCATGTATTGTCGCTTGCGCAATCTGGGAACCGAGAGACTGTGTCCCTGCAGCTTTAATCATTTCTGGAGTGGCAGGCCCGAATTCCAATAATTCGTTCACTGCTTCTGTATCAATTCCAAAATACGCAGTATCCAGCGAGTTAATTGCGCCAGCGGTTACCATGCTAACCGCTAGTGACTTCAACGTATCTTCAGAGGCAAAATCTTTCATTGCACCCGAGATATCACCATTTACAGCACCATTTGCCACTGCCACTGTTGCCTGACTAATTAATGCCACAGTACCTGCACTAATTGCAGCAGCTAAAGGCCCCGCAGTTCCAGCTATAATGGCACTTGTCGCAGCTCCTGTAACGGAACTCGCCATTGCTGCCCCTGCAGGTCCAGCAACAATCGCAATCGCAATCGCTATTACTGCCATAAACGCTGGACTCAAGCTCGTATTCGACTCTTTCCAAGTTTCATGCTGAAGTAGTATTTCGTTCCACTGATAGGCCTCTGGATCAAGCTCAGCTTGCTCCAACACGTCACCCATCCACTCTAATCCTTCCATCTCAGAAAGAACTCCAATCTGTTCCTCTAATGAAAGGTCAGAATCGCCTTCATACTCAACTCTGACACCGCTCAAAGCCTCTACAGAAAATCCACCAACAATTGTATTGGGCACTCCTGTTTCGATATTATGACCGTAGTTCTTCGTTGAAATCGTAAATGCGCCCGACTTAACAGAACTATAACTATAGTGATCTGTTTCGGTAGTCATTAGCATATTTACGCCGCCGTTCGTAGCCTTAACGGTAGTGCCTTCGACACTCGTTATGTCCGTTGCCCGCAACGTAATATCACCAAATTGACTGTGCAGCCTTATACCTTTACCTGCGTCCAACAACGCTCGAATAGCAACAGTTTGATAAACAGACTCTGTGACATCTTTACTACCAAACTCACCTTCAGCATGTGACTCCGTTACCTGAAGGTCATCCTCGATGGTGATTCCTAATCCAGCTAACAGTTCAATGTGTCCCTTATCGCTGACAATTTTAGCTGCATCGATAACAATCTTCCCATTTGCGATTAGCTGAATCGTTTCTGTGGCGGTTAAACCAGATTGTAAGAAAGACGTAATCGAAGTCTCTTTTGTACCATCGCCAAAACGAGTTATTGAATGTTCATATAACTCCACACTACCTAAAGAGATATTCCCACCTGCGGCCAGAGTGAGTTCACCTCCTGCGCTTGCCTGCGCACCGCCAAAAACAATATCATTGTAACTTCGAATAGTAAGGTTACCGTTTTCCGCATCAATACTTGAGATCTCACCATAACGTGTCCCACTCCAGTATTGAGTATCGTAACGATGAACAACGGTTTTATTGATTACATTTGCTGCAAAGATATTTATATTGTTGCCCGAACGAATTACTCCTGAAAGATTTTCTACTGAGCCATCAGCCTGAATGCTTAGGCTGTTTTCTGCCTGAATAACTCCTGAAAGATTCGTTAATGAACCTCCAACGACAATATCCAAATCACCTTCGCTTATTATTTCCCCTCCGTCATTAAGCAAATCTTTCGCAACCTGAAGAAAACTATCACGACCAAATTTAATAGTGACACCATCAATATCAAGGTCACCTAACGAAGCATCGCCACCGACTTCTACCACATTTGTCGTAACTTGCTGGTATTCAACAGTAGCCGCCGTCAAATACACGATAGGTACAACGACTTCTTCACCATTAATAATACGAGCTTCAGGCCAAACCATATCGTAATCTAAACCACTTGCATCCTGATCTAGCTCTAAATTCTGTCCAAAAATCGCGCCAGCTGTATTCTTAACGTAAGTCAATGCGTTCGCATATAGAGCATTTAATTGCACAGTTTCTGTTTGATACGGCTGAATCAAATTCCGCCCTAACAGGTTACTAATTTGCCCTCTTATATATTGATTTTGCACATAAGGAGTTCCTACATACTTATATTTTTTGTAAATAGGAAGAATAAGCGTGATATCTCCTACGGCAATAGGCACATAAGTTGCCTCGCCGAGCCCTGTTGGATAATCTTGCCCTAGAATCTCGTAGAATCCCTCGGTAGTTGTCGCGGCTAAATCCAATTGCTCAGCATAAGCTGCGGCCTGATACTGATAACTAGATGACGTCGAGCGTTCGAATTGTGGATTCGATTCCAATTCGTCCTGTATCATCAAGCTTGGCAGCAAAGCAGCATATACCGGCCCTACTTGATAAAAGAACATCAGAAACACGGTCAAATAAGTAGTGAGTTTCTTCTTAAGAGTTGATGTATTCATTTTATTCCCATTGGCCATTTTTTTATATCCCTTCATCAAACTCATGAATTCCACCAATTTATTTCACTATAAAACTCAGAAACAGTAGTCTTTAACTGTTCATACAAATCCAATAAACCGTCAACGATAGAAGAGTTATTCGTAAATCCGTTAGTCGCAGGAATATCAGCATAAGGTGAATGGATTGATGGCAACTGTTCGGCCCAATTTTTACCCGCTTGACCATTTGTCGCTAACTCAACGAAATAATCCAAAGGTTTATATGCACCGAACCATGTAGATGTATTATTGGCGATAAGGTTTCCATGCACAGAAAATAGAGAATCAAGTTCCACCGATTCGTGTACTGTATCTTCTTCCCAATAAATCCAACCAATCAAAGAATTAGCTGTATTATATGTTCTTTGAACCCCTTGGTTTTCAAATCCATAATCAATAAGGTTCGGAGTATCAAATATTGCATCACCGAAAATTTCTATATACGCAGCCTTATTCGTAAACTCGTGGGATGCCTTCACCCCTAGATCACCAACAGATACAATAAACCCCGGTGGGGAATAACCTATAACGCGAGTACCAACTACATCAGCTCCAAAAGTATAAGGTGAAGATGGATCAACATAATTTTCTGGCAGATCATCTAATATCGTCAAAACACGATAACGTTCGTTAATCATAATTCCAGTATCAATTTCAATACTGCCGCTTGCACTCTCAACTCGCAGTTGAGCCGAAGAGTTTATAACGTAACCGTTATAAGTACTTGTTGCTATGCCGATATAAGAACCTGCGACTATGGATATCTGATTAGCAAATTCGCCCTCCATGGTGACATCACCTTGATCACCCGCTTTAACATAATAGGGGTTAATATTTTCGAAGGAAACGGATGCAACTTCAATTCGATCTGCAATAATATGGGCAGAACCATCTTGCGGAAAAATCACAGAATGGTCGCTAGTTTCCACGTCAAATCCCAACTTATAGAATATTCCCATTTTTGCGGGATTGTGATAACGAGAAGATTCCAATGATGAATAATTTATCATGTCCTCTACTTCAAAGTCCCTAGAGATATACGGTGTCCTTGAGCCATTTCTAACAACATCAGTTTCTGACTCTAACCTAATTGTATTGGCCTTCATCAACCCTCCATACTGGTTGGCCAATAGTTCTTCACTCCACACCTCTAAATTAAGCGAAGCGATAAGTTCACCTTCATTAAACACCTTGCCACCAGCAACGCTCAGGTAATCACTGTTCACATTGGCATAATTCCGAATAGAACCCTCAGCAATAATTGTCACCGCAGGAGCATCAACATTCACATCCTCATAACCCAAGACTACATCTTCTGTGGACTTCAGTTGCACACGGCCATCTGAAAGTAGGTCACCCAATACACTCAACGACTTATAACCAAAGGTTTGAATATCAATCTTCTCAATGGGCACATGCACCGTGTCTTTATAGTTAACCGACGACAATAGATCCGTGCGAGTATCAACCTTAGTATTTACCTCTAAGTTTCCAGTTGAAGCAATTTTTAGCCCTGCCGCTTTAATCACGCCCCCCAAGACATAGGTGCCATTGTAAGCGCTTAACGATATAATTTGATGGTTGTCATAATTCCAGGTGATGGGCCCCAACAAAAGGTCAACTCCACCAGTTCCCACAACAAGGTCTCCATTAAGATCATTTTTGTAACCACCGTTGGCATCAACCACCACCCGTTGATTTAGTTCAACATCGCCATTCAACGATAAATTATTCGAGACGATATCAACACCGATACTGCCCGCTGCAGTTAGATTCGAAATGGAGATAGAGGATGCGAATGAAGGCGTTAGGTTACCAATGACAGCAACCTCTTCCGTCAATTCATTATCCGGGGTCGCTGTAACTAAACTCAAACGATAAACATTCTTGAAGTTACAGTAATTACAACTAATACTACCCTCGCCACTTGTGGATAGAAATAGCACATCTCCAGCAGAACCCATTAACTCGATAGTGTTATTAATCTCGATGGTATCGGCGATAATTACTATCAGTTTGGCGGGACGAATAGCTACACCGCCATCGTCTCCACCAGAATTTACTAAACCTGCCACGTTAATTAGATTTAGCTGTCTATCATCGACGGCAAATTGCGAAAAATAGTTAATGGATATGCCTGCACTATTGGGAGGGCTGAGACTTAATACATCAACTCCACTGGTTGAGGCATTGAATAACTGTATATCAGTATCAATAGGCATGATTGTGGACGCAACGCCACCTGCGGGGTTCAGAATGAACAGAAAAGCCCCCATTAGGAGCGCCAAGAGGCGTTCTGTTTTTCTCGGAAAGGTGCGAGTAATACTCATACGTCTGTTATCCCTATTGGTTGTGACACAATCAAAAATGCACACACGACAACAGATCACTCTATAAAAAGAGTAATAAACTCAAACAAACTACCAAGGGATGATTAGGCCCACTAGTCCTTGTGAGTAACTGATTCGCGTGCAGACAGCAACGAAACGAATACGTTCCAAATTTTCAACCGTGATTCTAACAAACAATATGCGATGACTACTAGGTTTAACGCCTAAATATCACTCACTGTTACAGGTGTTATACACAAAGGTAAACACTGAATGCACTTTTGTATCTATTGGTCTATTTCTATCAGCCCTTTGTAGGAGATATCTTACAAAGGGCTGATAGATCGCTCGTACTTACAGCTCTACGCCAGTTGTTAATTTACTTTATTAAGACTGATTTCTAGCTTCCTCTCCCTGCTGTATGCCGTATGATCGCTTGCTTTTTAACAAGTGATTTAACAATGGCAGTAACGAAACCTAAGCGTGCTCAAATACTAACAAATGATGAAATCAAGGAACTATATGATTGCCCAGCATTCAACGCCAACCAACGAGAAGAGTACTTTGCGCTAGACGATGATATTTTACGATTGGTGAATCGTATGGATAAGATTGAGACCAAGGTATATCTGATACTACTGATAGGCTACTTTCGATCAAAAGCCGTTATCCCTAAGTTTACCCTCAGGCAGGTTAAAGACGACGTTAACTATCTGTGTGAAACCTACTTCCCAGGCAAGAAGCCGAAATACTCAAACATAGGCAAAAGTACCCGTTCCACATTAGTGAATAGAGCATTGTCTATTCTCGGGTTTCAAAAATTTCAAAAGAAGCACCAAACACAGCTGATTGCTAGACTGAGGGACGTAGCAACAATCTGCACCTATCCACACTATATGTTTGACGAGTGCTTGGCGTTTTTTGGTCAAAATAACATAAGCCTGGCGGGATATACGACTCTGCAGGATATCATTTCTGAAGTTCTTTCCGAAGAGCGTCAACGTACGGAGAATATCTTATCTGCACATATGTCAGATACCACCCGTCAGCGACTAAAGAACATACTGGCCTCTAAGGGCGCTCTCAACAGTCTATCGGTATACAAAGGCTCTGCTAAAGACTTTTCACCAAAAGAACTGGATCAGGAGATAAGAACACATGACACCATTAAAGATGTTTATTATGAGCTCAAAAGTCTTATCGACAAATTGGGCCTATCCCAAGGGAATCTAAGCTATTACGCATCGATCGTTCATCACCAATCCCTCTATAAGATCCGGCGTTTTCCGGAATGGCAAGGGTTGCTGTATGTCGCTTGCTACCTGTTCTTTAGGTATAGAGAAACCAATGACAAACTGGTAACGGCTTTTCAGTATTTAGTACGCAAACAAAACGAATCGGCTAAGGCCTCAGCAAAACAGTCGGTAGCAGACGAGCTTGAAGTCATTCGGGATAAATTGAAGTATGCCGGTAATATTCTCCGCTTTTTTGTGGACGATAAGGTAAGTGATTCAACGACCTTTGGTGATATTCGAAAGCAAGCGTTCTCTCTGATATCAAAAGACGAAATCAGTATGATTAGTCAGCACTTGGATGAAACGGATTTTGATATCACACACTACGAATGGCTCCATATTGATAAGCAATCTAAGAAAATCAGCAATTCCATCAGGAAAGTATTTTTGGCGATAGATATCGAATGCGACCTAGATCAAACCGCACTTATAAAACAGCTAGATATCACTCGCTCGGAGCTGCGGGATGAAAAGCAGTTATCAACAATGGATCAGCAAGTCATTGCCAAGAAGGATAAGGGTTATCTCATTGAGGATGGTGCCATTAACGACAAACGATTCGAGTTCTACCTCTATCGGCGCGTATTTAAACTGATAGAGTCACATCGAATTTATGTTAGCGAAAGTGCTGAGAACAAGCGTTTGGAAGATGACTTAATCCCACAAACAGAGTGGAACGACAGAGAGGTTATTATCCAGAAAACAGGGCTTTCTAAACTGATCAACCCCATCACGGATACTTTGTCAGGATTAACGAACAAACTTGAATTCCAGATGAGACAAGTCACCCATAACATTAATGGCGGTGCCAATGAGTTTGTTAGACGACACCCCAATACGGATAAACTCACTTGGACACTTGCTAACAAACGCTGGAAAGACGATGTAGATAACCCGATCTACACGCAGTTAAAACATATGAGTATTATTGAAATAATGGATTATGTTAACCAAAAGACTGGATATCTAGACTCTTTTAATAACGCCTCTACTCGAAAGCATGGCTCCAAAGCCAATCAAGAGGACTTACTGGCGTGCATCTTTGGTAATGGATCTAACTACGGTCTTTATCATATGTCTTCTGTATCCGATCGCAGTATGGGAACGCTAAGAGCCGTGAATGATGGCTACATCCGACCAGAGACAACCGGCGCCGCAAATAAGCGTATTAGCAGTGCTATTTCTAAATTATCAATATTCAAGTATTACACAATCAATGAAACTGCTCCTTTCGGCAGTATTGATGGTCAAAAACATGCTTGCAGAATTAATACATTTAGAGCACGTTATTCTGCAAAGTACTTTCGTAAAGGGAAAGGCGTGTCGGCAATGACGCTGGTATCTAATCACGTACCACTTGATACTACGGTGATATCACCCAATGAATATGAGGGACACTTTGCATTTGACCTGTTGTATAACAATACCAGTGACATCCAGCCCTCTACCCTAGCAACCGATACTCATGGTGTAAACAATGTGAATTTTGCCATCCTGGATATCTTTGACTATGAGTTTGCTCCACGTTATGCCAAGTTCAAAAACGCTTTCCATGATGAGTTCGATATTGAATACGGTGATGAGCTTAGTATCCAACTCAAAAACCCAATCAATACCCGGCTCATTCAAAAAGAGTGGGAGAAGATCCAATGGATCATGTGTTCTTTAAGCCGGAAAACAACAACCCAAAGCACCGTCATTAAGAAACTATCGAATAACAAAAAGAACGATCGAACCTTGGCAGCACTGCACGAGTATAACCGTCTAATAAAGTGCCAATACCTGCTGGAATACGTCGATAATAAAACGCTACGTCACTTTGTGCAAAAATCACTCAATCAAGGGGGAGGCATATCATCAACTCCGTCGAGCAATAGCGTCAATTAACGGCAATCAATTTAGAGGGGGTACTGACTATCAGATAATACAGTGGAATGACTGTGCTCGACTGATTGCAAATTGCATTATCTACTATAACTCAGCACTATTATCAGGTCTGGTGGATAAGTTTGAGAAACGGAGCAATCAGAAAGCTGTCGATATGCTTGTAAACCTATCGCCAACAGCTTGGAGGCATATTCAACTCGCTGGCTACTACTCGTTCGGAGACCAGAAGTTTACGATCGACCTTGAAGGCTTGCTTGATAATGTTGATCCACTTGATACGACAGAGCAAGACCTAGTGGCTGCTTGATGGTCTAGGAAGTTACGTTGAAAATAAGGGGTGCTCTACAGCCTCTTATTTTCAACGGCTGCAGCGTGACTGTGAACTTTTCGAGGGAATGGGCGCATAACCCCTAATTCAGGGACCGAGCAAGGTGAGAAGTATGCGAACAGTAGAAGATTATTCATTATCCATGGCTTTTTTGAAGAAGGCCTGTGCGAAACGTGTTTCATTACATAGCAGCTCCGAGGATATTCAGCAGATTTTGTTGAAATATCCAAAGTTGGTGGTGGCAATGAATCACGGTCCAATGGCTGGGCCAGTTGCTGGTAGCATTGCGATGATGGATCAGTATTCCAAAAATGGTGGAAGCCAGCGTGTGCCAATGATTATTGCATGGCGTGGTTTTTACCATATCCCTGTTGTAAAACACCTAATCCGTTACATGAGCCAGGTGAAGATGCCGTTTAATTTGGATGGTTTTGTAAAACAGGTGGCGGAGAAAGGAGTGACTGATTTATTTGTAATGCCAGAGGGGGAGAATTGCACGTACGGTAATGGCCGTGATATCGAACCGTTCTTGAGTCCTCGGTTTATTGAAATGGCATTAAAGACCGGCACGCCAATTCTTATTGCAGTGCATACAGGTTCAGAGCAGTGGTCGAATATTGTGCCTGTAAGTCAAAAACTTAATCCGTTGTTAAAGTTTTTACCGAAAAAGAGCTACCAACGTATTAAGGAAACAGGAAAGATAAATGTTGCACCTTTGCGGTTAACGAGTATACCCGAACTCCAGGTGTCTTTTCGTTTATATCAACCTACGATGAAGCTCTCCGATTTAGAAAAAGAAAATAAGTGGCAGTTACTACAAGAAGAGTCTGACAATGTACGCGAGATTATGCAACAACAGGTAGACCAAATGGTCTTGGTAGAATTGCTTGATCTACCTGTCAGCGCATGAGTTGATCAGTTCAAAAATAGTTAATGGGAACCTGTGTCAGCACATTCATCTAAGGTGACAAGAGAATAACCATGGCTTTTAATCGTCAGGATTATATCGTCCAGTTTTTCGATGCTTGTTGGGCTGGCATCGTGTAATAAAATAACAAAAGAATCTTCAGCGGGAGATGCACCGTCCAGTGCATCTTCAATTTCTTGAAATACCTGCTGCGGACCCCAAGACCAAGATGATTTATAATCTTGTGGGTCTAGATTCCATAATGCAACGCCGTATCCTAAATCCCAAATTGGCATTGCGGAGGGTACGTCGATACGTCCATGAGGAGGTCTGAAGAATCGAGGGGTGACGCCTAGGGTTTCCCACAATATCAAGTTTGTGTTGTCTACTTGTGTGTGTATTTCTGCATCAGATAGTTTCAAAAAATCTTCATGATCCCAGCTATGATTCTCTATTTGATGACCATCTGAAATGGCTTTAAGTGCTCTATCAATATGATGTTGTTTCTCAAGTTTGTGACCTAATAAAAAGAAAGTTGCTTTGATATCGTGATTTTTAAGTGTACCTAGTACAGTTTCAAAGTTTTCAGAAGGGCCATCGTCAAAGGTAAGGGCTACCATTCCAGGAGAGCGGCAATCCAATACTAGTGGCACCATTCGTTGAGTCGGTTTTGGGTAATGATCTGCAAATAAATTTGCGGAAAATAATGTAAATATAATAATTATTAGGTTAAATGTGTTTTTCATCACAACTGCATTCCTTGATAGTTATTGGTGATTTCGTAACGTTTCGATCTAATACATGTTAAAAATTTAATGAATGTATTTATGTCATGATCACGTATTTCCTTGTGCTCGTATTCGAAAAAACTATGGCGTTCTGGCTAAATAATATTTACATGTACAGTAGATATTATTTTTCTGCTTTTCCTTGAGTGATACCTCGAGAAGACTGCCATTCTCTATATCTATGACGTAAGGATTTCATGTTTGGTTTTATATGAACGACTAACGCTTTTAGCAGTTTACCCTTTGTGCTTTTTCCAAAAAAATAGAAGCGATAGTGAGGTGTCTTTTGATTGGTTCGTTCAATTAATAAATGTTGTGTGTCGGCCCCTACACGAGATGCATCTACTGCACTGTAACCTTCTTCTGTTGCGGCATTGACGAGGTCGTCCAGTAATAGTCGGCCTAACCCAAGTTTAGAATATTTAGGGAGATAACCAATGCTGTAATCAAGGAAGGTGTTGCGAAAATAGAAACCATATTTGTAGGAGGCTAGTTCATTGTCAATAGTGATAATGCTGAGATCAAGTTGATCGTTTTCCGCTAAACGTTTAGACACGTCATTAAAGAAGTCAGAAGTACCTGGATCGTTAAAGATACCTACGCCCTCATTTCCTTTCCAGCTCGCGGCTTCAGTTGCTCGCATTTTATCAACTAATTCTTGCGCCTCGTCTTTCGTGGGGCGAATATGCTTGGTTGAGCTGTTAACCTGACTTAGCCGATTTCTTATGCGGCGTATATTCGTTCGTTTCTTTTTAGAAAGGTAGCTTGCAGCCTTTTCTTCTTCTGTTTTGAAGTCTAGTGACAGTACTGGGCAATGGCTGGTAACGCGATGAAATACGGGGGCGTCATTTGTTTCTGCCCACTGAATGGATTTTTCCAATAAACCTTGGGTATCTGTCCATTCATTCCAGATCATGCAATCCCAGAAGGCGCCAGATAGCTGTTGTAGATAATTCAGAAGGGGAGTCCAAGCTTCTGTGTGCTGGGGGTGAAGCAGTACTCCAATTCGATCCCCTAAAGGGTATTGGATAAAACGGGCGACCTGTGCAGGCACGCCGTGAAGTGTTTCAGGCGCGATGCGAAGTGGCAGCATACCAACAAGTTGCGATTCGCTGTCTTTAATCAATATTCCAACAAATTGATGTTGTTTGGGTAGGTGATCAATCGCTGTGGTTAACCAAGGCCAATCATTAAATACAGTGGCATCAACGCAAGCTTCTACTAGGCCTTTATATTCGTGTTCGGATACAAACTTAGTCATAGATGTAGCGACAGAGATTTGATACATAGTCTTATCCATCATTCAAGTTCTTTATTAGGTACGATCGTGCAAATTGACTGCTTGGTTTTACGAGTGTTTGATGATCTTAGTTTAAAAATTTCTGCTATCTTAGAGCAAGATTTAGAAAAAAACAGCCCATAGCCCAATAAAACCGTAGTAATTTGTGGCAGTTTTTACAATTTGTCTTCGAAATGTAAAGGCTCTGTAAAATGTTGTTAAATACCTGCAAGGCTATTTGATTAATCACTCAGTAATCCTTATTGTGTGACCCACTTCACATTTGTGGAGTCTGGTGCAGACGGAATTGTATTTTAATTAATCAAATATTGAGGGTTATCCGTGAGTCAGAGCCAAACTTCACATTCAGCGCTAGAGCGAAATGAACGTCTACGGAATGAAATTGAACGTCAAATTGACTTTGCCCCTCAAGATTGGATTACCGGTGAGCCCAATCAGACGGGATGGAATCTTTCCAGAACGAAGCGTGGTATTGATGCTGTGCTTGCGCTAATGGTATTGGCAATATTATCGCCAGTCTTGGCGTGTATCATTCTTGCGGTCAAGTTAACAAGTGAAGGCCCGATATTCTTTGCCCAAGATCGTACAGGGTATATGGGGCGTCGTTTTAAAATGTATAAATTTAGGACAATGGTCCAAGATGCTGAGAAACGAAAGGCTGAATTAGGTCATCTTAGTCATCATGCTAGCGACTCCCCTGATTTTAAAATCAAGTCAGATCCCCGAATTACTCCTGTTGGCGCATTTCTTAGAAAATTTAGTCTCGATGAGCTACCGCAAGTCTATAATGTACTTAGAGGTGATATGAGCCTGATTGGCCCTCGCCCGACGTCATTTGGCGCAGAGAAATATGAGGATCACCATTTGTCTCGTTTAGCATCTCTTCCTGGACTAACAGGTATCTGGCAGGTGTCGGGCCGAAGCAATATTGACTTTGATGGGCGGGTTATTCTTGATCGACGCTATATTGTTCAGCAAGGGCCCTTACAGGATTTTAAAATTCTTGTGATGACACCTTTTGCTGTATTAAAAGGTGATGGTGCCTACTAATCTCACGTTAAGTATGGATCCAATGAAATGAAAGTTCTTGACCCAAGTAAGCTTAACCTGACATCGGCAATACTAGATCACAAAATAAAATCGTTATATGTCGCCTCTCCCCACCATGGGGCTGGTACGACAACCTGTGCATATTCATTAGCTAAAGCGCTAAGTGCTTTGATTTCTGAAAACGTGATTATTATTGATGGAAATCCAGGGAAGAACTCGCTCACTGAAAAAATGAATTTGGTGGGCAAGATGGGTTTTTCTGATTTAAATATTCCTGGTTATAGAGAGTCACCTCAAAAGGCGATTCATACCATTAAGGACGAACCGTTTCATATTATTCCCGCAGGTGTTACACCACCGAGTAATCCAATGGGTGGTGAACGCGGTGAGCTAATGCGGTTGATAGAGACATTGACGGAAAATTATAGCTACGTTGTTTATGATGGCCCACCGATACACCGATATAACGAACCGTTAGCATTAGCGGCAGCCTTTGACGGCGTCATACTTGTTTTAAAAAATAATGAAACACGTATTGAAGTAGCAAACTCGGCAAAAGCAAAATTAACACAAGCTGGAGCCAATGTGATTGGTGCCATTTTTAATCGTCGTCGATATTACGTACCTCAATGGGTATACGATTTACTTTAATTAGGAAACACTGAATGAACCTTTTCATGAAAAAACTAATAACGACGAAAGTGATTGCTAAAGTGTTGATTGTGTTGATCGTGATAACGGGTTTATCAGGTTGTGGCACCTTGCCAAAAGCCGAGAATTATTCTATTCCATTGCAGCATTTTGGAAAACAAAAACAAAATCTTGAAGAAAATTTTGTAGATTATACGTTACAGGCTGATGATGTTTTGGATGTGTTATACCGATTTAATACGATCTCTGACGAAATTTATACAGTTGCACCTCATGATAAGCTGAATGTTATGTTTTTGACGGCATCTGAGTACGATAATGTACACCAGGTGCGACCGGATGGATATGTGTCATTACCATTTGTTGGTGATGTCAAAGTAGCAGGTTTATCGGTAGAAGAAATTAAGATAAAAATAACAAAATTATACCGGCCAGTATTGAAAGACCCGTCATTTTTTGTCTCGTTAACTGAATATCAGGTTCACTTAAAAGAAATCAGAACATCTCTAGATCATCCAAATATGGGGCAGGCGCGTCTTATTACTGTTCGACAAGATCAAAAGGTGTCTCTTCCTTTGGTTGGAGATATTTCTGTTAAGGGGAAATCAATTGCAGACTTGAGAAAGGAAGCCAATGGGCTTTATGCAAATGTGACTAAAGGCTTGAGTGTTGATGTGTTATTACAAAAAAGTCACCCTCGTCGAATATATGTTTTTGGAGAAGTTAATAATCCTGGTGGGCATTTGATTACAGGACCAATATCTCTATTTCAGGCCGTAGCAATTGCCGGAGGCGCAAGTCATGATGCTGAACTCGAAACAGTGGTTGCTCTTAGGCAGGAAGGGAGCGAAATGGTCGCGAAAGTGTTCAATCTAGAGAATGCATTAAATGGTAATGGTCAGGTGTTATCAGCGATGTTGAATCCTGAGGATGTCATCTATATACCAAGATCTCGTTTAAGTAGCACTGCTCAGGTGATGCGTCATGTTAGTGAAATTTTTATGTTTAGAGGTTTAGGAGCGACCCTATCTTATCGGGTAGATGATCCGACTCGATTTGAAGATGATATTAGCGATTAGTCGATCATACGGTGCTCAAGACACCAATTTTTAACAAAAAATATAGGCATAGCGAGATCAAAACATGGCTGAATCACGTGAAAGTAATTACTTTCGAGAAATCTTAGGTATTTTATTTGCCAATTTACCGTTTATACGACGACTTTTTTTGTTGTGTGTTGCTATATCCTTGTTAGTGCCATTTTTTATAACAACGAAATATACCCTTACCGGTGAAATTGTTGTGTTGTCAAAGAAAATTCAACAAGGTATTCGTGGCGATATTACTGGGGGGACGAGTGCTCGATATATACCGGTTAGCCTTACCGATATGGAAACAGAAAATAATATCATTCGATCAATACCTTTGATGCGACAAACGGTTGCTGACCTTTATGATGAAGGAGTTATGGCCATTGAATATGGTGCTATTGATGAATGGATAAAAATCCCTCTGAAAACGCATATTATCAATCCTATTAAGGCCATTATCTCTGATGAGGTTGCTAACGAACGTAGAGAAATTATAGAAGGGTTAACTAAGGAGGCGCTGGACAGTCTTGAAGTGGCTACGATTCCTGGGTCCAATATTATTACGGTTAATTATGAATCAGAAAATAAAGAGGTGGCGTTAGCATTTGTTAATAGGTTAATGACAAACTTTTTAATTAGACGTAATGAACTTCTGCTTAATGAAGCTCCAGATGATTTTTTCTTCAGAAAGAAAGAAAGCTACAAAAAACGATTGGTATCACTAGAACTAGAAAAAGTCGAACTTTTTGGACGTTATGCGGTAATGAATACTAAGGAGGAACTTTCTCTTATTTTACAAAGTATTAATCATGAAAATAATGAGCTTAATAAGATTTTGGATAAAAGCTTGGAAGGTAATGCGTGGCTTTCATACCTCAAAGAACAATTGGTAAACCTCAGGTCGTCTGATGTAACCAAAATATCTTTTCCGTATTCCTTTGGAGGATCAGGTACCAGTAGCAATGAATTCTTTGTTGATACTGAAATGAAAGAACAAATACTCAAAATTGCTGCATTACAGTCTGAATATGCAACAGCAAGGCTTGCATTTCGTAAAGAAAGTACAAAAGTAACTAAACCCTTTAATCAGCTAAAACAGCAAAAGATACGTCTTATTATTCTAGTAGAGAATCGGATACTAGAGCGAACAGAAGGTATTAAGGTTCTTGATACTGTTATTGCGAGCAAAAATGAGAGAATAATTGGTTTTAAGAGCCGTGCAGAAGTGCTTAAAGAAGTGTCAGCCCAAGAAGCTGGGATTATTACTGAGCTAAGCGCTGTAAACGATGCGTATTTTAAGTACAGCCAGCAGTATGAAGAGCGGCGATCAGAGAAAATTGCTAATTTGGATGATCTTTCTAATGTACGTATCCTTAGTATGGCGTCAAAGCCCCTTGAACCAAGCTCCCCAAAGCCGATGTTAGTCTTGATTGTGAGTTTTGTAACAGGGGCATTTATAGCAGTGACATTAGGTCTAATTAGAGAAATGTTCGATAATCGATTTCGATATCCAGAGCAGGTTCCTGCTCAGCTGGATATGCCGGTGATTGCTGTTTTTGACGATAAGAATGTAGAGCCTGACAAGCCCTTTAGCCATAAGCCTGCTGAGTTTTGGAAATGGTTAATTCAGTAAATCCATTGGTTGTGCACCTTATTTGTTCGTCAGGTTTTTATGGTGCTGAACGGGTAGTTGCAAATCTTTGTCAAGAAATGAAGGGTACGGATGTGTCCGTTCTTTGTTTGACCTCTAATAAGAGCGGCGTTGAGCAATTTCAGTCGAAAGTAGAAAAATCTGGAGCCAAGTGGACCACTGTTGATAACAGTATTGGTAAATCAATAAACACTCTTCAGCGTATTAGGCTGGAACATAAAAATATCGTTATTCACGCTCACGGATACAAAGAAATTGTTGTAGCGTGTCTTTTTAAGAAGTTAAGTGAATGTGGTGTGATTGTTACCCAGCATGGGTTTACAGAACGAAATTTCAAATCGCGTTGCTACAACTGGATTGATATGGCGTTGTGTCGATGGGCGGATATCAAGAACGTTCTTTGTGTTTCAGGTGATATCTATCGTCGTTATAGCGATTTTGGCGTGCCTCCATCTCGTTTGGTATCGTTACCCAACGGGGTGTTGATCCAAGATGAGCTTGCAGAAGACAGTATTCGAGCTGTAGTGGCTAAACAGTTAAATGTATCGGTTGATACTCGGATCATTTTGTATGCAGGGCGATTAAGTGAAGAAAAGGACCCACTTCTGTTTGTGGAAACCATCAAATGCATGATGGATACGTCGCTAGATTTTGTGGCAGTTATTGCCGGTGAAGGGCCTTTGTATGAGTTGGTTTGCCGAGAATTAGATCAGTTTTCCAATAGTGGTCGCGTGAAAATGCTAGGTTTTGTAGAAAATATAGATGAATTTCTTGTGGCTGCAGATATCTTGTTGCTTACATCAAAAACCGAAGGTACACCAATGATTGTACTGGAGGCTATGGTGCAGCATTGTGCGGTTGTGGCGACTAATGTTGGGGGTATGTCCGATATAATAACTCATGGGAAAAGTGGTTTTTTAGTAAATGATAGAACAGCGGATAAATTGTCAGCATGTTGTGAAAAATTATTGAAAGATCCTATTGTGCATCATCGAATAACGGATGCTGCAAAACGTGAGGTGCTAGAAAAATTTAGTCTAGATAGTCAAATGGAAGGCTACCGTCAACGCTACAAGGAGTGCATTGAGTGAAGAATAGGGGGCTATTTTTTGTTGTTTGTGCTGTTTTGCTGATGGGTTTGTGCAGCATTTTACTAACAACGAAGTATTTTATTATTGCCCCGGCAATTCCTGTTGCTTTGCTTGGTTTTCTGTTGCTTTATCGTTATCCAGAATATGGGGTGATATTGCTGGCTTTTTTGGTGCCATTAGAAGGGCTTTTTGCTGGCAACAAATTATTTACGGGTTCAAAATTTGTTGGCGTAGCGTTAATAGCGATTATCCTAGTTAAATTATTGTTAAAGGAGATTTCTTTCAAACAGCTTAAAACACCATTGTGGTGGCCTATATTTCTGTTGGTTTTTGCGTTTTCGATTAGTAGTGCATGGTCCCCCTACCCTGAATTGTCGACGCACAGTTTGCGACAGTTGATAACAGCTATAAGTATATTTTTTATTACGCTAGGTCTAAAAGATAAGATAAATATCATACATTTTATGAAAGCTGTTGTGGTAAGTGTGGCGATTACTGCATTGCTGGCTTTGGTTAGTGGTTCGCACTCGTTGGAGGATCGCGCTATTGGTCTGCTGACGGATCCAAATTATTTTGCTTTATTGCTAACAACAGCAATCCCTTTGGTGGTTTATCTGATATTGAAAGATTCGCATGTTGTTATGAAATTGGTTTGGTGTGCTCTATTAGTCATTATCCTTATTGCATTTCAAAAAACGTTGTCCCGTTCCGGCGTCGTGGTGCTGGTTATTGCTTTTGGTTTTTTGGGTTATCATTATAAAGAAAATTTAAAAAAACTGACGGGTGCACAAGTAGGGCTGATATTTATAGGGGGCATGCTGACGGCTATCCTCTCATTTCTAGCGATGCCTGAGGATTATCGCGATCGAATCTTGTCTTTAGCAAACATCACATCAGGTGTTCAATCGTTTGACGACCGTTCATTGGGTCGTAGGACATCATATATTGTTGTTGGTTTTAATGCCTTTAAAGACAATCCAATAATAGGGTCAGGGCCTGGAACATTTCCTGTTCATTACGCAAAAAGCGGCTACGCGACAGCTTTCTCTTTAAGCACAAACGAACCGGAACTGTTTCGTCGTGCTCATAATACATACTTGGAAACATTAACAGAAACTGGACTAACAGGTTTTTTTGCACTGTGTGGAATTATATTAATAGGCTTGTTTCAATTTAAGGATGCAAGAAAAAAATCCATTGCTAATAGACAATTTGATCAAGCAACATTGGTTACTCATGCGGGAGTAGCCTTTTTAGCAATATCTCTATTTTTTATGTTTTTAACGGGTATTAATAATAAATATTTTTGGATGTTTTTGGCAATATCTAGCCGGTTTATCCAGCAAGCGAATGACCTTTCTAGATTTAATTCAGGGTTGAATCCCGAGCTAAAGCTACCATCAAAAAATGCCTCCATTTATAGAGACAGTGAAGAAAAATGAAATATTCCATTATCATCCCCTGCTTTAATGAAGAGCATGTGCTTTCTGATACATTATCCAGTGTGCGAAAAGCCATGAGAGAGAGAGAGGATGTTGAAATCATATTAATGGATAATGGATCCAGTGATGCGTCTCAATCTATCGCTGTGTCATTTGGTGTGACGGTTTGTGAGGTTCCAGGGGTAAAAATTTCAGCACTTAGAAACGTTGGCGCAAGGAAGTCAATTGGAACGTACTTATTGTTTCTTGATGCAGATATTGTGGTTGCGAGTAATTGGTTTGATCAGCTCGATTGTTATACAGATATCAAAAATGACGATTATGTCGCGGATGTGGTTGGTTTTGTTGATGATGTCCCAGATTTTGCGCCATGGTTCGCGAAAATATGGGGCTTGCGAGCATCTGCACGACGTAATAAATTGATGAAAATTGATAGTTTGCCAGGTCGAAATTTATTTGTCTCCAAGCAGTGGTTTGACGTTGTTGGAGGGTTTAATGAAAACCTCACCACTGGCGAGGATAAAGATTTTGTGATGCGACTTAAAAAGTCTGGTGCTCTTGTGTTGTCTGACCCTCGGTTGGCAATGATACATATGGGGTACGAAAGAACGTTTAAGGAGTGGTCAAAAAAAGAGTACTGGCGACAACATTCACACATAGGTCTTATACAGAATCAGGGTATGAGTATAAGGCTTCTTCGATTTCCATTGATATGTGTAGTGCACCTATTGCTTTCGCTTGCCTTTTTGATAACGCTATTCACAGGTGATTTTGATTTATCACTGAGCATGTTGATATTGTCTTTGTTGCCAAGTTTATTATTGAGCCTAAAGAAACCGTTGAGTCGTTTTCCTTTAGATCGATTATCTCAGTTCACTTTTCTCTACTGGTTAAGATTTCATATCGCTGGTTGGTCTGTACTAAAAGAGTTAAGAGAAGTTATTCAATTGCGACTTTCGGAGGTTTAACGCATGGAATGGTTTTTTGGATTATTAGTGTTTATATGTTTTTACGGTTATGTAGGGTACCCCATGTTATTGGCGGTAATAACACCGTTTTTTACTCGTTATAAAGATATACCGCAAACGACGAATGATGGCCCAACCGTTAGCATCCTTGTGGCTGCTTATAATGAAGAGGGTTATATAGCAACAAAAATTGATTCATTGCTTAGTCAGACTTATGCAGATGAAAAATTTGATGTGTGGGTGCTTAATGATGGTTCAAGTGATGGGACCGCGGATATTGTTAATGGATATAATAACCCGAGGATTCACCTTCTTGACCTCCCGCGAGGAGGAAAGGCGACAGCACTAAATGCTGGTGTTAAAGCTTCAAGTAATGAAATTATTGTATTTAGCGATGCAGATAATGAATGGACAAATGATACTTTAGAGCGCCTTGTGTCGCCTTTCACCATATCCAGTGTCGGCGCTGTGTCAGGTCACTTAAGTATCCGAAAAAATTCAACGCATTTGGGGTTGGGTGACCGCCTCTATCGTCAATATGAGGCATTTATTCGAAAGTGCGAGACCAAACTGGGAAATGCGGTGTCAGCTGATGGTGGAATTTTTGCAATTCGACGGCCGTTGTTTGATGAAATCCCCCAAGATGTTACTGACGATTTCTATATTAGTACAGGGGCAATCGTTAAGGGGAAGTCTCTTATCTATCAGGGAAGTGCAATTGCTTATGATGACGGCGTAGACAAAGCAAAGAATCAGATGCGACGTCGTATCAGAGTTACAGTTAGGGGTATGACTAGTTTATCGCGAAGAAAACAATTGTTTAACCCGCAAAACTTTGGAATATACTCACTGTGTTTGCTAAGCCATAAATTGATACGTCGGTTTGTACCCTTTTTTGGTCTACTGCTGCTTCCCGTGAATATTGTATTGGTGAATTCGGGAGGGATATTTCAAATAATGTTGTTTTTACAGGTGGTTTTCTACAGTGTTGCGATATTGGGTTTGCTCGATGAAGGAAAACGATTGCCGAAATTATTCTCAATGGCCGGTTTCATATTATTGAGCAGTGTTGGTTTAGGTATGGGTATTGTGCAGTTTTTTCAGGGGAAACGTTTTTCTTTCTGGTCTCCGGAGGAAAATCGTTGATCAGTTCGAAATCCGTGAAGGGTGTTCTGGGGTACATAAGTCATTATGCACTTAAGACCCTTGTGCTCCCTGGAAATTGTACTGTATTTACGTTTCATCGAGTTCTGTCTGAAGATGAGTATAGACAAACGACATTTCAGAAATCTATTGCTGTTAGTGATGTTGCATTACAACATTTTATTTTGCATATAAAATCTAGATTTGACGTTGTATCGTTGCAGGATATGATTGATTTCAAAAATGGAAAAAAGGAATGTTCGAGTAAGCAGGCCTACGCATGTATTACGTTTGATGATGGATGGTATGATAACTATACAAATGCATTTCCAATTCTTAAAGCCATGAATGTGCCTGCAACTGTTTTTTTAAGCACTGATTTTATCGGTACTGACGCTGGATTTTGGTGGCAGAACCTTGGTGATGCGTTAAGTTGTAAAAATCTAAAAGGATCGCAACAAGACCAACTTGCAAAGCTATTGACTCCTTTTGTAGGGGAGGTCGCCGTTGATGTGTGGAATGTTGATGATATTATTGCAGTCATAAAACAAGACTTCTATGATCAAGCGCTAAATATTACTGAACAAGCACTTGAAATTGCAGGGCAAAGATTACTGTCACATGGGTTGGATTGGTCTCATTGTGATGTGATGTCTGAGTACGGAATAACGTTTGGATCCCATACGTTGAGTCATCCACGTTTAAGTCTGCTTGAACCCTCAGTGCTCGATAAAGAACTAAGTCTTTCCAAGCGCTGCATTGAGAGTAAAGGCGTTAATTATGTTAATGCCATTTGTTATCCTTATGGTGATGTTAATGGTTCTGTGATCAATGCGGCGGAAAAAATCTATGATATTGGGTTTACAACACAACTTGGTATTGCTGACCTTAATTCTACGTCGTTGGCAGAGGATTTGACGAATGCTGGATCCATGATGTCTGTACCTCGTATTAATATGCCGAATAATTTAGCATTAAATACAGGTAGATTTAACTATCGTTTGATACGTGCGGCTCTTAGGAGGCGATAAGACATGGAATCTAATAATAAAAACGACGTGGATGGTACCGTTAGTAGTAACGAGAGTGCGTTTGCCCGTCAATTTGGCCAGAGCCTTGGCACAAAGGTCCTAATGATTTTTCTGCGTTTGATACGCAATGCTATTTTGGCTCGCGCTCTTGGTCCAGCCGATAGAGGGCTATTTTCTCTAATTACTAGTTTGCCAGAGTTGATCATGAGTTCTGGTAATGCAGGTATTAGTAATGCATCAGCTTATCACACGGCAAAAGATGAAAAGAATTTTAAGGTTACACTGGGAAATACTAACACGTTACTTATTGTTATGAGTGTTTTCCTAATCATCGCTAGTTTCTTTCTTGTAAGTCAAGAGTGGTTGGTAAACGAACATTCTGATTCAATACAGGCCTTTAGCTACTTTATTGCTTTTGCAATACCGCTGATGTTGTTCAAGGTTGTTAATGTGAATTTATTGAATGTATTGCACCGGATAACACAGGTAAATAGTATTAGTCTGTTGGAATCATTGTTACCGTTAATTTCTTTTTTAATATTGTGGCTTATTTTCGATTTTTCCCCGTTGATGGCAGCAACGTTAGCGTGGTTTTCATCGTTGTTTATTCTCGCTTTGCTATCAGTCATCCTGCTTAAGCAAGGTTTTCCTCTTAAATTTTCAACGTCTACTCAAAAAGACTTGTTGAGTTACGGTGCACGAGGGCATTTTGATACGTTATTTCAAAAATTGTTGTTACGTATAGATTTTATCTTTGTTAGTAGTTTTCTTGGGAACGAGGCGTTGGGTTATTACGCAATGGCAACAGCGGCAGCCGAATTACTATTAACATTACCTAATTCACTAACGGTTCCTTTGTTTTCATTTTTTATGAAAAAAAGCAATGATGATAAAGATGCTGTTACCCCTATTGTTCTTAGAGTGCTTATGTTTTCAATGGTTATGCTGGCCATAATCTTCGCTATCTTTGGGAAGATACTGATACTAATACTATTTGGCGAGGCCTATTTGCCAGCATATGAGCCATTGACGTTGCTGTTACCTGGTATTGTATTTTTAAGTTATTGCAGTCTTGTGAGGCTAGATTTTTTAGGGAGAAATATGCCAGGAACAGTATCTATTATTTCTGGTATAGCGGTAGTGCTTAATATTTTCCTGAATGTATTACTTGTTTCGGATTATGGAATTAATGGTGTGGCAATGGCTTCAACTGTCTCATATTTTATTGCGGCTATAGGACTTCATATTGTTCATAGAAAGATGACTGGGCTTACTATGCGGGAAACACTGATATTGCAGAGAAGTGATATTAAAATGTTAACTAAGATGATAAAGCGTTGATATTATGAATCATTCTTTAACCATATTTAACGTTGTTGTATGTTTGTTATGTGCTTTTTCCTCTGCGGTATTTTCGCAAACGTGGCCGGATGTACGTGATGGTGTTATCTATATTCAAAATCAGTCAACGCAAGTTGATTCAAAAAACACAATAGCTATTAGTTGGTCTGATGCGTGGATTTCTGAAAGTCAGGAAGATCATGTTTATTTACAGGGGCCTGATGGAAGTTTGGTTGGGCGCCTTGATCTAAACGAAGAAAATACGCCAGGAAAAAGATTTTTTCAGACAGTAGAAAAAGGCGATTATAGGCTGGAAGTAGCGGGTGCTAATTATCGAAATGTTACCATTAGCATCCAAGATGATATACCAACCGTTTTTGAACCCGTTAAGATACATAAGAGTATTTCACTTCCTAAGTCGGGCAGGATCTACTTTAGTGTGCCGAAAGGAAAGTCATTCCGCTTTTCTGGGAAACGTTATGGAGCGATATCAAAATTCTATGTGAAATCGGTGTCCTCACAAAAGCGTTATAAATTGGCACTCAATAAAAAAACGTATTATTGGCAATATGATCATCTTGTTGTTCCTGCTGCGGATATGGATGATGTGTATGAAGTTACTTGGAACGGTAATGGCAAGGTATCCTTTTGGCTTGATGATATACCCAATTTATTTGCGTTAAAGAAAAGACATCTTTTTGTTCCTGTATTAACTATGGGTTCTTCAAATATTGAGATATCAAATGATATTGTGGGGGATATGCCAGAAATTGGCGCTGCATTACCTTATGTTTACCCTCCGAAAGAAACGTGGTCAGCGATAGACTCTTGGAAACTACAGTCGGCTAACTACTATTTCTTTGCCGATGATTTAAAAACATCGCCGAAACGAGATATGTCTTTTCTTGATCTTTATGAAAATACATTTGATATAACAACGTCGAACTCAATATTGGCAAATACAGGAAGGGATACTGTCCTAAAACCTACGGATAGTCTAAAGTCGCGAATATCAAACTATCTGAGAGATCGGCATTCATTGTCATTATTATCAAATAACTTTGTTGCATTGGCAGATGAGCCAAATTTAAACTACTTAAGTTATGAGCATTTTGACCAATACTTCTCTTCTTTGGCTTCGTTTATAAAAAATCATCCAGATCCAATGGTATCTAACACCAAATTAGCCGTACCACAGAGCTCTCGGTTTTTGAATGGTCCAACGCGAAAAGGTGCTGATAAAAGAATTGGTATTCACTGGGCTGAAAAGTTAATGAGTAATTATGGGCAATGGATTGATGCCATTTCTTGGCATGAGTGGTTGGTGCGGGATTTGATTGATACGACACGTTATGCAGATGCCGTCACACGAGCAAGCGAGTTGGTGGAGAAATATAGTGAAACATTAAATGATTCTACAGCATTGATTATAGGCCAAACCAATATATCCAGCGGTTTGTCATTGAGCCCCTATGAGCAAGAGACATTTTTTGCAGCATTATGGTGGACGTCGGTTGTTATTCAGAGCAGCTTGCCGGGGAAGCTTGATCAAATTATGTGGTTTAAGGCGGCTGATGATCCTGTTTACAAAAAGGGACTGATCCATATAACAAAAAATGGTTATATCCATAAACCGGTTAGTGAGGCCATGACGTTTATCAATAGCCATGTTTACCCCTTTGTTATGAATGTCACGAATAAACACCCTGATGTAGATGTACTCGTAACTCTTTCAGCAGATAAAACAATGGCATTTATTTTGGGGGTTAATAAAAGCAAGCGAGATATTCATGTTGATATGAGCCTGCCCGTAGCGGGAGAGATTATAGGAATGGCAGGGTTGAATGAGTATGGGGTTGTGAAAATTGATATTAGTAGTACATCAAATAAATCTTTAACTGGAGTGATACCAAAAGAAACTATTTTCTCAATTAAGTTGTTGGTGGATAAAATGGGTGGATAGAAACGTGTGGGGTTTACAATTATTTATTGCATCATTACTTCTTTCGCTTTTTAAATTGGGAAAAGTTATCCCCTTTGTAATGTTCCATACGTTGCCATCGATACTTGAATAATTGGTGGAAATGCTGCTTTTTTCCCATTTCTTCCCAACCTAAGTGAAACATGTATCGGATCGACGGACTGTTTGTTGTATCAACAATGGCTACTAATTCACGTTTACCTTTTGAATTCCAGTATTCCCATGCGAGTTTTACAACAGTAGCGCTAATTTGTGTATTACGGTAAGGCTCGGAAACTTCACCTGCAAATTGAAATACCTGATTCTCTGATACAGTGAAGGTTTCACGCAGATAATGTTGGTCATAAAAATCTTTATCGGAATACCAAACAATGGCAATAACGTTTTCTGTTTCTGTTTCGAAAGCGGCAAATGCTTTTAGATCAAGGTCAAATAGATCATTGTAGTCGGATTTAAATCGTTGGAAATATTCATTACATAGAGGGATATCATCACGTGTGAACTCCCGCTCATGCCAGCGTTTGGACATTCTGTATTTTCGGATTGTTAGGCTAAGGTCACGTTTTAGAAAGACAATACTTTGACGTTTGTAAATGAATTTTTTGGTAAGTTTTTTAATGATAAAAGTGATGAGCTCGACTAGCCCTTTTTCATGAAATAGTTCTTTTAACTTAGTGATTGGCGATATAGCCATGAAATAACACCGATATATTTAGCTTTTAGAGCTATTGGTTTTTGAAATGTATGAGATGTGATTCTAATCCTCTCAGCTTAATAGGGCAATATTGCTTTTGTTGATAGTAGTAAAACGTCATCAATTTTAGTTTGTGTTTTCTCAGCTTTAAGGTTCTCTTGGTTTTTCGTTGTTAGCTTGTCATTGTGAGAAATAAATATATTTTTTGGTTTTAAAGTTGTCACATAATATCGTTATGTAACAAGGTGATAAGTATAGGAGTAATGATACGATCGGTGTTGAAGTGATTTAGTGACATTACGATAGAGGACATGCTTCTATTATTGGTAGAAGATGCCCTTGTGATATTGTCAGCTGCGTTTATTTTGAACTACGTTTGCCTTTTTGAGAGCGCTTTTTTCGTTCTTCTTCCTTGCGTATTTTTGCGTCCTTGACTTTCTGTACTTCAATTTCTTCTATCTCCATCAGCGCGGGAGTCTCTAAGCTGATGGGGCCAAGTATTCCTGATCGTAACTCGTTTAAAAACAGGACGGATACTTTATTTAGGTCCACTTGTCCGCCGCCACGTAAGCAGCCTCGTTGTTTGCCAATGGTTTCTAGAAACTCTAATTCAGTGTCTGGTAACGTATCGAGCTCATACCGTTCTTTTAAGCGCTCAGGGTAGGCAGACAGTAAATATTTTGCGGTATAAAAAGCAACGTCATCGTATTCCATGGCGGTATTTTTAATGGCACCACTGGCAGCTAAGCGATAACCGCTGTTCGGGTTCTCCACTTTAGGCCATAACATACCGGGGGTGTCAAAAAGCACGATGCCGTTATCCAGCTTAATGCGTTGCTGACCTTTGGTGACTGCTGGCTCGTTTCCCGTTTTTGCGATGATTTTATTGGCGAGAATATTGATTAATGTGGATTTACCGACATTAGGGATACCCATAATTAACGCTTTAATTGACTGTATGCCGCTATCCTTTGCTGGCAGCATGCTGCGACATAAATCCAATAGTTCACGCATTTGAGTGGGTTGATCCGTGGTGAGTGCAATACCTTTCAGCCCTTTTTTATCGTCAAAGTAGTTTACCCATTGGGTGGTAATGGCGGGGTCGGCTAGATCACTCTTCGTCAGCACTTTGATGCAGGGTTTGTCTCCCCGTATTGACGCAAGTAAAGGGTTCTCGCTGCTGTAAGGTATGCGTGCGTCCGTTACCTCAATGACCAAGTCTACTTGGGGTAATAATTCAATGATTTGTTTGCGGGCTTTGTTCATATGCCCTGGGTACCACTGGATGCTCATAATTGGCCTTTACGTCTGAGGAGATGGGTAGTTTACCTGAAAAAAGACGCAAAAAAAGGCGCAGCATCATGCTGCGCAAACCACAAAGGGGGAACTGTTACTGCTCTATTGCAATGAGCGCAATATAGGCTAAATGAATTAGGCTGTAAAGCTCAATTTTAAAAATGTACTCACAATTGGGCTTTGATGTTAATGGGGTTATACTGCGCCTTTGATTTTTCATAATTATGAGAGTAGGGGTTTTAGGGGAAATGACAGTATTTAAAAAGTTAGGTTTAGCGGTAGTTATGCTCATCAGCATGAATGCAGTGGCAAGTAATCAGTTTACTGCGGAGAGAATTGCAGAACGAGTAGCCCCTGCTGCAACACCTTGTGTTGAAGGGCAAGAATGTAAAGGTGCTGCTCCAGTGGTTGCTGCTGCACCGGTCGCTGTAAAGGCGCCATCTGGCAAAGAAACTTACGATGTTAAGTGTTTCGCGTGTCATGGAACTGGCGCGGCCGGAGCACCAAAACTAGGGGATAAAGATGCTTGGGCTCCTCGTGTAGCTCAGGGCATTGATGCGTTGTACGATCACGCAATAAACGGCTTCAACGCCATGCCGCCTAAAGGTACTTGTATGGATTGTTCTGATGACGCCATTAAAGGCGTGGTTGACTATATGGTTGAAAATTCCAAATAGGTTCTTAGGTATAAGTATCTAGGTACAAAATTCAGACATAAAAAAACCCTACTCGTAAGTGAGTAGGGTTTTTTTATGTCTGAATTTTGTCGTCATCACTTGCAATTTATTGTTTTACGGTTACTTTTCAGTGATAGGTGATGAGTCCGTGTAAAAGCCTCCATGAAATTGTAGAGACATATAGTAGAGACAATAAATGAACATTTTAAGCAAAGTATGCGCAATACCCCTAACCTGCCTTATTGTTTTTCCAACATTAGCGATGGGAAATGAGATTGATTCATTAGTGATTGATGCCAACAGCACTTACACCGTAACAAAGGCACAGAATGAGTTGTTTCTTAAGAAATTAACGGTAGGAGATAATGCCGTTATACAGTTTGACCCAGATGTTGTGCGTTGGCATCTACAGGCGTCCAGTGTAAGCATGGGTAACGGTGTTGTGATAAACGCTTCAGGTCTCCCAGGTGATAATGGAACTGTTGGGAAAAGTGCAACGGGTGTTGCTGACGATTGTGGGGATGGTAAAGCAGGAGATGATGGTGGCCATGGTAGTAATGGAACGGACGGTGTTGCCATTTCGATGCGTTTAGCAATAAGTGATATTGGTAGCTTAACGATTAACGCCGCTGGAGGAAAAGGTGGTGTTGGAGGTCGAGGAGGTGCTGGCCAGCAAGCAGGAAAGGTGATTCGTTGTACGGGGCCCGATGGTGGGGCTGGCGGACAGGGTGGTGAAGGCGGTGATGGTGGCAACGGGAGTTACGTTCGTATCGTGTATAGCTATGTAGAAGGTGCTACGGCATCGGGTGCGTTAGGTAAGTTTGTCACCGTTGATAATGTTGGTGGTGTAGCGGGCAGCGGGGCAAGTGGTGGCCACGGTGGCGGTGGTGCAGAAGGTAAATACATCAATATGAGAACACTAACAGGTAGTAAAAAATGGATGCCTGCCGGTCAAAGTGGTGTTGAAGGAAGGATGGGTAAAACGGGGCGTATTGGCGTTACAGGCCAAGCCTTATTGGAACGAGATCTCGAGGGGCGTATGACGACTTTTGTGCAATCGCAAGCTAAACAGCAGGATAGTGCAATAGCGCTCCAACAAAGTATGTTACTTGAGCAAAAAGCTGCAGCGCAGGCGGCACTAGAAGCGGCAGAACTGTCTGCGACAGAGTTGGCAAAAGTGAATGCAGAGTTGTTAGCGTTTAAGCAGCAATCACTCGATCTTAAGCGGCAGTTATCCAAAATTGCACTGAGTAGCCAAGCTGCTTCTGTGGATGCAAGTGCAAAAACGGCGTTGGCAGCAACAGAATCTGAGGGTTTGAGGCAGTTGGTGGGAGGGTTGCAGGCAAAAATAACAATATTAGAAACCTCACTCGCAAAATCTAATGAACAATTGATGTTATCTAACGAACAATTTTCAGCCTTGTCCGCCAGTGTTGTGGCTATTCAGGCGGAGCAGAAGGTGGTGCAAAACAATAATGCGAGCAAAGGGGCGGAAAGACAAAAAATGGTAGAACAGTTGATCCGCCGATTAGATGCATTGGAGGAGCGGCCTGCGCAAAAAGTGATTGAGAAAGTGATTGAAAAAGTTGCCGAAAAAGCAGTAGGTGTTAAAGCTGAGGCCGTTGTTGGAGAGTAATAATAGTTCATTCTATTGACTTGATATTTAATTGACTTATAAGTCAAAAGCGCACCCAAAATGGTGCGCTTTTTTTTGGTGCACGCACCATTTTGGTGTTTTGTTGTTTTTTTGACCCCTGTTATAAATGGGTCAACCACCGCCCTAGCCCCCGCAAGTCTTGGAATCATCACAATTGGCACAATGCCTGCTAATAGTTTGATTGTAATTACTATTTTATTTGGGCTGCGCCTTTGTGGCCCGCTTACCAATAGACGACCTTGGGGGTCATAATAATGAAATCAACAATTTCTAAAGCAGTACGTCTAGCAACATTGGGATTAACAGCAGTCAGCGCGATGGTTGCTTCTCAAACTACAATGGCTGAAGTTGATGTTTCTGCATCTGCTGGTGTTGCAAGTGCTTACTTGTTCCGTGGTGTAGATCTTGGAAATGGTAATGGCGCAGTTTTTGGTGATATCACTGCAAGTTCTGGTGGTGCTTATGCTTCTGTTTGGGCTTCTAGTGGTGATGCGTCGTTGGGTTCTGAGTATGACCTGATCTTGGGTTATGGCATGGACGTAGGCGACTTTACAGTTGACGCCGGTGTGGTTAACTATTTGTACCCGTCAGATGACGCTTCAGACTCTATTGGTGATTTTTCTGAGGTGTACCTAAACATTGGTTTTGGTGCGGTAGGTTTCTCTTATTCTGATAACGTTGCCGGTGGTAACGGTTATGAGTATTACGCGCTGTCTGCAGAGCATGGCTCTTTTAGTGCAGTGTTAGGTTACTCTGATACACAAGATAAAGCAGAGTTTAATGGTGAAAAAGCTAATGCTGACTACACTCACTTAGATATTACTTATGCTTATAACGACAACCTGTCTTTTACTGTTAGTAAAGTTATTGATTTTGATAAAGACTTGGGTGCAAATGAAGCTTTGAGTTCTGATGACTACGATGCTTTATCTACTGCTCTACAAGCAGAATATGATGACCTTACTTTTATCGATGACGACCTACTTTTTGTAGTGTCTTACTCTCTACCTATTAAGTAATCTCTCCTTTTTAATGGGTTCAGGTAAACAGGCGCTATGGATAGCGCCTGTTTTCTTTTAGTTTGTTATTTTCTTGTTTTCACTGTGATCTCCTTCTCCTATTTCAAACCCTTCTTGTATTCCTTGAAAGTGCTCATTTATTAATCTCCTGTCCCTAAGTGCTTGGTAGAAATTAAAAAAAGTTCATTTTTTTGATGAAAAATTTGGTAGAGCTGGAATTTTGGTGCTACTTTTTTAAAGACTATCATTTCCGATAAATAAGAACCCACAGACTACCGGGGGGAGCTTGTTAGGAAAATGGAATTTAACAGCGGGAGCATAACTCCCACATTCACGCTCTTTGGGGATACCAAATGTTGAAGAATAAAATGAAAGCGGTCCAATTATCTGCCCTCGCGTTAGCGGTTACGGGAGCGATGGGGACTACGCAAGCTGTAGCTGAAGTGGATGTGTCTGCATCTGTTGCTATATCTAATTTGTACTTGTTTCGTGGTATCGATTTAGGTGAAGGCCGCGCTATGGTGTCTGGTGATTTGATCGCCAGTTCTAACGGGTTTTATGGTGGTGTTTGGGCAACGAGTGGTGATAAAGCTTCTGGCTCTGAATATGATTTGTTCGTAGGTTATGCAACAGAAATTGAAGGTGTTTCTGTTGATATTAACATCACCAACTATATGTATTCTGGCTGGGATGCGGGTGACAGCTTTGGTGATTATTCTGAGATATTCCTAAACGTTGGTTATGGTCCGTTTTCTATCGATTATCAAGTGAATGTTGCTGATGGGTCTTATAGCAGCGATGAGACGGAAGCAGCTAAAAGAGCAGGCTTGTCAGGTTTTCAATATATCGCTTTTAATGCGTCATTTAAAAAGTACACCGCAACGCTGGGTTTTGCTGATGTAAGTAACTATAGTGAGAGCAACCCGTTAACAACAGATAATGTGGGTAGTGTAGGTACGGACTATACTCACCTTGATATTAGCTACGCTTATAACGATAACCTAACGTTCACGGTGAGTCAGATTATTGATCAAGATGAGATTCAATTGACTGGTAGTGAAACAAAGTATGAAAATCGTGATGATGATACGTTGTTTGTATTGTCATACTCTTTACCTATCGAATAAGTGCCAATGTAATAAGGCAGATAGTGTAAAAGTAAATAGTATAAAAGAAAAAGCGCAGATTTATCTGCGCTTTTTTATGTCCGATAATCAAGCGCTAGATTAATCTAGCAATGATCGAATGTTGGCGAAGTGTGCTTGTCCTAAGGCTTGGTTATCAGCTTTAGAAATTGTATCGCCTTTGCCTTCCCAAACCAAATCATCTGCTGAAATTTCATCCAAAAAACGGCTGGGTGTGGTTTCAAAGTCTTCACCATACATGCGCCTTTTCGCTGCAAGGGTTAAGGTAAGTTCTTGCTTGGCGCGAGTAATGCCCACATACATTAAACGCCGCTCTTCTTCGATGGTGCCTTCTTCAATACTGGAGCGGTGAGGTAGAATTTCTTCCTCCATACCCATTAAAAATACGTAGGGGTATTCCAATCCTTTGGAGGCATGCAAGGTCATTAGCTGAACACGGTCGGAATCATCATCTTCTTCCTGTTGCTCTAGCATATCTAGCAAAACCAGTTTGCCAATGACCTCTTCGATATTGTCGTCTTCACTTTTTTCTAACATACGTTCGATGGAACTGATTAAATGCCAAACGTTTTCCATACGTTTTTCGGCCATCTTGCTACTGCTTGATTGTTCCTGTAGCCATTGTTCGTAATCGATATCCCGCAACATTTGTTTAATGCCCGAAACCGCATCCTTTCGTAGGATGATGTTACGCATCTCATCAATCCAACTGCCAAAACGCTGCAAGTTGGCATAAGAGCGTGCGCTTAATTGGGTTTCTAGGCCTAACTCGCTACAGGCGGTAAACATGCTGCAATCGCGACTATGAGCATATTGGCCAAGCTTTTCTAATGTGCTGGGACCGATCTCGCGGCGTGGTGTGTTTACCACACGAAGAAATGCATTGTCGTCGTCAGGGTTGATCATGACACGCAAATACCCCATTACATCTTTAATCTCAGATTTCCCAAAAAAGGAGCTACCGCCACTGACTTTGTAGGGGATCTGATACGCTTGAAGTTTGATTTCCAGTAGACGAGACTGATGGTTGCCTCGATAAAGCACCGCAAAGTCTTTAAAGGCACGGGCTTTTTGAATTTTTTGATTAATTATGTCGTGAGCAATACGTTCGGTTTCGTGCTCTTCGCTTTTGCAGCGTACCACTCGAATCATTTCCCCTAAGCCGTGTTCACTCCATAGCTTTTTTACAAATACGTGAGGATTGTTATCAATAACGGCGTTGGCGGCTTTAAGAATTCGGCTTGTGGAGCGATAGTTTTGTTCAAGTTTGACGACTTTTAATTTTGGAAAGTCATCTTGTAGCAGTGCTAGATTTTCAGGTTTTGCACCGCGCCATGAATAGATAGATTGATCGTCATCACCAACCACCGTAAAAGCTGCACGCTGCCCTACAAGCAAACGAACCAAGAGATATTGTGAGGTGTTGGTGTCTTGATACTCATCCACTAGCATGTAGTGAACCCTGCGTTGCCAGCGTTCACGGATCTCGTCATTATCTCTTAGCATTAACGTGGGCAGTAAAATTAGATCATCAAAATCAACCGCATTGTAGGCGCGAAGGTAGCGGTCGTATAAAGCATAAGCTTGGGCCGCACGCATTTCTTCTTCATCGTTGGCTCTGGAAATGGCGATAGAGGGTGTTATGAGGTCGTTTTTCCAATTGGAAATGGTGTAACGAACATTCTTCACATCATCGTCATCATCATCTCCAGAGCTTTCTCGCACCAAAATCTCCGTGAGCAGCATTTTGCTATCTTGATCATCAAAGATGGAAAAACCGGATTTTAATCCAAGGTATTTCAGCTCTTTCCGTACCATGTTCAAGCCAAGATTATGAAATGTGGATACGGTTAACCCTCGGCCTTGGCGACCAGTAAGCAGTTGTTTTACCCGCTCTTTCATTTCCCTAGCAGCCTTATTGGTAAAGGTTAGGGCGACAATTTTATTGGCGGGAATTTCACAGGTTTGAATTAGATAGGCTATCTTTCGAGTGATTACACTGGTTTTGCCTGAGCCCGCTCCAGCCAGCACTAGTAGTGGTGTGTCGATATAGTGCACGGCTTCAGATTGTCGGGGGTTTAGCTTGGACACAAGAACAACTCAACTGCTTTTGGGGGCGTGATCAATGGGGAAAATGGGGCTGCCTATCTTACTCCGAAGTGATCGATTCGTCATGACATCAATGAAACTTTGACTATTGACTGAGATGCTCGCTAAGCTATGCTGGAACTCGCTGGTTTTGTGTCCTGTGGTAAGTGCTGAAATCAAAAGAGAATTGAGGGTGTTATGAGTCAAGACGAGTTGAACCAAGATTTACTGAATATTCGCGATAAGGTGATTATGGTGACGGGGGCATCCAGTGGTTTGGGGATGTACTTTGCTGAGGCCCTAGCGAGCCGAGGTGCGACAGTGGTAATGGGGGCGAGGCGTTTGCAGCCCTTGGAAGCATTATCCGCTCGTATTAAGGATGAAGGCGGTCAGGCTTTGGCAATTGCTATGGATGTGACGAGCCGTGATTCGGTGATTGCTGCATTTGATTTTGTAGAGGCAACCTACGGTGGTGCTGATGTGGTTGTGAATAATGCGGGTGTTGCACCGAATAAGCCGTTTTTGGAGCAAACAGAACAAGATTGGGATCAGGCATTAGATACCAATTTAAAGGGGGCTTTTCTTGTTAGTCAGGTCTTTGCTGAGCGTGTGATTCAAGCTCAGGAAGTGCGTAAGTCGAAAAATAAGCCGTTGGTGCAGGCTAGTATTATCAATATTGCGTCTATCTTAGCGTCAAGGGTCATTGGGAATATGGCTCCTTATAGCGCCTCAAAGGCGGGTTTGGAGCAGTTAACCAAGGCGATGGCGTTGGAGTTGGCGAGGTACCAGATTCGGGTGAATGCTATTGCGCCTGGGTATGTTGAGACGGATATGAATCGTGACTTTTTTCAGTCGGACGCTGGTAAACAGCTGATTCGGCGGATTCCCCAGCGGCAGTTGGGGCAGCTTGAGGATTTGTTGGGGCCGTTGTGTTTGTTGGCGTCTGAGGCTTCTCGGTATATGACGGGCAGTGTGATTACGGTGGATGGCGGACATTTGGTTAGTTCGTTGTGATGTTAAGTGCAATAGAGTTGCGATGAGTCGTTTATAAATAAAATATCGGGGGCTAGTTACTGAGTGGTTTTCCAGAGCCGTGATGAATAAGCAATATCCTTTCAGAAATCGCAAAAGATCGCATCCATGCGTGCTCGACTGCGGCGTCCGTGCCGCAGACGTTTCTGAAAGGATATTGCTTATTCATCACTCATAGCGAGATTCAAGGTTTTTGGTAATCTGCTAGTTATTTACCCTCCCAAAATGTAGGAATAGACAATGGATTTTGCACTATCACCAGAAATAGAAGAAACACGGTTACTTGTACGGGCGTTTGTTGAGCAGCATGTGATGCCGTTAGAGGTGGATAAGAATAATTTTGATGAGCACGAAAACATCCTTGAATCTGTTATGGCTCCTATTCGTGAAAAAGCCAAGTCTGAAGGTTTGTGGGGGTTTCAGCTTCCAAAATCTCGTGGTGGTAGGGAATTAGGGGTGGTGGGTATGGCGGCTTGTTATGAAGAGGCTGCTCGTTCGCCTTTTGGTCCGTTGGCTTTTAACTGCGCTCCGCCAGATGATGGGAACATGATCGTCCTAAACAAAATCCTTAAAACCGATGCCTTAAAAGATAAATGGTTGCAGCCGATTATCGATGGCAAGGTGCGCTCGGCATTTGCGATGACTGAGCCTCAAGGGGGTTGTGGTTCTGACCCGAGTCTTACTTATACCAAAGCAGAGAAGGTGGGTGATAAGTGGATTATTAATGGTCGTAAGTGGTTTATTACGGGGGCCGATGGGGCGCAAACTTTTATTTTAATTGCCAAAACTTCTGACGATGAGCGTAAAGGGCTTACGGCTTTTCTATTTGATGCGGATCAGCCTGGCTGGCGTATTGAGCGGCGTATTCCCATTATGGGGCCTGAGGAGCATGGTGGGCATTGTGAGCTGGTGTTTGATGGCTTAGAAATTCCTGATGAGAACCGTCTGCTGGAAGTGGGGGATGGTTTGAAAGTGACGCAGATTCGTTTGGGAACTGCCCGCCTGACTCATTGTATGCGTTGGTTGGGGATGTCGAAGCGGTGTATGGAAATTGCGGGTGAGTACGTTAAGCATCGCATGAGTTTTGGTATGACCCTTGCCGAGCATGAAGGTGTGCAGTGGATGATGGGTGAGGTTGCTAAAGAGATTCAAGTCGGACGTTTGTTAACGATGAATGCAGCGTGGAAGTTGGATCAAGGGGATTTTGCGAAAACCGAAATATCCATGGCGAAGATTCACGTGGCGGATACCTTGCATAAAGCAGCGGATACCGCGATTCAGCTATGTGGTGCACGGGGTTATTCCAAAGATACGTTGTTGGAATGGATCTACCGCTATGCCCGGCAGGCTCGGTTAGTGGATGGTGCATCTGAGATTCACAAGATGGTGCTATCAAAAGCGTATTTATCTGAAGGTCCGGACTTTTTCTCTTGGGGTTAATGATAAATAGAGCGCGAATGAGCCTAAGAAATGAGCTTTCTGGGTGATGTTCGAAGATAACTACTGCGAGGGGAATACGGCGCTATGGATCAGTCCATTGTTACGAAAATTGAACGTTTTATCGGTGAACAGTTAGATTGTGTTGATGTAAAACTGTCGGATATTCATAAATTGTCTGGTGGGGCGATTCAAGAAAATTGGGCAATGGTTTTGCGGGCGGGCGAACAACCGCCAAAAGATATCGTGTTACGTTGCGATGCGCCTTCAGGTTTAAGCACGAGCCATAGTCGTGAAGAAGAATATGCGCTACTAGAAGCGGCCTTTGATGCAGGTGTTACTGTCCCAGAGCCACTTTTTTTGGGGCAGCTTCCGGTGTTTGGTCGAAGCTTTTTTATCATGGGGCGTGCTAACGGAGTAGCGGTTGGGCATAAAGTGGTGAAAGATCTTTCGTTAGGGGGAGATCGAGAGTTGTTGGTGGCAGAAATTGGTCGTCAGATGGCAAAAATTCACTCTATAACACCAGATTTGGATTTAGGCTCAGCTTCAGGCTCTCAGTCGTTAGATTTTTTATCGTTTCCTAAGGTTAGTGCTGTTCAGGCATCCATTGAGGAGTTTCGACAGTTTTTAGATAACCATCATACGGCGTTCCCTGCATTAGAGTGGGGTATTCGTTGGTTGGAATTGAATGAGCCTGAGCCGTTACCCTTGTGTTTGGTGCATCGAGATTTTCGCACGGGTAATTACATGGTTGATGAGTCTGGGCTTACGGCTGTGTTGGATTGGGAGTTTTGTACCTGGGCTGATCCAAGAGAAGACCTTGGTTGGTTTTGTGCGGGTTGTTGGCGATTTGGTCGAGGCGATTTAGAAGCTGGGGGGATTGGCTCAAAGCAGGCATTGCTAGATGGCTACAATAGCGCTTCTGGGTTGGCGTTACAGAAGGCTGACCTCGATTATTGGGAAGTATTTGCTCATATCCGTTGGGCGGTCATAGCGATTATTCAAGGTGAGCGACATGTGTCTGGTGCGGAGCCTTCGCTTGAGCTGGCTCTTACCGCGCATATTGTGCCGGAATTGGAGTGGGAAATATTACGTATGACAGGGTTACGTATGATAGGGCTTCAAGCCACAGGAGCAAGTTTATGAGAGAGCAACCTAATGCTGAGGCATTGTTGGAAATTGCCCGTGATGTATTAAAACAAGATATCTTACCGCTGCTTCCGAGTGATCAGCGATACAATCTGCTGATGGTTGCCAATGCTATGGCGATAGCTTCTCGTCAATGCCAACAAGGTCATGAACCAGAGCAAGAAGAGCTGAAACGCTGGCAGCAAGGCTTGGATAGTGATGCATTGATACAACCCTGTGCTGTTGAAATGTCGCAGAATATTCGTGCAGGTTTGTACGATAGTCCGGATGGCCGTGTTCAGTTGGCGAAAATGTTGGTACCCTCTGTTCGGCAACGGGTGCTGGAGAGCAACCCTAAGGCTTTGTAATTGAATGATAAGTAACGATAAAAAGGATAAGTAGAATGACAACTCGGTATTTTTTGGCGTTCCCAGCCTCAGCAGAACTAATTGCCGCCGCAGATAAAGTGTTGGATCTTCATGCCACAGAAGCAACGGAAAGTTGGGTGCCTCACTTCGATCACCTCATTGGTTTGTTTGTACCGGGCTTTCTGAATGCTTTTCTTGTGGATACCTGCGACGCAGTGGGCCTTAGCCCTAGATCTAGTAAAATCATACACTCCACAGCGAACACAATGTCAAAAACCATATCAGTAATGGTGGGTAAACTGCTGAAAAAACGCTCTAACGAAGAGTTGGTACCAATGGCAGAATTTATTGATGAAGTGTATTTACGAGAGAGCCAGTGTTCTTCAGGCAAAAATTCCGTAGGTTGTGAAATTGATAAAGTGTTGTTTGATGAGATACATCGAGTCACTGCTGAAGTGAAAGATGGGCGCTTAGAAGAAGTGCGTGGTGAGCTAACTGAGGTGATGTTGAGAGTGGTTGATGCCACTATCGAAAGCATGATGGTGCGTACCATAGGGCTGTTAAAGATCAATTTTGTGGTTAAAAAAATCTGTGATGCTGCAGTGGCGACTTGCCGAGGTGCTGGTCATATGGTGGTTAATAAGGTGTTTAAGAACTTGGACGAAGAGTCTATGCTGCGTTTGGGCGTTTTCTTTGAAGACATGCTTGTTTCTGATGTGCGAGATTAATAGGTAGCACCGTCCCCTGTGGCTATCGTCTAGACCTATAGTTTCAGGGGGGATTTGTACGTTAAGTGGCTTTGCTGCATACAGTGGCTACATCAATAGTTGATTCTGTGGTGCAATTGCATACAATTCACCACAATTGTTTTCAATTACGCTACTTGCAGCCTGTATTCAGCCACCTAGAACCCATCATGACAGACAAATCCAAAGAAAATCCTTCCTTGCCTACCTCCGGTAAAGATCAACTCTTCCAGCAGCAACAGACTCATTTGGTGGATTTTGCCTTTGATGAGCTGGTGGTTAATGTTTTTCCTGACATGATTCGGCGCTCTGTGCCGGGCTACGAAACTGTTATTTCCATGTTAGGCGTGTTTGCAGGACGATACGTACAACCTCATTCGTCGGTATATGATCTCGGTTGTTCGTTGGGTGCTTCGACACTAGCAATGCGTCGGCATATAACGGCGGAAGGTTGTCGAGTGGTGGGGGTGGATAACTCTTCGGCAATGATTCAACGCTGCCAAGAAAACGTTAATCAAGCAGATAAACACGGCTGTGATGTTCCTGTGTCACTCGTTTGTGCAGATATTCAACAGGCTGATATTCAAAATGCCTCGTTGGTGGCATTAAACTTCACCCTTCAATTTCTAAGCCCTGATGAGCGTTTAGCAATGTTGACCTCGATTTATCAAGGGTTGTTGCCAGGTGGAGCATTGGTGCTATCAGAAAAAATTTGTTTTGATGATACGAATAAGCAAGAAATGTTTACAGATCTTCATCATGATTTTAAACGAGCCAATGGTTATAGCGATTTGGAGATTAGCCAGAAGCGCCAAACCATCGAAAATGTGTTAATTCCAGACACGTTGGAGCAACATAAAGAGCGCTTAATGAATGCAGGTTTTAGTAGCGTTCATTGTTGGTTTCAATGTTTTAACTTTATTTCCCTTTACGCCATTAAGTAGATTTTGATGATTAATCACGACGCATTTTTTGATCATATTGAACGATCCTATTTGAAAAAGTGGAGTTCTCACTTTCATCAGGTATTGAAAAACGAATTTGAACCTGAGCAACATGGTGATTTTGAGCGCTGGAATAATGCGTTAACAGGTCTACCAGACTTAGGTCCATTAACAACAACGTTTAATCAATCGGCAATTACTGCTACACCAGAAAATCTGTTATCTGAAGACGAACGGCAGGAATTAAAGGACGCGTTATTAGCGTTACACCCTTGGCGCAAAGGGCCGTTTTCCATTGCAGGCGTTGATATTGATACAGAATGGCGCTCTGACTGGAAATGGGATCGGGTATTACCGCATATTAGCCCGTTAAAACATCGCAAAATCCTTGATGTTGGCTGTGGCAGTGGTTATCACATGTGGCGTATGTGTGCGGAAGAACCGTCAATGGTGGTGGGTATTGATCCATCGTTGTTATTTATGATGCAGTTTTATGCCATTCAGCATTTTGTTGGGCAGCAGGCTGCGTATTATTTGCCTATTGGCATTGAGCAAATGCCAAAAAAAATGCGTGCATTTGATAGCGTGTTCTCTATGGGAGTGTTATATCACCGTCGATCCCCTATGGATCATCTCATAGAGTTGCGGGAGTTATTACGCCAAGGTGGTGAATTGATATTGGAAACCTTGGTTATTGAGGGAGGCTTGGGTGAGGCTTTAGTGCCTTCTGGTCGTTACGCACGTATGGGTAATGTGTGGTTTTTGCCTTCGCCGGATACGATGATATTGTGGTTGGAAAAGTGCGGATTTAAAGATGTACGAATGGTGGATTGCGCACCCACAGCTCTTGATGAACAGCGTTCTACGGAATGGATGACGTTCCAATCTCTTCGGGATTATTTAGACCCTGAAGATACCAGTAAAACTATCGAGGGTTATCCTGCACCGATCCGGGCTGTATTTGTCGCTACGGCGGCGAAATAAACACTTGTCTAGATCCAGCTCCAAGGTTGTATACTGGCTAGGTTTATATATGCGCAAAACAGCGTAATCAGAAGGAGCATAATAATGAATAAATCACTAACACATCCTGATGTACATTTTCCACCACCGGTGTTGTTTGCTGTATTCATCGTAATAGGCTGGGGATTGCAGAAGCTAATAGCACTTCCCGATTTTACGGTGCCTTTTCATGGTTTTTTGGGTGGAGAGTTTATTGTTGGTGGTCTCGCGATTATTGTGTGGAGTGCAACAGAGTTTAAACGCCATAAAACCACCATACTGCCCCATAAAGCATCTTCAGCAATTATCAGTAGCGGGCCCTTTAAATACAGTCGTAATCCCATTTATTTTGCCTTTAGCATGATTCAGCTGGGAGCGGCGATATTGCTGGCCAATCTTTGGATTCTACTGTTGTTGATCCCCGCGTTGTTGATTATGAGTAAATTTGTTATTGAGCGTGAAGAGGCTTTTTTAACACAAGAATTTGGACAGCCTTATATCGATTATAAAAATCAAGTGCGACGTTGGATATAGAATTGGATGCAGGTTAAGCGCAGATGAAAAAGATAGCCATTTTTGTTGATGTACAAAATATCTATTACACCACAAGGCAAGCATACGGTCGTCAGTTTAACTACCGAAAGCTGTGGGATATTGTGTCAGCACAAGGGGATGTTGTTTCTGCATTGGCTTATGCGATTCATCGTGGGGATGAATCGCAGCTAAAGTTCCAGCGAGCGTTAAAACATATTGGATTTACCGTAAAACTCAAACCGTTTATTCAGCGTAGTGACGGCTCTGCTAAAGGAGATTGGGATGTTGGCATTGCTATTGATGTGATGGACATTGCAAAAGATGTGGATATGGTTATTTTATTGTCTGGTGACGGTGATTTTGATTTGTTATTGGAAAAGATAAAGAAAAGTTATGGTGTGCGAGCAGAAGTGTATGGTGTGCCGGCATTAACGGCTAGATCGTTAATTGATTCGGCGAGTGTGTATCATCCGATTGATGATGATCTATTGCTGTAAGTTTATTAATACTGAGAAAACGAAAAGAGAGATTTGTTATGGAACAGCCTGACTGGGTGACGGATAAAGCATCTTGGAGAAAACATTGCAGAAGGGTTGTGGCTCGAGTCAGTGATCTTATCGATGGTAAGGCAAGTGTCATTGAGTGTGCGAGGGAAATTGTAAAACTAGAGTTTTGGCTTCGAGCTGAGGAAGATTCGAGTTTTATAATGTTTAGAAAGATCAGTGATGCTGGTGAGGGGTTGCCTTCTGATAGCGAAAGACAGCGATGGCCTGGAGAGGAGCGTGATATTGAAGATAAAAAAATTGCTGACTTCGATGGGGAATGGAAAGATGTTGCCATGGCTGCAGCATTGTCTTTAAAAGAAAAATATGAAAATCAAACAAGCTCCTGAATTTAACAGATAACATCTAGTGGTATGCGATCTTCGAAATTTGGTGAATAGTTAATTCGTTTCTTTCGATAAAAATTTCACCAAATTAGATTGTAAATCATTGGCGGTTTGTTCATGGCCTCTGGCACGTAATGTTTCGATAACACATTCTGCTGTACAGAGGCCATTTTCTTTTTGATTTCGCCGTAATGTATATACGGATTTTTGACTGGCTTCAATTCTCACTGTTGGTAGATTTTTTAGGTAAGGGCTTTTGTTATAGATATTTTGGGCTTCTTGCCAGGTGCCATCAAGAACGATGTAGTGATTGATGCTTGGAGCATCAGCGACGAGTACACTGCTTTTGCTTGGGTAAAGCAGTGCTACATTATCCTCGCTTATGGTTTGTAGTAATTCTGCATTGGGTTGGGTTCTTTCCCAAACAATGATTTCTGCGTGATGCTCCAGGGTGTTGATAACTAAGCGACCTGTATTGGATTTTTTCTTGAGTTCCCGTTGATGGGTTAATAGAAAAATATGGGGTAGCTTACTGTTTTTCATGATAGGGCACGTAATCCGGTAATTTTCCACCAAGGATGCTTTCTACATGGCGGTGTACAACATAGCGACCAATTCTTTCTGCTATTATATTGCCACCGGGGAGCAATATGCGAACCATTTCGCCAGTTAATACGAACGGCATGGTCAGTAGGGTAGTGAACTTTAGCGGGGTATTAGGTAGTCCAAGTTCATTTGCTGATGAGTCGCCCATAAAGAGTCGAGAAAGTCCTGATCGAAATTGCATTTCCATTTTACCTAACCATCTTTTTGATCCTCGTTTTTCCTTATAGGGTATTTCCATCAAGGCTTCTGCCAGTTCACGCGAATCGTTGTCAGCATTCCCTTGAGACGCACCGATAAAGTAGGCTGTTCTCATACCTTCTTTTAATGTCTTAGGTAACAAGTCAGGATCAACCCCCATAAGATAGCCAACGTATCGCCAAAAGGTAATCGTTGCTTGAGATTCTTTTTTATTATAAATAAAACCTAGAGAACGTAAGCCTAATAAACTTGCAACAGAAAATAGTAAATTGGTACCCAGCATATCTGCTTGGTTGATCGGTGTTCCCCAGGCGTCGTTTTTCCACTGTGGGTTGTTCGCTAATCGATGGCGAACTAATGCATGCATAAGTCGAACACGTACCGCACTTTTAAATCCAGCGGAGTTTCTAGAAAGTGTGGGTGAATTATAAAGATCGACAACAAATCTACTGGTTTCAGCAAGTCGCCTTTTGGCCATGCTTGTAAGGGCTCCCGTCATCACGAGAGGTTTGACTGCTGCCCCAGAACGATACCCTCCCATCAGTGCCATACAGCTTAAAACTAGTTGTCCACCCAGGCCTGCACGTAAGCCAGTTTTACAAGCAAGCGTTAGGGCTTCGTCGTCGACCCAGGTTGGGCGGTCATCAAGCTGTTTAAATAAATCGACCAATGGTTGTGGTGGGCTTTTAATAGACTGAATGCCTGATTCTAATGCTTGCTCAAATAGCTTTCGACCTTCTCCTGTCGGTAAGGTGTGCATCCATAAAACAACGGTATCTGCTAAAGGGTCGCCTTCCATCAAGGCTTTTTTAAGACGAGTTTCGATCGCTTGCCCGCCATCTTTAGGTTTGCCTACCAGCTTTAGTAGTAGATTTAAGGAAGGGTCCTTAGATGTCTTTGGTTCTCGCCAGCGACTGGGGGTGATACTAAGGGTGCTTTTGGTTGGGTCTATGGTTTGAGGCTGATTCATATCGTTAACCTAGTTATAGGATGGAGGGTGGAGAGGGCGAAGATGATGAATAAATCATAACCCGAGTAATTATTCGGATATACTCGGGTTATATGAGTTGGGATTACAGAGGGATAGATGTGACTAAAAATACGCAAGTGATTGATTTTTCAATGAGAAAGCAGCCTGTGCAGCAGCGCTCAAAAGCTTTGGTAGCAGCGTTGCTCGATGCGACAGCTCGGCTTTTGGTGACAATCGGCTACATAGCTATCACTACCAATAAAGTTGCAGAAAAGGCCGGAGTGGGCATTGGTTCCTTGTACGAGTACTTCCCTAATAAAGAGTCGTTAGTTGCCGCACTCATTGAACGTAACTCAATGGAGATAGTTAAAGAAATTCAATTAGGTATGGAGCAGGCATTACAGAAACCCCATGAAGAAGCATTACGGTTTTGGTTGGAAAAAATGGTAGATGCTCTCGATGAACGTCGGGATGAAGTGAGAGTGGTGATTTTTGAGGTGCCGTTTTTACGCCAAATGCCGTTGCTGGAAACGATGCCAAAAACACTGATGAATGTAGCCTTTAGCGCCCATAAAAGGGCGAATGATCGTGTTCAATTTACCTATCCTAAAGCAGCGGTTTATCACCTCACAAGCATGGTATCAGCAGCCATTATTAATATGGTTGTACACCCCCCGCAACATATCCCTCGGGAAATATTATTGGATGAGCTTGCGGAATTGATTTTACGGGCGATGGAAGGGGAAGTAAAAACTACGGGGTAGATGATGGTGGAGAAGGTATCGTAGCTTGCTCCTTATCAATATGCTGTATTAGACCAAGAAATATCTTTGCTGTTGCTTTTACTAATGCTTTTTTGTCCATTGCGTAATTGCTTAATAACCAATAGGTTGCAGCTTGGCGCATGGCTCCCACCAGAGAGATACCAAGTATTTTCCACTCATCATCGGCAATTTTCCATGTGGGGTAGAAAAGGCCTGCCATGGATGAAAACGTATCTGCAAAGTTATTAATATATGAGTGATATAAATCGCTTACATCAAGGCTCACACCTTCCAATTCCACCATGCAAACCTGCGCGATTCTTGGGTCTTCTAGCCCCGTGAAAAAAGTGGTTAGTCCAACATCGGCAATATGCTGTATCTCTTGGCTAGGTAATACTTCGGTTATTGCCGTGATCACACGTTCTTGAATAATATCCATTTGGCATTTATAAACGGCTATCAAGAGCAGCTCTAAGCTGCCAAAAGCTTCGTAAAAATAACGATCAGTAAGTTTTGCCTGGCGACATAGTTGCCTAACTGTCGCCGAGCGAAATCCGCTGGTGCCAAATACTTCTAGCCCAGCTTCCAAAAACTGCTTGTAGCGCGCGGCTTTACGTTGCTCTTGAGTTAATCCGCCGTACGTTCGTCCACTTTTTGTTTCATTTTGTCTACTCATTTGTGTATTTGACAACATGCGTCGTCAGAAGTAAAGTGACTTTAAGTGATGACGCGCGTCATCAGATGCATTGGTAATCAACTCGTAGATTTACGAAGGGGTAGAAGGTATGAAAATTTATCAGGTCATCATCATTGGTAGCGGTTTTGGTGGTCAATGTGCAGCGATCAATCTGAGGAAAAATGCCATTGAGGATTTTCTGATACTGGAGCGAAGGGGGTTCATGGGAGGAACCTGGAGTCAGAATACGTACCCAGGTGCTGCCGTTGATGTGCAGTCTCCGCTGTATTCGATATCTTCTGAGCCTTATGACTGGTCACGCATGTTTGCAGAGCAAAATGAGCTAAAAGCCTATACCTCTCATGTTATTGATAAACATAAGCTGCGAGACAAAACAAAACTTAATGCCAGTGTAAGTAAGATCCAGTGGAATGATGCGGATAAGTTTTGGCAAATATCTATTGCAGGGCAGGATGATTTGCAAGCACGCTTTGTTGTCAACGCATCAGGACCGTTAAGTACGCCAGTTATTCCTAATTTTAAAGGTAAGGATTCTTTTAAAGGCAAGTCTTTCCATACCAATAATTGGGATCATAGTTACGATTATCGTGGAAAGCGTGTCGCTATTATTGGTAGTGGTGCGAGCGCCGCTCAGGTGATACCTGAGATTGCTAAAGAGGTAGGGCACCTTCATGTTTTTCAGAGAACCCCTCATTGGTTGTTGCCCCGAAAAGATTATATCTTTAGCCCATGGCAACGGAAATTGTTACGTAATAAAACAATGTATAAGGCGTTGCGAAGTGTCATTTACTGGTCGTTAGAAAGTCGGGTGGTGGGATTTAAATATTCTGATTTTTTGTTGAAAACAATTGCTCAGAAAAAAGCGATAAAACACATTAAGCAACAAATAAAAGATCCTGTATTACGTAAAAAAGTGACGCCTGATTATACGATTGGTTGTAAGCGAATCATACTATCTAACACATTGTACCCCGCTTTCTGTCGGGATAACGTATCACTTCATAGTAAAGAGCAAGGTATTAGAGAAATTACGGAAACGGGTATTGAGACAACGGACGGGCAAGTCATTGATGTTGATCTTATTGTGTATTCCACGGGCTATGATGCAACTGATGGTGTGATTTCTTATCCTGTAATTGGAAAAGATAAGCGTTTGTTGGGTGATTTTTGGGGTGAGTTTCCAAGGGCATACTTGGGTACCTGTGCACCTGGGTTTCCTAATTTATTTGTTGCTACCGGGCCAAATACGGGAATTGGACATACATCGGCCATTTTTATTATTGAAGCGCAAATGAATTATATTGTTAACAGTATTAACGCCGTAAATCAGCGCGGAAGCCAAGTGATTGAGGTGAAAGAAAATGCAGAGGAACGTTATACACAACATATTCATCAGGAAATGGATAAGACGGTATGGAAATCTGGTGGTTGTCAGAGTTGGTATCAAAGTAAAAGTGGACATGTAATAGCAATGTTTCCAGGGTTTAGTTTTACCTATGAGCGTTGGACAAAAAATTTCAGATCAGATGATCATATGTTTTCTTGATCTTTTTCAATATTGCGGGGAGTGATGATGAAAGAACTAAAAAATAAAATTGTTGTTATTACGGGTGCCGGATCAGGTATGGGGCGAGCGTATTCCCTAGCGTTTGCAAAACGTGGTTGTCGTCTTGCTTTGTGTGATTATGATGCCAAGGGATTAAATGAAACCGTTGGTATGGCGGGTAAACTATCTGGTAGCCCTGTTTGCCATTCTGCTTTTGATGTGTCGGATAAGCGTTCTGTGGAGGGATTTGCCAATAAAGTGAAAGAGGAGCTTGGGAGTGCGCACATTGTTATCAATAATGCAGGAATAGAAGGCAGTGGCCAACCAATTTGGGCAACCGAAGAAGACAGCTTTCGTCGAGTTATGGAAGTCAATTATTACGGGGTGGTTTATGGTACGCAGGCATTTTTACCGCAACTGTTGAGTCAAAAGGAGGCGGCGGTTGTGAATGTGTCTAGTATTTTTGGCTTAATTGGTACTCCAAATCATGCCGATTATTGTGCTAGTAAATTTGCTGTTCGCGGGTTTACCGAATCATTGATGACTGAATTGAATGATAGCTCAGTTCAGGTTCATCTTGTTCATCCTGGTGGGATTGATACTAACATTGCGCGACAAGAGCACTCTCAGTCTTTTTCACAGCATTACTTGAAAACATCAGCAGACGATATGGTTGAAAGAGTGATTCACGGTATCACCAAGAACCAGTCAAGAATTGTTTATGGCAATGGATCAAAAAAGACAGAGCTAGGCGCTCGGTTATTGCCTTTAACGTGGATGAAAAAATTCACATGGCATGAAATGAAAAAAGTAATTGATTTAACACATTATGATTCTCGTACGTTGAATGAAAATACTAGGCTACGAAAATGAAAAAAGTGATTGCATTGATAGTGATTGTGTCTTGTGTAATGTTTTTTGCTATGGACATAGAAAAATACCCAGAAATTGGCCAACTAGCTTATGAAAATATTACGGATGTTGAGGCAAATATTTACGGATTTACTCAGTCAAAAGTAGATATTGATGAACTTTCTATAAGCCTTTATGAAAGTGAGTATGACCCGGAAAAAGAAACACTGTTGATGCTTCATGGTTACAGTGCGGATAAAGATGTTTGGCCGCGTTTTGCTCGTCATTTTGTGGATGATTATAACGTTATTATTCCTGATATGGCGGGACATGGCGATACAGGTTTTGATCATCAATGGGGCTACCGTATTCCAGAGCAGGCTAGTCGACTAATTGAATTGCTGGATGTGATGGATGTGGGGAAAGTACATGTTGTCGGAAATTCAATGGGCGGTTTTATTGCGGCACATTTAGCAAAAGATTATCCAGATCGTATTCTGTCATCGTTGCTTATTGACCCAGCGGGCGTACAGGCACCAGAATTAAGTGATATGGACAACATGTTATCTCAGGGGCGAAATCCATTTGAAATACATAGTCGGTCTGAATTTGATGAGTTCTATGCTATGACAATGGCTCAGCCGCCTTGGTTGCCTGATTTTGTTTTAGGGGCGGTGAATGAAAAATATCAAAGTCGACGAGAGCAATTAAAACGGATATTTAGCGATTTTCATCATCAAGATATGTTGGATGATGAACTGAATAATATTGTGTCGCCAGTGTTGTTGTTATGGGGGAAAGAAGATCGAATTCTTCATGTGAGTAGCACCGATGTATGGGAAGCAGGAGTCGACAATATTAAAATAACGATTTTTTCAGGTGTTGGGCATATGCCTATGGTAGAAGTGCCTGTTCGAACTGCCGATTTATATAAAGCATTCCTAGATAACTTGGGTTTTGGAGATGACGCGTGAAAAACTTTAATAGTAAAGTTGCAGCAATTACGGGGGCAGGATCAGGTATTGGTCAGCAGCTCGCACTGAATTTAGCAAAACAAGGGTGTCATTTAGCATTGAGTGATATTAATGATGATGGTTTAGATGAGACATTGGCGTTGCTTCAAAAGTACCCTGTAAAAGTGACACGTCAAATATTAGATGTTTCAGACAAAGAGGCTGTTTTTTCTTGGGCGGATACTGTTGTAAATGATCATGGGAAAGTAAATGTTGTTTTTAATAATGCGGGGGTTGCATTGTCAGGTACCGTTGCGGCATTAAGTGTTGAGGATTACCACTGGATAATGGGGATAAACTTCTGGGGGACACTTTATGGCGTGAAGGCATTTTTGCCTCACTTAGAAGCTTCAGGTGAGGGGCATATTGTTAATATATCCAGTGTATTTGGTCTAACTGCACAACCCTTGATGAGTGGTTATAACGCAAGTAAGTATGCGGTGCGAGGGCTCAGTGAATCTTTGCGACAGGATTTGGAATTGACAAATTCTAAGGTCAGTATGACCTGTGTTCACCCTGGTGGAATAAAAACGAATATTGCAAAATCAACTCGGATGTCTGATAGTGTTAATCAGGTGTTGGGTGTAAGTAATGATGACTCGATAAAAGATTTTGAAATGTCGTTTATTAATACCGCAGAGAGTGCAGCGAAGGTTATTTTAAAGGCAGTCAATAAAAATAAACGTCGTATTTTGATTGGTCCTGATGCGAGAGTGTACGATTGGATTTCTCGTTTGTTTCCTGCGGGTTATCAGCGATTATTTACCGCTGTTGTACGATGGCGTAGTAAGACTGCATAGAAATGTAGATAGTAAAAGAAAAATTCAACAGTGACCAATAAAGGCGTACTTAGAAGTAATACGACCTTTCTTGGTCACTCAGGTTGATGTTGTTAAACTAATCCATCGGCAATAATCTGTTCTGCATGATCATGTACCGTTTCGGCAATTGGTCGAAATTCTACGGATAATTTTTTTCTGGCTCGTTGGTTATCAAACTCGATAGCGTGACCGACATTATTGGCGACAAAATCTCGAGTGATTCCCATAAATGGCCCTACCAGCCAGACGATTGGTTTAGGTACTTGCCAGCGAGGAACACCATATTTTGAACCGTATTTTTTTCGAATAGTGTTGGCCATTTCTAACATAGACTGAGAGCCGGCAACAAGGACGTGACGGCCCTGTGCCTTTGCGGTGGTCGCTGCATTAATATGAGCAATGGCAACATCTCGGACGTCTACAAGGGGAAAGCGAAGCTCTGGGGCGCCGGTACGTAATGTGCCATCCATTAATTCCAGCATGGTTGATAAGCTAGTCGAATCTGACGCTTTGGCTAATGATGGACCTAATACCAATCCTGGATTAACAGTGACCATGTCCCAGCGAGATTGAGCGGCGTGTATCTTAATGGCCTCTTGCTCTGCAAGGGTTTTGGAGTAAGAGTAGGGTTGATGATTGATGGAGGATGTTGTGTTCCAGTGTGCTTCTGTGAAAATGCCTTTTTCGGTGCTTTGCATGTCGATGTAGTCCCCGTATATGGCAACAACACTGGAGGTAAGAATGACACGCTTAACACTGTGTGTTCTGTTAGCGGATTCCAGAACATTTCTGGTGCCTTTCAGTGCTGGGTCGATCAGTTCAGCTTGTGGGTCATTTAAGCCACGAATAATGAAAGGGGAGGCGGTATGGAATACAAATTCGCAACCTTCCATACTTGCATCGAAGTCACCGTTATTAAAAAGGTCGGCATTAAATAGCGTCAACTTTCCAGGGTGTTCGTCAATGAGCGTTTGTAAATGGCTTACCTTATTTTGATTGGTTTTATCTCTAACAGTAGCGTGAACGGTGAACCCTTGTTCCAATAAATATTTAACAAGCCATGAGGCGATGTATCCGTTAGCACCCGTTACGAGGGCAGTTATGTTCTGGTGGTTGGCGGTCATTGGATTGTCTCCGGGGTTTGCAATATTATCAGGTTACAAAATGGGACTATCGTACTCAATTGGTGGTGGGTGATCAATGCTGTGGCCGGTTATATTAGGCCGCCACTATCTTGTTAGGATGATAAGTGCCTGATAAAGATATCAATGCCATGTCAACGTATGACGAGGTCAGTCGTTATTAGCTAGATACCTGAAGAATAAATGGTTTAGTTCCCCAGCTAATAACGTTTGCGAGAGTTTTTATGCGTCGAATCCTCACTGTTTGGTTTGTTGTTATGTTATTTCCTAGTGCAACAATCAGTTTTGCTGAAGTACCGGTATTAGAGGTGCCACCGGAAAACCCTATATCTGAGGAAAAACGGTTATTAGGTAAAGTGCTGTTCTGGGATGAGCAATTGTCCAGTGACAATACCGTTGCTTGCGGTACTTGCCACATCCCCTCAGCGGGTGGTGCAGATCCACGGATAGCGGTTCACCCTGGTGCAGATTTAATGTTGTTTAGCGATGATGATGTGCTGGGTTCATTTGGTGTTGTGAAGCGAGATGAATTTAATCAGCCAGTCATTGATTCAGTATTTGGTACTGAACAGCAGGTTACTGGGCGTTCCGCCCCCGCATTCTTTATGGGCATTTTTGCTGAGAGTAATTTTTGGGATGGTCGTGCTGGCCCGCAGTTATTTGACCCGTTAACCCCCGAAACCTTGGTAATAAGTGATCACGGATCTTTGGAAAACCAAGCGCTAGGCCCAATTTTGAGTAGTGTTGAGATGGCACATCAAGCACGAACCTGGCAGCAGGTAACGGACAAATTATTGCAAGCGACGCCACTTGCTTTGGCTTCGAATGTTCCTAGTGATGTGATGTTGGGGTTGTTTGAAAGCCCTACCTATCAACTTCTGTTTGCGGCAGCTTTTGGTGATGAAAATATAACGCCAGTACGTATTGCGATGGCGATCGCCAGTTATGAGCGCACCCTAATTCCTGATCAGTCTCCTTGGGATCTGTATGTGGCCGGTGATGCTGCTATGACCGCACAACAAATTGAAGGTTGGGAGCTATGGGAGCAAGAGACGGTTTGTGATAACTGCCATAAACCACCACTGTTTACTGATAGCCAATTTTATAATATTGGACTACGACCTGGTGAAGAAGATAGTGGGCGTCAGCAAGTTACCGGTGTTCAAGATGCGGTGGACTTTTATAATGCAGAAACAAATGATACCGGACATCATCAGTTTACGGCGGACCAGTCGTCTATACCGACTCAAAATGGTGACGGGGTAGACTATGATACATTGTCAATGTTTGGTGCATCTGCTGAAAAGCAGGCGGTCATTGTGGATTTTATGGCTAACGCATTAACTGACCCTAGGGTTGCCGCCGAAACGTTCCCGTTTGATCGGCCAACGTTAAAAAGTGAGCGTATACAGAATACTGATCTTAGTAGTGAACTAAAAATGCTGACTTATAACGTCTCATCAGCGGACTGGACGAGTGTTCGAGCAGATCAAGTGGCGGAAGTGATTCGTAGCATTAATGCTGATGTAGTAGGTGTTCAAGAGGCGATGAATGATCAACAAGATGATTTGGAAAGTCGGCTTGCCGATGTTTATGATTTTTACCGTTTTGGCGTGGATAATAGCGACCCGATTTTTGTTAAAAAAGGACTGTTTACGTTGATTAAAAGTGGTGAGGTGGCTACCACGGTGGATTGTGGTAGTACGCGATATTTGAATTACTTAATCCTGGAGCTGGTGCAAAGTGAGCATTGGTTGGCATTTTATAATCAGCATTTTTGCGCAACGGTAGGCGGTAGCAATATTGAAGAAAATCAGCAGCAAGCGATTGAATTAATAAATTTAGTTGCCGACAATCTTTTATTGTATCCGGCGTCGAATATCATTGTTGGCGATTTTAATGCGGCTGTTAGTAGTGATACCGTTCAATTTCTAATTGAGTCCCAGTCATTACCTAATGGTGCAATCAATCCGTTGTTCCTTGATGATAGTTGGCAAACCGCATTAAACGACAGTGCCGATAAACCGGTGCCCATTGATTGGATTTTTCATACGCCTTATAACGTCATCGTTAATGCAGCCGACGTTTTTGAAAATGAATTAACTGATGTCGCCTCAGATCATTTGCCCCTTACCGCAATGGTGCAGATTTCTTACACCTATGTTGTTGCCAACGTTGATGAAAGTGTAGAAGATGGTGCTGAAGAGGGAGCTGAAGAGGGCGAGGAGGATACAAATACCAGCGAGGAAGTACCAGATTCATCTGAAGGGTCAAGTGGTGGCAGTCTTTCTTTGCTCGTGTTATTTTTATTGGCGATTTTTGTACGAAGGGGGCACAGCCTTAGGCATAAAGATTGGTAGGGGGAATACCACATTGAATCTGTCCCTATATGGAGTACAATTCCCAATTTTGATGGCTTGACTGGGATTGGTAAGTAATGGCAGTTAATAATTTTGTAGGTTCGCCGGTTGATCAGATTGTATTTGACGGCAATCCCGTATTTATTAAAAGAGATGACCTGCTAGCGCCTGAATTTTCAGGAAACAAGGCTCGTAAACTGTATTATCTTCTCGAAAACGATGATGCTCACCTTGCCAAGGTGATTAGTTACGGTTCGCCGCAGTCTAACTTTCTCTACTCTTTGTCAGAGCTGGCCAAATTAAAGCAATGGCAATGTGATTTTTACGTGGATCATGTCCCCCGTTTTTTAATGGATAACCCAGCAGGAAATTACCTAAGAGCATTGAACAATGGCGTCAATATCATTTCAATTAATAAGGAAAGAGCGACCTTAACTATTGAAGAATATATTCACAGATTTGTGTTGCCAAATGAAGAGCGGGCATTGTTTATTCCCGAAGGTGGGAGCTGCCCACTTGCCGAACAGGGTATTAAGAAATTAGCAGAAGAAATTATTAATTGGGCAGAAGTAGAAAAAATTGATGATGTTAAAATAATGTTACCTTCTGGTACGGGGACTACGGCGTTATATTTACAAAAGCACTTAAGTTTTGAAGTGTTAACCTGTGCATGTGTGGGCGATGATGAATATTTGGAGGAGCAATTTCAAGCGTTATCGAAAGGGAATTACTCGCACCCAACAATTTTACCTATGCAAAAAAAATATCATTTTGGAAAGATATATGTAGAGTTTTATGATATTTGGCTTTCCCTAAAAAAACAGACGGGTATTGAGTTTGAACTGTTATACGACCCATTGGGTTGGTTAATGTTGCAAGACTATGTGAAAAGCTATATGCAAAGCCTAAAAGACAATGTTAATTCGTTAAGTTCCCCCTCTATTCTTTATATACACCAAGGAGGGCTGTTGGGTAATGAGACGATGTTGTCGCGGTATCGGCGAATGAAACGATTGGATGATAAGAAACGTAAAGATTAGGTGGTTTTTTTGGTATGGTTACAATAGGGGAATAAAACGATACAATGGCTCGTATATTGAGCAGTTGTTGTGTTCTAGTCGTGTAAATGAGGGAATGAGTGGATAACGTAAATTTAGTGGTAGTGTTAGGGCCCACAGCGTCGGGGAAAACAGCGTTGGGTGTTGCGTTAGCCGAACAATTTAATGGAGAGATAATTTCTGCAGACTCACGCCAGGTTTATCGTGGCATGGATATCGGTAGCGGTAAAGATCTCGATGAGTATGGTGATATACCTTATCACCTTATTGATATTGTTGATCCGGGGTATGAGTTTAACGTTTTCGAATTTCAACAACGATTTAACGATGCATTTTTATCAATTAAAAATAACAATAATTTGCCTTTATTGGTTGGCGGTACGGGATTGTACTTGGCGTCGGTACTCAATGGTTACCAGTTTACAGAGGTTCCTACCAATCAGCCTTTACGAGATATGTTAGAATCTAAAAGTCATGATGAACTTATAGAGCATTTAAAAAATCTTACACCCAGTCTACACAATACAACAGATCTATTAGCGCGTGACCGCCTTGTTCGGGCGATAGAGATAGCCGAAGCTGATAAAGTAGCAACTCAACCTTCTATAGAGTTACCAGAGATAACGCCGCGTATATTTGGAATTCAGTGGGAGCGGGAAAAATTAAAGGAACGTATTACTTTTCGTTTAAAGAAACGTCTACAAGAAGGGCTCATTGAAGAGGTAGAGAAGCTTCACAATGATGGCGTTAGCTGGGAGTCATTGCATTTTTATGGATTAGAATACCGTTTTATTGCAGCGTACTTGCAAGGAGAATTAAATAAAAATGATATGGTGCAGAAATTGAATTCTGCAATTCATACATTTTCAAAGCAGCAAACTAAATGGTTTCGACGAATGGCACGAAAAGGAACGGATATTATTTGGTTAGATGGCGAAGATGATGTTTACCAGCAAGCGCTTAAATATTGTTGATCGACGGGTGTTGTTAAGCTATAACGCCAAAATATAGCAAAAAAATACGATACTAAAAGACTCCCCGATAAGATAATGCTTCAGTGATATGATGTTTCTCAATGTTGGTTGTGTTTTCTAAGTCAGCCAGTGTTCTGCTGACTTTTAACACGCGATGATAAGCCCTTGCCGATAGCCCCATTTTATCCGCGGCACGCTCAATAAATCGTTGATTATCAGGCGACAATTGACAATATTGCTCAACTTCCTTGCTGCTCATGTCGTGGTTAGCTTTTCCGGTTCGTTGGATTTGCTTTTGCCGAGCTTGCTCGACTCGTTGACGGATCGCTGCGCTGTCTTCTCCTTGGGCACTTGGTTTATTTAATTGAGAAAGCGGTACAGCATCAATCTTGAGATGGATATCAATACGATCCAGTAATGGGCCAGATAGTTTTGATTGATAGCGGTTACAGCATGCGATAGGGTTTGTGCAACCATCACTGGGTTTTTCTGGGGTTCCACAAGGGCATGGATTCATTGCCGTTAGTAGCTGGAAATTAGCGGGATACTTTACCTGCCTAGCTGCCCGTGATATTGCAATTTCGCCAGTTTCCAATGGCTCGCGTAAAACCTCTAAAGCCTTTCGGCCGTATTCTGGCAATTCATCCAAAAATAAAACACCATTATGTGCAAGGGAAATTTCGCCAGGTTTTGGGTTGCTGCCACCACCGGCAAGTGCAACCCCAGACGCGGTGTGATGTGGCGTACGAATAGGTCGAATATTCCAATCGAGTGTTTCATTGGAAAGGGCGATAGATTGTATTGCTGCAACTTCTAACCGTTCTTTTTCTGTCATGGGTGGCAAAATTCCAGGCAGTCGTGCGGCTAACATGGATTTTCCTGCACCTGGAGGGCCGATCATCAATAAATTATGTTTTCCAGCCGCCGCCACTTCTAATGCTCTCTTTGCCTGATGTTGCGCTTTGACATCAGACATGTCGGGAATGTTTTGTGCTTGAACTATTGTTGTTGAAGGCTCTGTTGGATCTAAAACAGTTTTCTTTTGTATGTGAGCACAGACTTGAAGTAAATGTGTGGCTGCAAATACGGTGACGTTGCTAGGTAATGTCGCTTCTTTTGCATTGGCGTATGGAACAAAGAGTGCCCGCGATTCCGATCGTGCGGCAATAGATGCCGTTAGACTGCCAGTGACGGGGCGTAAATCCCCAGAAAGCGCGAGTTCACCAATAAACTCAAGTGTGCTTAACGGACTGCTTTCAATTTGATCGGAAGCGGCGAGGATACCTATGGCGATGGGCAAATCAAATCGCCCTCCGTCTTTGGGTAAATCTGCAGGTGCTAAGTTGACGACGATACGTTTCGAGGGAAATTCGAACTCGGAATTAATAATGGCAGAACGAACTCTTTCTTTGCTTTCTTTAACGGAGGCGTCAGGTAACCCAACAATAGAAAAACCCGGTAGACCATTGGAAAGGTGAACTTCAACGGTAACGGCTGGAGCGTCCATTCCGACGCGGGCTCGAGAGTGAATGATGGCCAGGCTCATAAAGTGTCTTCTATTGAGGTGAGTGTTTTTAATAGAAGACAATAATTACATAAGAATTTTCTGCTTTTTACTATTTTATCTATGGACGTTTTGTATAGGTAATAGGGGTCATGCCAGACCAATTTTTGAACGCTCGGGTGAAAGCACTTTGTTCTGAATATCCTAAGATATGCGCCACTGCGCTAATGGAGAGCTCACCTTTATCCAGATATTGTTTGGCTAATTGGTATCTGACTTCTTGTAGCAGTGTGCTAAAGCGAATGTTTTTTTCTGCTAATTTTCGGTGCAAGGTTCGACTTGAAATACCAAGATGTATTGCAACGTTATCTTGAGTAAGCTCATAGGTTGGTGTTTGTGTGTGTTCTTGCGTGGTTTTAGAGGAGGGCGATGTATGAGATGACGGTGCAGGGAAAGATAAGGTGTCGATAATGTATTGTCTAATGTTTGTAATCATGTCGCTTGATGGTGACGGAATTACATCCAGCATCGACTGGGCTTGTTGTTGAAGAATGGCTCCCAGTGTTGGGTTACTGGTTGTTGATAAAATATCCCCAAGCGCAATGGGTACTTCAATAAATAACGCAGAACAATTAAAGGATACCTCGCAACAGAAGAATTCGTTGTATTGGGAAATGTCGAGAGGTTGGTGATGCATAAAGCCTATTTTTGAGGGTGATAGATTGTTATTCCCGGTAACAAGACGAGCGAAAGATACCAGAGCACTGATCAATGTCTCATCAGAATCTTTGTTGGCAGAACAATAGGCAGGTAGCCATTGGCAACAAATCACATCACCCTTACGTTCTATCTTTGCGCCTGTGCCTCCGGCGAGGAGTTGGTGGAAGTGCTCAAAGTAGGTCGCCGCTTCTTTAAGGTTAACTGCGGATAAGCTGAGGTAACCAACGATACCACTGAACTCAGGGGTAAAGCGTTTGCCTAACTCTAGGCCAATGTGTTCTATGTTGGATAATTCACGAAGCAATGCCAAGGCATCCCACCATTGTTGATAGGTGACGGCGGTTTTGCCTTTTTCAAATGTGAGTATTTGTAAGACTTCAGGGGCGTTAATGTTTCGATCTTGCATAAAGGCGGTTAGTAGCCCAGTGACATCGGCTGATATTGTTTGCTGCGCTAACATCTACTGTCCTCTAATGCCTTTGGTCGTAAAAAGTCTGTAAATACAAACGTACACGAAATTGCCTTGGCTGAAAATGGTAAAAAAATGGCTAAGCCTGTCAATACAGCCAATGTGGAATGAAACAAAATGCAGGCGTAGTTATTTTCAATTGTGAGGAGGGTTTTATGCGTATAGATAGGAAAGGTTTATTAACGACAGGGCTGAAAAATGTCGTAATGTTAGGTGTTGTGATGATAAGTGGTTGTGCTGATAGGGATTTTGTTGGTGGTGTGGTAGTTGGGAATGATAAGGCCATTACCATATTGGAAACCTATAGCCAGACTTTTATTGATATTGAACCTAACCCTCAAGGGGTAACGGAATTTCAAATTGATGACATCGTCGAGGGGGATGCATTTGATTTTACCGTTGTTGATAATGAGCACGGCTGTTCGGTTGTTGATAATGCAGGAGAATACGACGGTTTTCCTAACTTCGGGGTAAAGGTTCAATGTGAAGATGAAAATGGTCAGCGTTGGTCAGGTAATCCGATATTAAGGAATCAATATACAGCTGATCCAACGTTACTGGTGGTTGGGGACTATTTATACCTTTATGCAGGGCGTGATGAAACATCGTTTATACATATGCAAAAAAAACAGTGTAAAAATCAGTGTTTAACGGAAGCATTACAAACGGCGGCAAACTTCGAGATTACTGGTATTCACATTTATCGAACCCAAAATATGGTGGATTGGGAGTATGTTGGCCCAGCAGTCGAGGCAAAAGATGTGTCTTGGATGCGTCAAACATGGGCAAGCCATATTGTAGCTAAAAACGGTAAGTACTATTTATTTACCTGCTCCCCAGCAAAAGACATTATTACTGATGTTGGCGTGAAGTCCATTATTTCGTTGTTGTCTGGTGGTGGTATTGCAATAGGGCCTAGCGCATTAACTGGAGTGGCGGTGAGTGACTCTCCTACAGGGCCATTTATTGATAGTGGTGCCCCGCTAGTTTCCTATTTAACCCCCGGCGCAATTGATGAAGTGATGGATCCGGCAGCATTTACCGATGATGATGGTACTACCTATCTTTTTTATGGCGGAGGCGGTCATGCACAGTATGTTGCGCTAAGTGACGACTTATTATCGATTAATGGCCCGATTATGGAAATTAAGGGAATAAATGGTAGTGACCCGATGCCAGAGTTAACCGAAGCCACCTATATCCATAAGCGCAATGGGGTTTATTACTTAAGTTATTCAAAATCTAAGATAGGAGAGGCGCCATCTCCATTAGCTTATGCAACGGCGGATAATATTCACGGTCCCTGGACGTACCAAGAGGATATGCTTGGAGCGGTGGACATATTGACGAACCATGGAGCAATTACGACCTATAAAGGTAAAGATTACCTGTTTTATCACACTGGGCAGCTACCAGGGATCCATAATGGGGCATTAAGTAGTAATGCCACTCGCGCTGTATCAGTGCAGGTGTTGGAATATGATGATGACGGGCAGATAGTGTTTACAAAGCAGACGGCTTTGGGTGTACCGGAACTGAATAATGTAGAGTAATAAAATCGGTTACACCCTTGAAGGCGTTATTCTGCCTGAGTTCCTTCCTGCTGAGGGTGCTCAAGTTCAGCGACAACCTTCTCTAAAGCCTCGAGTTTGATTCTGGTGCGTGCCAGCACATTGCGCTGGATATCAAACTCTTCTCGGCTGACAAGATCCATATTGCTTAGGGATTCCGACATTAATGAGTGGAGGTTGTGTTTGAGATCTGCTCCAGCTTCTTCTAGTCCTGGTGGAATTCTTTCTTTAAATAACTCAACTATTTGATTTAGCAGGGTTTCAGGAGGCGTTAAGCGTGCCATAATCAGGGTTCCATCGTGATTTGTGGAGAAAAAACGCAGTTTATCACTTCTGTGTGTGGACAACTATCCTCACATGTAGGGCTGGTTCTATCCGCTAAATCATGGTGCATCTCAATAGGTGGTTGCTCATTTTCAGGGCGTGCTTTATTGTGGTGCGCTATAATGGTGCTGGAGTGAGGCGAAATTAGATTTCTATTGAGTCTAACTCCTTGTTTTTACGCAATTTATCCTAATAGGCATGGATTGTGCAATTAGCTGCGCATGTTCCGTAAATGAGCATGCACACCCGGCGTTGCATTTATTTGCGATCAGAAGCAAAAACAAAAACTAAATTATTAATTCCGGTTTATTGGAGAACTTTATGAAACTGGTAACAGCCGTAATCAAGCCGTTCAAATTGGACGATGTAAGAGAGGCACTTTCCGAAATTGGGGTTCAAGGTATTACCGTTACAGAGGTAAAAGGCTTTGGACGTCAGAAAGGCCATACTGAATTGTATCGTGGTGCAGAGTATGTTGTGGACTTCCTTCCTAAAGTGAAAATTGAAGTAGCAACAACAGAAGAATTGTTAGACCAAGTTATCGAAGCGATAACAAAAGCGGCTAACACGGGCAAAATTGGTGACGGAAAAATCTTCGTAACTAGCCTAGAGCAAATTATTCGTATTCGTACAGGTGAGACCGGCGCAGAAGCCGTTTAGTCGTAACCTAGAAAACGAAAGAAGTAATGCAAAAGAAACAATAAAAAGATCCATGCCTATTAATTTTTGAGATACATTGCGGAGAGTTACCGTGGAAGATTTAACGAATAATATTTATCAGTTGCAGTATGCAATGGACACCTTTTACTTTTTGGTGTGCGGTGCATTAGTTATGTGGATGGCAGCAGGGTTTGCCATGTTAGAAGCCGGTCTAGTTCGTTCTAAGAACACGACGGAAATCCTTACTAAAAACGTCGCGTTGTTTGCGATTTCTTGCATCATGTACATGATTTGTGGTTATGCCATCATGTATGACGGTGGTATTTTCCTAGCAGGTATTGAGTCTGTTGATACAGCTCAAGTGCTAAAAGATTCAGCAGCGAATGGCTTTGAAGGTGATTCAAACTATTCAAGCGCTTCTGACTTCTTCTTCCAGGTTGTGTTTGTAGCTACTGCGATGTCTATCGTGTCAGGAGCTGTTGCAGAGCGTATGAAGCTATGGGCTTTCTTAGCGTTTGCTGTAGTGATGACATCAGTTATTTATCCTCTAGAAGGTAGCTGGACTTGGGGCGGTAAAGAAGTATTCGGTTTGTTCGCATTGGAAGTTGGCGGTGTTGGATTTTCTGACTTTGCTGGTTCTGGTATTGTTCATATGGCCGGTGCCTCAGCTGCGTTAGCGGGTGTGTTGTTACTAGGTGCTCGTAAAGGTAAGTACGGCGAAAACGGTCAAGTTAATGCAATTCCAGGTGCTAACTTACCAATGGCAACATTAGGTACATTCATTTTATGGATGGGCTGGTTCGGATTTAATGGTGGTTCTGTTCTTAAGCTAGGTGATATTAGCAACGCACATTCTGTTGCAATGGTATTTCTAAACACTAACGCTGCGGCTGCAGGTGGTGCGATGGCTGCGCTAGTAGTTGCTCGGTTGTTGTTTGGTAAAGCAGATTTGACTATGCTTCTTAACGGTGCGCTAGCAGGTCTTGTTGCAATTACTGCAGAGCCTTCTACACCTACGGCATTGGCCGCGACACTAATCGGTGTTGTTGGTGGTGTAATTGTTGTGTTCTCTATCCTTGCATTAGACAAGTTGAAGATCGATGATCCAGTTGGAGCAATTTCTGTTCACGGTGTAGTTGGTTTATTTGGTGTAATGGTTGTACCAGTAACTAACGATGGCGCGTCTTTCGCTTCTCAAGCACTGGGTGCTGTGGTTATCTTCGGATGGGTATTCGGAGCAAGTATCGTAGTATGGGGTATCTTGAAAGTAGTTATGGGTATCCGAGTTACAGAAGAAGAAGAATACGAAGGCATGGATATCAGTGATTGTGGTATGGAAGCCTACCCTGAGTTCACTAATAAGTAATGTGATCTTAAGAGTATAAAAAAAGCACCTTCGGGTGCTTTTTTTATAGCTGCAATTCAGTGCTATGGTTAAGTATTATGGTTAAGTATTATGGTTAAGTATTATGGTTAAGTATTATGGTTAAGTATTATGGTTAAGTATTATGGTTAAGTATTATGGTTAAGTATTATGGTTAAGTATTATATTATGGTTAAGTACTTTAGTTATAAGAATGGCTTTTGATGACATATAAGGGGAAGTGGAAAGTGAAGCAAGTTGCTACGATGTGCATTCTCTGTGCCTTTGTATTGTTGTTGGCGCCTGTTTGGGCGCAGGCTGATGTGTATCGATGGGTTGATGAGAAAGGGCAAGTACATTATGGAGATAGGTCACCTGCTGGAGCGGTTACTGAAAAAATTGATATGCCCGTTGCAAAAGTAAGAAGCACAGAAGCTATGCCTTCTGAGTTAAATGATGCAGAGCGCCGACAAAGGCAGAAGCGTATTGTAGAAACACTAGCGGCTGAGAGAAAAATAAGAGAAGGGGCGCGACAAAAGATACGGGATGATAAGGCGGCGCAACAAGCGAAGTGTGAGACGATGCGGATTGAATTGGAGGAATCTAAAGGCGTAAATTTTTATTATCGACGTAATGAAAAAGGTGAACGTGTTTTTATCTCTGATAAAGAGCGTAAATTGATGGATATTGCAGAAGAAAAAAAATATAGGAAAGATTGTTCTGGGAAATAACGTGATAATTTCTCGTTATTTCAATCGATGCATATTCGTAAGCTGCATGCATCACTAGTAGGAAATGCCATCATTCAAGATAATGTAGCTATTCAACGGATCTCTAATTCAATGCTGTTAACAAGATTTATAGAACCGCTGAATAATTAGAAATAACAAAAAATATTTAAGATTGCTCACCGTATTTTTCATCAACCCAACCAGGGTGTTTGATCAAAATGCGAAGGTCTTTGTAGACCCAAACATCTTTTATCATGGAGAATAGCTCGTCTAAATTTAATCGCAATGGGTTAAGCGTTTCTGGTTGTCGAGAGGTTAATCCATATTTGATTTTTCCTGCTTCTTCGCTAGATTTGAAAGTGCCAAATATTCTATCCCAAATAATTAATGTACCACCAAAGTTGGTGTCAATCTGATCGGGATTGCTGCCGTGGTGTGTGCGGTGGTGTAATGGAGTGTTAAAGAAAAAATCAAAACCTTTAATACGTTGAGTTAACTCTGTATGTAAAAAGAATTGATACGCTAAGTTTGTTTCAATGGCAATAATTGCCCATGTCTTATCAAAACCAACGATTGCTAATGGAACCCACCATAATACCCAACCAAAATTTAGATCTAATAAAAAATTTTGACGTAATGCGGTGGAGAAGTTCATTCGAGTTGAGGAGTGGTGAGTAACGTGAACCGCCCAAAACCAACGTACTTTGTGCATGGAAAAATGGAACCAGTAGAAGAAAAAGTCAGTTGCAAGAAACATCAATACAATGCCAACAGCCAAATTGCTTGGGCTGTACTGAAAACCAAAACCTTGTACATAGTCATAAAAGAACTGGATAAACAAGGCCACAGCAATACCATCAAACATCTTATACAAGAAACCGGTGGTGATATTTGCTGCCGACTCCTTTAAGCTGTATATGTTGGTGTTGCCCTTTTTTCGCCAGTAGAAGTACTCGGCAATAATAATTGCCATAAATAGCACGCCAAATGTCAGGATAAAACCAATCGCATGTAATACGTCGCTCATGTTATTCGCCTTTTGGGATGTTAGGTCATATTTTTATTGTGTAACTTGGTATTCAGTATAAATATCTGCTGTCAAAAGTATTGACGAACGTTGCCTTCTGTTTGACAATCTGAGCCATGGCGCAATTAAATGATCTTTTTATCTCACATGATGCAATTGGTATTCTAAAAGGCTACTTAAAGGAAGAGGGAGTCTCGTTGCCTGAATTTCAGAGGCAACTGGATAGTATGGAGAACAAGGGCGCTATATCTTTCGAAACGTGGTGGGGGTTGTTGGATGAACTGGATCGTTTGTTAGCGCAGCCTATTTTAGGTACCCGGATTGGGGCGAGGGTGACCCCAAAGCAGAGTGGGATCTTGGGTTATCTCACACAAACGAGTGCCTCAATGCTTGATGCATTGCGTTGTTTTGAACGTTTTCAACGACTTATCTATGAAGGTAATACTGCACAAATAGATTGGCAGGGTGATGTTTGTACCTTAACGTGGAATATCTCCCATGGGCATTCAACTCAAATTTCTGATGAGGTGGTGTTTGCTTCCTTGTTGTCGGTAATGCGGTATTGTTTGCAAGACCCATCGGCGTCATTGTTGTCGGTTGCTTTCTCTGGCGCTCCTATGGGGCCTGTTAACTTATATCAAGAATATTATGGTTGTGAGGTACAGTTCAATCAGCTTAATATAAGCATGTCCGTTGATAGTAAGTACTTGCTTATGCCTTTTGAATCCTCTGATCCTGGATTGCACGGCTTGTTGTTCGAGCAGGCGTTAAATAAGTTGCCAAAAGAATCGATGGAACGAGACTTTGTGGGAGACCTACATCAAGCGACGGTTCGTGCGTTACATGAAGGTCAGCCAACTGCTGCCCATATTGCGAGTAAATTGCATATGTCCTCACGAACACTGCATCGGCGTTTGGGTGGGTTAGGTTATGTATTTCGGGATTTTTTAAAGGCTATTCGTAAAAAGATGGCGCGAGAGTATCTAGACGATGAACATTTCACGCTATCTGAAATTGCGTTGTTATTGGGTTATTCAGAACAAAGTGCTTTCAGTCGAGCGTTTGCTGATTGGTTTGATATGAGTCCTTCGGAGTACAAAGTTAATCCGCTGAACTTGGGGTAAGCTGATCGGGTTATGCTTATGTGTTATAAGGCGCGCCAATTTGTTTGTACTGTAAGCGTGAAGAATCTAATCTTTCGTTTAGTGGTTAGTGGTTATGGATTATTGGAAAGTTTTCTAACTGGTTAATAATTGGTCGGTTTGTTGATGCCCAGGAATAAGAAAGCGCTTAATCATATCGGAAGGTTTTGTAAAACGTCTTATAGACATTTCTGCTATAGAGCCGAGCAATGTTAGGAAGAAATGCTATTGAAATTAGTTAGTTTTTCCTAGTATTCCATTTTGTGTCGACTATAAATAATCCTACCTATTTACGAAGACCAAAAAAAAGGAATATGGAGATGTCTGATAACCAGTCCAGTGAAAACAATAGTGATCAGTTCCACATTGATGATGGGCGCGATCGCTCAATCACTTCACGTGAAGCTGAGAGACAAGAATTAGAAGACGCGATGTTAACGTTTTTGAGTGGCGGAGGGGCTGTTCAAAAAATTGAGCGTGACTTACGTAAGGATCCTCCACGTAGACCAGAGTCAAATTATGGCAGTCGACCAATTTAAGAATTATTTATGTTGGATTTTAAAAAGCCTCTGATATTCATAATGTCGGGGGCTTTTTATTGGTTTCTTGATCAGTGATGGCTAAGTCAGAAAGGTGACGTTTTAGGGTTTATGTATTTTTGTCGCTTTGTGTGTGTTGGGATTTTGACGGTCAGTTTGTTAGTGAATTTCTTGATGTATTTTTTCAACCTCTGATAGTAGTGCACTTAAGTTATGTATTTCCACGGTTGGATGACATAACGAAGAATCCTTCTCCTTGTTTTGATTAAACCAAATGGTGTGCATTCCTAGTGATGAGGCTGCTTGAATGTCTTCTGTGGGGTGATCTCCGATGTGTAATGCCTCAGGTGCTTTATGTCCAGTCGCTGCCAGGGCCTCAGTAAACATGCGTGTGTCGGGTTTTGCCCTTCCTGTCGATTCTGCGGAGAAGTGAGCGGTAAAGTAATCATCAATGCCTATAAGTGATAAATCGGCATTGCCATTGGTTAATGCAATGATGGAATATTGTTTTGATAAGGTTTCTAAGATATTGAGCGTTTCTGGAAAAAAATCGACTTTATTACGTTCTTTGATAAAGATGGAGAATGCCGCTTCCATTGTATCTTCAGCCTTGTCTTTGCTAAGCCCTGATTGCAAAAAACATTGTCTTAATAGATTCTTTCTCATGGTAGTTGGAAAATGTTTTTTATCAGGGTGCTGCTTATTAAACTGTTGTCGCAATGAAATAAGATTTTCTTTTTGATAAAAGGCTTTTGCCTCGGGTACGTGGTTGTTAATCCATGAAACTAGTGATTTTTCTGCACGAATTAATGTTGGTGTGACATTCCACAGGGTGTTGTCTAAATCCAAGGTGATGAGTTTAAGCATATTATTTTTTCTTCTTGGCTCTCGGGTGTGAGTTGTCATACACCTGCGCTAAATGTTGGAAGTCTAAATGCGTATATATTTGTGTGGTGGAGATATCTGAATGCCCAAGAAGTTCTTGTACTGAACGTAAGTCACCACTGGATTCCAATATATGACTGGCAAAAGAATGCCGTAACATGTGAGGGTGAACTGGGCGATCGGTGCCTTGTTTTTCGCCCCATTGTTTAATGCGCTGTTGTACGGAGCGTTGTTTTAAACGTGAACCTTTATTGTTGAGAAATAAAGCGTTTTCAGGCGCACTTTCAGTGACTGCTTTTAATAACTCGGGGCGAATGTTAAGCCATAAAGTTAAAGCGGATGTCGCCTCTTTGCCCACAGGTATTAATCGTTCTTTATTGCCTTTTCCTAAAACCTTTACTGATTGGTTGCCTGGTTGATAATCTTCAACGTCCAGGTTAACCAACTCACTCAATCGTAATCCAGATGAATAAAATAATTCTAGAATAGCTTTGTCTCGAATAACCAGCGTTGGGTTGTTTTCTTCGGGGGAATTTTTTATATCAAGCAACTGGGCGGTTTGATCGGTGTCAAGTGTGTGTGGAAGTCGTCGCTGGGTTTTGGGCGCACTAATACCGGTGCCGGGATTGGTTTTAATCAGATTTTTTTGAATTAGGTAAGACATTAAACCACGAATGCTGGAAAGATGTCGTTGCAGGCTTTTTCCCGATTTACCCTTGCGGTGTTGGAAGGCTGTATATTGGCGAATATTATTGGGTTTAATCAAGGTGATGTTTGTTAGTTCAGCATCAGCACAGTATTGAGCAAAGGCGCTCAGATCCCTTTGGTAATTATTAATGGTATGAGCAGAGAGCTGTCGAACCGTCCCTAAATGATGTAGATACGATTCGATAGCGTTAGGAAATTCGCTTAGGGAGTGGTTATTGCTCATTGATCAGATGTTGTGAAATACAGCGGCTGGCCACTTCTCCAATATAACTAATAAAGGTTGTTTCCATGTCGGGGCTGAAATGCTGAGGATCGAAACTTCCTACAACTAATAAGCCTAAATCCTGATTGTGGCTTAGAGGAATGATGGCAGCGGAACCTTCGTCTTTTTCGTATTGTGGAAATAAATATTGCAACTCATTAACACGTAGTGCACTACAGGTTACACGATCAAAACGAACTAACTTACCTAAAACGTTTTTAGCTGTTTCGCTTGAAAGCTGGGTAATGAGCGAAGTAGATGTGATTTGTGGCTGATCAAATAAAATGATGTTGGCGCAATCCACTTTAAAATCATTACGCAAGCTGTGATGTAGTACACGGGCTGCATCTTCTAGAGATTCTGCTTCGAGTAAACTTAAGCCGAGTTTTTTGGTGAGCTTAAATAAATTGTCATTGTCTCGGGCAGTTGCAATAACGTCACCAAGGCGGTTGCGTAATTCGCTGTTCCTTTCTCGTAGCACCTTGGCTTGTCGCTCAACCAGTGATGTGGCGTTGCCAGAGGAGTGAGGCAATATTAGGTCGGCGAGCAAATACTCATATTCTTGAAAAAAATTGGGGTTGCTAATAAGGAATTCGGATACTTGAGAGGCTGTTAACGTGGTGCTCTGTGTTTTTTCTAATACCGCATCAGTCATAGTGTCATGGTTCCTTCGTATACTGTAGTGGCTGGTCCAGTCATCATTACATGGTCAGCATTTTTGTTGTTATGGTTGTTAGTGCCATTCGGGTGCCATTCAATCGTTAGATCACCTCCAGGTAAGGAGACGGTTACTCGATTGTCTACTAGACCTTGCTGTATTGCTACAACCGTTGCTGCACAGGCCCCAGTGCCGCATGCTTGGGTTTCTCCTACACCACGTTCAAAAACGCGAAGTCGTATATGATCACGAGAAACAATTTGCATAAACCCAATATTAGCTCGGTTTGGAAATAATGGGTGTCTTTCTAACTCGGCTCCAAGGCTTTCTACAGGAGCATTCTCAACATCATCCACCACAAGAACACCATGGGGGTTACCCATGGAGGCTGCACCTAAGGTAATGTCTCCATGGCTAGTAGATAGAGTGTAGTGAGTTTGGCGTTGTTGTTGGGTAAAGGGTATTTGTTGCGGCTCTAAAATAGGCGGCCCCATATCCACGGTAACATTGCCGTCGGTTTGTACATTGAGAGTAATAATACCTGTGTTGGTCTCAACCACAATAACGGCTTTATCGGTTAGGTTTTTTTCTTGAACAAAACGTGCAAAGCAGCGGGCACCGTTACCACACTGTTCAACTTCGCCACCGTTGGCATTAAAAATTTGGTAGCGAAAGTCGACATCGGGTGTGTTAGATGGGGAAACCACAAGTAATTGGTCAAAACCAATGCCAGTATGTCGGTCTGATAATGTTTGTATTTGATGGTTGCTAAGCGTGATGTCTTGGGACATCTGCTCAATCACCATAAAATCGTTACCGAGACCGTGCATTTTGGTAAAGGAAATGTTCATTATTTTAAAATCCAATGTACGTTAGTGGTGGTGCCTATTGTTGTGATACTTGTTGCGATACTTGTTGCGATACTTGTTTAAAAGAGACTCATGTGCCATCTGTTCTGCAACGGTTTCACGACGGCGTACAGTGTAAAAGCGATTGCCATCAACCATTACTTCCGCGGCGCGATTACGAGAATTATAATTGGATGCCATGGCAAAACCATAAGCCCCCGCAGAACATACCGCTAATAAATCCCCGTCGGTTATTTTAAGTTCACGATCCTTTCCTAAAAAGTCACCGGTCTCACAAATTGGGCCGACGATATCGTAATGATCTTTTTTTACTGGGTCACTTTCACTTCGAGGCGTTACCGGAATAATATTCTGCCATGCACTGTATAGCGATGGGCGGATTAAATCATTCATTGCTGCATCAACAATTGCAAAATTCTTAGCGTCTGTTGGCTTCAAAAACTCTACTTGAGTGATCATAATTCCTGCGTTTGCAGCGATGGCGCGGCCGGGTTCCATTACTACCGTTAGGTTTCGGTCCCCTAAGCGCTCTAGCAGTGCAGATGCATATTCCCCCGGCGTTGGTGGCACTTCATCTTGATAACAAACCCCCAAACCACCACCAATATCAATATGCTCAAGAACGATACCTTTCTCGGTAAGTAGATCAATGCACGCTAAAACACGGTCCAATGCATCAAGGAAAGGCTCAACGGTGGTTAGCTGTGACCCGATATGGCAGTCGATGCCGATGATATTAATGTTAGCCATTTTGGCGGCTTTTTCGTAGATAGCGATACAATCATCGATGGCAACACCAAATTTGTTTTCTTTTAGGCCGGTTGAGATGTATGGGTGAGTTTGTGCATCCACATCAGGATTAACACGTAATGAGATAGGAGCAATCTTACCGATTTCCCCAGCCACTCTGTCGAGGCGGTACAGCTCTGCTTCTGATTCAATATTAAAGCAATGAACCCCAGCTTCTAGTGCACTTACCATCTCTTCAGATTGCTTGCCAACACCGGAAAATACGATTTTTTCTGGGTCGCCGCCAGCACGAAGTACTCGGGCCAGTTCACCAGCAGAGACAATGTCAAAACCTGCACCTATACGCGCAAGCGTATTCAGTACAGCAATATTAGAGTTCGCTTTTACTGCGTAACATACCAGGTGAGGTTGACTAGCAAAGGCAGTATCAAATGCTTTCCAATGATCTTCAAACGCCTTACGAGAATAAATATAACAGGGAGTGCCGATAGCTTTGGCAATCTCTGTGACACTAACCTGTTCTGCGAAAAGTTGGTTGTTTTGATAGTTAAATTCACTGCCGGTGTTACTCATCGTTGTGTTGCTCTTTTGTCTGCTAATAAGGGTGGTGCGGATGTGCTGGAATAGCCAAAGGTGTTATTTATTGGCTGTTAAAGTGGATTACTGCTGTTTGCAGTCACTTTCTTTACAGGGTTTATCCAGTTGAGGGTGGTATAGAGCTCCTTTCTGGCCACAGCCTGTGAGTATTAGTGTGCTGCACACTAAAACCAGTGGTGGTAGCAACAGGTAACGTGAGGGGAGCCCCCAAAATGAGGTTTTTGCCTGAGTGTTCATGGGGTTCAGTCCATTGTTGATCTGTTCGTCTAGGATTATGGGCTGTAGTATACTATCGCGTCTGCATCAGTGCTATGGGCAGTAAACTCTCTAATGCCTGCTTAGAAAAGCTAATATGGGGTGTACACTAATTAACATAAGACCGCTAACTGGATCAAAAGTATGAATGAGTCTGAATTTAACCAGCAAATAGACGATTTACTAATCGAGATTGAAGATGCCATTGAGGAATCAGGCATTGATATCGATTATGAAACAGTGGCCGGCATCTTAACTTTAGACTTTGAGAACGGTAGTCAGGTAATTATTAATCGCCAAGTTGCTATGCGCCAGTTATGGGTTGCTGCAAAAAGTGGTGGTTTTCATCTGGAGTGGGTGGATGAGCAATGGGTTGCTTCAACAACAAAAGAAGTAATGCCCACATTAATTGACAGGGTATGCGCAGAACAGTCCGGCGAATCGGTGAGTTTAGGGCTTTAGGTCGAGGCGTTACGATGTATTCTGATGTGGTCGTAGTGCCCTGGTAAAACGTGTGGCGATTTTGATATACCACCTATACTAAAAGCAAAGAGTTTCCTTAATTATCATGTGCTTTTGTTAGGTGGAGTTATGTCGTCGCCCTTATTTGGCCTCGGAATATGACGGCTAAATATGTGATGTATATTGCTAAGTGGTTGTTTTTATTACCTGTTGTTGTGTTGTTCGTTATAGGTTCGTCTGCTTATGCAGAGGAAGACGTTCAGCCTGTCAGCTTATTTGTAGGTACTAATTATGATTTGAACCGAAATATATACATTTTTGAAGACCCCACTAATGAACTGACAATCGATCAGGTGTCATCTCACGAATATGATACTGAGTTCTCTCTTAATGAAAGCTCGATGCTAAATCTTGGGATAAGCCAGTCCACCTATTGGGTAAAGCTTAATATAGTGTACCCATCGTCATACCCAAATGCTGACCCGAGACAGCAGTGGTTGTTAGAGGTAGGGCGCTCAAATCTCGATATTGCTGAATTATTTATCCCAGAAGTAGACGGTGTTTATACCGTTTTATCTTCGGATCTTCGCAGTAAATATGATGAAAAAGACGTTATTCACGTCAATAGTGTTTTTCCCATAACAACGCTTCTTGATCAAGAGATGCTGTTATACATAAAAATCAAAAGCGACACATCAATTTATTTGCCCGTGAAGTTGTGGACTCACACAGGGTTTCTCGAGAAAACTTCACGAGAGGAGCTTGCTTATGGGGTGTTCCTTGGTGCGATGGTGATACTTCTTACCTATAATTTTTTTATCTATGTATCGGTTAGAGATGTTGGTTACTTGTATTACGTTTTCTACTTGGGGTCTATTACGATAGCTGAAGTTCTTGAAAGTGGTCATGGAATGATTCATGTAAATCAGATTTTTGGTTTTATAGGGCGAGAAAACATCCTCCCTATGTTATCGGTAAGTGCGATATCGACAATGTTTTTTGCGAAGAACTTTATGTCAACTAAGGCGGATTTCCCGAGATTAGATTCTGTGTTGAATTTTATAGCGGTAATATCGTTTATGAGTGCAGTGATATTCTTTATTTCAGATTATCATGTTGTCGCTTTATGGAATCGTATTTATTTTACGGTGTTTATGCTGCTATTTTTGTGGATTATCGGTTATTGCTGGTCGCGAGGTAACCAAAATGCAAAATTTCTATTTTTTGCTTGGATTTTTAATGTAGTTGGTTTGACTATTTTTACTGGGGTTACTAGCAAAGTGATTCCTGCGACTGTGCTCTCGCTCTCTGCCTTGCCTCTCGGGATATTGGCTGAGGCAATACTGTTATCATTTGCATTATCAAATCGTATTAAGAATGAAAGGGCAGCAGTACTCCTAGCTGATTATGATGAAATGGATTCGTTGTTTCGCTATGAATCGTTGTTTAATAATGCAAGAGAAGGCATGTATAAAATGTCACTTTCTGGCGAAATTATTAGCGAAAACCCTGCAATGTTACGAATATTTGGTTTTGATAACTCTCGGCAGCTCGCTAAAAGTGGGGCGAATTTCAGTTCTCGTATTTTTCAAGATACGCATCGCCAGTTTGAGGAAATGCTGACGGTTGGGATCTCTTCTAATGACTTGTGTTTTATTCGAAGTGACGAAAGGAAAGTGTGGGTTCATCATAGCGCTAGAGTTATTCGCGAAAAATCAGGAAAAGTAAGTCATATAGAAGGTGTTGTCTTAAACGTCACTCAGTTGAAGTTGAAAGAAATTGCAGTAAGAGAAAAAGAGAGAGAATATACCGAAAAATTAATCGCAGTAACATCAACTAACGCAAAAAGTGAATTTTTGGCCAATATGAGTCACGAAATTAGGACACCTTTAACGGCAATTGTTGGTTTTAGTGAGTCTTTACAGGAGAAAAATCTTACTAAGTCGGAAAAGAAAAGTGCGATTGACTTGGTCGTAAATAATAGCCATACGTTACTACACCTAATTAACGATATTTTGGACTTTTCTAAAATTGAAGCGGATAAACTTGATGTTGAAGAGATATTTGTCAATGTTGCGGATATGTTAGGTGATATTAAGGAGGCTTTTGTTGCTCGGGCTGAAGAACGTGGGCTTAGATTTGATATTGTTTATCACTATCCAATACCGTCCGTAGTAATTAGTGATCCGACTCGCATGTATCAGGTTTTGGGTAATTTATGTGAGAATGCTATTAAGTTTACGGAAAAAGGCAGTGTGTTATTGGTGGTTTCATGGGATGGAGAAATTAATAAACTTCAGTTCGAAGTTATTGATAGTGGTTTGGGAGTGGGCAAGGGAGAGCAAGCTAAGTTATTTACGGTATTTGATCAGGCAGATACATCATCGACTCGTTCTTATGGGGGGGTTGGGCTTGGGCTTGCTATTTCACAAAAACTTGCCGCTATGATGGATGGCAGGATCGATGTATTGAGTGAAGTAAATCGAGGTAGTGTATTTACATTTACGGTGGGAGTACGATTGCCTCAAAATTTGGAGTGGATAAGAAGTGGTGAGTACATACCTTCAGCGAAATCAAAGGGGTTACAAGATGTGCCCAGTTTTTCTGGCACAGTCCTGTTAGCAGAGGATAATGTTGTAAATCAAAAACTGATCGAACGTGTGCTGAAAAAAACAGGCGTTAGTGTCATTGTGGTGTCGGATGGCGTGGAGGCGTGTGGTTGTTGTGATAACGAATGGCCTGACTTTATTCTAATGGACATCAATATGCCAAATAGGGATGGAGTGACAGCAACTCGATACCTTAGAGGTAATGGATGCACCGTTCCTATTTATGCATTAACAGCAGAGACGAGCAAAGAAGAAATAAACAAAGCCATAGATGCCGGTTGTAATGGTGTCTTAAGCAAACCGCTAAATAGAAAACTTCTTTATAATGCTATGTCGGAGTTTTTTTAGTAAAAATTAGTCTAAAATTCTGGAGAAAGGTTTTAACCTTACAGTTTTATGGAGTCTTCTAATTTAGTTTAGGGCGTTAAGTGCGCTATTCAATGCCTGCTCAATTTCTTCTTTGCGTTTGAAATATTCAACGGTTTGCTCGGGAGCTGTTCCGTCCAATGTGAGTAGTGACAAGTCAAGATCGGTAAGGTAGCAGGGGTAGCGTTCACCGTTTTTACGTTTAGAGGCAATATGTTTAGCGACGGCGGTAAAGAGCTGGTCGCCATATTCGAACTGAGAGAATTCGAGGTCATCACAGTAGATGGTATAAAAGGTATCGTTTATTCCGGTTTGTTCACCAATCGCTTGCACGTTAAAATAGCGAGATTTTGTCGGGGAGTGTTTGATGCTTTTTCGCGTAGCTTTGAGCTCTTTTTTCTGATTGGTGGTGATTTCGTAAAAATACACCATTTGGCGAATTGTGTTCTCATCGTTTGTGATTGAACTGCGATATTGAATGGCTTGTAAGAAAAGGTCGATCGGGGAGAGTAAACTGGTTTCATCGAAGTAGGGCTTTCTGGTATGGAACAGTGATCCGCGTTCGTCATGTAAATAAACGTCAACAACGTTATCAAATCGTTGGTAGAATACTTGAATCTTTCCAGGTCTACCAAGGCGGGAAATAACCCGCAACGGATGTTTGGTTAATCCATGTTGATCAACCGCGATGTGACTGTAGCTGGATTGGGGTTCCGATAATGCCTGAGTCAATTGCCCGTAATTTTTTAATGCGCGTACTTTGGGCGTATTATGCTGAAACTGCAGCATATAAATATATTGCTCAATCTCAACTAGGTATCGTGTTTGAACAGAGCGGGTGCCTTTGTAATAACAGTTTATGACATCATTAAATAGTTCATTAACTCTCTGGGCAATTGTTATTGCCCGATTCTTACAATAACTTTGTACTTTTAAAGATGGTAGCGGAACAGATCCATCGGGTGGGATTTGCCGCATGTAGTTAACAAGGCAGTCAATCAGTGCGTTGTCCCCAGAAAAATGTGAGCAGGTAATTTCTCCCCAACTGTTAAAGATCACTTGGTCAACAGATAACACCAAATTATGGTGTAGTGCGCTGTAGTTAAGTGCATTGGTTTGATCGCTTATGCGGTGTATGCCTTGTCGTGTCATTGTACCCATCGGATCTATACCAACATTGATAAATAAGCTGATTTGGGTAGGGTACGCGGCATGCTCAAAACCACTTTGTAAAGCCTTGGGGGCATGGAGTGGGAAAAGGCTAAAAAAGCCTTGAATAGTTTGATTGAGTTCATTATCCGTTAGGTCGCCATCAATATTTTGATCCATGGAAAATCGAGTGGATTGATCAATTAATTTGTTAAAATAACACCAGGCGATTAACTCTAATAAACCCCTGGATTTTTTGATGAGGGAGTGGCCACCTGCATCGCTCATTTTAAGATAGCCCCGATACACTGCCCAGTAGTCGCCTATTCCTGGGTGCTCCAAATCTTTATTGAAGTGAAAAGAAAGATGATCCTCCGTAAGGTTGGACGTTATACCAGGGTTAATGAGTTCAATTTTTCCGCCTTTACGTTCAAACGCCGCATAGAGTTTACGACCTAAGATATTCATCTCTTCCTGTTTAATCGATGCAGTGATTTTATTGTCACGGGCAAAGGTCGAAAGGAATCGATAACTGTAATTTAGCTCTTGAACCAGTTCTTGGCGCTCCGCTCGAACACGATGTACTTTCCAATGTTTACGGTTATCGAGTTGTTTTAGATAACCTTGGTCCCAGCCCCATTCATTGGCAAGGTTTTCTAAAACCTCTCTGCGCCAACTTTTACGTTTTGGGTCACTTTTACGTGTCAGCTGCTCGTTTACTTTAAAATAAAAGCAATGGCGTATTAATTCTAAACGCCGGAACTCTTCTCGTTTGACTAAATGATCTTCTATGGTGCGATACACCATAATATAAGGATCAAGTTCATTGAGATCCAGGTTGCCTGCATAAATAGCGCGTTTATAACGCAAGCTTAAGCATTCGATATCGGGGTAACTGCTGGCATAGACTTCGGTAAGTGCAATTTTTAACACTGACTTGTAGGGCGAATCGATACCTTTGTAGAGTTGCCACATGCCAGAGCCAACAAACTCTCCGGCAGGAAAGTCGGAGACACCCCCGAAATCGATATAATCATCTTTAGGAATAAATCGTTTGTCGAGCAGTGTGCTGCTGTAGTGCTCGTAGTTCTTCTCTTCGTAGCTCGGGATCATCCACCATAAGGGCAAGTTACCTGCAATCACTAAGCTGGTTCGATAAAATTCATCTAGTAATAAAAAATGCTGGGTGCTGCCGCAATCTTCACCAGATAGACCGCTGCGTTGGCCCTTTTTAAACTGTTCTGGGTCCATCAAAAAGAAATAGGCTTCAAGGTTCATCTCCTGTGCCCATGCAGTTATAGCGTCAAGCTTTTTGCGTAACTCCTTCAGTGAGCTATCGCTGAGGCCTGGTCGATAACAGACCCAAAAATCCATATCACTTTTATCGGAATGGGCAATGGTACCGGTACTACCCATCAGGTAAACCCCTACAATTTCTCGTAGAATTGAGCGGGATTTACGATATTGAAAACTACGTGCCAGGCCGCGGGCAGCCCTTAGGTTATCTTGTTCGGGAGTGAAATTTTTGATGCCGCACGGTGTTGCCCCAGTGATGTAACCTGGTAGTGATGGGTGGTTTAGGTGAAGTAGCAGCGGTAATGCTTGAACAAACTGCTGGTGTCGCACACTCAGGGTCGACAACATGCGATCGCGGCGACCATTGTTCACCTGCATAAAGCGTTGTTTTAGGGTTTTTAGAGTTTTGCGATCGATCCCTTCATTAAGGTCAGGAGCGATTTCACGAATAAAGGCCATTTTTTTAGTATAGGCAGATTGTCACAAGGTGCAGGGTGAATTTTGTGTTCTTTCTACCCTGTTTAGAACGCTATCTAGCGTTTGAGGCTATTTTCGCTTGAGCGATAAAGCTGGCTTTTTGACGTGCGGAAATGTCTGGGTTCGTGGTGGATTTGACGACAAACTCAAGGGTGTCCTGAGGCCTACTCTGTTCTTCCTGTGCTCGCCAGACCCTTGTGGGCATTACATAGACTTCACCAGGGCGTACAGTGGCTTGATGGTGGCCCTTGAGAATATAGTGGTGTCGCCCTTCAACAGAGAGCGTGAAGGTTTGGTCAACGGTTCCCATATTATTGATTTTGATGGTATACACATTTTCCACACCATTATGAACAGTATGAAAAAGGCGTGTACCCCGATCACGTACCACATCAAGGCTTACCGGTGAACGTGTGGCTACCGTAAAGAAAAATAGACCGCTCATTATTACGGCCGAAATGATGTATGCCACAAGCCGGGGACGTAGCAGTTGAGTGTGTCCTGTCTCCATTGCATGTTGTGAAGTAAAACGAATAAGCCCGCGCGAATATCCAACTTTGTCCATCACATTATTACAGGCATCAACACATAGGCCACAGTCGATGCATGCGTATTGCAATCCGTCCCGGATGTCGATATCAACCGGGCATACTTGGACACACCAGGAGCAATCTACACAATCACCTTTTTGTTCACCACGCCCTTTTTGTCCACCACGAGGGTCACCACGTTTGCTGTCGTAGGTGACGACCATGGTGTCCTTGTCATACATTGCTGACTGAAATCGAGCATAGGGACACATATGTTTGCAGACGCTTTCTCGTAGCCAGCCAGCATTTAGGTAAGTAAAACCGACAAAGAACAGGACCCAGAAATAAGTCGCTGCACTAGCCTCTAGATAAATAACATCGGTTAATAATTCTCGAACAGGGTAAAAATAGGCAACAAATGAGAACCCGGTGATCAGTGAGATTAACAGCCAGATACTGTGTTTACCGCCTTTACGCAGTAGTTTGTTGAGACTCCATGGCTGGTGGTCAAGTTTGATTCGCTGGTTTCGGTCGCCTTCACATAGATTTTCTGCCCACATAAACATCATGGTCCAGACGGTTTGCGGGCAGGTGAACCCACACCATACGCGCCCTACCAATATTGTTGCAATAAAGAGTAGAAATGCGGCAAGGATGAGTAACGCGGCGAGCAAGATGCCGTCCTGTGGCCAGAAACTCATCCATAAAATATGAAATTTTTGAGCGGTTAAGTCAAACAATACAGCAGGTCGACCATTTATGTTTAACCAGGGGATTAAACCATAGGACAGCAGAAGAGGGATGCCTGTATAGCGGCGTAGTTGTTGATAGAAGCCTTGGGTACGCCGTGTATAGATTTTATTTGTGTTGGCATCAAGGGTTGTTGTGAAGATTCTCTCAGGCATAGGTAGCACTATTACCTGTTGTATTAGCGGTAATTCAGTAAGGAGAGTGTATTTCTGATGCGGCAATGGGTACAGATCCAAAAAAACTATATAGTAGTGCACAGTGGCTTGGATTTCGATCTGTGCACTACGTTTTTGAAGCAACTGTACCGGTGGCAAGAATACCGGCGACAAGAACTCTATGGCCTGTGATTTATGAAAGGGCACCTATGACGGAGTATCTCTATCACCATCTTGAGCAGACCTTTCGCGAAGACATTCGAATGGGTCAGCGTTCTGCGGGTGATCGATTGCCTTCGGTACGTCAACTCTGCGTGGATAGAAAACTGTCAAAATCGACAGTGCTGACCGCCTACCGTCGGTTAGAAGCTGACGGGTTGATTGAGGCGCGGCCTCGTTCTGGATATTTTGTTTGTGCCAGCAACGTAACCCCACATAATAGGCTGAAAACCCCTGAGCCTAGTGAGCCTCATTTGGCACCTGCTCCGGTGTCTGCAGCTCAGGTGTTGGTTGATATTATGGAAAAGGGAGCTGCGTTTGATCTGTTGCCCTCGGTTGAATGGGCACCTGGAAACGAACAGTTGCGTCGCTGCTTGTCGCGAGCGGTACGCCGGCAGTCTAGCGAGCAGCAGCTTTATTACGATGAACCTATGGGGGTGTTACCGCTAAGAAGGCAATTAGCATCTAGATTGGTGCAGGGCGGGCGAAAAGTTGATGCCAAAGAATTGTTGATTACGGCCGGTTGTCAGCATGCTCTGTTGTTAGCGTTGATGGCGACAACGGAACCTGGCGATGTGGTGGCAGTGGAGTCCCCTGGGTTTTATGGGGCGTTTCAATTATTGGAAGCCCTAGGGCTGCAAGCGTTGGAATTACCCAGTTCTGCAGAAAGCGGCGTTAGCCCAAATGCACTGGAGTTGGCATTGCAGCACTGGGATGTGAAAGTGCTGATGGTGTCGCCAAACTTTGCCACGCCAACGGGAGCCTGTATGCCTGAATCAAACAAGCAACGAATCTTGGCTTTGACGCAGGCTCGTGGTATTGCAGTGATTGAAGATGATATCTACGGTGATTTGCATTTTGGTTTGCAGCGACCCCGCACCCTTTATTCATATGATAATACCGGCTCAGTATTATTATGTTCGTCCTTTTCTAAGTCTCTATCTCGGGATTTACGTATCGGCTGGATAGCACCGGGTCGATATCTGGAGCGTGTGAAACGTCTAAAAATAGTGACTTCGTTAGCGACCAGTGTGACGCTGCAACAAGGTGTCAGTCAGTTCCTTGAAGAGGGGGGACTAGATCGTCATTTACGACATAAGCGGCAACAGTACCAACGTCAGTGTGCGCAATTACAAAGTGTATTACCTCAGTATTTGCCTATGGCTGTCAGTGCGAGCCAACCTGAAGGTGGGTTAGTGTTATGGTTAGAACTACCGGAATCGGTGAATACCTTGGAACTTTATGCTAGAGCGAGGGGTGAGGGCATTGTCGTGACGCCAGGCAGTTTGTTTAGCGGGCAGGATCGTTATCAAAATTTCTTACGTTTAAGCTTTGCACACCCTTTGACGACTGAGCATAAAGACGCATTGATGTTGTTGGGGGAGCTGATTCAATGTATGTAATAAAAAAGGCCCGCTGAAACAGCAGGCCTTTTTTATTTAAAACGACATATTAAACCGTCTTATTAAAACAAGGTTATAAATCACGCCCTTCTAATGCTATGCGAGCTCGTGCTGTAGCAGCTTTCACCTGTGCAGGTGCGGTGCCGCCGAGATGATCACGGGCATTTACTGAACCTTCCAAGGTCAACACATCAAATACACTGTCATCAATCACATCGCTAAATACTTGTAGCTCTTTTAATGTCATTTCAGATAGGTCTTTGTTGGTATCTAAACCATAACGTACCGCTTTACCCACAACTTCATGAGAGTCTCTAAAAGCCACGCCTTTCTTAACAAGATAGTCTGCCAGATCGGTTGCAGTAGAGAAGCCACGTCGTGCGGCTTCACGCATGCTGTCATGTTTAATCTCAATTGCTGGAACCATATCGGCATATGCACGCAAGCAGTTGAAGACGGTTTCAATGGTATCAAACAGTGGTTCTTTGTCTTCTTGGTTGTCCTTGTTATAGGCAAGAGGCTGACCTTTCATTAAGGTCAGAAGACAAATAAGGTGACCGTTAACACGACCGGTTTTACCACGAACTAACTCAGGAACATCTGGGTTTTTCTTCTGCGGCATTATTGATGAACCGGTACAAAAACGATCTGGTAGATCGATAAAATTAAACTGTGCCGATGTCCATAGTACTAACTCTTCCGAGAAACGAGATAAGTGGGTCATGATCAAGCTACTAGCAGAGATAAACTCGATGGCAAAGTCACGATCACTAACGCCATCAAGAGAATTCTCCGAGATGCCCTCAAAACCCAATAACTTGGCGGTGATTTCACGATCGATGGGGTAAGTCGTACCTGCAAGGGCAGCAGAGCCCAATGGCATACGGTTAACACGTTTTCGACAATCCACTAGACGCTCATAATCACGTGTTAGCATTTCGTACCACGCCATCATGTGATGGCCGAAAGTAACAGGTTGTGCTGTCTGTAGGTGAGTGAAGCCGGGCATGATGGCTTCCGCTTCACGTTCTGCTAAGCCAACAAGGCCGGTTTGCAAACGCGTGATTTCACCCAAGATACTGTCAATGGCTTCCCGTAGATACAAACGAATATCCGTGGCCACTTGGTCGTTACGAGAGCGTCCGGTGTGTAGCTTCTTGCCGGTAATGCCGATTTTGTCCGTGAGGCGAGCTTCGATGTTCATGTGAACATCTTCTAAACTAACAGACCACTCGAAGTTACCATCTTTAATGTCCTGGCGAATTTCTTCGAGCCCATCAATGATTTGTTGTTTCTCATCATGTGTGAGTACACCAACTTCAGCCAACATTGTTGCGTGGGCGATTGAACCATTAATGTCCTGGTCGGCCATTTTTTGGTCGAAGGTAACGGAGGCGGTAAAGGCTTCTACGAAGGCATCAGTGGCTTCGCTAAAACGTCCACCCCAAGGTTTGTCTTGTGATTGGTCTGCCATAATATTCCTGATTCTGTGATGTTGGCTGCTAATATTATTAAGGGTGCCAGGGTATTTCTCGCTATAATTTGCACAACAAGCAAAACTGGTTAGGCACAAAGGCGAAGATTATACCATTGATGGCGCTGATATAGCACCGCGAGATAGCCTTACGAGATAGCAACGATGAACAAGCTCAAACACGTCAAACATACAAGACATTCTACGGCACTCAATAAAGCAGATGGTGCGGGTACGGTTGATGCGGTTGATGCCGGTTTTTTCTTACCGGACTTGTGTGAAAAAGAAGCCGTATTTTTCCTTGTTGTTGTGTCAGAGCTGTTCTCGTTGGTGTTAATTTTGGCATTTAGCTCTCTTGCTGCGTTTGACTGGAATGGTTTGGCGTTAGTGTCGTTGTTTGTGCAATGGGTGGCGCTGAGCAGTGCCGCTATTTTATGTAAGCTCCGCCCCTATTTAGCGAAGATGCCCGCCAATCGTGCAGTGGTGTTGTCCTATTTGGTTATCCCTGTTGATGCTTGGGTATTTAGTTTTCTGAGCCAGTGGGTGTTAGCGAGATCTGCGACAGATGAAATCTCATTTTTCTCCCCTGATATCCTTACTAATGTAGTGATTGCCGCCATTATGGGAGGATTGGTAATTCGGTATTTTTATCTTCAAGCCCAACTTTTAGCGCGTCGGCAATCAGAGCTAATACACAAGATCCAAGCGTTACAGTCCCGTATCCGCCCGCATTTTCTTTTTAATAGCATGAATAGCATTGTGAGTCTGATTGGTTCTGATCCTGAGAAGGCGGAAGAGGCGGTATTAGATCTGTCGGAATTGTTTCGCGCCAGCCTTAATGAAGTGGGCAATCAGGTACCTTTTCAGCAAGAAGTACAGCTGTGCAAACGTTACTTAGGAATAGAGTCGCTGCGCTTCGGAGAGAGGTTACATGTAGAGTGGGATATGCCGGATATACCAGATGGGGTTCAGATTCCGCTATTGACTCTACAACCATTATTGGAAAATGCCATTTTGCATGGCATTCAACCGTTGCCTGATGGTGGAGTTATTCGGGTAAACGCAATTTATCACTATGGTTTGTTTGAGTTGCAGGTATCGAATCCATGGGTGGAGCAAGAAACTGAGGCGCAAACAAAAGGTAACCAGATGGCATTGGAAAATACCCGCAATCGGCTCAGTGTTTTGTACGGTGATCGGGCCAAGTTGACCTCTTATCAGGAAAATGGTCGCTATATCACGATTTTTTCATATCCTTATGAGCTTTGATGTTGATGAGTTTTGATTTTGTGAGAGCAGCTAAATGAAAGTGATGATTTGTGATGATGAACCCCTTGCTATAGAGCGTTTGGCGCGAATGTTATCTCGTATTGATGGAATTACTCTGGTAGGTGACGCGAGTAACGGCCGAGAGTTGTTGGATGCTATCCCGCAATGTAATCCCGACTTGGTGTTAACGGATATCCGTATGCCCACTATGGATGGTCTGGAAGCTGCTGCGCATATGGCGATATTGGATGAACCGCCTGCGGTGGTGTTTTGTACGGCATATGACGAGTACGCAATAAAAGCGTTTGAGGTGAATGCTATTGGTTATTTGTTAAAGCCTATTCGCCAAGAAGATCTGCAAGCTGTGATAGAAAAGGCGAGCAAAGTAAACAGGGCCCAGTTGGTGTCTGTGCGTAAGGAGTTAGGGAGCGAGGAGGTTGATGAACCGGTCTCTGCACGCCAATGTATCAGTGTTAAAAGCCATCGAGGGCTGGAGCTAATTCCTATTACGGATATTCGTTATTTTAAAGCCGATCAGAAGTACGTCACTGTACGTTACAGTGGGGGAGAAGTGTTGGTGGATGAAACCCTAAAAGAGCTGGAAGACGAGTTAGCAGGGCGGTTTGTTCGTGTGCATCGTAATGCGCTGGTGTCTTTGGCACATCTTGAGGCCGTTGAAAATGTTGAAGGAGGGTTTCAGGTTCGCCTAAAAGGCATTGATGAACGTGTGGTAATTAGTCGCCGTCATGTGCCGACCTTAAAGAAACGCCTGCAATCAATGTAAGCCAGATTGATGTACCTCATTAGCGAATCTGCTGCTCCTATGGTAGGTTAGCCGACTATTACAAATACATACAAATACACTAGCATGGTGCTGACAGCGTACTGCTAGCACACTGCATACGACACTATTTACGACCTCGTTGGAATTGCCCTCTATGACTCAGACCTCTGCTCAAAAAACTCTTCGTATTGCCACCCGTAAAAGCCCCCTTGCCATGTGGCAGGCGTTGCATATTCAAGCGCGCTTAGAGGCAATGCATGAAGGTTTGGTGGTTGAAATTTTAGGTATGACGACTCGTGGTGACAAGATTCTTGATACGCCTTTGGCTAAGGTGGGGGGTAAAGGCCTCTTTGTGAAAGAGTTGGAAGTGGCGATGTTAGAGGGGCGTGCTGATTTGGCCGTACACTCCATGAAAGATGTGCCTGTCGAATTTCCAGATAATTTGGGGCTACACGCGATTTGTGAGCGTGAAGATCCACGAGATGCCTTTGTTTCTAACCACTACAAGAGTCTAGCGGAGTTGCCAGAAGGCGCGCGAGTGGGAACCTGCTCATTGCGCCGACAGTGCCAGATTAAAGAAAAACGCCCTGATTTGGCGATTCTTGAATTGCGAGGTAACGTAAATTCACGGTTAGCAAAGTTAGATGATGGGCAGTTTGATGCCATTATTTTGGCCGCCTCAGGTTTAAAACGCCTGGATATGCAACATCGTATTACTTTAGAAATTGAACCAGAAATTAGTTTGCCCGCGGTGGGTCAGGGTGCATTAGGTATCGAGTGCCGTAATGATGATACCGAAACGCAGGCATTAATCGCTGGGCTTAATGATGCCGACACCTGGACTAGGGTTCAGGCAGAGCGTGCAATGAATAACCGCCTAGAAGGTGGTTGTCAGGTACCGATTGCAGGGTATGCCGAGTTAAAAGATGGTCAAATCTGGCTCAGAGGGTTAGTGGGTGAACCGGATGGAACCCAGATCGTGAGAGACGAGGTGAATGGACCCAGAGAGGATGCTGTTGAGCTAGGAAAGCAACTCGGGGACAAATTACTAAAACAAGGGGCAAAATCAATCCTTGAACGGCTTTATGCCGATCAGCCTTAGGTGGTTGTGTTGGCGAAATTATCGGTATTAGTAACTCGCCCAGAAGGGCAAGGGCAAGCGTTAGCAGACAAACTGCAAGCGGGCGGTTTGGACGTATTGTTGTTTCCAACATTAGCGATCCAACCCAAAGCGTTAACGCCAACTGAGCAACAATCTGTTGAATGTTTATATCGTTACAGTCATGTGATTTGTGTGTCTGCCAATGCCGCCAAAATGGGGGTGGAATTGTTGGCAGACTATTGGCCCCAATGGCCTGTAGAGCAGCAGTGGATTGCAGTAGGCCCTGCTACCTATGCTGCGATGCAAGGCTGGGGGTTGGGGGAGGTTCTTTTACCCGTCGGAGCAAGCCATTCAGAAGGTGTGTTGGCATTGGATGATCTAGAAAATCTAGATGATAAGAAAGTGTTGATACTACGCGGTGTTAGTGGTCGAGAGCTATTGGCTGATACCTTGCGTCAAAGGGGCGCTGGGGTGGATTACTTGGAGCTTTATGAGCGAAAAGTGCCAGAAATCACCCGGTTAGGGTTACCAAATAAATTACCTGAATGGTTGTACTCCGATGCCAAAAAAGTCATTGTAGTCACCAGCGGCGATGGCCTAAAGAACTTAATAACAATGGCCGTGGGCCAAGAGCGAGAGCTTTTTGCGACCTCTTTAGTTGTGGTAAGTCAGCGATTAGCTGATTTTGCGAAACAACAAGGGTTTGCTAGCGTACGGGTAGCGAATGGCGCATCAGATGATGCCATTGCATTATGTATCAATAATAATAGAACGTAGATAAAGATGAACTGTAAATAATGGAAACTGAAGATTTGGAAAAGCAACATATAGGCTCCGATGTGCCGGAAAGGGTGTCCCCTGTTAGTCAAATTGCTTCAGCGCCGATTTTACAAAGGAAAGGTATGAGTACTTTTAGCAAATTGGTTGTTACCTTATCGTTATTGTGTGCCCTGGGGGCTGGTGGTGGTGTTGCTTGGTTGTGGGTTACTGACCAGCAACAACAGCTGCAACAGCAGCTTGCACAACAAAATATTGAAAATACGTTAAAAGAACAACGCCGACAAATCACCGGCTTAACTACTCAGTTAACGCAGTTAAGCGCGGGTGATATAAAACGTCAAAATTTGCTGGGCGTTGTTAAAAAATCTACTGCGATGTTGCAAGGGCGACTGGCTTCTGTAGAGAGCCAAATGACAGAGTTAACCGGTGCTCATCGTGTTGATTGGATGTTAAAAGAAGCGGAGCATTTTGTGATAGTGGCTGAGCGACGTTTAAGTCTGCTGAGTGATATTAACGGGTCTCTTGCATTATTAACGGAAGCCGACAACTTAGTAAAAGATATGCAGGAACCCGCAACACGAACGTTACGTGAGGCACTAACCAAAGATTTGATGGCGTTACGTGAAGCGTCATCAAAACATGTGGATAGCGAAGGTATTTTTACTCGAATAGAATTGTTAATGAGTAAAATAGAGGGGTTGGAAAAGGCAGCGTTAATATTTAAGGCTGATGAAGAAGCCTTGGTTGCTGATGAGCGTGTGGAAATAGCAACAATCGAAGAGAATGGTGGTTGGAGTCGTTTTGTTGGACGTTTGGTTGGTTTTGTTGAATCTTTGGTAAGGGTTCGAGTGAACGATGAAACAACTATCAAGCCTATGTTGCTTGCGGATCAACAAGAATATTTACAGCAGAACATTTTTGTATTATTAGAGCAGGCTCAGTTGTCGTTGCTACGAACGGATTATGTAGGGTTTAAAGTTAGCCTAAAGCAAGCAGATAAACGTATAGAGCAATATTTACGAACGGATACGCCAGAAGCAAAATTTGTACTTGAAGAGTTGAGGGCGTTAGCGGATACCCCAATGGTAACTGTGGTGCCAAGTATAGAAAGGTCAGTTACTGCCTTGCAGGTTTTTCGTGATTATTGGCAGCAAGAAAAAGTAGAGCGACAATTGCAAAAAAATCAATTGGAAGAGTTTGTGTCTCCTTCAATAAAAACTAACAGCGACAGGTAAAGGAGGTCAGAAATGGCGGCATTGATGCGCTTTATTTTATTGAGACCTTCAACGGTTATTTTTCTGATACTGGGGGTGGCACTTGTTATGTGGGCCTTCAGTATTTTAGGGGAAGACCCAGGGTATTTATTATTACATTTTGCAAATATTACTGTAGAAAGTAGTGTTATTGTCGCCATCGTATCGTTAACACTATTTGTTGGTGTGTTGTTTGTTTGTTATCGCACTATTGCCTGGGTATTTGATGGAAAGGGTAGTCAGCGGCGGGCGGGTAAAAAAACCACTAAAGGCTTAGTTGCCTTGGCTGAAGGTAATTGGTTAAACGCAGAAAAATTGTTAAAAAAATCAGCCAAGAAAAATGAAACACCACTGGTTAATTATATATCCGCAGCCCAGGCCGCGCATGAACAAGGTGAAGGTGATCGTCGGGACGAGTACCTGCGACAAGCCCATGAGTCAACAAAAGGCGTTGATATTGCTATTGGTTTAACAAAAGCCAGATTGCAATTCGAAAGTCGACAATGGGAGCAATGTTTAGCAACATTGATGATGTTAAAGGATAACGAAACGTCTCCAAGTTATGGTTACGTTATTAAGATGATGGCGGAAGTATATGTAGCATTAAGTGATTGGGAACATCTTGTTGAGCTGCTAGTTGATCTTAAAAAAAGCAAAGTGTATTCAAAAGATGAGTTTTTAGCAATATCGTTACAAGGTTATCAGGGATTGTTAAAACGTGCGGTACGCGGTCTTGAGCAAGCGGCAGAGTTAAATCAATTACGCCAAGCATGGGTGCGGATCCCTAAAAAACTACAGAAGACACCGTCTTTGTTAAAAGAATATTGTGGGTGTTTGGTTGCTCTAAATGCAGACGTAGATGCCGAAAAAACCATTTTAAGTTATTTGCAAAAAAATTGGGATGATAGTCTTGTGGCGATGTACGGCACAGTGACAGGGGCAGACGTTGCCCAACAATTATTGTTTGCAGAGATCTGGTTAAAAGAACGGCCGAATAATGCCATGTTGTTATTAACACTGGGGCGTTTGAGTTTGTTGAATAAGCAATGGGATAAAGCCCAGTTCTACTTTGAAACAAGCCTGAAAAGTCGACAAAGTGCTGCGGCATTTGCCGAATTAGGTCGGTTGTTAAGTCACATGGGTGAGCACAAAAGCAGTAATGAATATTTTCAAAAAGGCCTGGCAATGATTTCTGACAGGTTGCCTGATTTACCTATGCCAGAGCTTATGCCTGAGCCTGCATCCAAGCCAGTTGATTCGCCGGTAGATGTGGTTGAAACGAAAACTGATTCTTCTTCATCTTCAGAATCTTTGTAGCGAACTTAATAAAAACATTTTTTGGAAACGTTTTATGCAGTTATATATCTATGTCGCTAGTGATAACGTGGATGAGTTGGTTGAGCCGATATCAAAAGTATTAACTCAATGGGTTGGTGACGCCAACGACAGAAAGCAATTGGTCAATCAGCAAGAAGAAGAGCGGCTAGGTGTGAACATCACAATTGAGTCAAAAAACCAGTTAAACAAGCCGCTAAAGTTTTTGTATTCTCTTGCCAAAGAGCATCAGTGTGATTTTGTGGTAGGAAAGTTTGATGGCGATGCGCTGGGTGAAGGTGCTATGGAAGATGTGTGTTATTTCGGTTTTGAAGAAGGACGCCCAGATATGTTTGAAGTGGCCAGTTATTTAGAGTTATAAATATCTAGAGCGTCATCGTTTGGGATTGTATGGCACAGGAAGCCGAAATTTAAAAAAGTGAATGCAATAAATAGATAGCTATCAGAATTACGTAAGGATACATCACCGTGGGTCGCAGGGCATTACTGATATATTCAATGATCAACCCAACGGTTCCTGGTTTTTGCGTTTCCCAGGTGCTGTAGAATGAGAACGGAATTGTGGGGGTGCCAATAGCGTCCTTTGGAGGGTTCTTAAGCGCAGCTTCAATGGTAAGCAGCCTTTCACCTGATCGCGCTTGATAGGTTTTCCATATGCCCTCCTGAAACCATAAGGTGAGGATAAGCATCAGTGATAGGTAACTGTCTATTGATAGTGCGATACACAGCAGGCATAGTCCAACGCTGAAAAGTTTAATGAGCAAGGCGTATTGTTCATACTTTTCATAGTCGCTATGCAGGATTTGCCATTCAATGGATAGGTCATTTATTAAGTTTAAAGATTGAGGATCTGTAGGCTGTATTGCTTGGTATGGTGTTTGGTTGGTTGGCACGTGAGATTCCTGGTGTTCGACTGTTGGTGTGGTAGGTAATGATCATAACAAAAAAGTAGGTTTTTCATGAAATTAAAAATAATGGTTATTGTTCTGGCTGTTTTGCTAAGTGGCTGTGATCTTGTAGAAGAATTGTGTGCAGTGGAAGCCGAAATTGACGGGCCTAGGGTGTAGGCTTTTATGCAATTTAATGTGCCAGAGGAGGGGGGTGAGATTGGATCGTATTATTACTATGGCAATATTTCGAAAGAATTGTACGAAAAAATCAGCAGCAACAAGATAAAGCGAGGTTTTATGTTGTTGGAGAAGGTTCGTTATTGGGGAGATGATGATCTTGTGCATGAGTACAGGGATAAAGAATACTCAGGGGATTTGGTATTTAGGATTGAGAATCTTGTTCGGATCAGGGGTATAAATGGTGATCCGTTATTAGGGCTTGATGAACCCAAGCAGGTGACTGTACCGGTGAAGCCTGATGTTACGACTGAGGGCGTTATCGCTAAGCCTGCTACCTCAAGGGTGGTTCCACGAACAGCGAACTAAAAGTAAGTAATGAGATCGGCGCTATCTAATACAGGTAATTCAATACAAGCGCTCTAATATAAATAACATCGCTTGGATTGCGTGATACGATTGATTACTATAAATCGGTCAATTTTTGGTTCAGATGACGTTATGTCTTTATAACTACATCTACCGACTCTCTTATAACATAGAATATGAGCAAGGCTTGTTGGTTTTAGCTCAAGTATTAACGCTAAGTTTGGCGTAGAAAATGAGGATTTTTTGGCATGAATGAATTATATAAAAGCCCAGACTCGGACATGGGTGAAGAAGCAGTTGTTGAGCATGAATACATTGGATTTTGGTTGCGTGTCGTAGCATCTATTGTTGATAATATTTGGATGGGAATTTTAATGATTGTTTTGATTTCCATATTTTCAAGCTTAGGGCTGATGGAATTAGATATGGAGGAAATGAATCTTGAAGGTATGCTGCTGCAAGTCTTTGTTCCTTTTGTTCTAATTATGTGGTTGTGGCGGCGTTATTCCTCAACACCAGGAAAAATGATGTTTAAAGCCAAAATTCTTGATGCAAAAACCTACCAGCCAGTTTCGACTGGACGTTTAGTTGTGCGGTATGTTGGATACTTTGTATCGGTAATTCCGCTTTGCTTAGGTTTTATTTGGATTGCGTTCGATAGTAAGAAGCAAGGGTTTCATGACAAACTTGCGGGAACGGTTGTTGTTCGCGGGGAGTGAAAAACGCTAAGAGCTGGCACTGATTGGATGCGCAGTCGGGGGGGGGGAAGATGTTTGTTAAATAAATGAGGGCGATACATTTATTTAACAAATCTACAACATATGTGTTTTAAGGATTTCTATAGTATAGTGCTTTGTTTTAAGAAAATTAATGCTATAAGAAACTCGATTAGGGAAGTCATGAAGAATTCGGTTTTAATATTATCAATGTTCGTGTTATGGGGGTGTGGAGGATCAGGTGGTTCAAATGATAATGCACCGGTAGCAGTTGATTTGGCGCAAGTTGATTTAAGTGGAACTTGGGTAGTTGTAAATGAAATAAGAAAAAGCAAAGCTAATACCGGTGAATATCTGTCGAGCGAGTTTGTAGAATTTAAGTTTGTATTAGAAGATACAGATGATGGCGTGAAATTCGATCGGTGTTGGGAGTATGGAGGTGTTTATTCTCCTTACGGTATCAAGACGAGTGAACGTTTTTATATGGATCCTTCTGATGAAGGTTATGTTCTTGTGAGTAATGATACTTTACGACAGATTTCAAATTATGAGGATGAATTTCAACCGGGGTTTGATTTTCAATCTATTTCAACTCTCTCTAAAATATCGGAAGGAGTAGAGATTGATGACGGGGTTTTTGTGTTATCTGGCCCTGTGACAGTAGATGAACGCGATAACGTTTGTGCATGGCAAGTATATTCAAATATTGGTGTGATCCGAACAATAGAGGTAATTGCACCTTATGAAAATGACAGTATATTGTTAAATATTTCACTTATAGGCGATATAGCAGAAGGGGAATATCAATACAGTGATTTCTGGGATGCAGGGCCAGTTAAGATCGATGTAAGCTCATCTGTTGAAGAATTTTGGGATCAAACAGGTTCAAATACATTGACCCCGGAAAATGTGATTATTGATTTTTCAATATCATCGGAAGATTTTATGTCTGCAACGTTCTCTTTTTTAGGGCAAGATGGAGGGGCTTATACCGGTGAGTTTGAGGTGGATCTCTCCAATCGATTGTAAGCTCTTAAGAGAATATTTGGGATTAGATGACCCTTGGTTATATGAGGCTGTAATTGTAGTCTGACCTCGGTAGCACCATTCTTAGGGCTGTGAGGTCAGTTGCTGGTTGTAAAAATATTTGAGTTTATGTTTTACAGCAAAGCAGCAAGTTTACTCGCTTGATCAATCGCTCGCTTAGCGTCAAGCTCTGACGCAACATCAGCACCACCCACTAATTCAACATTACACTTTTGATTTTGCAATCCTTCGTATAACTCTCGAAAAGGCTGTTGGCCTGCACAGATAACAATACTATCTACATCTAATACCGTTTCTTCACCATTAATAATGACATGTAAACCCGCATCATCGATTTTTTTATAGTCACAGCCATTAATCATTTTAACATTACGGCGTTGCAACATAATACGATGGGTCCAGCCGGTGGTGCGGCCTAAGTTTTTTCCTACCGCCGTAGTTTTTCGTTGCAGTAATTGAATCTCTCGGTCGTTTGTTTCAACCGAGGGTTCTATACCCGCAACTCCACCGCGGGGGTGGTTTTCAAAATCGATACCCCACTCTTTGGCAAATACCTCTTTACTTAAACCACTTGAAATACCTGCATGAGATAAGTATTCTGCGGTATCAAAACCTATTCCACCGGCACCAATAATCGCCACCTTTTTACCGATAGGTTTTTTATCTTGTATCGCATCAAGATAACTGATGACTTTAGGATGGTTGATACCTTCAATATCTGGTGTTCGTGGTTCGATGCCAGTGGCGAGAATGATTTTCTCGAAATTTTCTTCTACTAATTCCTTTTGAGTAGCTTTGTGATTTAGTTTTACGGTGACGCCTGTGAGTTCCAGTTGTTTTCCGTAATAGCGAAGGGTTTCGGTAAACTCTTCTTTACCGGGAATACGTTTTGCAATATTAAATTGGCCACCAATTTTGTCGTTACTTTCATACAGGGTTACATCATGGCCGCGTTGTGCAGCAATGGTTGCGTAAGCTAATCCTGCTGGCCCTGCACCAATAACGGCGACACGCTTTGCTGTTTTTGTGGGTAAATAATTAAGCTCTGTTTCGTGGCACGCTCGCGGGTTTACCAGGCAGCTAACAAGTTGGCCAGTAAGTGCGTGATCCATGCAGGCTTGATTACAAGCGATACAGGTATTGATCTCGTCTTCACGGCCTTGATCTGCTTTAAGAATAAGCTCAGGGTCTGCAAGCATAGGGCGAGCCATGGATACGATGTCAGCATCCCCATCGGCAAGTACTTGCTCAGCAACATCCGGCATATTGATGCGGTTGCTGGTAATGAGTGGGATCGATAACTCTTTGCTTATTTTGCCGGTGACCTGAGTAAATGCAGCTCTAGGAACCATGGTTGCCAACGTTGGTACGCGGGCTTCATGCCAAGTGAAGTGGGTGCTGATAATTGTTGCGCCTGCCTGTTCAATGGCTTTTCCAAGTTGGACAACCTCTTGCCAAGAACTTCCTTCGGGTAGCAGCTCCATGGTAGCGATGCGGTATACAACAATAAAGTCTGTACCAACGGCTGCGCGAATACGTTTTACAACTTCTACGGGGAAACGCATGCGGTTTTCGTAACTGCCTCCCCATTCATCGGTGCGTTGATTTGTCATTTCTAGGAGAAACTCGCTGACCAGGTAACCGGCAGAACCAATAATCTCGATGCCATCATAACCGGCCTCCTTCGCAAGGGCGGCGCATTGGGCAAACTCGCTAATAGTGCGCTCTATATCATCAGCGGTCATCTCTTTGGGGGCAAATGGGGTGATACGGGCTTTGATTGCAGAGGGCGCAACACCGTCAGGATGAAACGCATAGCGACCATTGTGGAGGATTTGCATGCAGATTTTACAGTCGGGGGCAGCTTGATGTACTGCATTAGTGATGATTTGGTGGTTTGCCACATCATCACTGTTGACCATCATTGCGCTGCCGGAAAAGGGGGAGCCTTCGGTATTGGGAGCGATGCCTCCGGTCATAATCATACCAACGCCACCCTCGGCACGTTCTACAAAGTAGGCGGCTAGCTTGTTAAAGCCATCGTGAGCTTCCTCGAGCATGGTGTGCATAGAGCCCATTAAGGCGCGGTTTTTGAGTTGAGTGAATCCTAAATCCAATGGGGAAAACAGGTTTGGGTAGTGCTTTTGGCCGTGGCTCATGGCGTACTCCGCTCACTTGGTCGGTAATAACATGCTCAAGCATATTTTGTGGTCTATCAGAGTAATTCCTATTTTGGGAGCAGAATAGGACATGAAAATACAAAATGCTTGATAAAAGTGGTCAATCGGTCAGATTTTGTTGATAGATTGTCCATTTCGGTCAATCGGGGGGCATTTGATGTCAATACTTTTCGTAATGTTATTGATTACTTTAGAGATAAGCGTCGTAGGCTTGTAGGGCATAGGCCTGAAATAAAGAAGTCTTAAGGGCGTTAATAAGATGAATCTACGAGGGTTTTGTTATGGAATTTAATGCGTTGCCGATCAATGAAAAAGTCGCCAATAATGTACAGCGTGTAGAGAGCGCCGTTCATGCTGCCGTTCGAGGTTATGAAAAGCTGGCATCACTGGTAGGGGGAGGTAGAAAGGGGCCTTATGATGACAGAAATTTTGAATTTGTTGGTGGGGCTAAAGATAGTTTACGCATGAAGCATTATGACAAAAGTTTGCGATTGCTTTGGAAGGCCGAAGAGCACTTACCTCAGGCTAACTTTAGGGACCTGACGAAAGGCGAAAAAACCTTTATGTCTCAAGCTAAGCAAACGCTCAATAAAAAAGAAAAGATTCAGATCGAACGTTTTTCTAGTGATGAATATAAGGCACTAATTAATCGAGAGTATACGCAAGAGCAAAAGCAGGCAATTATTAATATACTATCGATAATTGGTCACGGTGAAGCGTACGCATGGATGGTAGCGGCAGAGGTGCTTACCGATTGTAAAAGTACTGGAGGTCGCGCAGCGTTAACCATGCAGGTGTTGGAGGAAGCTAAACATTTTGTGGTGTTACGAGAGTTAATGTTGGCGTGGGATTGTGAGATTCCTCGGTTTACGGTTTGGGAATATGTTGTGTTGGAGCGTACGTTAAAATCCACCGGTATGGAAAAATTCTTCGGTATGAATGTGGTGGTTGAAAATGTAGCTATGGGTATTTTTGGCATGTTTGGAGAGCTTCCCGGTTTAGAAATTCTAAAAATGTTCCATCTTGATGAGTCTCGGCATACCGCTCTTCCTTATAATTATTTTGATGAAATGCCCATGACGTGGTGGGAAAAAAATAGCCCCTTGGCTCAGTTTCGTCGTTTAATGATGGTGTTACCTGCGGTGCCTATGATGGCTTCGTTAGAAAAAGATATGGCTATTTTAGGCGTGGATTCATTGGAGTTTGGGGGGGCAATGTTGCGAAAGATTGCGCATATGAAGGATCGTGTTGGGTTTAATACGTTTATACCATCATCAGTATTAAAAGAATTGGTCAATGATGCTTTTAACCTGTACGCGAGTTACTCTCGACCAGGACATACACCAAGACGTTTTGTTGAGGCCGATACGGTGATGGGAGAAGATATGCAGGCAATCGAAAAGGAGTTGTTTGACCTATATTCTACCGGGAAAAAAGTGACTGAGCTTGCAAGCCGAAAAATATTGGATTGGCGTAAAGCTGCGTAACTGAGACTGTAACTAATTAAGAGCGATGATTAATGCGGGAAGACTTTAGGTCGGGTGAGAGCCTGGCCTTTTTTTTGCGCTAATATTGCAGCGGTGTTTTTCCCGTCCAGCGCTTAAATGCGCGGTGAAAAGAGCTTTGTTCAGCAAATCCAAGCAGTAAGCTAATTTCCATTAATGATAATTTGGCTTCTTGTACTAATGATACGGCAATTTCTTTTCTTACATCATCAATTAGACCTTGGTAGGTTAATCCTTTCTTGTCCAATTTTCGGCGTAATGTGCGTTCCCCCATGCTTAGATGTGTGCTTACGAGGGCGAGGGATGGGGTGCCATGAGAAAGGTTATTGATAATGTAAGTACGCAACTGTATAAGCCAGTCATCTTGCATCACTGCATTGCGATAAAGTTCAACGGTTTTTTCCAGCATTAATTGATGCAGGCGAGGATCATGATGTTGTAACTTGTAATGTAGTGTGTCTTTTTCTAAGGGGATGTAGAGCTTTTCGGATCTGAAATGGCAGGGCGCCCCTAATAGCGTTGCGTACTCTTCTGCGGGCGCTTCATTTTTCCAAGGGAAATGAAAGCTTTCACAGGGCCCTTCTATGGCTGTCCAGCGATTAATAAAACCTAGAATACTAGAAATAATATATTCTATAAAATGTCGGCTATATTGGTCAAAATTACCTTGTGTTGTTCCACCCTCTATCCACGCTTTTTCATTTTTTTGATGAACACTTAAAATGTATTGATTGGAAATTAATTTTGAATATTTATCGAGAGTAGCGAGCGCTTTGCCGGTAGTTTGGCAGGTTTGAATTAAGTAACCTAAAAAACCCCAGTGTTTGGTGACCGAAAACCCACCGCAGCGAAGGGCTATCAGGGTGTCGTTTGTTTCATTCTCTGCAAATTGAAAGGCTTCACCTAAAAGTGATGTAGGGATAAAACAGTGGCCGGAGCTGTTATTGTTGATAAGATCAAATTGTTGAGTCAGTGAATCAGGGAATGAAATGTTTTTTTGCGACAGAAATTCAGAAAGCGTGAGGAATATATCTGCTGATACGAGCCATTGGTTGTTATTGTTATAATCGCTGGAGGTCATAGGGCATGCGGTCAGTCGCTGATTTAATGCTACGTTCTAGTAGTGTGTTTTGTGCACCTTTGTTTTTCTAGTATTCATAATGTCAGCTTATTGTGCGAATGACAAATATTGCACTCTGCCAAGTAAATCGTGTTTGTTAGTTATTCCGGGGTGCGTAATCAAAAACGTCAGACTGTACTTGCTGTTCTTTTATGCCTGTTGCTAAAAGGTCATCTAACACTGCATAGGCCATGCCTGGTGAACCGCATAATATGATTTCTGCATCATCGGAAATGTTGTGGTCATCTAGCATCGCTTTGTGGACAAAGCCCGTTCGGCCTTGCCATGTAGTGCTTGGTTCAGAGACAACGGAGGTATAATGGATATTGCTATTGTTCTTTGCCATGTTAAGAAAAATATCATTAAGAAATAATTCACTGGCAGTGCGTGTTCCCCAGTAAATGTGGATTTGACGATGGTTTTGCCCGCCAACGAATTGTTCTGCGATGCTTTTGATTTGTGATATGCCTGTGCTGCCGGCGACAAGAAACAAAGGGGCTGTATTTATAAGTTTTTTTAGATAGCAGTTGCCGTGGGGTAGCGATATGTTAACAACATTGCCAACAGTAAATGCGGCTCTAAGTCGACGAGAGCGTTCGTCTTTATCGGAAAATCCGACGTACAGTTGAAGTGTTCGTTCTTTGTTGGGAATGCTGCCAATGGAGAATGCACACTCTGTCTCTTCATCAAGGACAACTTGTAAATATTGGCCAGGATGAAAATCGATTTTTTTGCCTGCAGGTAAGCGTAATACAACTTCAATGGTATCGTTGCCCATTGGCGTGATATTGGTGACTTGGCATGAGGCGTTTATCATTGGGTGCTCTCCAGGGGCCAGTACCCCTTCTATAAAGATGGAACAATCGGATAGTGGTTTTGCTAGGCAGAATAGTATGTCATCTGCTTTATCATCACCGGCATGAATCTGTTCATTGTCTGTTGTAATGTTCAGTGTGCCTGATTTCAGGCTGCCAGCGCAAACATAACAGCTACCTGCATCACATCCGTAGGGGAAGCGAAACCCTTGAGCCAATGCGGCTTCTAAGATTGTTTCATGATCTTCAACGCTAAGGGTGATATGTCGAGGTAGGATCTTTACACGGTAGGCCATAACTGAAGTGTAGGGCATTTAGCTGGGTATTAGGCGAGGCACTATGCAAAGCATTATACCAAGTACTAAACAAAGAAGCCCCAACACGGTGTGTCAGGGCTTCTTCTTCGTTGATGAAATGGGTCTATTTACGTTTCATAGAGCCAAAGAACTCATCGTTTGTTTTAGTCTCTTTCATCTTATCAATTAGGAATTCAACGGCAGCCGTTTCATCCATTGGATGAAGAATCTTGCGTAAAATCCACATCTTCTTAAGTTCTTCTTCACTGGTAAGCAAGTCTTCACGACGAGTACCTGATCGGTTGATGTGAATGGCAGGGAATACACGCTTCTCTGCTATGCGACGATCAAGATGCAATTCTTGGTTACCGGTACCTTTAAATTCTTCGAAGATAACTTCGTCCATTTTAGATCCAGTGTCTACCAAGGCTGTTGCCATGATAGTTAAACTGCCGCCTTCTTCGATATTACGTGCAGCACCAAAAAAGCGTTTTGGCTTTTCTAATGCGTGGGCGTCAACACCACCGGTCAGTACTTTGCCGGATGATGGGATGACAGTGTTATAAGCACGGGCTAGACGGGTGATGGAATCAAGTAAAATAACCACATCTTGTTTGTGCTCAACCAGGCGTTTGGCCTTTTCGATAACCATTTCAGCGACTTGAACGTGGCGTGCGGGTGGCTCATCAAAGGTACTGGCAACCACTTCGCCACGAACCGTACGGCTCATCTCGGTTACTTCTTCCGGACGTTCATCAATAAGTAAAACAATGAGGTGACAGTCAGGATTGTTACGGGTGATAGATTGAGCGATGTTCTGCAACATCAATGTTTTACCTGCTTTTGGAGGTGAAACAATCAAACCACGCTGGCCTTTTCCGAAAGGGGCCACTAAGTCGATAATACGTGCAGTAATATCTTCGGTGCTGCCATTTCCAAGTTCCATCAACAAGCGTTCGTTGGGGAATAAAGGCGTTAAGTTTTCAAAAAGAATTTTGTTTTTAGCGTTTTCAGGAAGATCAAAGTTGATTTGGTTAACTTTGAGTAGGGCAAAATAACGCTCGCCATCTTTAGGAGGGCGGATCTTTCCGGAAACGCTGTCACCTTTACGTAAGTTGAAGCGACGGATTTGGCTGGGAGATACATAAATGTCATCTGGGCCAGCAAGGTATGAACCTTCTGCAGAGCGCAAGAAGCCAAAGCCATCTTGCAAAATTTCTAGTACCCCTTCGCCGTATATATCTTCACCGCTTTTTGCGTGGCATTTTAATATAGCGAAGATAATGTCTTGTTTGCGAGTTCTGGCGAGGTTGCTTAACCCCATATCGTTGGCTAATTGAAGTAAATCGCCAATAGCTAGTTTTTTTAGTTCGGAGAGATTCATACGCGTGGGGGTTTAGTTAGAGGTCAATGATGAGATGTGTGGGCGGCGAGCCAAAAGGGTCGGCGTGCTTGTTGCTGCTGTTGAGAAATAGTAGCGTTGCTCACAATCTGGAAGAGTTTATCGTCGAATGTTTGTCTGGATTTATACAAGAAAGGCAGACCGTGATGGGACGAAGAATATAATACTGCTTTACAATCTAGCACTCCCTGGTAGGAGCGTCCAGCCGCATAGTAACATTTTTTTCGTGGGGGTCAATAATAAAATTAAGGCCAGAACAAAGCTGGCCTTAATTTATACAGCTGTAGGTAACGGCCGTATTTGTATGGACGCGCTGGTTTATAGATTGCTATCCAAGAATGCTGTTAGTTGAGACTTAGAAAGGGCACCTACCTTGGTGGCTTCAACATTGCCGTTCTTGAACAGCATTAATGTTGGGATACCACGAATACCATATTTAGGTGGTGTTTGCTCGTTATCATCGATGTTGAGCTTAGCGATCTTAAGCTTGTCGCCATATTCGACAATGATTTCATCAAGAATAGGGGCGATCATTTTGCACGGGCCACACCATTCTGCCCAGTAATCTACCAACACAGGGCAATCGGATTGAAGTACTTCAGCTTCAAAAGTACTGTCAGTGACGCTCACAATTACGCTCATATTTATCTCCGGGGGGTATTTGGTTGTATTGGGTCAATAATGACTTAGGTCGGCATAAACTATGCAGGTTATTTGTTCTAAACTTGCTAGAAGATTATGTCTTAAAACGTTAACGGAAATCATTGTACTGTTCCGTTTGGGATCTGCAACGAAATATGGTGATACATTTTCACTTTTCAAGTCCCCTGTAGATGATATTATTCTACCAACCTTCTATATTCATTGATAAACAAGTGCTTAAGTAAGGAAATTGCTTTGGACGATAGCGCATCAAAAAATCAAACTGATACCGTTATGGCGGCCATTGATATGGGTTCCAATAGCTTTCATATGGTTGTAGCGAAAGTCGAGTCGGGAGAGGTCAGGCCAATTGACAAGTTTGCAGAGAAAGTCATGCTGGCATCTGGTCTTAATGATCAAGGGGAGCTTACCAGTGGTGCCATTGGCAGGGGATTGCAGTGTTTACGTAAGTTTTCTCAACGTACGGAAAATATTCAGACTAAAAACATTCGCTGTATCGGCACTAATACGTTGCGCCACGCGAAAAACGGTCCGTTATTTTTAAGCCAAGCGCAAAAAATTCTTGGCTGTCCTGTTGATGTTGTTGATGGCAGGGAAGAGGCTCGCCTCATTTACTTAGGGGTAGCGCATTCGTTACGGAGCCATGATGGTCATCGATTGGTGTTTGATATTGGTGGCGGTTCGACGGAATTTATCATCGGAGAAGGATTTGAGCCGATTTTGACCGAAAGTTTGCATATGGGTTGTGTGTCTTATCGAGAGCGCTTTTTTCCTGAGCGGAAAATAACTGCTAGGGGCTTTCGTCGAGCGGTATTGGCGGCCCGTCGAGAGGTGATGGCAATTGAATACGCTTATACAGAGGCTGGCTGGGAGTCGGCGGTGGGTTCATCAGGCACGGTTAAAGCCATTCGCAATGCGGTCATTGAGAATAATTTTGGAGATGAGGTTGTCACTCTAAAGGCGCTTCGGAAGCTGGCGGATCTTGTTTTAACATTTGATACGTTGGATGATATTTCTATTGCGGGTGTTAAGCCCAATAGAGGCTCGGTTTTTCCAAGTGGTTTGGCGATCATGATGGGGATATTTGAGCAATTAGGTATTGAGGAATTGCGCTATTCCAGCGGAGCTCTTAGAGAAGGTGTGTTGTATGACATGCTGGGTCGCCAGGATAATGAGAATGTTTGTGATCGCACCATTGATTCATTAACCGAGCGTTATGGTGTTGATAAGGATCAGTCGCAGCGAGTTGAGCAGACGGCATTGCAAGCCTTTGATCAGGCAAGAAAATCCTGGGGATTGTGTAATGATGATCGAGAAATTTTGCATTGGGCGGCTTGTACTCATGAGGTAGGGTTAATGATTTCCCACTCAAGTTTCCATAAGCACAGTGCCTACATATTAACAAATGCGGATATGCCGGGGTTTTCTCAGCAAGATAAGCAGTTAATTGCCACTGTTGTGGGTAATCATCGCCGTAAAATTCGTATGGTGCAGTTCTCCGAATTGACGAATAACTGGGTGAAGCCCGCGTTACGATTAACGCTATTGTTACGTTTGTCTGTTATATTGCACCGTTCTCGCCGAGAGAAGCACCTTCCCAGTTTTTTGATTCATGCGAAAGACGATGCATTGGCATTGAAATTCCCTGAGGAATGGCTAAAAGAGCATCCATTGGACAAAGGTGAACTCACGGCAGAGCAAGAGGTATGGTACGCCGTGGGGTACCGGTTAAGTTTTGAATAGAAGGTAGTAGTAAATGATTGAGATTGATGATCGCTGGTTTGCCGCAGAAGGCAAAGATGATGGTTTTCCGGTACTTATTCGTGGGCGGGGACATTTGGGCCATCTGGTGGGTGTGAAAAGTCACCCTAATATTTTGCGTATTACATGGGACTATGTGCCCGATGAAAATAGTGGAATGCCAGAGCGAGACATTATTAAAAGTATGGCTACGTTTGAAGAAGCCATCTTTTCCGTATTAGAGAAAGATGCGCTGTGTATTTTTTATAAGATATTCCTACATAATGGCGTAAAGGAATGGTCGGCTTACTGCTCTGATATTGGCTTGTTACAAGAGCAAATCAATAAGGCGTTATTTGGTCATGAGCAGTACCCAATTGAAATGGTGATTGAGAGTGATGCCGACTGGAAGGATTATCAGGAGTTGCTTAAGAAGACGGGGCAATCAGTGAATCAGCCCAGCTAAGAGCGAAATTCGAGTGCGGTTGTAAAAGGCTGGGGTAATGAATGATTCTGTCCAAATAATACCGCTGACCAGCCTGATGATTGCCTTTGTTCCTGTGTTGGCGGTCATTGGGGTTATTTTTGCCTGGTCCTTGAATACCAAATACACAATATATGCCATCGCAAGGATGCTTGGGCAGCTATTGTTGGTTGGATACTTTCTCACCGCGATCTTCGAAACCGATAGTTCTCTTGTTATCATTGCTATCTTAGTGATTATGGTTTTTTCATCCAGCTGGATTGCACTGGGAACGGTGACGGTGCAGCGCAAAAAACTGTATGTCCGTGCTTTATGTTCAATTGCCTTAGGGGGCTTGGTTTCTCTTTTGTTTGTAACTCAGGGAGTGTTACACCTTACTCCTTGGTATTCGCCTCAGTACATCGTGCCTTTAGCGGGAATGATTTTTGCCAGCTCTATGAACAGTGTGAGTCTGGCTGCGGAAAGGCTTTATGCGGAAATGGAGCGAGGTGTATTGTATCCGGAGGCAAAAAAGATCGCCTTACAAGCAGCATTGATTCCCGTTGTGAATTCTTTGTTAGCTGTGGGTCTGGTGTCTATACCTGGAATGATGACAGGGCAAATTTTATCGGATGTGTCCCCACTAATCGCCGCAAGATATCAAATTATGGTGATGTGTATGGTGTTTGGTGCCGCAGGTATTTCTGCCACGTGTTTTTTGGTACTGGTGGGTTTAGTTGAGGATAGGGAATAGGGTTTAAGGTTTTTTCATAAGGGTTGTGGTGTTTTTCTTAGTTGTATTATCTTTCTGTTTAGGTCAAAAAGGCATATGCGAAGGCGTTTAACCGGTTGATTGTGAGTGCTAGATTGAAGTGTGGGCTACACTGATAGGAACAGTTTCTGAAAGTTTTTTAGCTTATTGGCCGCCTATATGTTTACGTTGTTCAATTCCATCTAATGTTGTCTCGTTTTTTTATCTTATGGTGGTTTGTTTTTGCGTGTTCAGCGGGGTTCGCCGATGAGCACGATAGCATTTTTCAGTTGCAAGACGGTGGTCGTTATGATCTCGTACCATACGTTAAATTTCTGGAAGATAAAACGGGAAAGTTAACCATTCAGCAGCTGAGATCCCCCGAGATTAATAAATTATTGGAGAGTTCTGAGGGCGTTCTGAATTTTGGTTTTACACCCTATACATACTGGTTGGAAATCAATTTAATTGGCGCGGAAATTCTGGAAGAAAGCAGTGTAACAACGAATTGGTATTTGGAAATAGGAAGAGCACTGTTGAATGTGGCAGAGCTTTATGTGCCCAACGGTCGCGGTGATTTCGAGATGTATTCCGCGGACGCTCGGATGCCATTTAGTGAGCGTCAAATTTATCATGTTAATAGTCTGTTTCTCGTAAGCATTTTTCCTGGCGAGAAAAAGACACTCTATCTAAAAGTAAAACAGCCTAGATCACCATTATACCTGCCGGTTGTATTATGGAAGCCTGAGGCATTTGTTCAGAAGGTGGCGGTAGAGGAATTCTTGTACGGGTTGTTTTATGGCAGCGTCTTAGTATTGGTGCTTTACAATGTGTTTATATACTTTACGGTCAGAGAGCGTAGTTATATCTACTATGTAGGGTACTTGCTGATGATCATGGAGTATCAATTACTCCAGTCAGGTCACGGTGTGTTACATGTATTGCCGCTTTATAATGTTGTTACGGTGAGCGCTTTGGCCGCAGTTTTATGGGGAGTATATGTTTTTGTTTTATTGTTTATGCAGTCGTTTCTAGAAGTAAAGAAATATCACCCTAGAATCAATTCATGTTTGAATGTTTTTTTGTTGATTTTTATTATTAATATACCGCTGACTTACTATTTTTCGGGAACAGTTGCCGTTCAGTTTGCAGGATTTTCGCCGTTGTTTTTGACGCCAATTGTTGTTTGGGTGGGGTTGTATAGTTGGCAACAAGGGAATGGGAATGGAAAATTTTATTTTTTTTCATGGCTCCCAGTAATCGTTGGCGCAGTATTTAATAGTTTTGTTCTTACGGGGATGCTGGCGTCAATGATTAAGATAGTTGAATTTGTGACACCTGTGAGTATTATTTGTGAGGCGGTTATTTTGTCTTTTGCTTTAGCTAATAGAATAAAATTAAGTCAGGATCTAGTTTTATCTTCGAGTGTGGAAAAGGAAAGAAATCTTCATAAATATCGTTCTATATTTGAAAATTCTTTACAAGGACTATATCGAATGACGATGGAGGGTCGAGTGGTTTCTGCAAACTTGGCGTTTATAAAAATATTCGGTGAGTCAAAGCAAGCCAGAGGATCGGATGGAGAGAGGCAGGTTGTAAAGTTAATGTTTTCTGATGGGGTGCCAGATTATAAGGTTATGCAGAACGATCAATCCATAGAGAATAGTGTGATTGTTCCTATGGAAGATGAAGGTAATTTGTTTGTAACATATTCTGCAAAAATAGTATTTGATGATAGTGGTTTTCCTTCGCATATAGAAGGAGGTGTCGTTGATAATACGGAGTCACATAGAAGATCGAAGGCAATTTCAGAAAGGGAAAAGGAGAGGGTAAAGAAAGAAGTTGCTCAGCGATTAATGGAAAGTACCAATAAATTTTTAACCATGATGAGCCATCATATACGGACGCCGCTGACGGCGATTATCGGTTATGGGGAGTTATTAAAAGATGGTGGTGGGGTTTCTAAGAGGCGTGAGTGGGTTGGAATTGTTGAGAGCAATAGCCATTCGTTGTTAAAACTTATCAATGACATTTTAGATTGTTCAAAAATTGATGCTGAAAAAATGGATATAGAAAAAATTGATATGGATGTTGGAAATATTGTTTCTGGTTTAAATAGCGAGTTTTCCAAAAAAGCAATGGTTTTAGGGTTGGCCTTTGATATCCGTTATCAGACACCGATACCCAGTAAAATCATTGGTGATCCGGCACGTGTTGTTCAGGTGCTAAATAATTTATGTGAGAATGCGATTAAATCTACCTGTGAGGGTGAGGTTATTTTGAGCCTTGATTGGGATGATAGCATTGAACGGATAAAGTTTTCCGTTATAGACACAGGGGGAGGGATTACAAGAGTTAAGCTGCGATCTTTATTTGATGTGTTTTCCCATTGTGATGATAAATATTCTGACGCGGACCTGGGGTTGGTTCTTTCTAAGAAATTAGCCTTGTTGATGGGGGGGATATTACTGTTGAAAGCAAGGTTGGAAAAGGTAGCGTGTTTACACTAGTACTTGGGAGCAGTTTGCCAGATGATGTTGATTGGATGAATAAAAAACCACTAGATAAGGAGAAGCATAAAAATAAGAAAGGGAAATCATCTCCCGCTCGCTCGCTTAACGGAACAGTATTGTTAGCGGAAGACAATGTGGTGAATCAAAAACTTATTGATCGGGTGTTAAAGAAAGCAGGCGTTACTGTGGTGATTGCAAATGATGGCGTGGATGTGTGTGATTATTGCGATAAGACGTTATCTGATTTTGTGTTAATGGATATTAATATGCCAAATAGGGGAGGGGTAGAAGCTACAGAGTATCTAAGGGGGAGAGGGTACGATATGCCGATATATGCGTTAACTGCTGAGACTGACCGAGAGGAGATTGATCGCATGCTAAAGGCAGGGTGTCAGGGGTTTTTAAAGAAACCTCTCGATAGAAAAGCATTGATTAAAGTGCTTAACGAATATTTAGGGTCGTGGTGATGTTACCTAGAGTATTTATTCTATGTTGGTTCGTTGTTGCATGTTCGGCCGTTATTGCAGATGAGCGAGATAGTCTTGTTCGATCTTTAGAAAGTGGACGTTATGAACTTGGGACTAATTTACGTATTTTAGAAGATAAAGCAGGGGAGTTGACCATTGATCAGGTTAGTCGCATCAAGGATAAACGATTTGTTAGCAATTCGTCGGGAATAGCCAATTTAGGGATAACCCCATATACCTACTGGTTGGAAATTAACATAGAAGCGTTTGAAAGAGGTAAGGAGAAGGACTTTGCTGATGAGTGGTATCTGGAAATAGGGAGAGCATTGCTGGATGTGGCGGAGCTCTATGTGCCTGATTCGAAGGGGGATACGAGGTACAAGCGGCTGACACAAGGGCACCCTTTAGTGAGCGTGCAGTTTATCACGTGAACAGTGTTTTTCCTGTAACGATTAGTCCTGGTGAGCAGACAACGTTATATTTTAAAGTTAGAGCTCCTCTTATGTCATTGTACCTGCCAGTAACACTGTGGAAACCTACATTTTTTGTCCAAAAGGTCGCTATTGAGGAGTTTTTTTACGGATATTTTTATGGAAGTATGTTCGTACTAATTTTTTATAATTTTTTTATCTACTTAACGGTAAGAGATATAAGTTATATATTTTATCACTGCTGTCCCACAGTTTGACATAAAAAAGGCCTAATTCTCGATAAGTGTTACAATGCAAGTGCGAACAAACAACGTAATACAAAAGGAAAATTAGGCCTTGGCACATAATAA